>Ga0308165_1004770_pt1 | contig 13078 bp, 11 predicted proteins | sample PhyWR2_FD_201032 | JGI IMG/M metagenome (GOLD analysis project Ga0308165, IMG submission 201032) | Phyllosphere microbial communities from UC Gill Tract Community Farm, Albany, California, United States - DLSLW.R2 | ecosystem: Host-associated > Plants > Phyllosphere > Unclassified | place: USA...
GCGTGCCCGCGCCCGGCAGACATAGGCCTGGCTCACGCCAAAGCGCTCGGCGACCTCGCGCAGCACGCCTGGCGCGGCCAGCACACGGTCGCGCAAATCCTGTCCATAGGCTTGCCCTTTTCGCCACAACATGATTAATCACCTCCAAATCAAGCTTGGATTTGTGTTTTCCGCCTTGGGTTCCCTTGCTAGTTAGAACGAATGCGCTCTAGCGAATCCGCACGCTGCCCACCGCGCCGCGCGCCGGGCGCTGCGGCGCCAGCAGACCGCGCACCAGGCCGGCGGCGTTGAAGCACCAGGACACCACCGAAAACACCGCTTTTTCAAGGCTGCGCTTGCGCCAGGCCATCAGCGCGACAGGCGCCGCTGCCGTCAGGCCGAAAGCCGCCAGCCGCGCGGCCCACGGCAGCGGCGCCAGCAGCCAGCCCAGCAGCACCAGCCACCACAGCAGCACGGCCACGTAGATGCGCAGCTCGCGCACGCCGGTCAGCACCAGGCGCAAGTGCGGCTGGCCGCGCGCGGCGCGCAGCACCTCGCCCAGGCCGCAGATGTAGCGGCTGCGCCAGCGGCGCATCAAGAGCTGATAGGGCGGCGCGTCGTGGCCGTGGTGGCGCACGGCGTCGATGGCCATGCGGTGCAGCGTCCAGCCGCGCGCGCGCAGCCGCACGGCCAGGTCGAACTCCTCGTAGCTGTGCAGGTTGCGGTCGGAAAAGTAGCCCGCCTGCTCCACGGCCGCGCGGCGGTAGAGCCCGCCCATGTCCAGCCGGTCCACCTCGCCGGCCTGCATGTGCGCCGTGCCGCGCTCCACGCGCGCCAGGTATTCGAGGCTGCTGGTGTTCATCTCCACCACCCGCCCGCCGACGCCGGCCGCCTCGGGATGGGTGCGCATGAATTCGAGCGCGGCGGGCAAAAAGCCGGGCAGCATTTGCATGTCGCCGTCCAGGATGTAGACGAACTCGCCGCGCGAATGCTGGTAGCCCAGCTGCGGGCCGATGCCGCAGCAGCGCTCGGCGGCGTCGGCCAGCTGCACGATGCGGATCGGGTAGCCGGACGCCAGCGCCACGGTGCGGTCGGTCGAGCACGAGTCGGCCAGCACCACCTCGCCGCCGACCGCCTGCACCGCCGCCAGCGCGCTTTGCACCGCCGCCACGATGCGCTGCTCCTCGTTGAGCGCCTTGATGACGATGCTGACCCGGCACGCCAACGGCGGGGCGGCGGCTTGCGGGCCGGGCGCGGCGGCGCCCTGGCCGTGGCGCTCGGCCTGAAGGGGCTGCGTGGCCTGCAGCGCCTCAGTGGTGTCGGCGGCTTCGGTGGCGGCTTCAGGCGGGTGCATGGTGTTTGTTTCGCAAAATGATGCGGGCCGGCACGCCCACGGCCAGCGCGCCAGCGGGCACGTCCTGGATGACCACGGCATTGGCGCCGATCTCGGCGTCGTCGCCCACGCGCACGCCGCCCAGGATCTTGGCGCCCGCGCCGATGTTGACCCGGTGGCCGATGTGCGGCGCCTCCAGCGGCCGGTCGCGGCGCCGGTTGCCGATGGTCACGCCCTGGCGGATGATGCAGTCGTCGCCGATCACCGCGTTGCCGTGCACGACGATGGCGCCCGAATGCTCGATGACCAGGCGCCGCCCGATCTTGGCCGACACGCCGATGGTGACGCCGCAGACGATCTCGGCCAGCTTGGCCAGGACCAGGTGCAGCGCGCCCAGCGGCCAGCGCACCAGCGGCGACTTGAAGCGGTAGCGCAGGTGCCCGAGCCGGTACACCTGCAGCGCCCAGAAGCCCAGCGACAAAGTGCCCTCGTAGGCGGCACGCAAGTCCTCGAAAAAAGCCATGTGCAGCGCGCCCTCATGCGTGGTTGTTCGTTTGCCTCGATCCAGGCCCAGGCACGGCCTGAGCGGAAAACGCCATCTCCCTCGGAGGGGAATGGCTTCAAACCGGGGTTCTTTCTGGATGAACAGGTAACGGCTGTTTACAGTGCTTGCATTATGGGCAAAAGCGCTGCCGCAAAGCCCTTGCCCGCCCAGGCAGGGCTGCAAAACAGGCCGAAAGGACTAACGGGCGGGCGCGCCAGGCGCGGCGCTGTCACACCGGGGCGTAGCCGACTGTCCCGCCCGGCCAGGGCGTGAGCACCTCGTGGCCCTCGGGCGTGACCGCCACCATGTGTTCCCACTGGGCAGACAAGGACCTGTCCTTGGTCACGACGGTCCAGCCGTCGGTCAGTTGCCGGGTTTCGCACCTTCCGGCGTTGAGCATCGGCTCGATGGTGAACACCATCCCCGGCTCCAGCGTCAGCCCTTCGCCGCGCCGCCCATAGTGCAGCACGTTCGGCTCGCCGTGGTAGACCTGGCCAATGCCGTGGCCGCAGTAGTCGCGCACCACGCTGAAACGCTCGCGCTGCGCGACCGCTTCGATGGCATGGCCAATGTCGCCCAGCGTCGCGCCCGGCCTGACCTGCCCGATGCCGGCCAGCATGGCTTCGCGGGCCGTTTCCACCAGGCGCCGGGCCAGCACGCTGGGGCTTCCCACGAAGTACATGCGACTGGTGTCGCCGAACCAGCCATCCTTGATGACGGCGACATCGATGTTGACGATGTCGCCCTTCTTCAGAGTCTTGCCCGGCGAGGGAATGCCATGGCAGACCACCTGGTTGACGGAGGTGAGGATGGTCTTGGGATAGCCGTGATACCCCAGGTTGGCGGGCGTGGCGCCCTGGACGTTGACGATGTGGTCGTGGCAGATGCGGTCCAGCGCGTCGGTGCTCACGCCCGGCACGACGTAGGGCTCGATCATGGCCAGCACCTCCGCGGCAAGCCTGCCGGCCCGGCGCGCCATCTCCAGGCCCTCGGCGCAGTGGATGGGGACGCCGTGCATCATCAGTGCCGGCCAGTCGAGGGCACGTGGGCCTTGCCGGGCTGGGCCGCGGCGGCGGCCATGGCGATGTCCAGGCCGCCGGCGAGTTCGGCCCGGATCAAGAGCTGGCAGATGTCGCGGTGGTCCAGCTCCGGGTGCAGCTCGGTCAGCATGCCCACCCGCATCCAGTGCTCTGCCTGGGCATTGATTGACCTGCTCAGGGCGTTGCCCGCCACGCGCAGGTTCTCGTGCATCAGGTCCGAAATTTTGACGATACCCATCATTTTCCTTTATATGAAACGTATACGAATTATATATGTTTCGTAAGTTCCGGCGTTGCCCGGAGGGATGGGTTCGGCGGGCGTCCTGAAGAGCGTTTTGGCCGGATGCCGGAATGAGGGCCTGCGGGCGGGCAGCCGCCCTCGGTCAGGCCCGGATCGCCTGCACCGGGTCCATGCGCGCGGCGCTGCGCGCTGGAATCGCCGCCGCCGCCAGCCCCACCGCGCAGGCCACCACCGACGCCAGCAGCACCAGCATCGGGTCGAGCTGCGCCGAAAAGAGCGTGCCGCCGTCCGGGCTCTTGAAGATGTGCGAGAACACCACCAGCAGGCCAAAGGCCAGCGCCGAGCCCAGCACCGAGCCCACCAGCCCGACGAGCCCGCCCTGCAGCAAGAACACCGTCATGATGCGGCGACGCCCCGCGCCCATGGCGCGCAGGATGCCGATCTCGCGCTGCTTTTGCACCACGCTGACCACCAGCACGCTGGAAATCCCGAGCGCCACGATGATGACGACGAAGCTGCGGATCAGGTTGTTCGACACCGTCTGGTTGCTCAGCGCGTTCAGGAGGCCCGAGTTGGTCTGCATCCAGCTGTCCACCGTCAGGCCCGTCTGCGCGCGCAGCGCGTCGGCGACCTGGTTGGCGCCGAACAGGTCTTTGACGGTCAAATCCAGGCTGGAGACGCCGCCGGGCAAGTCCAGCAGCGTCTGCGCGAGTTTCAGCGTGACAAACACCCAGCGCCGGTTCAGCTCGCGGTTGCCCATGTCGAAAAGGCCGGTGACATCGAGTGTCTCGCTGCGGCCCTCGGCGCTGGTCACGCGCAGTTTGTCGCCCACGCCCACGCCCAGGTCCTGCGCCAGGTCGGTGCCGATCAGCGCCTGCGTGCCGCTCACGTCAAAGCGCCCGCGCGTCATGTAGCCGTCCATCTGCACCACGCGCCGGTAGGCCTCGGGCTGCACGCCCATCAGCGCCACGCTCTTGGTGCTGCCGGCGCGCGCGGCAAAGGCCGGCCCGGTCACCACCGGCGAGACCGCCAGCACGCCGGGGGTGCCTGCGGCCAGGCTGGCGATGCGCTCCCACTGGTCCACCGAGCGCAGGCGCTGCGCGCGCGGCTGCACCACGGCGGCCACCTCCTGCCCGGCGCTGGGCGCGAGCACGCGCTGCGTGACCTCTTCGAGCGGGCGGATCACCACATGCGCCTGCGAGCCCATCACCCGGTCGATGATGGTGGACTGCAGCTGGTTGATGAGCTTGGTGAGAAAGATGATGACAGCCACGCCGCCGGTGACGCCGGCCAGGATCAGGAAGCTCTGCATGCGCCCTTCGCGCAGGAAGCGCAGCGCCACCAGCAGCTCGAAGGGCATCCAGCGGCTCCAGGCGCTGAGCGCCGGGCGGTGGCGGCGCGGCGGGCGCGGCGGGCGCGGCGGGCGCGGCGGGCGCGGCGGCTGCGAAGAAGGGGAAAAGGGCATGGTGGTTCAGTCCTGTTCGGCTCGGTTCAGCGCGAAATGAAGGCCGGCGTCTCCATGCCCTTGGCCGGCGCGGCCTGGGCGCCGGGGCGCACGCGGTCGCCGGGCAGGGCTTTTTCGGTCTGCGGAATGACCGCCTCGCCGGGCTGAAGGCCCTCGGTGATCTCGACCGCGCCGACGCCGCGCAGGCCCAGTTTGACCGGCACGCGCAGCGCCCGGCCATCCCGCAGCGCCAGCACCCAGGGCGCTTCGCGGTCGGCGTCGCGCACCGCGCCTGCGGGCAGCACCAGCGCGTCGGCCTTGCTGCCGCCCACCAGCTCGACCGACACCGTCATGTCCGGGCGCAAAAAGGCCGGCGGGTCCGGCACGTCCAAGCGCACCTCGACCGTGCCGCGCTGGGCATCGACCGACGGCGCGATGTAGGCCAGGCGCGCATCGAAGGGCTGGCCAGGGTAGGCGTCGGCCAGCGCCCGAGCCGGCATGCCGGGCCTGAGCAGGCGCAGGTTCTTTTCATCGACATTGGCGTCGATGCGCGTGCCGCCCTGCGCGGCCAGCGTGAGCAGTACATGGCCGGGCTGGGCCATGGCGCCGGGCTCGACGCTGCGCGTGAGCACCAGGGCATCGACCGGGCTGGCGATGGCCAGGCGCGCCAGGCGCGCCCGGGCGATGCCGACGGCTGCCTCGGCCTGGCCGATGCGCGCCTGGGCCAGCGCCTGCTGCACGCCGCGCGGCTGGTTGGCCTGGGCCTGCACGCGCGCCGACTGCAGCGCGCTGCGCGCCGTGTCCAGCAGCCGCCGGGCGTCGTCGAGCCGCTGCTGCGAGAAAAACCCCTGCGCCACCAGCTCGCGCACGCGCTGGTGGTCGCGCTCGGCGGCGGTGAAGGCGGCCTCGGCCTGCACCACCGCCTGCGCGGCCACCGGCGCGGTGACGCCGGCCTGCTCGGCGGCGCGGCCACGCGCTTCCAGCAGCGCGGCCTGCGCCTGCTGCAGGGCGGCGCGCGCCTCGGCGTCCGACAGGCGCACCAGCAGCTGGCCGGCCTGCACGCGGTCGCCCTCGCGTACGCGCACCTCCAGCACCGTGGCGGTCACTTCGGCGCCGATGTCGATGCGCGCCGGCGCATTGAGCCGCCCGGTGGCCACCACCGACTGCACGATGCCGGTGCGCGCCACCGCCACCTGCTGCACCGGCGCGGCGCGCGAGGCCACCACGAACCAGCCGGCCGCCACGGCCACGGCGGCCAGGCCGGCGGCGCTCCACTTGAAAAAGGGTTTCATCCCGCAGAGCCTAGCAGGTCGAACTTGCAGGCGCGCCACGCCCTCGCCGCCCGGCGGCGAGCGCCAGGGATGCGCCGGCAAGCGCCGCGCCAGCCGGTGCTTCGCACGCCTCCTACAGCCCCTGGGCCGGGCGGCCGACACCTCATCGGCTGGCATGCGGCTAGATTGAATCTTTCATGGCACGACATGGCGCGCCTTTTCAGATGCGCAGATGAACAGATAAACACATGACACCCTCGCCCACCGCTTCGCTGGTTCTGCTGGGCCGCTGGCTGCGGGGCCAGGGCTACCATTTCACGACCGTCACGCCCGCCACCCAGGGCCGCGTCAATGCGCGCGAGGGCGCTGGCGCGGCGCGCGGCGTGCGCGACATTTTTGGCTGGAGCCGGCCGTTTGCGCCCGGCCTGCTGCCCGCTGAGGCGCTGGCCTGGCTGCGCGAGGGCGGCCTGCTCGACGAGCGCGGCGGCCGGCTGCGCAGCCGGGTGCGGTTTTCAACGCTGGACGGCCAGCTCTATGCGCATTCGGCCTGGCCCACCGCCGAGGCCGATGCCATCTTTTTCGGGCCCGACACCTGCCGCTTCGTCGCCGCCATCCAGGCCGAGCTGGCGCGCCAGCCGCTGGCCGCCGGCGCCCGCATCCTGGACGTGGGCTGCGGCGCGGGGCCGGGCGGCATCGCCGCCGGCCTGGCCAGCGGCAGCGCGGGCTGCGAGCTGCTGCTGGCCGACATCAACCCGCGCGCGCTGGACTTTGCCCGCGCCAACGCTACGCTGGCCGGCCTGGAGCGGGTGCGTTTTCAGCAGGGCGACCTGTTCGAGCCGCTTGAGGGGCAGTTCGACCTGGTGGTGGCCAACCCGCCCTACCTGGTCGATGCGGACCAGCGCACCTACCGGCACGGCGGCGGCCCGCTGGGCAGCAGCCTGTCGCTGCGCATCGTGCGCGAAGGCTTGGGGCGCCTGGCGCCGGGCGGGCGCCTGCTGCTCTACACCGGCGCGCCCATCGTCGAAGGACGCGATCCGTTCAGGGACGACGTGGCGCCGCTGCTGGCCGGCCAGGGCTGGGCCTTCAGCTACCGCGAGGTCGATCCGGACGTCTTCGGCGAGGAGCTGGACAGGCCGGCCTACGCGCAGGCCGAGCGCATCGCCGCCGCCGTGCTGGTGGCGCGCAAGCCGGCCCTGGACGGGCCATGAGGTTCCTGGGCATCGGCGAGACCAACGACCTGGGCGCGATGTACCACGGCCTGGCCGCCGCCGGCCACCAGGTGCGGGTGTTTGTCGGCAACCCGGCCGCACGCGACGTCTACGGCGGCATGCTCGACTTCACGCCCGACTGGCAGGCCGAGCTGGGCTGGCTGCGCGAAGCGGGCGACCAGGGCGTGGCGCTGTTCGAGTCGGCCAGCCGGGGCGCGGCGCAGGACTGGCTGCGCGGCGAAGGCTTTCAGGTGATCGGCGGCAGCGCCCTGGGTGACCGGCTGGAGGCCGAGCGCGAATTCGGCCAGCAGGCGCTGCGCCACTTCGGCCTGCACACCGCCGCCACCTGCACCTTTGCCGGCTATGAGGACGCCATCGACTTCCTGCGGCGCCATGGGGGGCGCCATGTGCTGAAATTCAACGGCGCCGACAGCCCGCGCACGCGCAACTACGTCGGCGAGCTCGACGACGCGGCCGACATGCTGGCGCTGCTGACGATGTACCAGGCGCACCAGGGCGCCGGCAGCCGGCCCGACTTCGTGCTGATGGCGCACGTGCAGGGCGTGGAGGTGGGCGTGGGTGCCTATTTCAACGGCCAGGACTTTCTGCGGCCGGCCTGCATCGACTTCGAGCACAAGCGGCTGTTTCCCGGCGAACTGGGCGAGCTGACCGGCGAGATGGGCACCATCGTCAGCTACCGGGGGGCACAAAAGCTGTTCAACGCCTCGCTGGCGCAGGTGGCGCCGCTCCTGCGGGAAAGCGGCTACTGCGGCTACATCAACCTGAACATGATCGTGAACGAGGCCGGGCTGTGGCCGCTGGAGTTCACCAGCCGCTTTGGCTACCCCGGTTTTGCGATCTGCCAGGCGCTGCACGCCGAGGGCTGGGACGCCATCTTTGGCCGCATGCTGCGCCGGGACGGCCTGCAGATCGCCACGCGCCCGGGCTTTGCGGCCGGCGTGGTGCTGACGGTGCCGCCCTTTCCCTACAGCGAAGGCTACGAAGCGCTGTCCAAGGGCGAGCCGATCTGCTTTCGCCCCGGCCTGACGGCGGCCGACCGGGCCGGGCTGCATTTTGCCGAGGTGGCGCGCCGCGCCGGCCAGCTGGTCACCAGCGGCATCTCGGGCTATGTCGGCGTGGCCACCGGCACCGGCCCGAGCGTCGGGGCGGCCAGCCAGGCAGCCTACCGGCTGGCGCGCCAGGTGGTGGTGCCCAACCTGCGCTACCGCACCGACATCGGCCAGCGGGTGCGCGAGCACGACCTGGCGCGCCTGGCCGCGCTGGGATGGCGCTGACGGCGCCGGCCGGCACGGGTAGGAAGCAACCCACGCCCAATGGCGCGGCCAGCCTATAAACCGGCCGGCCGCTGCAGTCCAGACTGAAGGCTTCTCAACTCCTGCCAATGCCCATGTTTGTTGCCGCCCATGAATGGACCTCTCCGCGCCAAGCCGCCCGGCAACCGGCTGCCCCGCAGCACCCGATGCTGGATGCGCCCGTCGGCAGGATGCGCCAGCGCTACGAACGGCTGCTGGCAGCGCAGCCCCCGGACGCGGTGCGCGCCGAGGCGCGCGAGTTCCTGGCCGGCGCGCTGGCGCAGACCGAGGGCGAGGCTTGCGAACTGCCCGACGCGCCGCAGGACCTGACGGCCTGGATGCACAACGCGGCCCGGCTGGCCACCGCCAAGTACCGCGCTTACCTGGCCGAGCGCCAGGCGGGCGGGCCGCGCCGCTATTTTTCCAACCGCGCCCACGCCCTGCATTTTTTGCGCGCGGTGGCGCCGACCAAGCTGGTCGATGGCGCCTGGCTGCACGGCGTGCTGGCGCATGCGCAGGACGCGCGGCTGGCCGACCTGGTCGCCACGTATCTGGAGGAGCTGGGCGAGGGCCGGGCTGACAAGAACCATGTGCTGCTCTACCGCCGGCTGCTGGGCCAGCACGGCCTGAACCCGGCCGAGCCGCTGGACGATGCGCTCTACACCCAGGGCGCGCTGCAGCTGGCGCTGGGCCTGCAGGCCGAGGAATTCCTGCCCGAGGTGATCGGCTTCAACCTGGGCTACGAGCAGCTGCCGCTGCACCTGCTCATCACCGCCTACGAACTGAACGAGCTGGGCCTCGACCCCTACTACTTCACGCTGCACGTGACGGTGGACAACGCCGACAGCGGCCATGCGCAGCGCGCCGTGCAGGCGGTGCTGGACAACCTGCCGCGCCTGGGCGGCCCCGAGGCGGGCGCCGAGTTCTGGCGCCGCGTGCGCAACGGCTTCAGGCTGAGCAGCGCGGGCGTGGGCACCACGCAGGTGATCGCCGGCTTTGACACCGAGCGCGAAGTGCTCGCCCTCCTGACGCGCAAAAGCGCGGCCGGCGTGGGCGCGCATTCGGACTACTGCCGCGTGGCCGGGCGCAGCATCAACGACTGGCTGGCCCGGCCCGGCGGCATGGCCGAGTTCGTGGCCGCGCTGGCGCAGGCCGGCTGGGTCAGGCGCGGCGCGCCGGCCAGCGAAAGCCGCTTCTGGAAGCTGCTGCAAGGCGAGAAGGCCGAGATGTTCGGCGTCTTCAGCAGCCACGAGCTGCAGCTCATCCACGACTGGCTGCGCGGCCAGGCCAGCGCCGACGGCCAGGCCTGGGACGAGCCGGCCCTGGCGCCGGGGCAGCGGCGCGCCAGCTTTCGCGCGCTGGCCCGGCGCGCCGAGCGCCAGGCGGGCGCACCGCTGGCCCAAGCCCCGGACACGCCCGAGGGAACGGAGGCGACCAGCCTGCCCCTGGCCGACGGCGATCTGCGGGCGCTGAAGGCCCAGCTGGCCGCCAGCGGCGACCGGGCGCAGAGGCAGCGGCTGCTGGCGCGGCCCATGTCCCCGGCGCTGCACTGGACGCCGGCGGGCCTGTTTGCCACCCGGCAGTTCCTGGGCGCCGGGGCCTGACCCGCGTTTCACCGAACCAGGAGCCAAACAACCGAGCGGCCCGACATTTCACGCCGCATGGCCTGCACGGGCGTTCTTTTTTGCCGAAGCCCGCCATTTGCCCCTTAGCATTGCGCCTCTTACCAAAAGGAGCGAGTGATGGGCATGCTGGAGTGGACGGAAAAAAGCAGCGCGGTGCTGGCGCGCGGCGGGGTCATCGGGCCCGATGAGCGCTTGCCCTGGCCGCAGACGGCGCTCATGGGCGTGCAGCATGTGATCGCCATGTTCGGCGCGACGGTGCTGGCGCCGCTGCTGATGGGGTTCGATCCGAACATCGCCATCCTGATGAGCGGCATCGGCACGCTGATCTTCTTCGTCGTCACCGGCGGCAAGGTGCCCAGCTACCTCGGGTCGAGCTTTGCCTTCATCGGCGTGGTGATCGCCGCCAGCGGCTACGCCGGCAAGGGGCCCAACGCCAACATCGGCGTGGCGCTGGGCGGCATCATCGCCTGCGGCGCGGTCTATGCGGCCGTCGGCGCGCTGGTGCAGGCGGTCGGCACGCGCTGGATCGAGCGCGTCATGCCGCCGGTGGTGACCGGCGCGGTGGTGGCCGTCATCGGCCTGAACCTGGCGGGCATTCCCATCAAGAACATGGCGGCGAACAATTTTGATGCCTGGATGCAGGTGGCGACCTTCGTCAGCGTGGCGCTGGTGGCGGTGATGGCGCGCGGCATGCTGCAGCGCCTTTTGATCCTGGCCGGCCTGATCGTGGCCAGCGTGCTCTACGCCATCTTGACCAACGGCCTGGGCCTGGGCAAGCCGATCGACCTCTCGGGCATTGGCCAGGCAGCCTGGTTCGGCCTGCCGGCGCTGCACGCGCCGGTGTTCAGCGGCCCGGCCATGCTGCTGATCGTGCCGGTGGTCATCATCCTGGTGGCCGAGAACCTGGGCCACATCAAGGCGGTGACGGCCATGACCGGCAAGAACCTGGACCGGTACATGGGCCGCGCCTTCATCGGCGACGGCCTGGCCACGATGGTCTCGGGCGCCGCCGGCGGCACCGGCGTGACGACGTATGCCGAGAACATCGGCGTCATGGCCGCGACCAAGATCTACTCGACCGCCGTGTTCGTGGTGGCCGCGCTGATGGCCGTGGTGCTGGGCTTCAGCCCCAAGTTCGGCGCGCTGATCCAGGCCATTCCGCTGCCGGTGATGGGCGGCGTGAGCATCGTCGTGTTCGGCCTGATCGCCGTGGCCGGCGCCAAGATCTGGGTGGACAACCGGGTCGATTTCTCGGACAACAAGAACCTGTTGGTGGCCGCCATTCCGCTGGTGCTGGGCACGGGCGACTTCACGCTCAAGTTCGGCCAGTTCGCCCTGGGCGGCATCGGCACGGCGACCTTTGGCGCCATCTTGCTGCATTTGCTGCTCGGCCGGGGCCGGCAGGCCGGCTGAAAAAGCACGGGGCCTGGCGCGCATCCGTTGCGGGCCGGCCCCTGGCTTTTCCGGCATCGAAAAGGCCGTTTGCGCAGGCGCTGCCTGCGCGGGCAGCTATCGATTCAGGAGCAGCAGGGGCACGGTGTGCGTGATGCGCGCCCGGCCGCCCGGTGCGGCTTCAATGGGCGCCCGGCTGCCCGGACGGCGGCTGCGCCGGGGCGCCGCCCGCAGCCTCCAGGCGCCGGGTTTCTTCAAGCCGCGCCTGCGTCAGCGCCAGCTGGCGCTCCAGCGCCTCGCGCGCCTTGAGCTCGTCCTTGAGCAGCTGGTTGACATGCGCCAGTTCCTCGGCCGAGGACTGGATGCGGTTTTCGATCTCGTCGGCCTTTTGCAGCGCCTGGGCCACATCGCCCGTCTGCGCCTGCGCCGGCACCTCCTGCTTGAGCACCGTGCTGATCACGCACAGCTCGGCGGCGGACTGCTCGACCGTTTCCTGAATGGATTCATTGTGCTCAAGCGCGCGCGCCAGCGCGGTGGCGCCGGGGGTGGAAATCGGTGGGTGGGGCATGGTCGGAGATCAGGTTGGCTGCGGCGGCTACAAGACGCACAGCTTAGCAGAAGCGCCCCAAAACGCCTTGTGAAAAACACGCCCGCACGGCAGGGCCGCGCGGCGCGCCTGCGGCCCTCTTTTGCTTTCGCTGGCTCGTGCCTGCCGCTGCCCTGGCGCGGCACGCCTTGTCGGTTTTTCGCCGCGCGCCTGGGCGTGCCCGGCCCGCGCGGCGCGGTCAGTTTCGGACCGGCGGCGCGGGCTGCGGGCGGCCGGCCGGCGGCGTGGGCGCGGGCGTCAGCAGCCGGCCGATGGCCGCGCCGATCCGCGCGCCCAGGGCCGTGCCGATGCCGGGCAGCACGGCCGTGCCGGCCGCCGCGCCGGCCAGCGCGCTGGCCGGCACCGACACCCGCACTTTCTCCAGCGGCCCGCTCAGACGCAGCGGAATGCCCACCAGGCCATCGACCAGGTCCACCGCCAGCTCGGCCTGGATCTGCCGGTCGGCCACCGTCGCCTGGCCCGAGGCGCTGAGCGCGCCCGAGCGCGTCTTGAGCCCGCTGTAGGTCGCCACCACGCCTTGCGGCGTGTTCTGCGTGTCGATCTGGCCGCTGATAGCGTCCAGCGCCGTCTGCCCGTCGTGCTCGCGCCCCAGGCTGCGGATGGCCTTGTCCAGGTCAAAGCGCAGCAGCGTCGAGCGGCCCATGCTGAAGGTGGTGCGCGTGTGCAGCGAGCGCGCCAGCGCGCCGGGCGTGTCGCCGCTGGCCGAGATCACCGTCTCGCCCGAGGCGCTGCCGGAGACGATGGCGCGCCGGTTGAAGGCGCGCAGCGCGCTGGCCACCTCGATGCCGCGCGGCTGCAGCCGGCCCGTCAGGCGCAGTGCGCCCTGGGTGCCGGTGTCCAGCTGCACCCAGCCAGCGGCGCTGCCGCCGCCCAGCTGGATGCGCGCGTCCCAGCGGTCCTGGGCCGGCTGCCGGGCCAGCGCCAGCTCGGCCGGCGGCTGCACGCCGGGGCGGTGCAGCCGGGCCGTGCGCGGCCGCCAGCCGGCGTCAAAGTCGGCTTCGCCGTCGTACAGCGTGCGGATGCCGTGGCGTGAGATCCAGGCCAGGCCCTGCCATTCGAGGCGCGCCAGCGGCACGTCGTC
>Ga0308165_1004772_pt1 | contig 13076 bp, 12 predicted proteins | sample PhyWR2_FD_201032 | JGI IMG/M metagenome (GOLD analysis project Ga0308165, IMG submission 201032) | Phyllosphere microbial communities from UC Gill Tract Community Farm, Albany, California, United States - DLSLW.R2 | ecosystem: Host-associated > Plants > Phyllosphere > Unclassified | place: USA...
TCAGCGTTTTATTTGAAATCACATTTTCTAGATCTATATCTACTAAATGAGAAGTAAATAATTGTTTTAACAATTCAATGTGTAGTAAATAAGTTTCTAAAATTGCAAAACAATCATCAGCAAAACTGCTAACAGCAAATCCTTTAAGTTTATCTTTCTCATCAAGAATTTTATGAGAGTAGTTTTCTGTTAGTGAGAAGTATTTAGTAGCTATTTCTAAGTAATCTAGAACATCAATCTGCTGAAGAGTTTGATTATTTTTTTTGGCTATAATGTTTCTTAGCTGTGACACATATGCCATCTTACTTATTTCATGTTCTTTTTCGAAAGAAGTATAGGAATTATCACTCATTTGTTTAAATTTATTGCTACTAATAAGAGAGCATTAATATCAGTATTATCAACACTATCAAACGCCATTACACTAAATTTATGATGAGGAAAACAGCTATGCAATATTCGATAAGCTTCGGCTTTGTTTTTTGGTCTTAAAAGCGCTAATTTTTTTGAATACTCTAACCATTCATGATCAGAAATTTCTGGGGATACTTTATAAATATGAAAAGCAGAAAAAATTTCTTTTTTAAAATCATTAATGTTCATGGTTTCATCTACTAGTTTGAGTTGCTAAAAGCAATAAGAGATTTAGATCGGTATTATCAACACCAAAACGTGCATGAGTTCCAATACTTCGACAATAGTATCCAACAATTCTCGTCCAATCAGATAGGGTAGGTTTTTGACCTCGGTTAACTATTTGAACGATTTCAGACTTAATAGCGGCTATTTGATATGAGTTAGGTTCACTATAAGATAACCCAAATTTCATCTGTAAACGGTGAGCTAAATCCTGATCTGACATTCTATATCCAATAAAAAATTATTAAATCTATATTACTGTATAAATAGAAAAAATTTATATAAGTGTAAAAAAATTACGTCCCTTAGGAAAAATTACTATTCCCTTTTACTTATTTTTTCTTGGTAGATTTTTTAGTATTTTTCACTTTTTGACTTCTTATAAGAGATTTTATATTAAATATTGAGTAGACAGCCCAGATTGAAAGATTTTTATTAGATACGAGATTATTTAAATAAAACATATGCTAGGTTTTTGATTTAAATTAATTTTAGACAATAAAAAAGTCATCAAACATAATTTGATGACTTTTTTATTGTCTAAAATCTTTTAAACCTACAGTAAGCTCTAAGGCCGTCGCTTTGGGTTCAGACTGCACTAAGATCCCAAGCCAATTAATATTAATATATCACTAATATAGTCTAAAGTACATACTGACGTACATACTGACGTACATACTGACGTACATACCTTAGAGAACTTTATTTGGATCTAAGTCTAAGATTTCACAAATTTTTTTATAATCATTAAGTGATTCAATAAGAGTTTTATTGTTCTCTCTTTCAGCCTCAATATCTTTTAATAATTGAAGATATTTCTTTTTTATATCTTTCAACTCTAGATAGTCATCAGGGCTATATGTCTGTAATAACGCATTTGATAAGTGTATCTGGTCACTGGGATTTAGTTTATTTCTATATAGTTCATCACGTATATAGCGAATATAAGGCGTAATATTGCTTTTACTCTGACGTTCAAATTTCTTTGTAATTGGAGGAATAATCCTAGTAATTGAAACTGTTTGGGTCATCCTACATAGAGCCCAACTCTCTTTACCACTATTACCATAAAAGACTAAAGGATCTAGTGTTTCTTTAGAAAGCTTAAAAGTAGACTTATCGATACCAGGATTTTGAGATGTTACAGGAACAACCTGAACCCTTCCCTCTGATAATACTTTCACAACTATCGCTAGGCGTCTTTTTCTCATTTCATTTTTTTGAAGTACATTAGGGTATCTCTTCGTTTTTTTTATTTCTTTATCTTTAATTATAGACTGTGTCAAACCATAATCTACTTCAACCAAAGCACCAGTAAATAAGGTTCTAGTTACCTTTTTATTGGTTTTATTAATTGTTTCATATAAAGATACTTCTTTAACTTTTGATTTATTTTCATCTAATAAAACATCAAAAAATGAACTTCCGTTAACTTCTCGTTGGTTGATCTGTTTTACAATCCAGTTATAGTTCTCCTTTGATTCAAATTTTTTTACTAAAAATGAAAGTGGTTGATTAAATAAATCAGGAAGGAAGGCTTCTGATATGCCAATATAAATTTCTTCACCCAAAAGATTAGATTGATTAATAGAATTTCCAAAATATTTTATCGTTATAGTTGGTGAAGAAGTCATATAGTATCTAAATAGGATCTTAATTAGCGAATAGTTTAAATGATTCAATGATATCCAAAAAGAAGAGTTCTTCAAAAGAATATACATTAACTATTCAAAACAGCTATAAATACACAAGAAAAGGCTATTGTTGATATAGCTAATTTCAGAGCGAGACACGATAGAAAATAAAAAACCCCGACATCCTGTCGGGGTTTTTCGTATTTGATGCTTAGGTATAACTCCTGTCGTACCTCACATTCCTTGTATCTGATCTTGTTATTCTTATCTGGAGCATCCTGCTCTCTATGTCCCCATGATAAGAAATCAGCGTGAGGTCGTATAGCCGCAAAGGGCGGGAATTGTTGTGCGCCTAGGCGTACAAAGTCGCTTAAATTTTACCCCAAGGGTTATCCGCAGAAATTGGGGATAGTTTGAGCAGTGGATGAGTTGATAACATGGACAAAAGCTCGTATTTGATTAAATATTGATCGATTTTATTGGCAATATGTTCCAGAGTTGTACATAAAAAAGCCGACTTGTTTCTAAGTCGGCTTTTTACTGTTTTTGAGGTCAGTCAAAATTTTCTAAATATATGAAAAACAAAGGTTTTATAAAACACGTTTCGTATAAGCTCTATTATGTTAAATAGACTCTCATTTGTTGAAAAATTCAAAGATTTTAGAGTTCAAATTAGATATTTCATGTTTAAAAATTAAATAAATAGGTGATTTTTTTTGTTTCTATATTTTTTATTTAAAATATTTCAAGTACTTATATGGAAATAAAGATAGAATCTTAAACTATAAAAATACATGAATTAATTTATTAGGTAATATTCCATGTTCACTACAAAATTAACTGCTTTGGTATTAGGTAATGCTGCTTATCCACATGATCCTCTCTCAAATGCTGTGCATGATGCAGAAGATATTTCTGAATGTTTAAAAACATTAGGATTTAAAGTTTCATTGGTAAAAGATGCAGAATTAAGTCAGATTGATCAAGCAGTTTCAGCATTTAAGGATAGTTTAAATAGTAATGATGTAGGCTTATTTTTCTTTGCTGGACATGGTATACAAGTTGATGGGGATAATTATATTACTGCTATTGATACGCCATTTCAGGATGAATCAACGATCAAGTATCGTTCACTTTCTTTAAATGAGCTAATTGATGGCATGTCGAAATGCTCGAATCAAACTAATATTATTATTTTAGATGCGTGTAGAGATAATCCTTTAGCTGGAAGATATCGTGGAGGTGTAGATAATACGACGTTAGCTCCAATGTATGCACCTAAAGGGACTTTAATATCTTTTTCCACCTCTCCTGGTGAGAAATCGAGTGATGGAGTGAATAGAAATGGTTTATTTACTGAATCTTTATTAATGCATATGTCTACGCCAGATTTAAGCATTGAAGAAGTATTAAAAAAAACTAGAAATACTTTATCTACGTTGAGTAGTGGAAAACAGACATCTTGGGAGCATACTTCATTAACTGGTGATTTTTATTTTAAAATCAGCCTAACCTCGACTTTACCTTACAGTAAGTTTGTTATTGCTGATAAAAATTATCATTTGCTAACAAATAAGTCAGCTACTAAGATTATTAAGGATTTAAGGTCTTATAGTTGGTATACACAAAATCCAGCTATAGCTAAATTAGATAGTGACCTGATGAGTACATTTGATGAAGATTCATTGTTTTTATTAGGTAGAAATATTTATCAATCGGCTGTGGGTGGATCCCATGATGCTATTGATTTTATACAAGAATTTAATGAAAAAACCAAGTTAGTTGATAAAGAAAAAGTTAAATCGTTATTAAATGGAATAATTTTTGAAATTTTCTTTAATAAAGATGGCGAAATAAGAGAACATTTTAAATTGTCGCAATTTAACAATGTATTTAGCCTATTGGAATTTGAAGAGTTCCAAGAAAGCTTTAATTTTATATATGATATTCTTTGTAGAAATCCCCATCATTTTTATGTAATTCCAGGAAGAAATGAGAAAGTTACTTTAGATATAAAAATTCATATTGAAGATGAAGATGAAGCTATTATTAAGACCATTTGTTTAAATGGAAATAATATTTTGAGATTGGAAAATGGGATTGAAGAAAAAGAATTTCATGACAATCCACGTTACTACCCTTTAAGTTTGGATAGATTAAAAAACAGATTATCTGAAGCATTAGTAATCCCAAAACATCTATTAGATTTAAAATTTGTGAGTGGTACAATTTCAGATACAACAGTTTATCTTTTCCCTAGATCACATACTTTAGAGAAATAATATTAGAAAATTTATAAAGATTACCTAAAATTAACATAATGCACGTTATACGTAATGCTTGAACTTTTCCCTTTAATTTCAGTATATTACTAAGCGCTGCCCTGAATCATAGAGCAACAGGGCAGCAACCTCTCTACTTTTCACGTTCCACGCTCAATAAATAATCAAAGTTCCACGCCTTTGCTTAGCCAAAGTGAACAATCCCCTCAGCCATTCGGCAGGAAAAACCGGCTCAGAAAGCCCCGCTTCGGTGGCTCAGGCTCGACATGCTCCGGCACTGCAATCCGCTTATTTTCCTTCTGCTCCAGAGTAGTCAATCCCTCATCTTTCGGCTCAGTAGTGCCTGGTTCTGGCTGTGCTGGGGCAGCATTTGATTGGATAGATTCTTCCTTTTTCGCTTCAGCGATTGGTTGTTCAAGCTGTCCTTTAAACTCAATTCTATGCGTCAGATCCTCGATATGCTGCATCAAAGCCTTTTCTCTTTGGTTGGCTAAATCCAACTGATTTTTGAGTAAAGAAATTTGATCTTTTAATACAGTTTCGACTTCTGATTGGACGTGTACATGTACATCCTTCTGTACGTGTTCAGTGCGTGTACTGGACTGAACACCTGAAGGATTGCCATAAACTCTGATAAGTTCAGATAGGTCTATAAGACCATCATGATCCCTTGATAATTCACCATTTTTTATAGCTTCATATATTGTTGTTCGTGACTTTTTAAAGGCTTTACTGGCATCCATAACGCTAAATTTGGTTGTGTTCAATGTAATCCCTCAGTGCATGTACAAGGATGTTCGCCTGAACATCCTACCTGAACATGAAGTTTATTTTGTGTTAAATCCTACTTTTTTAAGATATGGCAGCAGTTCTTCAAATTTATTCTGATCTTGCAGCATTTCTACAATTCGAACTGCAAATTGTGCATAGCTTTCTGTACCTTGAGAATATTTATTCATGTCTGGCAGTTCAGAAAGCTTATTAGCAAAGATGTGACGTTGCTTATCAGTCATTTTTGAGAAAAGATCAGTTGTACTAGGGCTTTTACTATTTGTTGTAACTACTTTCTTTTGTTTAAACGTGAATGAAAAGCCTGAAATGTTACGGCCTTTTTTATGTTGCTCACATTTAACTTTAATGTCTGTGTGCTCATTAACTTGGGCAATAGCTAGATTTAAAACCCGATCTTTAAAATTTCCCATCCTTGTGTATTCATCATCGAGAACACCTATCTTTTGTCTGAATTCGGCTAGTTCAATAACAGGTGTTTGCCCTGTACTACGCCAAGCAATCAATAATTCGTATAAACGTACAGCATAAGCACTACTAAGTTCGCTAATTTGTTGTAGCTCGTACTTGGTGAATTGTTCTTCCAAACGTGTAATCAAGGGAACGATAGCTGGTGCAAATATCAACTTTACTGTTGCTTCATCATCGATGTATCGAATTTCACTAACCCAACGGCTTAGAACATTCTCAACCTTTCCTCTTTTGTTGATCTCTTGATAGCTAAATTGTCGGGCGAATAAGTCTTTGCACGCATCTTTAAGAGCTTGATAGGCTGTTTGTCTTGCAACATTAAATTGGTTTACATAGCTCTCTGCATGAACCTCTAAGGGGTCATTTGCATTGATACCTCTACCGCTACCTCTTGCTTCGACAATAGCCAATAGGATTAAACGTTGTTCTACTAAATCCAAGTTATAACTAGCATTAATTAAGGCATTATCTTTAACAACTAAATCCCGCATCTTATTTATCTACATTATTATTAATGAATATAAGTCTATATTAATAATTATGTAGATTTATGCAAGGTAAACGTAGTTAAATCTACTAAATATTTTTTGTAGATTTAAGGTAGGTAAACGTAGTCATATTGGTAGGTAAACGTAGTCATATTGGTAGGTAAACGTAGTCATATTGGTAGGTAAACGTAGTCATATATCTGCTGTATCCCTTTAGAATAAAGGCTTCCAGCATATCTAAAAGCATTTAAAAACTTTAAAAATAATTAAAAGCCCAGGACAGGAAAAATTGCCCTTGGTTTTCGCTACGCTCAAACTCTATTGAATCTCGCTTTCGCTCGATTCGGCGGGGCAATTTTTTGGTTTATATTCTCGTGACTTTTAGAAAAAGCAAAAGCAATTCGGAATTCGCTTCGCTCATAGAGCTTTTTTACTCGCTTCGCTCGATCTAGCATGCACTCAATTTAATTCTCACCCATCCTAAATCCTCTGTTATGACAATATTTATGATTCCAATGTTTTTTTAGTGCATAAAGCTGCTAAAAAATACAATTTTCCCTGAATACTTATATTCTTCAATTTTTAAAGAAAAGGAGCTCATATGAGCATCTTTAACAAAATTGAAAGTTCTGACATTCTTTTATATTCCAATCTTAAATATTTTAATGATGTCGCATATTTTTCATTACATTTTTTAAATGCCGGAATCATCACTATAAAAAGTAATAGTTTATTAACTGTTCATGAAAGCTGGATTTCTTTATCTATTCACAACAAATATAAAATTATAAAAATAGATGAAAAATGCAGAAAAGAAATTCAAAAATTACAAACTCTTTTTAAAGAAGCATGTTCATATGAATTAAAAATTAGCTTTCGCAAAAAAAGCCTAACTAACATTACATAATGATTTTCTATGCTCAAATATAGAGTCATCGCTTTGCTCTGTTAATCTCCTTTAGCCGCACAAGGGAGTTTGTTATCAGGGAAAGAGCAGGGCGAAATTTTTATATCGCTCAGTCGCTCGTAGACACTCGCTCGGTAAATCATTGTTTAGATTAACTAAAAATTAAAATCTAAGTCATTTTTGGGCTTTGTTTTGTATTCAGGTTCATAGGTATTCTGAGAAACATTATGTTGAGAGGACGGGTTTTTAATTTGCTCAATATCACGTTTGATATTCTCAAAATGCATTAAACAGGTTTGGTAGGTGGCTCTATGCTGCTCAAAACAGGCATCTTGCCGCTTTAAAACCTTCTCGCATTGCAAATATTTCAGCATGCGTTGATCATTTTTGATGATCTGCTCAATTTTGTCATAGTCTGATCCGTTCAGATTTGAGCTTGCTCGACTCATATAGGTTTCCAAGTTTTCCGCTTTTTGCTGTGTGTAATCAATCAATAGTAATGCGTCCTGGTTCTGGAAGGCTTGCTGTTGTTTGTCACATAGTTCTTTGTGAGAGGCGACATAATCGGGGTAATAGTTGTCATTGCGCAATGAACTGAGATGAAAATCCGTGGCTGGCTCTGGCTTGAGCCGGATTTCAGCTATTGAGGTTTCTAATTGTTTAAGTTTTTGATTAATTTCACTAATTCTTGTACCGTCTTTGCAAGCATGCAGATCCGCTCGCTCTGCATCTCTAAATCTTTGTAAAAGTTGTCGGGTACTTTCAGTTGCGAGATTTTCGAGAGTGCTTTCTCTAGATCGGTCTGCTGTGTGTTGATATTCAATAGAATTGGTTTCAATGCGGTTTTCACTAAGTCGCTGACAATGCTGTTTAAATCCAGTTGATTTAATGCTCTCGTTAATGGCGTCTGTAATTGGATCAGCACATTGTTTTGAAATGCTTGCTGTAACTGCTCCGAAAAGTTGCCCTGTTCGAGCTTTGAAAGCTCGGATTTCATAGCTAGGATCAAGGCCTGCTGGGTTTCGTTCTCGGTTTTCAAGTTGGTGATTTTGTTTTGTAAGCTCTGCTCGACTTCGCTGTATTTGTTCAAGATGCTTTTTAATGAACTCACTTGTTGATTCAATGCGTTGTTTTGCTCTGCTAACAATTTGACTTGTTGAATCAATAAGTCGTTTCGTTGCATCAATAAGTCGTTTTGCTCTTTCAAAAATAGGTCGATTTCGGTCTGCATGGTTTTCTTCCGCAATTAATTCATGTTGCTGTTTTGATTTGAAATTATTTGTGAGTTTTGCTGAATGACTTCGCGTTGTGCTTTGATCGTTTTTAGATTTGAACTCGCTAGATAGCCCAAATATGAAGTGATTAAAATCATCAACACTGTGACTATCCAGGCTCCGAAAAATAGGTAGCTCGATTTCTGAGTGCTCAATTTTTCCGTGATTAAGATCTGGATGTCGCTCTGGATTTTTTCGCTTTGCTTTGCTAGTGCTTGTCGGACTTGGCCTTGAATACTGTTCTGTAAGCTCTCTTGATCGATATTGATGCTTTTCAACTGGCTGTTGATGTGGTTCTGTAACGCCTGAATTGATGTTGAAAACGAATCGATGCTCGTTGTGATGGTTTTGATGCTCGATATATCGATATTCGCTAGCTGTGCTTGTAATGCTTGTATTTTCTCTATATAGCTCGTTGTGAGCGTTCTTATCACATGGGGTGATAGATTCTCTATCTCTATCAAAATCGAGCGTAGATGCGATTCTAGGGCTTCTGTCGTCTGCTGTACTTGGTGTAAAAGCGTGGTGCTTTTGATGATAGGCCGTTCGCTTTGTTCGATAAGTTGCTCGAAGTTGGTCAGCGTCTGTGAGAGCTGCTGCAAGTTCGTTTGCAGTTGGTTTGCTTTCTGCTGCTGCTCGGAGATGCTCTGAATAAGATCCAATTTCGAATTTTTCATTGTAGAAATCGCCTTTGAGTCGGTGTTTTTTGCCGTTATTAAGTGTGAATGTTAAAAAATCTTTGCTGGTTTTTATCGAATCAATGCCGTCGAGTTGTTTGAGACAAGCGACGATATCGTCCCTGTTTGCTGCCGTTTGGGTCTTTAAGAGTGTTCGAACGTAGTTATCCATGGCCTGGCAAAATTGCTTTTTTGGCAGGCTCTCAAGCTCCTGGCTTGAAAGTATATTTTTTGCCTGTGCATTCAGCTTTGCGATGTGATTCGGCTCTTGGGTGGTTTGCATCAAAAGCAGGTCGTCGGGGCGAGACCACTGATATTTCGTGTTGAAGTAGTCTCGTAATGAGTCGAAGTGCTTTTCATGGCCAGGGGGCGCAATATTCAGTGATTTTCCGCTTTGTATGTCCTGGCGTGGGGTTAAAACGTGGATGTGCTTGGAGCCATCATCATCGGTATGTAGCACTGCAAAAAGGTGGTACTGCGATGGGTCTAAACCTGCAAAGGCATGGCTTTCAAAGTCGTTTAGGACTTCCTGGATTTGTACGTCCGTTGGGTCATCGTCTTTTGACCATGCAATCACGCCACTGGTGTATTTCCATAGATGCGGGCTTGCATCACAAATGGCGTTAAAGGTGCTTGCATCCCCTTTTAGAACTTGCACGCCTGCACGTACGTTGCCTAGATGGTCTAGTTTATCTAGTACGTATGCAGATGCTTTTGCTGGACTGCCTTTGCCATGCTCGAGGAATTTAATATGCACTTTCGTCTTGCTCCGAGAGTTGGATTGACGACAGCCGTTTTTGAAGCCGTTCAGGGCTTTGTCGGCTAATTTTGGGAAGAGCCGGGAAAATTTTTTCTAGTTCGGTTTGGATGCCTTTTAAAACAAGCAAGACGCTAAAAATATCGAGTTTGCGCTGTTCCAGCGGATCAGCGTTTTTGATGATGTTTAATGCGCGTGCAATCTGATTAATGTTGTTGCCGATTTTGGCGAGTTCGAGCAATAACGCTGGGTCAGTTTTTTGGTAGCGTTTAACGACTTCGACGACTGTTTTTACTTTTGTTCGAACGGGTTTTACTTCTTCCAGATGCTGTTGAACGGTGACAGCATTTTTCATGACTTCACGTTCGATCAATGAGTGAATGAAATCGGTGAAATTGGTATTTTCTTTTTGTAGCTGTTGCTGCAGTTGCTCTAACTGTAGCTCGGTGAGTCTGAAAATTTTCGTTCTACTTCGCATTGATCAATCTCATCGCGGGCCTTTGCTTTTGGGGTCTTAGGGGTGAAACCCCTAACAAGTCCCTGTGTATCGAAATTCGAAGAATTTTGTATATACAGGTAGGCTTGCTTATCTGAAAATGGGTTATATCAGCATTGAAAAAACAAAGTCTTTTTAAAGAGAAAAATGGGGTAAATTTTAATTAGGGCGTTATTTTTGGGAAAATTTGAGGGATTGAACTATTATTTTTTTCTAAAAAAGATGCTTTATTTAATTGAAAATCTAGTCATGAACATATGAATTCGAAAATTATATTTATTTGACGACATAAAACTATCTTTTAATTGCTTAAGTATTTGTATATAAATAATTTAATCTTAAATTTTTTCTAAGTAATCCCGCTAAGCTGATTCCCTAGTTTTTTCTATTTTTCTGAAAAACTAGGGAATTAAAAAGTTAAATAATTTCTACAGTCTTTGCTCATTAAATAATCTTAATCTAATGTATAAAGTTCGCCATATAGCGAATTTTATACTTAAAATATGTAAAGTTTGCTATATAGCAAACCATAGGGTTTGAAATTCGAGATAAAAATGGCTTCTAGAAAAGAAATTGGAGAAAAAATTCGATCAGCACGAAAAGAGCTAGGCTATACACAGAAAACAGTGTCGGCGAAATCTGGAGTCAATAAAACAACGATTTCTGAGATCGAGAACGGTCATTTTACAGGCTCTTTCGATTTATTTGAGAAGGTCCTTAATAGTGTCAAATTGCAGTTTGAAGTCGTGCCCAAAGAGCATAAATTTCCGAGCTGGCATGAAATCGAATCTTTATTCAAAGAAGATGATGAATAAAGCGAATGCCTATAGCCGATTGCCCTGATGAACGGATTTCGTAGATGAGGTTCTATGTTAATAAAGCCTAAAGATTATTGAATGGTATAGAAAAATAGTCCTTTTCTACTTTTGTTATTGTAAATTTCTAAAAAAATTATTATTTTATAAATTAAGGTCGCCTACCATACTTGCGCATGAGTAGAAAAGGGATTCAAAAATTTAATGTCTTATTTTTAAGTCATACCAAAATTTAATTTTCTTAAGTATCAACTCGTTTGGTTCTTAGCATTTAAACATGCGTTGCTAGAAGTCTTATGACACCAAGGATTCTTTGTATAAAGAGTTTAGAGTTGGAAGTAGAGAAAATTATGTCTATTCAAGAATTTGCATTTCAACTATCTAAGAAAATTCAGGATCAGCATTCGGTAAAGATTAGCCGTTCACATATCTATGAATTAATTGCTTTAGATCAAGACTATAAGACTTATAGCTCTTTTGTTGCTCAAAATCTTTTACTTGAAGCTCAATATGATGATTCTGAAGAATATTATCAGCACGAATTGGTTGATGCTCTAACTCTAGAAATATTGGAAAATCCGCCTGAAACAGATTATCTAAATTATAGTGAAGATGACCTTCATTGGGATGATTATGAAGGCAATGCCTTACTGGAGCAGATTAGAAAAATTATTATAAGACTTAAGGTTTTACTGAAGTTAGATGCTTCAGAAGAGTTTTATTTATCGATTTCTAAAACTGTTTGTCGAGAGCTTTTATGGCTTAACTTAGAAGTTATTAATTTCAATACCGTAAGAGAAGAATTAAGTTATATCGATTTTGAAAATGGTAAGGTGGATGACCTAGAACTTGGGGAGGATTATTTCGAGTTTTCAAAAATTGGGGTTATTTTTGAGAAGATTTTATCTTATGCGAAAGACCGTAAGAATGCTGATGCTTATGCTCTACTCGGGGCCTACTATCGCTATTTAGCAAATCAGATAGCCCCTTATGGGCGACATGGCTCAAATTTTGGAAGTCGTTGGGACAATCATAAACAAAAATATATCAATTCTGATGAAACTAAGAAAAATAAAGAAAAGTATGAAGAATGCATAAAGCAAGCGGAACACTTTGAATCTTATATTCAAAACTCACCTATGAATCTTCATGAAATTAATTTGGATGCAGACAAGGAAACGGTTTACAACCAGATTCTGTACTTGTGTAATCGAGGTGATACGAGCGCTATAGAATACTTCCTGTATGAAGAAATCTTCAAAAATCATGGAGAGGCATGGTTATACATCTACTTAGCTCAAATGTGTGGAGTTGATTTCACGCAGGATGATTTTAGAGCCTACAATGCTTATACAGGTGAGGATTATGATGACTATGGACCTATGGAAATCGCAGGTCGAGAGGCAATTCAATATACTATTGGTTTACCAGAAATAGATGCTGATAAAGATAATTTAGCTAGGAAGATTGCTGCAGAGTTATTTGAGAAAATTTAATTCATAGTCTTATAAAAAATGGAGCTTATAGTTCCATTTTTTATTGATGATTCTTTAACTCTTTCAGCATTGCATCCCGAAGAATTTCATTCATACGAGTTTGATAGCCCTTAGTCATAAACAAGAGAATTTGAAATCTGTATTTGACTCATAAAATACAGATTTCATTATCATCGTTTAACATCCTGGGATAAGTTGTAGAAAGGCTTCTCTAACTTCAGAAAATTCGGCTTGAGGGTGATCTTGTAAAAAATATTCGGTCCAAATGAATGTTGCTTCATGGCCGTCATAGCAAGGATTTACATCTAGATAAAAAGCCAATCGTGCTGTTATGCAAAGTTCAAGATCGTT
>Ga0308165_1004776_pt1 | contig 13069 bp, 11 predicted proteins | sample PhyWR2_FD_201032 | JGI IMG/M metagenome (GOLD analysis project Ga0308165, IMG submission 201032) | Phyllosphere microbial communities from UC Gill Tract Community Farm, Albany, California, United States - DLSLW.R2 | ecosystem: Host-associated > Plants > Phyllosphere > Unclassified | place: USA...
CCAGTTCCTTGAAGGACTCAAACGATTCCTTGGCCGCATTCTGGTCGCGCTCGGACAGATCCTGGCGCGAGATGAAGCCAAAAATTCCGAGGTTGTCATTGAAGTTGACCAGCCCCTTGAGGTAAAGCGCGTAATCCATCGCAGGGCTGGCCGGATGAAGCTTCATGAACCGGTTCAGCGTGGCCAGGGCCTGGGCCGTTTCGCCGCCTTTATACTGGGCGTAGGCCTTGTCAATCTGGGCCTGCTGGGCCAGGGGCGTTCCGGCCGCGCGGCCTTCGAGCTTTTCATAAAGCGGAATGGCCTTGTCGTAGGCGCCCGAACTGGCTTCATCCTTGGCTTCAGCGTAAATCTTGTTCGGGCTCCAGTTTGCGCTCTTGTCGGGCGCGGGGGTGCTGGAGCAGCCTGATACAACCACGACCAATGCGCAAACGGCTGCCAGAAGCGGCGATGCTTTCGGAACAACCGAAAATTTGGTGGAAAACATAGCAATCGACCTTCTTGATGACTGATTCAGAACTGAGCAAATTCATTATATCGGGCAGCCTGCAGGCCAATTTGCAGGCAGACGAAGCGAACGAAGAGGTGGATGAGGCGGGTGGCGACGTCGAGTTGCGGCAGGTTCGCGTTCCCGTTGAAAGCCATGGCAGCCGCCTTGACAAGGCCCTGTCCAGCCTGGTGCCTGAATTTTCACGCAGTTACCTGCAGCAATTGATCGAAGCGGGGGGCGTGCAGGTCAGGGGCGTTCAATGCGTCAAGGCTTCAGCCAAGGTCAAGGCGGGCGATGAGCTCACCATCGAGCTGCGGCCCACGCCTCAAAGCCAGGCCTTCAAGCCCGAAGCGATGGCGCTGGACATCGTTTATGAAGACAGCCACCTGATGGTCATCAACAAGCCTGCGGGGCTGGTGGTGCATCCGGCGCCCGGCAACTGGAGTGGCACGCTCCTCAACGGCTTGCTGGCGCATGATGCGCAAGCCGCATTTTTGCCACGCGCCGGCATCGTGCACCGTCTGGACAAGGATACGAGCGGCCTGATGGTCGTGGCGCGCCAACGCCAGGCGATGGACCAGCTCGTCGCCATGATTGCAGCCCGCAGCGTCAGCAGGCACTATCTCGCGCTGGCGCACCGCGCATGGGACGGCGCCAGAACTCGCCAGGTGGAAGCTCCCATCGGCCGCGATCCTCGCAACCGCCTGCGTATGGCCGTGGTTGATCTGGAGAAGAACTCGGGAAAAACTGCTTCCACGGTGATTTCACTGCTGGACGAGTCGTCGCAGCATTGTTTGGTGCAATGCAAGCTGCATACGGGCCGCACCCATCAGATTCGGGTTCACATGGCTTTCCTGGGCCATCCACTGGTTGCGGATGCGTTGTATGGCGGCGCCGTGGATGCAGGCATGCAGCGTCAGGCGCTGCATGCCTGCAGGCTGGCATTTGCCCATCCTGCAACAGGGGCGCCCATGGAATTCAAATCCATGCCACCGCCTGACCTGCAGGCCGCCATGGCCGTTTTAGGCCTGCGCTACAATCAGGTTTCGTAGTTTTTCTGCTACCCCGCAACATGGCGTCCCTCATCAGGGAGCTTTCGCATGGATGCAATGCGCAGGCCAATGCGCTTTTTCTTGCCTTCTTTCCCGTTTTTTTCCGGAACGACCAATCATGAATACGACGGATGCAAGGCGCATCCTCGAAACAGCCCTTGTTTGTGCGCAGCAGCCCCTTGCCTTGCGTGAACTGAGCGCGCTGTTCAATGGAGCCATCGCCGCCGACACCCTCAGGCTGATGCTTGAAACCTTGCAAGATGAGTGGGCGGGTCGGGGAGTGGAACTGGTTCATGTGGCAAGCGGCTGGCGCTTTCAAAGCCGCCCCGGCATGCGTGAGTACCTGGATCGGCTGCATCCTGAAAAACCGCCGCGCTACAGCAGGGCCACGCTGGAAACGCTGGCCATCATTGCCTACCGGCAACCTGTGACAAGAGGCGACATGGAAGACATTCGTGGCGTTACCATCAACAGCCTGCTGTTAAAGCAGCTTGAAGACCGTGGCTGGATCGAGGTGATCGGCCACCGTGAAGCCATCGGCCGGCCGGCCCTGTATGCCACCACGCGCCAGTTTCTTGATGACCTGGGCGTTGATTCGCTGGCTGACCTGCCTGCGATGCAGGCCATGCCCGCGCAACTTGAAAATGCCGCGCAATTCGAGTTGGGCATGCCTCACATGCCTGAGCCAGCGTCGTCAGACCAACTGGTTTCCAGTGCTGGCGGGCGCGCGGCGCCCCATGCCGGCGCATCCTGAACACGATCCGCAGCCATCCATCTGCCCCGCTCTATATCCACGAACGAATGTAAAAGCATGAACCCACAAGACCCTCCTGCCAACGAACCTCTGCCCATGTCAAAAAATGAATCAAATGAGGCTGCGGCGCAGGATACGCCTGCGCAGGTAGCTCCTGATTTGATAGCGGATGCCGGCAAGGACAAGGCCGCCGCGCCGCGCCCTGCTTCTAAGCGCCGCAGCGCCAGGCCGGCGCCGGCTGCGATCCGGTTCGAAGACGTGGTCACCGGGCAGTTCGATGCGGACGAGGAAGATGCCGCGCTGGAGCTGCCCAAGCGGGTGCTGCTGCCCCAGCCCGAGACGCCCAAGCTGCACAAGGTGCTGGCCCAGGCCGGGCTGGGCTCGCGCCTTGAAATGGAGCAGCTCATCATGGAAGGGCGCATTTCCGTGAATGCCGAGCCAGCCCATATCGGCCAGCGCATCCAGTTCGGCGATACCGTCAAGGTCAACGGCAAAGCCATCCGGGTGCGGATCGACCCGCCGCCGCCGCGCGTGATCGCTTACCACAAGCCCTCGGGCGAAGTGGTCACGCATGACGATCCGCAGAACCGGCCCACCGTGTTCAGGCGCCTGCCCAAGCTCTTTCAGGGCAAATGGCAGTCCGTCGGTCGCCTCGATCTCAACACCGAAGGCTTGCTGCTGTTGACCAGTTCCGGCGAACTGGCCAACAGGCTGATGCATCCGCGCTTCGGCCTGGAGCGCGAATATGCCGTTCGGGTGCTGGGTGCGCTGAACAATGAGGAGAAAAAACGCCTGCTCGAAGGCGTGACGCTCGATGATGGCGTAGCCCAGTTCGGTTCGATAGAAGCCGGCGGTGGCGAAGGCGCCAATTGCTGGTACCGGGTCACGATTTCCGAGGGCCGCAACCGCGAGGTGCGCCGCATGTTCGAAGCGGTCGGCCATGCGGTCAGCCGGCTGATCCGCATCCGCTACGGCGCCATGGTGCTGCCGCGCGGACTCAAGCGGGGCGCTTTTGTCGAGCTGGACGACAACGACATCCAGGCGCTGACCAGCGCCGTCAGCCGTTCCGAATCCCGGCCGGACCCACGGGGCGATGCGCAGGCCACGGAAGCATTCGGAGTCGAGGGCGGGCCGCAACAGCAACGCGCCCCCCGCAGCAATCCACGCTCGCGCGGGGCAGCGGGCACGGGAAAGCCGCGTTATCCTGACGCAGGAAAAAGCGGCATGGAGTCGCCTGTCAATGATTCTCAGCCGCCAATGAACCGGACGGATTCAGCGCCGCGCGGCAACCGGCGTGGTGGCCCACCAGCCAGCGCAAGAGGACGCAATCAGGGCGGCAATGCGGGACCGGGCGCGCGTTTTGGGCAAGCTGGCGCAGGTGCGGTGCCAGGGGCCAAGCGGCGCGATGACCGTAATCCGCGCAACGACAAATCGGCAGGCAGCGCCCAGCCAGACCCGATGAAAACCTCGTTTGGCTACATCGGCGCCGATACCTTCACCCGGCAGCGGCAAGACCAGGGTCAGCGTCGCGGTGGCGGCAATGCAGGGGGCTTTGGCGGTGGCAATGGCGGACCGCGGCGCAGCGGCGGAAACCGTGGCGGTGGCAACCGGGGCGGCAATCGCTAACACCTTGCCAACCACGCCATTTCGCGGGCTGCTCCGGAAGGAGCAGCTTGGCGGGTTAAAATCATGGGCTTTATTCAACGGTTTGAATAAATTTAAAAATCCAATAATTCCCATTTCTTAGGAAAATTCATGGCCATCGAACGCACCCTTTCCATCATCAAGCCAGACGCAGTTGCCAAAAACGTCATCGGTCAGATTTATGCCCGTTTTGAAGCTGCCGGCCTGAAGGTTGTCGCCGCCAAAATGGTTCACCTGTCGCAAGGCGAAGCCGAAGCTTTCTATGCCGTGCACAAAGCGCGTCCTTTCTTCAAGGATCTGGTTTCGTTCATGATTTCCGGCCCGGTGATGATCCAGGCCCTCGAAGGCGAAGGCGCCGTGCTGAAGAACCGCGATTTGATGGGCGCCACCGATCCGAAAAAAGCGGACGCAGGCACCATTCGCGCCGATTTTGCCGACAGCATTGACGCCAATGCCGTTCACGGCTCGGACGCCGTCGAAACCGCCAAGGAAGAAATCGCTTTCTTCTTTGCAGGCATGAACGTTTACCCACGCTGATGAGGATACGCCCCATGCCTTGTCGTCCCTTGTCCGGGTCGCCGTTTGTATGGGGCGGCTCACGTTGTCGCACGCTGCGATGACCACCAATCTTCTTGACTTCGATCTGGAGGGCCTTGCTGCCTTTTGCGAGCAACTTGGCCAAAAGCGCTTTCGGGCGACCCAGCTGTTCCGCTGGATTCACCAGAAAGGCGCATCTGATTTTGAACAGATGACGGACCTGGCCAAAGCGCTGCGCGAAAAGCTGGCCATTTCAGCCCATATCGAAGGCCTCAAAGTGGTTTCGCGCCACGATTCGACCGATGGCACCATCAAATGGCTGTTCGACGTGGGTGCCGGCGATGTCATCGAAACCGTTTTTATTCCCGAAACCGACCGCGGAACGCTGTGCATCTCGTCGCAGGCGGGTTGCGCTGTCGGTTGCCGCTTCTGCTCGACCGGACACCAGGGTTTCAGCCGAAACCTGACCACGGGAGAAATCATTTCCCAGTTGTGGTTTGCCGAGCATTTCCTGCGCAAACATCTTGGCCGCGATGAGCGCGTCATTTCCAATGTGGTCATGATGGGCATGGGCGAGCCCTTGCAGAATTACGCACAGCTGCTTCCCGCCCTCAAGGTCATGCTCGATGACCATGGCTATGGTTTGTCGCGCCGCCGCGTGACGGTGTCCACCTCTGGCGTGGTGCCGATGATCGACCGGCTGGCCAGAGACTGTCCGGTCGCGCTTGCCGTTTCGCTGCATGCGCCGCACGATGTCCTGCGCGACAACCTGGTGCCGCTGAACAAAAAGTACCCGATCGCCGAGCTGCTGGAGGCCTGCACCCGCTACCAGTCGGCAGCCCCACGCGATTTCATCACCTTTGAATACTGCATGCTCGATGGCGTGAACGACCAGCCCGAGCATGCGCGCCAACTGGTGGCGCTGATGAAAACGCATGCGGCCAATGGCTTGTCGTGCAAATTCAACCTGATTCCTTTCAATCCTTTTCCGGCTTCCGGGCTGGTGCGTTCGCCCATGCCGCAGGTGATGGCCTTTGCCAAGATACTGATGGACGGCGGCCTCGTCACCACGGTGCGTAAAACCCGTGGCGATGACATTGATGCGGCTTGCGGCCAACTCGCTGGCGATGTGCAGGACCGCACCGGTGTCGATCAGCGCATGGCTGCGCAGCGCCAGGGCATGCTGGGCGGCATCAAAGTGGTCGTGCAGGGCAGGGAAGGCGCATGAGGCGTGTTTCCCGTCTTTTCTGGTTGTCTGCCTGCTGGAGCGCCGTGCTGCTTGCCGGCTGCGCCCATCAGCCGGACATGGATGCATCGGGCAATCCTTCCGACCTGATCACCGATTCCGATGAAACCGATCAGCGTCGCCGCGCGCGTTTGCGGGTAGAGCTGGCCACGGGTTATTTTGAGCAGGGCCAGACCAAGGTCGCGCTCGATGAAATCAAGCAGTCGCTTTCCATTGACCCCAATTATGTCGATGCCTACAACCTGCGCGGGTTGGTCTATATGCGGCTGAATGATGTTGCCCTGGCAGAGGGTAGTTTTCGCCGTGCGCTGGCGCTGAATCCGCGCGATGCCGGCGTGGCGCATAACTATGGCTGGCTGCTTTGCCAGCAGTCTCGCTATGCTGAATCATTCAAGCTGTTTTCGCAGGCCGTTGCCAACCCGACCTACACGGGAAAAGCCAAGACCCTGATGGCCTTGGGTGTGTGCCAGGTGAACGCGGGCCAACTCGCTGAAGCCGAGCAAAGCCTGATGCACTCCTATGAGCTGGAAGCGGGCAATCCCGTGACTGCCTACAACCTGTCGAAGTTGTTGTATACACGCGGTGACCTGACGCGCGCCCAGTTTTATATTCGCCGCTTGAACAACAGCGACCTGGCCAACGCCCAGACGCTCTGGCTAGGCATCAAGACCGAGCACAAGCTCAATAACCAGGAGGCAGTGGCGCAATTGGCTGTTCAGTTGAAAAAACGCTTTGCCCAGTCGCCCGAAGCCGTGGCTTATGAAAAGGGTTTGTTCAATGAGTAAGGATGAAGCCGCAGGGCCTGCGCAGTCTGCCGGCCCAATGCTTGGCGCCAGTGCCCGAGCGGATCAGAATGCACCAGGTCAGCAGGGTAGCGCCGGTTCATTGCTGCGCGAAGCCCGGCAGTCCCAAGGCATGGACATCGACACGCTGGCAGCCTTGCTCAAAGTGCCCGTTCGTAAATTGCAGGCGCTTGAGGAAAACCGGTTTGATGTGCTGACGGACCCTGTGTTTGCGCGTGCGCTGGCTGCCAGCGTGTGCCGTATTCTCAAGCTGGACTCGGCACCGGTGCTGCAGCGGCTGCCTGTGATCACCGCTTTCAAGGTCACTTCCCAAAACAGGGGCATCAATACGCCATTTCGTCCACGCACTGGCAGGCATGCGGCGCCGCTGTGGACGCATGTTTCACGGTCCGCTCTGCTGGTTGGGATGGTTTTGTTGCTGGGCGCGCTGGTCCTGATCTTCCTGCCCAACATCCAGCAGGCCATTGCACGCTACCGTGAAAGCGGGCAGGGCGGTGTGGTCCACAAAGAGCCTGGTGGAGTCGCATCCGTCACCACTACCGTGACCACCCAAGTGCCGGATGGCGGTAATGCCACTGGCAATGAAGGCAGTGTAGGTTCGTCCTCTGCCTCCATGCAGCCTGCTGAGTCCGCATCTTTTGTCTCGACGCCCGCCGCGCCTGCCTTGCCGTCGTCGGGCAGTGCGGCGATCGATGCCGTGCCGCTTGTCAATTTCAACGCCAGAAACGACTCCCGCATCAAAGTGACCGATGCCACAGGCACCGTGCTGCTCAACCGGGTGCTTCGTGCTGGCGAGTCTGTCAGCGTGTCTGGAACTTTGCCCTTGGCCACCGTGGTCAGCCGTGCCGATGCCGTGCAAGTCCAGGTGCGTGGCCAGTCGTTCGATCTGGCAGGGGTCAGCCGGAACAATGTTGCCCGATTCGAGGTGAAATAGTGCAAGCCTGTCCTCCCATTGCATCTGCTTTTGCAAAAGCGCATCACTCCCTGCAGTCCCGTGTAGTTTGGGGTTCGCGCGTGGTTACCATCGGTGGCGATGCGCCAGTGCGTGTCCAGTCCATGACCAACACCGACACCGTCGATGCCATCGGCACGGCCATCCAGGTGAAGGAACTGGCTCTGGCAGGCTCCGAGATGGTCCGTATCACCGTGAACACGCCCGAGGCGGCTGCCGCCGTCCCGTATGTACGCGAGCAACTCGACCGCATGGGCATCGATGTGCCGCTGATCGGCGACTTTCACTACAACGGCCACCGTCTCTTGACCGACTACCCCGACTGTGCCCAGGCGCTGTCCAAATACCGCATCAATCCGGGCAATGTCGGCAAGGGCAACAAGCGCGACACGCAGTTCGGCCAGATGATCGAGGCGGCCATGCGCTGGAACAAGGTGGTGCGCATCGGCGTGAACTGGGGCAGCCTCGACCAGGAACTGCTGGCCAGCCTGATGGACGAAAACAGCGCCCGCAGTGCGCCGTGGGATGCCAGGCAGGTCATGTACGAGGCGCTCATCACCTCGGCCATTGATTCGGCCCAGCGGGCCGAAGCCATGGGCATGCGGCGCGACCAGATCATCTTGTCATGCAAGGTCAGTGGCGTTCAGGATCTGATTTCCGTGTACCGCGAACTCTCCAGGCGCACCGACCATGCTTTGCACCTTGGCCTGACGGAAGCCGGCATGGGCACCAAGGGCACGGTGGCTTCGGCAACCGCGCTGTCGATTCTGCTGCAGGAAGGCATCGGCGACACGATACGCGTTTCCCTCACACCCCAGCCGGGCGAGGCGCGCACGCAGGAAGTCGTCATTGCTTCTGAAATCCTCCAGGCCCTGGGCCTGCGCACCTTTGTTCCCAGTGTCACGGCTTGTCCCGGCTGCGGCCGCACCACCAGCACCACGTTCCAGGAACTGGCCAAGCAAATCGATGATTTCCTGCGCGCGCAGATGCCTGTCTGGCGCAAGCAATACCCAGGCGTCGAAGGCCTGCGGGTGGCCGTGATGGGCTGCATCGTCAATGGCCCGGGCGAGAGCAAGCATGCCGACATCGGCATCAGCCTGCCCGGCTCCGGCGAAGCGCCGGCTGCGCCAGTGTTCATTGACGGCGAAAAAAGGCTGACCCTGCGCGGCGACAGCATTGCCCAAGAATTCCAGGCCATCGTTGAAAACTACATAGAAAAACGCTTTGGCACGCACGCCGCCGCCCAAGCCTCCTGAATCCCCATGCCAGAAAAAACAACTGCCGCCCCGGTGGAGAAATCCGCACCGCCAAAAATCGAAAAACTCGCTGCTGTCAAAGGAATGAACGACATTCTGCCGCCTGATTCGGCGCGCTGGGAATGGCTGGAGGACAAGGTTCGCACCCTGATGGGGCGCTATGCCTACCGCAACATCCGCACACCCATTCTGGAGCATACGCAGCTGTTCGTGCGCGGGATTGGCGAAGTCACCGATATCGTCGAAAAAGAAATGTATTCCTTCGAAGACCGTTCGGACAAGCATGGCGACCACGACCACCTGACCATGCGGCCTGAAAACACGGCCAGCGTTGTGCGGGCCGTCACCGAACACAATCTGCTCTACGAAGGCGGTAAACGCCTTTATTACATGGGGCCGATGTTTCGACGTGAACGGCCGCAGCGCGGGCGCTACCGCCAGTTCCACCAGATTGGCGCCGAAGCGCTGGGTTTTGCCGGCCCCGAGGTGGATGCGGAACTGATCCTGCTCGCCGCCGCGCTCTGGAAAGAGCTGGGGCTGACAGACTGGCGCCTCGAAATCAACAGCCTGGGCCAGCCTGAGGAGCGTGCCCAGCACCGCGCCCAGTTGATCACCCATTTCGAGCAGCATGCGGATCTGCTCGACGAGGAGGCCAAAAGGCGGCTGCACAGCAATCCGCTGCGCATCCTCGACACGAAAAATCCGGCCATGAAAACCGTGGTCGAGAGTGCGCCGCGCCTCATCGACTTTCTGGGCCCGCAGTCGCTGGCGCATTTCGAGGGCCTCAAGGCGATACTGGATGCCAACGGCATTGCATGGACGCTCAACCACCGGCTGGTACGCGGGCTCGATTACTACAATCTCACCGTTTTCGAGTTTGTCACCGACCGTCTGGGCGCACAAGGCACCATTTGCGCAGGCGGCCGCTACGACTACCTGATCGGCCAGATGGGCGGCAAAGCCGCGCCAGCGGTCGGCTGGGCGCTGGGCGTGGAGCGGGTGCTGGAACTCATCAAGGAGCAGGGCGCCTTGGCGCCGCTGCCGGTGCCCGATGCCTACGCCGTGATTCCTGAGGCATCGGCCTTGCCCACCGTGCTCAAAGCCCTGCAGGCCTTGCGCAGCCACGGCATCAGTGTGCAGATGCATGCCGGCGCCACGGCCGAAGGCATGGGCAGCATGAAGTCGCAGTTCAAGAAGGCCGATGGCAGCGGTGCCCGATTTGCCCTGATTTTTGGCGCTGCCGAGCTGGCCGAGGGCAACGTTGCCCTCAAGCCCTTGCGCGGCGAGAAAGCCGAAACAGCGCCACCGCAGACACTGCAACGGCTGGACGACGTCCCGGCATGGGCGCATCTGCTCCAGCGCTGAATGGCGTTTTAGCGAGGCAAACGCCTGTTGCGGCGCTCTACAATCCTTTCCATTCAATCCGCCCCCGCACGGGGTAGCACTCTCAGAGATTTATGGCACAACACCTTGATTTGGAAGAACAGGAACAGCTTGACGAGCTCAAGCATTTCTGGAAGCAGTATGGAAACCTGATCACCTGGTTGCTCATTGCCGTACTGGGAACTTTTGCCGCTTGGAATGGCTACCAATACTGGCAGCGCAGCCAGGCCGTACAGGCTTCGGTGATGTTTGACGAGATCGAGCGGGCCGTGCAGTCGGGCGAAAGCACGAAGATCGACCGTGCCCTGGGCGACATGAAGGAGCGTTTTGGCGCGACTGCCTATGCCCAGCAGGCCGCGCTCCTGGCCGCCAAGGCGTATTACGATAAAGGCAACGTCGATGCAGCCCGCGCCGCCTTGAGCTGGGTGGCTGAAAAATCATCCGATACGGGCTACCAAGCCGTCGCTAGGCTGCGCCTTGCCGGCATTCTGCTGGAAAAGAAAGCTTTCGACGAAGCCTTGCAACAAGTGTCCGGTACCTTTCCGAAAGGGTTTGCCGCACTGGCCGCCGACCGCCGGGGCGATATTTTCATGCTTCAAGGCAAGAAGGCCGAAGCCAAGGCCGAATACGAAAAGGCCTGGAAGGCATTGGATGAGCGCGCAGAATACCGCCGGCTGGTTGAGGCCAAACTCAATGCCTTGGGCGTGGATCCTGTTGGTGTGCATACCATTTCTGCAGCCGTTGCAAATGCCGGAGAGACACGATGAATAACAAAGCTTTTCGGCCTTTTGCGCATGCTGTACGTGCTTCTCTAGCTATCATTACGATAGCATCCATCGCGGGCTGTTTTGGCGGTGTCAAAAAACCACAGCCCGCAGAGCTCCAACCCGTTACCGCCCTGGTGTCGGCGCGCCAGAGCTGGAGCAACCGCATCGGGCCGGTCAGCTTTCCCCTGGATGTGCGTGTCTCGGGCTCAAGCATCGCTCTGGCCAGTGACGATGGCACCGTGGTGGCGCTCGATGCCCAGACCGGACGCGATATCTGGCGCCTGGAGCTGAAAACTCCGATTGCCGCCGGCGTCGGCAACGATGGCAAGGTGTTCGCCGTGGTCACCAAAGGCAATGAGCTTGTCGCCATGCAAGCGGGACGGGAGTTGTGGCGGCAAAAGCTCAGCGCCCAGGTTTTCACGGCCCCGTTCGTGGCAGGCGAGCGGGTTTTTGTGCTGGCCGCGGATCGTTCGGTCAACGCTTTTGACGGCCAGACAGGCCAGAAACTCTGGAGCCAGCAGCGCCCCGGCGAAGCTTTGGTGCTGCGCCAGTCCGGCGTCATGCTGGCCGTGGGAGACATGCTGGTGGTGGGCCTGGCCGGACGGCTGGTCGGTCTGAGCCCTTTGGATGGCGGCATTCGATGGGAAGCGCCGATTGCCACGCCGCGCGGCATCAACGATGTGGAACGGCTGGTCGATCTGGTCGGAAGCGTCAGTCGGGTCGGCGACAGCGTCTGTGCACGGGCTTTTCAGACCAGCATCGGTTGCGTGAACACCGCGCGTGGCAGCGTCCAGTGGACCAAGCCGGCCAATGGCATGCAAGGCCTGCAGGGCGATGACCGGCTGCTGTTCGGTACGGAAGCCGACGGCACCGTCATCGCCTGGCGGCGCGCCGATGGCGAGCGCGTCTGGTCCAGCGAGCGTCTGCGCTACCGTGGGCTGAGCGCGCCGCTTCTGGCCGGCCGCTCGGTCGCCATTGGCGACGCCACGGGTTTTGTTCATCTGCTCTCGCGTGAAGACGGCTCCCTGCTCAACCGCCTCAGCACCGACGGATCGGCTATTGCCGCTGCCCCGGTGCTGGCGGCAAATACCTTGGTCGCCGTGACGCGCAAGGGCGGCATTTACGGCTTTCAGCCCGAATAACGGCATTTTTGCCAGAAACTGACTTACTCTTTTGATGAAACCTGTCATTGCGTTAGTTGGCCGCCCGAATGTGGGCAAGTCAACGCTTTTTAACCGGCTGACCAAGACGCGGGATGCGATCGTGGCCGACTTTGCCGGACTGACGCGTGATCGTCATTACGGCAACGGCAAGCTCGGGTCCCATGAATACATCGTCATCGATACCGGGGGCTTCGAGCCTGATGCCATTACCGGCATTTACAAGGAAATGGCCCGGCAGACCCGCCAGGCGGTCGCTGAATCCGATGTGGTGATTTTCGTCGTGGATGCGCGCGCCGGCATCAGCGCGCAGGATCACGACATTGCCAATTACCTGCGCAAGCTGGGAAAGCCGACGGTGCTTGCGGCCAACAAGGCCGAAGGCCTGCCCGAAGGCACGCAGGTTTCGGAGTTTTTCGAACTCGGGCTCGGCGAGATGCTCGCCGTTTCCGCCTCCCATGGACAAGGGCTGCGCACACTTGTGGACATGGCACTGGCGCCGCTCAATCTGCCCGATCCCGAAACGGATCCCGAACCCGAAGACCTGTCGGTCATCAAGCTGGCCGTGGCTGGCCGTCCCAATGTCGGTAAGTCCACGCTGATCAATACTTGGCTCGGTGAAGAACGCTTGGTGGCCTTTGACTTGCCGGGCACGACACGCGACGCCATTTCAGTGCCGTTCGAGCATGCCGGGCAGAAGTTCGAATTGATTGATACCGCAGGCTTGCGGCGCAAGGGCAAGGTCTTCGAGGCCATCGAGAAATTTTCCGTCGTCAAGACGCTGCAGGCCATCGAGAACGCCAACGTCGTGCTGCTGCTGCTCGATGCCACGCAGGGTGTGACCGATCAGGATGCGCACATTGCTGGCTACATTCTTGAAAGCGGCCGCGCTGTGGTGTTAGCTGTCAATAAGTGGGATGCAGTCGATGCCTATCAGCGTGAACTGCTGCAGCGTTCCATAGAAACCCGGTTGAGCTTTCTGAAGTTTGCCTCTATACACCATATATCGGCCATCAAGCGCCAGGGCC
>Ga0308165_1004777_pt1 | contig 13069 bp, 11 predicted proteins | sample PhyWR2_FD_201032 | JGI IMG/M metagenome (GOLD analysis project Ga0308165, IMG submission 201032) | Phyllosphere microbial communities from UC Gill Tract Community Farm, Albany, California, United States - DLSLW.R2 | ecosystem: Host-associated > Plants > Phyllosphere > Unclassified | place: USA...
AATAATCAATATGCTTATTTGTTTGGTGAATTAGACAGTACCGTAACCGTTTTAGCTTACAATGCAGCAGATGGTTCATTTGAACAAGTTCAAAAAGTATCGACTTTACCTGATGGATTTAACGAATTCAATGGTGGTGCAGCAATTCGAATTTCAGCTGATGGACGATTTGTTTATGCATCAAATCGTGGACATGATTCAATTGCGGTTTATGCGACTGCTAAAGACGGTAGTAACATAGAACGTATCCAATTAATTTCTACTGAAGGTGAAATCCCTAGAGATTTTGATTTGGATCCTTCTGGAAAATTTGTGGTTGCAGCGAATCAAAATACAGATAACTTAACCCTATATCGTCGTGACGAAGCAACTGGTCTTTTAGAAATGATCCAAAAAGATGTTTATGCACCAGAATGTGTCTGTGTTTATTTTAAATAAACTCACACCCTGATTACGAATAAATGCTGAGAGTAGAAGTGCTCTAGAAAAATACAAGCGAAAAAAAGACTACCTCCTACTAAAACGATAGTTAGTCAAATTTGATCCAGAACGCTCTAACAACTAGATGTTAGAGCGTTCTTTTTATTTTATAACAACTTTTCTCTATTATTGTTGACCAAACTCTTCCCTTCAACCAAACTAATTGACGAGAAAGTGACCGCTCATCTTGCTTTATAGGAACTTAATCCATTTGCTTTAGACTCTTGAGTTAACCAATTTGCTAGGTAATCTTGCTCAGATCTGGTTAGATTTATTTGTGGTATACACATCGCGCGACCTCGATCATCATGAAGGAAAAAATAGTCCTCTGTGTTTTCCACGGCCACTAGACTGTTGCGTCTGAAAAGTTGATTTTCTTCATTGATAAGAAAAGAGAATCCTTCTTCCGAACAGTTAAATTCGCAAGCATTCATTCCTTCTGGATTTTCTTTTAATTGATACGTTAAAATATGTTTTTTTAGCTGTGGTTCAATACGTACCCAAATCCAATTAGGCAGAAATTTTTTGTAGCCAATAACAAATAAGAGAATCATTGGAATCATTACGATAAAAAGAACAGTTGATGCTAAATAAGATAATAAAACAAATAGTGAAATCCCAAGTAGATAATATAATAGTGTAAAATTTTTTTTAATTGCTTGATAGGACTTATTTTCTCCACTGAAAAAAGCAAATTTCTCAATTGCTAAATAATCTGTTAGTGTTAAATTGAAAGTTAGGTTCATTTTTGACTCCTTTATTTTTAAATTACTATTTTACTATTGATCGTACCAACATTTTTATTACAAAATATTTAATATTCCACACCTATATTTGAAATTTTGGACTCATTTAAAAGCATTCTGCTCTATGAGTCATCGCCTTCATATGTCTATTCTGTTAGTTAGAGATAAAATAGCCTAACTGTTCATCGTATTCTTCAACATTTCATTAGTCTAAAAAACATCTTCTTCACTAAATTCATGAAATTTTATTGTTCAATTTCTTATAAACATTTCCCCAATCAGATACTGCTCTTCTTGAGTTAGCAAACTATCACTATAATCAATTACTCTCAACTCATTATTGGATGCCTATACTCAATTTTGTCATGACTCCTTTTTGAATCTTAGGTGGAGCAGGCATATCCGTTTTATAATCTAAAAAAGTCCCTGATTCAATTTTATATCTTCATTTTTTACTATTAGCCTTCATTCACCCATATCGCCAAATTTTATATACCAAAATGAACAAGTAACATTTCTCTCTCTAACGCTTCTCTACATAAATTTTCTAAATTACTAAGTTTTGACAATAGAACTTGCTTTTCTACCTTTTCTTTGTAAAATACTCCATCTTCCGCAATAAACTCAGTTGAAAGCTCAAATTTTTCTGGTGAATTATTAAATACTTGTTGCCAAGAAACTATCAGTTGTAATAGTTTTTTCGTCCCTTCTTCATTAAACAACGTCGTGCCGTAGTAATTGATTCCCATTTTTTTTGTTCTAAATTTTCCCAATAGCTAGGTATCCACATTAATGTGTCCATAGTGTAAATAATGAAATAATTGATCCATCTGGAGCTAAATCAATGTATCGACCATTTTTTCTAAATCGCTTTACGTCTGGAGTATGTCTTGCAACATTGGATGGCTTAACTCCCTTTTTTACAGTTTTAGCAAATTCTTCTGCTTTTCTCATATATTCCTCAATGGAAGCCGCCCAAACTTCGTCACCATGTTTGTCAAAGTGTTTGCGAATGTTTGCTTGTGTAGAATTAGTATTACCTTTCCCCCACTCTCCATTTTTATTAGTATATGATCTATCTTCAAAATGATACCCATCTAGCAAACTGCCAAAAGCATTCACAATCGTTCCTGATCCATGAGCCATCGCTGCTATTCCACTTGCTGTTGCTGCTAGGCTCAATGCTAAAGTCGCTCCACCTGTAAATGGTGCTCCCGCAAATGAAAAGCCATTTCCCCCAACGAGTCATGAGAAACCACCTAAAAATTCCGCTCCACCACCAACTATTGAAGCCAGATCACCAATAAATCGACCTCATGCATATGGCTTCGTTCCAACCGCATTTGGGTCTAACGTTCTCTCACCCATTAGTCCTGCTAAGCCAAAATTTTCATAAATTTTATCAGCTAAACCAACTCCTAATGCTTTAAGCCCATTCCAGTTATTTGTCGCGATAGCTTCTTGCACCATTAATGTCATTTTAGAATCAAACGTACCATCGACATAAACACCCGTTACATTCCCATGTTCATCAAAAGTATACGTAATATCTTGATTTTCTAAACGATAAGCTTCTACTTTCGCATCAATCTTCTTCTGGCGCTGATCCCAAGCTTTACCAATCGGCTTCGTCCAAGCCAAACTTATCCTAGACAAATCAAAGGTCCCCGAAGCTGGATTCCACGCTGCACCTTTTTCTACTTCGGCTAATCCTGCATCTAAACTAGCCAATTGTGCTTCAAATTCTGAAAATAAATTTGGTGAACTGGCATTAAAATCATACAGATTCTGCAGCTTTTCCTCATTCTTTTGAATCGAGCTTTGTACACCCATATAGCGTTGTTCCATGCGTTGGTTTGGTTCCTTTTCTTTGTCCATTGTCTGTGCCATATTTTGGAGTAAGACTTTTCCTTGAGCGATTTCTGCTTTTATTTGTTCTTCGATTACGTCACAGGTATCCACTGATGATTGAAATTCTTCGGGAAATTTACTATGCGCTTCTACTAAGGCTTCACATGCCAGTATAAACCCACTTGCCAACGATGGGTAGACCGCTGAGAAATAAAGTTTCGCTGAGTCGTATGTTTTACTGGAAAGCGGCGCATTCATAAAGGCATTCACACTATCTTTCAGCGTACTGCAAAACTGAATATATTCGTGGGCCATTTGTTTGGCAGCGGCGCTTTGCGCTTTGACTTCGCCTACATAAAAATCAATAGCCATAACGGTTCTCCTCCGCTTCCTCTCTATCAGAAAATAACTGTACTCTCTCAGTATACAGTGCCTCTTCTTTATCTCTCAACTGCACCTCTTCATTTACTAAACGCTCTGCTATATCTTCTAACCGTTGGCGTTCATATTGGTGTAAACGATTGGCTTCGTCATCTAACTCCATAAAGTGATTCGTATAACGTGATCCTTGATTATTACCGATCAACTCTTGGTAATAGCGTTGTTCTTGTTGATGAATCGAAAAATAATTCGCTTCCAAATCTTCCAATTCTCTAATTTCACGTCGTTTATCTTCTTGCTCTATATTTATTTGTCTTATCTGTTGGTTGATTTTCAGTTCTTTTCCTTCATTCATGAACGACTCCCACCTCCAAAGCTTGAAGAAAGTAATGGTAAATCGAAACTTTTTTTGATTTTCTGATCAATTATGCTAAATTCTTTTGCGACTGAATGAATGTTATTTCCATCACGAGCAATCGCATTTGACAGACGCTGCCCGCGACGATGCATACTCGCTAAACTATTTTTGGCATGATTATTTCCACTGACCGTGGTACGTTCTGCTTTACTTGATGCTTCATTCACGGATGAAAAGCCACTAGCCGCTTGACTGAACTGTTCTGACACGCTTCCTGCCACAGTAAGGCTGCTTTTGATTCCTGACATTTTACTGACCCCTTTGTCTGATTGTAAGCTTCTTTGTTCAAACTCCTTAATTTTCATTTTGCCATATTTACATGCCTTATAGTTATCAACTTTTTCTTTGTGGTGCAAAAGTTTTGCAAAATTAGGATGTAAAATTAATATCTTTCTGAGATACGATAAAAAAAGAGACTGAAATATAACTCTGCGAGTCATATCTCAGTCTCAAGGAATCCAAATTGATACTAATATAATTATTTAAAATCTAAATCATTCATCATTCCTTTTAAAGCTAGCAAATTATTCTCACCTGCGTAAAAACCTAAATATATATTTAGCACATCAAAAGGACTTGAATCAATTTGCCACTTCGAATTCTTTTTTTTGAACTTTAGGCTTAATGTAACAGGATCTTTTTTTACTGAAATTGTATCAATTTGGTTAGAAAACAATTGATTCAGGTAACTTGTTTTTTCTTTTAGTTCCACTTCTTTTGTTTTTTGTATTTCCTGTTTTAACTGTCTCAAAAAAATGCTTAAATCAATTCCATAAACCTGAATTTTGTATTCTTTCATTTTATTTTGCTCTTTTATTAGCTCTGAATCATAATGTGTTTTTTCTTTAAGTTTCTGATGAAATTTTTGGAATAGAATATCCAAATCAGCATGACTTAATCCAGTATCTTGAGCAACTGTTTGCTTCACATCAAAAATAATTTCATTTAGCATCATCGAATTCATCGAACTCAGATCAAGCTCATGCTCGTTTTTATTCGTGCTCTTTTCCAGATAAATCACTTCTTTAAAAAATTGCTCTTCCAACGTATCACCTACTTCTTTTTTCTCATGTTTGGAAGTATTAACTATCGTGAGGTATAAAAAACAAGAAGCTACCAAAACAATGATTAGTAAAAAAATACTATTTCTTTGATTTTTTTTCATATCTATTCATACCTTAAGGAAGTCGCCGGATCTAATTTCCCTACTTTCATCATTGGAACACTTGCTGAAAACAAGGACATAACAATAGCTAATATGACCGTTCCACCAACTGCTACGATATCTAGCATAAAAACACTAGAAATCTCTTTGGCCTTCATCGCTACAATTTCATTGATACCAAATCCGATGAATGAGGCAAATAGTGTGGCTAATAATAGCGATAGTAAAGTAATAAATGCCGATTCCGAGGTGAAAATCATGTTGATATCACGATTTCGATACCCAATTGCTTTCATGACGCCAATTTCTCTTGTTCGTTCAATAACATTGATATACATTACAATTCCGATCATTACGATTGAAACAATGACTGCTTGTGTTGACATGAAAATCAAAAGTCCCTGAATAATCTTAATAAAATTAATAATAATATCGACTACAGCTGTCTGAGAAATCGCCACGTACTTTTTATTACTATTGATTTGCTCCATCACTTGTTTGTTTTCTGAAGGTTCTTTTAACTCTAAAATGAAATAAGGAATATTTTTTTCGAATTTATTTCGAGTAATAATCTGATTCATCTCGACTGGTGCCATATAAGAGTTCTCTTCTTCGGTTTCATCTTTAACGATCCGAATAATTTTTGTTGAAAATGTTCCAGTCTTTTCGCCTTCGCTTGTACTTTCAACAATGAACCCTTTTAATTTTTTTCCAATAATACTTTCAGCGGTAAGATTCTTTTTGTTCATTTTATTGAAATCTTTAATAAAGCTTTCAGTTAAAGTAATGCCCTCTTCTTTAGGATCTTGGTATTCTTTTCCAGCCAAAATAGAGTCTTTTGTGTTAGAAGGAACTTTGATTGATGTATTATCATATAAGCTAACAACTTGAGAATAATTTGGTGTTGTATCCGTGTAATCTGCTTTGCCAATATCTTCTACTTCTGCTTCAATCATTCTCATACCAAATGGCGTCTCAAAGTATTTAATCTTCTCTTGCCCTACTTTATTTTTGATATAGGTCAGATCATTTTTGTTAATAATACCGCTACTTTGTTGATTATTCAGGGAAATTTGAATTTGGGACGGAATTTTCCCCCCCTCCATATCTTGTTCAATAATTTTCACAATTCCATTCCCTAAACCTAAGGACAATAAAATACCTGTTAAACCAATTGATGTTGCAATAGAAATCATAACATTTCGCCATTTTCGTTGCATAAAATTGGAAAAAGCAATTTTTAACATGCTAATAAAGTTAAATCTGTTCTTTCTTATCTTTTTTGGTATCTTCGGTTCAGTAAAACTTCGGTCACTCTTTTGTTCCACTTCCACAATTTTCCCATCTCTTAATTTAACGACCGTATCCACACGCTCTGTGATTTCTTCATTGTGTGTTACTACGATCACTGTTTTTCCTTGCTGGGTCAATCCTTCTAAAATTTCTAATATGCGGTTTTGTGACTTTGAATCTAGTGATCCTGTTGGTTCATCTGCAATAATTAATTCTGGATTATTTGTAAGAGCACGAGCAATTGCTACTCGTTGCTTTTGACCACCGGATAAATTTTTGACATTTTTATCAGCATATTTCTTTAAGTCTACGGAATCTAAAAGCTCTAAGGCTTTTGTCTTATTTTCTGAATGACTTTTCCCATTAAGATACATCGGAATCATGACATTTTCCAAAACACTCATATGCGAAATCAAATTGAAGTTTTGAAATACAAAGCCGATATTATTTTTACGAAAATCTGTCAGTTCATGCTCATTCAAAAATTTTAGAGACGTTCCCTTATAGAGAACTTCTCCTTCGTAATCAGTATCTAACCCACTAATAATGTTAAGTAATGTTGATTTCCCACAACCTGATGGTCCAAGTAATGCTAAAAACTCACCATCGTGAACGTCTAAATTGATTCCATCTAAAACTTTTTCTTCTTCTTTTTCGTTGATTGAATACGATTTTTTAATATTTTTTACTGATAAAATACTCATTGATTTTCCCCCAAAGTTATTGAATAGATAAATTGAATTTGCTTAATAAGATAGCTTCCATAGATTATCAGAGTCATTAGAAAGAGAATCAAAAATATAATTTCCCCCCCATTAATCTCGTTTACTATTTTGAAAAGAGCCACACTAGCAAGTAATGGCAATGTTTGTATAAAGTAGAATAAATTTTCTTTAAGTGGAATGGTGTATCCTTCTAACTGACTAGAATAATCAAACTTCCCATTTAACTTTAAACCTTTCACCGCATGAATCAGTGTCAACAAAATACTTCCAGTTAATAATCCCAGTCCAGCCATAAATAACCAACTCCAATTATCGGTCAACCATTGTTTTGTCACCCATACGAACAGGATAAGTGCTGGGATGGTTTGAACAAGATATAGTACTAATGAACCACGTATTAAAAAGCGTTTACTACTATATTGAAATCCTTTCAGATAGTGACTATCCGTCATTAGCGCCAAAAAGCCATAGACCAGTCCTTTATCATTAAAAATAATTGCGCTCAAGAAAAAACTGACAATAAAAGCCTCTAAACTACCTGCTATCTGCGCAATATTAAAACCATAACTTAATAGAAGTGCAAATAGAAGAATTGAAATAATAGGTAAAAATAAAGCCTTAAAGAAAAATGATAACGTGAACAATCTGAAAATGTAGACTACCTTCACTACAATTCCATTAACAAGCCAGTTTTCTGCAATCATTTTACGATTTTTCAAGCGGCTTCTTTGCTGTTTGATACTATAAACAACAAGTATAAAATAACTAAAACTATAGATAGCGAAACTATATAGTAGAGGCCAAAGAGTATAGTAAAAACACAAAAAAGTGATGACTGGTAAAACAATGATCATCGTTTTGAGTGCATTAATAAAAAAAATCTTTTTATTATTCATCCTAAAAAAAATAGCTAATGTTTGATGCGTATTTGTTTTGATGAAGAAATAATTCTCATAGCTAATCCCTATCAAAAGAATCACTACTAAACTAATTACAAGTAAATCATAATACCGAACCGACGAAAATGCTGATGATTCTTTTAAAAATAATGTCATGTCATATTTGAACAAAACCATCCCTAAAAAAATCAAGAAAGAGCCAAAAAAATAGCTATAGGTCAGTTGCACTAAATTAGTAAGTTTCATTGTCTTTTCTTTTGCCCAGATTCCTTGTCGTATAAAAAATACAGTCAATAGCTCCAAAAAGATGCGATTTTCTTTTAGCTCCATCATTAAAATGCTCCCTCCTTTTCATTTACAACTGAATCATCTCATCCACTTGTTGAAAAAGTTCCGCATGTTCATGACTAATGATGATAAATTTTTTGTCTTTTTGCCGCTCTTTTTCTATTTCTTGCAGTAGATTGCTCAAGGACTCTTGGTCTAATCCAGAAGTTGGTTCATCCATTAAATACAGTTGAGGATCATTTAGAAAAGCGCCAATCAACATCACTTTTTTCTTTTCTCCTAAAGACAAAGAACCCATTTCGCTTGTCATCAGCCTTTCAGAGAAATTAAAATTTCTCATAAGCTCTACTAACCGACTATTGAAAAATTTTTTTTCAATTCGAAATTCTGATCTTAAAAAATTAAAATAGAATAAAGGGGTTACGCCTTTAAAATAATTTTCAGAAGAATCTGGAACATAAGAGACCTTCTCAGTTTGGAAAATTTGTCCGCATTCTGGCGTTAAAATACCTGCCATTAGTTTTAATAATGTGGACTTGCCTGCTCCATTATTACCAACAATCAGTGTCAGTGAATGTGAAGCCATATCATATGTAAATTGTTCAATTTTTTTCTGCGCACTTATGTAGTATGTGATGTTTTCAACTCTCACCAAATCATGTCCTCTCTATTTTTAATTAGATGCTCCAGAAATAGAAAGGATAGAAAAAGTTGATATGCTAAATCAGAAAAAGATATAAGTTTCATTCGTATTTGTTAAGTTCATTTGTTCAACAACACTTTTTCATCATTTTCATTAAACTCTTTCTCATCCTTACTCCTCAAACTTTTGTTGGTTTATTTATAAAAAGTAAGGTCTACCAACCCAACCATTTTTTAAACCAACCCCAAATCGCTCTTTGCAAAACCCAACGAATAATCGTCCAGATCCACTTCCACATATAAACAACCCCACCTTTCTACCAATCAATGCTTAACAAATAATGCATGATTAAAACTTACAAGGCTGAGTATAGTGCGTTAATAGGGTTCATCGTTAAAAGGTCTCTTATTTGAGACGACATTGTTCATTAGTTTTTTTAATACAACTTAAAATAGTTCAATAAATGGTCCTCGATTTTTTCTAAAAAAAAGTAGTGATTATTATCTAGTATGTTCAATATTGTCATACTTTCCTTCATTTGCTTTTTTCCTTGCATGATATTCTTTGTCAATAGACAATCCACTCCCATAAAAAATTTTTTTAGAACCTTCTCGAGAATCAAATGCTCACTCAACTCTACTTGTTTCATATAGCCAATATATTCTTTCACTTTTTTAAAATCATTCAACTCAATTTCATAAAAAATCATGTTAGATAGTACTTTCACAGTATCAGACTCAAATGCTTTCAATTGTTCATATTTTTTTATGTTATCTAAAATTCTAACGCTAATCGCTTCATTTAATTCTTTAGAAAATGCAAAGAAACTATTCGAGTATAGGACTAAATCATAATGGGTAAACATGTTTAAATTCATTAAATAGTCCTGTAAATACTCTTTTGCAAATGAATCATATCCGTCTTCCTTTAAACGATCAATCAATAATTGAATCACTAGGGCAATATGTTGGTAACGTTCTAAATTTGTTTTTTTATAGATGATTGTTGATTTTTCTTTTAACGACAAAAGTTTTTCTAGGTCTTGTTTAATGAAACTCTGATGGACTTCGGTAAATAGTGCTTTGAATCTTTCTATTTTAAAGTTATTTTTTATAAATAGAAACTCTTCTAATGAAACATTCAAATGTTCTAAAATCTTAAAAAAATTTGTTACCGTCATATCTGATTGACCATTTGCAATTCGATAATAATGTGCTCGTGACACAATTCCTCCAATTAAAGATTTAATTGGAATATTTTTCTTTTGCCTGATCAACTCGATCGTACTACCTATATCCATTCGTGTCCCCTTTCGTCTCGTATACACAACATCTCACGTCTTTATCTGAGTCCCCTATGTATGATAGGAATTAGAATGGAGGGAGAGTAAATAATGAATTGGATCGTAATTATTTTCTAGAAAGTAATTGTTTGGTGTTGGTATACACATTCAGATTACGTGTCTGAGCCATTAAAAATAGCTCAGACTTTTTGTCATTTAATCCTATCACTAAAATTTTATTTATGCAATATGTACAAAAATAATTCCAAAAAATTGAACCAGTTTTCATTTTTAGACGAATCACACTATGTGACCTCTCTCTCTATTTATGTAAAATCAATCGACATCTTTAAACATAATCAATCTAAAAACACAATGCTACTAGCAGTATAAAGAACATTCCCAACAGGATTCCTCTCTGATATGTATGGAATACACCCTTCCCAACTCCATTTATTTTTTCCTTTTTATTTGAATAGGTAGCAAAAGAATGAATTTATTTCCATGTAACCTCTTTTAAAAGAGGCTATTTCATTTTTACTAAAAAAAACAAGGACAAACTTAAAAGTAAGTTCTTCCTTGCTCTTTTTCACCAAGTTAATGATAATGGTTAATTTTTATTCTTCTTTTTTTGCTCCACATTTGCCAAGATTACCGTTGCTAACATTGCCAACCCAATAAATACCGCGGCGTTCGATAATACTTCTCCTGCCTCTGGAAGATTAGGTTTTCCTGGATCTTCTTTTTTAGGTATTACAGGTACTTCTGGTTTATCGGGCGGATTAATGTGGTCATCCACTACCGCTATATTTTTGATTTGTTGACCTGGAACCGCCTCTTTGTTGATTTTGACTTTGAAAACAATCGAACGTGTTTTATTGTCGCTGATTGTTGGATATTCAGCGATTACTTTGCCGTCTTTTACCGTTAAATTTGTTGGTTTCGGATCGTCGCCTTCCGTTTTTATGCTATTTTCTACATAGGTCAATTCTTTTGGTAGATTGTCTGTGACTGTGACTTGATTCAACAGGCTATTTTCTACTGTATTGCGGAAACTGATGCGATATTCAAGCTCTTCATCGATTTTAACGGTCTTTTTATTGACTGTTTTCTCGCTTTCTAGTTTCCCTAGCGGTTGTTCTGGTGTCACGGGTACTTCGGGTTCATCAGGTGGATTCGTGTGATCATCGATTTTGGCTTTGTTGATGATGGGTTGGCCAACTACTGCTTCTTCGTTGATCGTCACTTTGAACACGATGGAACGGGTTTTTGTATCACTGATCGTTGGGTATTCAGCGGTTAGTTTGCCGTCTTTTACCGTTAAGCTTGTCGGTTTTGGCTCATCTCCCTCACTTTTCACACTGTTTTCTACATAGGTTACGCCCTTTGGTAGGGTATCCGTGACGGTGACTTGGTTTAAAATGCCATTAGTGATTTTGTTGCGGAACGTGATACGGTATTCGATTTCTTCACCGATTTTTGGTGCTTGGTTATTGACTGTTTTCGTACTTTTTAATTCCCCCGGTGTTTCCGCTGGTGTCACGGGGACTTCTGGCTCATCGGGTGGATTTGTGTGGTCATCGATTTTGGCTTTGTTGATGATTGGTTGTCCAACTACGGCTTCTTCGTTGACCGTCACTTTGAACACGATGGAACGTGTTTTGGTATCGCTGATTTTTGGGTATTCTGCGACTAGTTTGCCATTTGTCATCGTTAAGCTTGTCGGTTTGGGATCATCGCCCTCACTGGTTAAACTACCTTCCACATATGTTACGCCTTTTGGTAACACATCGGTGACGGTGACTTGGTTTAAAACACCTTTTGCTATTTTATTATTGAAATTGATTCGATATTCGATTTCATCCCCGATTTTTGGTGCTTGGTTATTAACTGTTTTCGTACTTTCTAATTCGCCAGGGGTTTCTACTGGTGTCACTGGGACTTCTGGTTCATCTGGCGGATTTGTGTGGTCATCGATTTTGGCTTTATTGATGATCGGCTGTCCGATAACGGCTTCTTCGTTGACCGTCACTTTGAATACGATCGAACGAATGTTAGTGTCGGTGATTTTCGGGTATTCTGCGACCAACTGGCCATTTGTTATGGTTAAGCTTGTTGGTTTGGGATCAGCGCCTTCACTGGTCAAGCTGCCTTCTACATATGTTACTCCTTTTGGTAGAGTATCTGTGACCGTAACTTGGTTTAAAACACCATTAGGGATTTTATTGTTGAAATGAATTCGATATTCGATTTCATCTCCGATTTTTGGTGATTGATTATTCACCGTTTTCGTACTTTCTAGTTCTCCTGGTGTTTCGACTGGTGTGACTGGTACTTCTGGTTCGTTCGGTGGATTGGTGTGATCGTCGATTTTGGCTTTGTTTACGATTGATTCGCCGACTTCTGCCTCTTCGTTGACTTTGACTTTAAAGACAATCGAACGGATTTTGTTATCACTGATTTTTGGATATTCAGCAACTAGTTTGCCATTTTCCAGCGTTAAACTTGTTGGTTTTGGCTCATCACCTTCGCTTGTTACACTGCCTTCTACGTACGTTACGCCTTTTGGTAGCGTGTCTGTCACGGTGACTTGGTTTATGACACCATTTGTAAGGTTGTTGCGGAAGGTAATGCGGTATTCGATCTCATCACCGATTTTTGGTGCTTGATCGTTTACTGATTTTGTCACGTCCAATTGTCCAGGTGTTTCGACTGGGACAACTGGGATTTCAGGCTCATCGGGCGGATTGACATGATCATCTACGGTGATTTTATTCACGATTTTTTGCCCGACGATGGCTTCTTCGTTGACTTTGACTTTAAAGACAATCGTACGTACTGTTGTGTCTTGGATTTTTGGGTATTCCGCAATGACTTTACCATTCGCCATCGTTAAAC
>Ga0308165_1004778_pt1 | contig 13067 bp, 12 predicted proteins | sample PhyWR2_FD_201032 | JGI IMG/M metagenome (GOLD analysis project Ga0308165, IMG submission 201032) | Phyllosphere microbial communities from UC Gill Tract Community Farm, Albany, California, United States - DLSLW.R2 | ecosystem: Host-associated > Plants > Phyllosphere > Unclassified | place: USA...
ATGCCGTCGCCGAAGCGAATGACGCACTGGACGCTGGCGACTACCGACTTGCAGCGGCAACCACTGCGCGGGGGATAACAACGGAGCCTTACGGGGTTCAGTGCCGGGTGATCGGCGGCCTGTCGCCTTGGTCTGTGCGCGCATTGGCCTTCGTTGCCGACGATACTGCCAAGAGCGACAAGCAGATGCCGGACGACACGGTGACGGGCTTTGGCCGGCGCTATAATGCGACGATGTTGGCCGATCCGCGCTACCCCTATGCCGATGTTTGCCGCGCCCTCGACAAGGCCGGTCCCCCTCAAACGGTTTCCGACAACCCTGATACCGGCATCGTTCAGCCGTATGGCTTCGCCGAACTGGGCGCCGCGCGCATGGCCTATGGCCTGGGCGCGGCCGCGAGGCGAGGGTCGGTCTACGACATCGGGGTGCTGATCGAGCGCGACAAGCAGGACGTGAACGCGCCCGACATGTTCGGTCTGACGCCTTTGGCGTGGGCAGTCGCCTATCACCGATGGCCTGCGGCTGAAGCACTGCTGCAGGCGAAGGCGAGTCCGACCGGCGCGGTGTGCCAGTCGGTCATTGACCGCGAATCGCCCTTGCAGGTCGCTCGTATCATGCGTTGGTACGCGATGATTCGTCTTATGCGTCCGCTGGTCACAGAAGATGAATTCGCCAGTTTGCGCCAGAAGCCGCGCTGGGACGATGCCAGTCTGTCGGAGTTCAATCATGCGCTGACCGAACTCAAGGAGCGCTATCAGCGTATCCTGAAGCGCCAGGACTTCGCGCGCCACGACCTCAATTTCCAGGTCGACGAGCAGGGTAACACGACGGAGTGCAAGATGGATCCAGCCTCTGTCTCGCCGGGCTTCGACAAGGAATTGTGCGGCCTCGCGGTGGAAATCGTGCGCTGGACGCCGGCCCGCGATGCCTTCGGAACGCGCGTGCCAGAAAGTGCGAAGCTGCTGGTGGGCTTCGGCGGAGGAAGCTGAGGGCTCGGACCATGCTATGGTAAGGTAGCCTCGAAGCTTCAAATCAATACGTGACATGGGGCCCCGTTTCCTCTAACGGGCCCGACTTCCATCAAGCGCGACCAAAGCGAAAGCGAGTGCAGACCATGAAATTGAATGACATCCGCGACAACGCCGGTGCCCGTCACCGCCGCATCCGCGTCGGCCGTGGTATCGGCTCGGGTAAGGGCAAGACCGCAGGCCGCGGCCAGAAGGGCGCCAAGGCGCGTTCGGGCGTTTCGGTCAACGGCTTCGAGGGCGGCCAGATGCCGCTCCACATGCGTATTCCTAAGCGCGGCTTCTCGAACAGGAAGTTCGCCAAGGACTACGCAGAAGTGAACCTCGGCCTGATCCAGAAGGCGATCGACGCTGGCCAGCTCGACATCTCCGGCGTGGTTGACCATGCCGTGCTGAAGGCTGCTGGCATGGCACGCGGCGGCAAGGACGGCGTGCGCCTCCTCGCCAAGGGCGAACTGACGTCGAAGGTCACCTTCAACGTTGCAGGCGCGTCGGCCGGTGCTGTCGCCGCTGTTGAAAAGCTCGGCGGTTCGGTGATCCTTCCTGCCAAGGAAGAAGCTGCAGCCTGAGGCTGTTGCTAACGCACCAAAGCTAACGGAAGAGGGCGGGCGCCAGGCGCTTCGCCCTCTTTTGCTATTCGGCTCATTCCGGTGCTCCGTGCATTTTGCGCGTCAAGGGCTTTCAGACATCGTCCGAATGTCTATATGGCCAGTTTCCTTCCAAGGTTCGACAAGGCAGGCCACAGCCGCTAAGGGCGAATCCGATTAGAACATTCGAGGCTTTCAGAACGTCATGGCTTCCCGCGCCGACAATATTGCCAGTACGCTGAGCCTGGCCAACTTCTCCAAGGCCACCGAGCTCAAGAAGCGCATTCTGTTCACCATTGGTGCGCTGATCGTGTTCCGCTTCCTGAGCTTCGTTCCGCTGCCCGGCGTGAACCCGCTGATCCTCGAATCGCTCTACAGCAAGACACAGGGCGGTATCCTCGACCTGTTCAACACCTTCTCGGGTGGCTCGCTTTCGCGCATGAGCCTCATCGCGCTTGGCGTGATGCCTTACATCACCGCGTCGATCGTGGTGCAGCTGGCCGCATCGCTTCATCCGGCGCTCGTCGCGTTGAAGAAGGAAGGCGAAGCCGGACGCAAGAAGCTCAACCAGTACACGCGTTACGGCACGGTTGGCCTCTGCGCGCTGCAGGGCTACTTCCTGGCCGTGAGCCTGGAAGCCTATGGCGCTTCGAGCGGTCTCGAGGCAGTCGTCGATCCGGGCGTCATGTTCCGCATCGGCGCGGTCATCAGCCTCGTTGGCGGCACGATGTTCCTGCTGTGGTTGGGTGAGCAGATCACCTCGCGCGGCATTGGCAACGGCGTTTCGCTCATCATCATGGCGGGCATCGTCGCTCAGATGCCAACCTTCGCCAGCAACGTGGGCCAGGCTTACAGCGCAGGCGACACCGGCACTTTCCTGATCGTGGCGCTGATCGCGCTGCTGGTCGCGATGATCCTGATGATCTGCTTCTGCGAGCGCGCGACCCGCCGCTTGCTCATCCAGTATCCCAAGCGTGCGACGCAGCGCGGCATGATGCAGGCTGACCGCAGCCACTTGCCGCTGAAGCTCAACACCGCAGGCGTGATCCCGCCGATCTTCGCCAGCTCGCTGCTGCTGCTGCCGCTGACCATCACTCAGTTCGCCGGCAATACGCTGAGCCCGGACTCGACGATGGGCAAGGTCGTGGTCACGCTCAACCAGTATCTGGGTCACGGCAAGCCGCTTTACATGCTGCTTTATGCTGCCGGCATCGTGTTCTTCTCATTCTTCTACACTGCGGTCGTTTTCAATCCGGAAGAGACCTCGGAGAACCTTAAGAAGAACGGTGGGTTCATCCCAGGCATTCGTCCGGGCAAAAACACCGCGACTTATCTCGACTACGTGCTCACGCGAATCACGGTGATCGGTGCGATCTATCTCACCATCGTCTGCACGGTGCCTGAATACTTCCTGTCGATGACGGGCTTGCCGCTCCTGTTTATGGGTGGCACCAGTCTTTTGATCGTGGTGAACGTGACCGTGGATACGATCACGCAGATTCAGTCGCACTTGCTGGCACATCAGTATGGCGACCTTATCAAGAAGGCGAAGCTGAAGGGCCGCCTGCGCTGACGGCAGCCGCCGCGGCGGCTGAAGAAAGCGGACGAAGACCGCATAAAACTTGAGGGGGTAAAGGCGTGAATATCATTCTTCTCGGACCGCCGGGGGCAGGCAAGGGCACACAGGCCCAGCGCCTGGTCGAGAAGCACGGCATGCGGCAGCTGTCGACCGGCGACATGCTTCGCGCTGCGGTCAAGGCTGGTACGCCTACCGGGCTTGAAGCCAAGGCCGTGATGGAGCGCGGCGAGCTGGTTTCGGATGCGATCGTCTCCGCGCTTATCGGCGATGAACTCGACGCGATGGGCCCGGAAGCGGGCGCCATCTTCGATGGCTATCCGCGCACTGAGGCTCAGGCCCAATCGCTCGCCTCGATCCTTGACGTGCGCGACCGCAAACTCGATCACGTAATCGAGCTACATGTGAACGAGGACGCGCTTGTCGAGCGCATCACCGGCCGTTTCACATGCGCAACGTGCGGTAAGGGCTACCACGACACGTTCGAGAAGCCTCACGTCGAAGGCACCTGCGACAAGTGTGGGGGCCATGAGTTCAAGCGCCGTCCTGACGACAACGCTGAGACCGTGCGTACGCGCATGGCCGAGTACCGTGCCAAGACCGCGCCTATCCTGCCGGTCTACGAGGCCCAGGGCATTGTCGCCAAGGTCGACGGCATGGCCGACATGGACGAGGTGACCGCAGCGATCGAGGCGATCCTCGCCAAGTAGGCGCATGGCCCGGATGCTGGCGGGGTCGCCGGCGCCGGGCGCAAGGGGCTGTATACGATGAAGCGTCTTGCAATCGCACTCGCCATGGTCACGGGTTTCGGCGCCGCGGCCGCGCCGCTGCCGGCAGCGGCCAGCGTCGCGCAGGTTTCCCAGAACGGCTTCGTGGTGCGCCATCTCATCGACGTGTCGACTTCTCCTGAAGAGACCTGGGCGGTGCTGATCAAGCCTTCGGTCTGGTGGGATTCCGACCACACGTGGTCCGGTGAAGCGGCGAACCTCTCGCTCGACGCGCGGGCAGGGGGCTGCTTCTGCGAAATCCTGCTCAACGCATCGTCGGCCAAGGCCGCGCCGCGGGGCAGTGTCGAGCATATGCGGGTGATCTACATAGAGCGGCCGCGCGCGCTGCGCCTGCTGGGTGCGCTGGGCCCGATGCAAGCCGATGCAGCAAATGCCACTTTGACTATCCAGCTCAAGCCTGGTGCGAAAGGCGGTACACAAGTGCTGCTGGAGTACGTTGTGGGCGGATTTACGCGTACACCTTTCGAAAAGCTCGCGCCGGGCGTCGATGCGATGCTGGGTCAACAGGTCCGCCGTCTCGGCGAAAAGCTGGGCGGCTCTTTCTCGGCAGCGTTTCCGCCGGAGCAGCCGGAGACCGATAGTGAACCGACTGTGCCAGTGGTTGCTGAGCCCGTCGAAGCCGCGCCTGTGACGAGCGGGGTCGTGCCGCTGGCACAGGAGCCACTGTCCGGCGATGGGACGATCGTGGGCCGTTGAACGTTGGTGCGCATCACGTGCTTTGACTAGCCTGGTGATTTGCGTTAAACACTGCTCACAAGCGCGGCCGACGCATCGCCATTTGGCGGGCGGTCGCTGTACCTCGGCGCTCCGGGCGTTGACAGCCTGCGCGAATCGTTCTAAGCGCGCCCTTCACTCGACAGCATACGGCAAGTCCGGCAAGGCCAAGAGCGCAGTGTTCCAGGAACCAGCGCGTTTCGCCACCCGGGCTTTTGCCATTTCTATTCGGGTGTTCACAGCGTTGAGATAGGGGTCGCCTTCGATCCCTGTGGAGCAGGAGTTTTTTAAGTGGCACGTATTGCCGGGGTCAATCTCCCCACCAACAAGCGCGTTATCATCGCGCTGACCTACATCCATGGTATCGGCCGCACCAAGGCCGTTCAGATCGCCGACAAGCTTGGCATCGACCATACCCGCCGCGTGCAGGACCTGTCGGACGCCGAAGTCCTGCAGATCCGCGAAACCCTGGACGCCGACCACACGGTCGAAGGTGATCTTCGTCGCGAAACCGCGATGAACATCAAGCGCCTCATGGATCTCGCCTGCTATCGTGGCCTGCGTCACCGCAAGGGCCTGCCGGTCCGTGGCCAGCGCACGCATACCAACGCGCGCACCCGCAAGGGCAAGGCCAAGGCTATCGCCGGCAAGAAGAAGTAAGCTGGGAGGGCCGCACTCCGGCCCCCGGTTTTCCCACGCGATATATCGACAGGAACTACGAACATGGCACGCGAACCCCAGCGCATTAAGCGCCGCGAGCGCAAGAACATCACGAGCGGCATCGCCCACGTGAACGCAAGCTTCAACAACACCATGGTGACCATCACCGACGCCCAGGGCAACGCGATTTCGTGGTCCTCGGCCGGCGCGATGGGCTTCAAGGGCAGCCGCAAGTCGACCCCGTACGCCGCTCAGGTGGCTGCGGACGACGCAGGCAAGAAGGCCGCCGAGCACGGCGTCCGCACCCTCGAAGTCGAAGTCAAGGGCCCGGGTTCGGGCCGTGAGAGCGCACTGCGCGCTCTGGCTGCCGTGGGCTTCACCATTACCTCGATCCGTGACGTCACGCCGATTCCGCATAACGGCGTGCGTCCCTCGAAGCGCCGCCGCGTCTGATCGAGCTAATGCGGGCGACGACCGGTCGTCGCCCGTCTTCGGAACGTCCCGGGCCTCTCCACCAGGCCTTCGGGGCGTAACCGCCATCACTCCCAGGGGAAGTCCATGACTGTCAACATCAAGAACTGGCAGGAACTCAAGAAGCCGAACAGCCTTGAGATCAAGCCGGGACCAGACCCCAAGCTGAAGGCGACGTTCGTTGCCGAACCTCTCGAGCGCGGTTTCGGCCTGACGCTCGGCAACGCGCTGCGCCGCGTGCTGCTCTCCTCGCTGCAGGGCGCCGCGATCACCTCGATCAAGATCGAGAACGTGCTTCACGAATTCTCGTCGCTCGCCGGCGTGCGCGAAGACGTCACGGACATCGTCCTGAACGTTAAGCAGATCGCACTCAAGATGCAGGGCGAAGGCCCCAAGCGTCTCCAGCTCTCCGCCACCGGCCCGGCCGCGGTGAAGGCTGGCGATATCGCCGTTTCGGGTGACATCGAGGTCATGAACAAGGACCTCGTGATCTGCCACCTCGACGAGGGCGCGACGCTGAACATGGAACTGACTGCCGACACCGGTAAGGGTTATGTCCCCGCCGTGTCGAACCGTCCTGTCGACGCGCCGATCGGTCTTATCCCGGTCGACTCGCTCTACTCGCCGGTGCGTCAGGTCAGCTACAAGGTCGACAATGCCCGCATCGGGCAGGAACTCGACTTCGACAAGCTGAACCTCACGGTCGAGACCGACGGCACCGTCACCCCGGAAGACGCCGTGGCTTATGCCGCGCGCATCCTCCAGGACCAGCTGGCGCTGTTCGTCCACTTCGAGGACATTGCCCCCGTCGGCCAGTCGCCGATGATCGGCATGGCCGCTGGTGGTACTTCTGCTTCGGAAGAGAGCGACACCAACCAGCTCAACCGCTACCTTCTCAAGAAGGTAGACGAGTTGGAACTGTCGGTCCGTTCGGCAAACTGCCTCAAGAACGACAACATCATCTACATCGGCGATCTGGTCCAGAAGACCGAAGCCGAGATGCTGCGTACGCCGAACTTCGGCCGCAAGTCGCTCAACGAGATCAAGGAAGTTCTCTCCTCGATGGGTCTGCGCCTTGGCATGGACATCCCGGGCTGGCCGCCCGAGAACATCGAAGAGATGGCCAAGAAGCTCGAACAAGAGCTGCTGGGTTAAAGTCTTCAAGCGTGATCCCGGCCTCGGTCGGGATCATGTTTTTCAGGGTATCGGCAGTCCCCCTCAAGCGGCTGCCAGGACCGGGCTACCTGATACGGGCCCCTTACGAACGGAGTATTGAAAATGCGTCATAAAATGGGCGGCCGCAAGCTGCAGCGCAAGTCCGGCCACCGCACAGCCCTGCTGCGCAACATGGCCGCCGCGCTGATCAAGCACGAGCAGATCAAGACCACCACTCCGAAGGCCAAGGAACTGCGTCCTTACCTCGAGAAGCTGATTACGCTTGCCAAGAAGGGCGGTCTTTCGAACCGTCGTCTGGCGCACGCGCGCATCCTCGACGAGGCTCAGGAAGCCAAGCTGTTCGAAGTTCTGGCCGAGCGCTTTGCTGGTCGCGAGGGTGGTTACACCCGCATCATCAAGGCCGGCATCCGCGCTTCGGACGCTGCCCCGATGGCGATCATCGAACTGGTTGACCGTGACGTCACCGCCAAGGGTCAGGATTCTGGCCCGGTGAACGCCGATGCCGAAGAATTCGCCGAGGCCTGAGCCCCGGCGGCCCTGACGGGTTAGCAAAAAGCGGTCGCGAACTTCGGTTCGCGGCCGCTTTTTCATGCTGGCACGCGCCTTTCCCTTCCACCTGCATATGCTAGAAGGGGGCCAAGTAGCGCGGGTCGGGAAGGATACGTGAAATGCACCGCCTGCGGGCGCTGATCGGAGGCTTGCTGCTTTGCACGGGTGTACCCATCTGTGCTGAACCCATGCCGGACATCGACTATCCGCAGACCCGGCGCGATCCGATCGTCGAAACTCTGTTCGGCGAGGATATAGCCGATCCCTACCGTTGGCTGGAGGGCGACGTTCGCGGCGCGCCCGAGGTGGCGGACTGGGTCGAGCGCGAGAATGCGGTGACGCAAGACTACCTTGCCACTCTCCCCCAACGCGGGCGTTTTGCGAAACGCATCAGAAGTTTCATGGACTATGAGCGATTCGGGCTGCCGGTGAAGGCGGGCGGGAGCTATTTCTATACACGCAATTCCGGCCTGCAGAATCAGGCCCAGTTGTTCGTGCGCAAGGGGCTGTTCGGTACGCCGCGTCTGCTGCTAGATCCCAATGCCTGGGCAGCCGACGGGGCAACCGCGCTGGATGCCTGGAAGCCTTCGCAGAAAGGTAACTACCTCCTCTATAGCGTCCAGGACGGCGGCAGTGACTGGCGGATCCTGCGGGTGCTTGACGTCAAGACCGGCGAGCCGCTGACCGATCAGGTCCGCTGGGCCAAGTTTACCGGGCTCGCCTGGGTGGGCGACGAGGGGTTTCTTTACTCGCGCTTCCCGGCGCCGCAGGAAGGCGCGGTCTTCCAGGGGCTGAACTATGAACAGGCCGTCTACTTTCACCGTCTCGGCACGCCGCAGGACCAGGACGAACTGGTCTATGCGATGCCTGAGCATCCCCAGTACGGCCATGTCGCGGATGTGACGCAGGACGGACGTCTGGCACTGATTACCAGCCACGTCGGCACCGACGCGCGCTATGAAGTACAGGTGATCGACCTTGCCCACCGCAAGCGCGATGGGTGGAAGGCAGTCCCTCTGGTTACTGGCTTCACCGACGACTGGAAGTTGGTCGAAGGCGCCGGTCGGCGGCTGTGGTACGTGACGAACTGGAACGCGCTGCGCTACCGCCTCGTTGCCATCGATCTCGACGCGGCCAAGCCGGCGTGGACGCAGGTCGTCGCGGAGCGCGAGGACATTCTCGAACGCGCAGGGATCGTCGGCGACCAGCTCGTGCTCAATTACATGCGCGATGCCGCCAGCCATGCCGAGATCCTCGCGCTCGACGGCAGCGCAGGGCGGACGCTGTCATTGAGTGGCATCGGCACGGCCTCGGGTTTCCGCGGGCGTCCGGGCGATCCGGAGACGTTCTACGCCTTCACCAGCTTCAACTGCCCCGCCTCGATCTATCGCATGGATTTGGCCACCGGGATTACCGCGCCCTTCGCGCAGCCCAAGATGTGCTACGATCCGGGCGCCTACGTCGTCGAGCAACGCTTCTTCACCTCGAAGGACGGAACACGGGTGCCGATGTTCGTCGTGCGTAGCCGTGCGGTGGCCAAGGCCAAGTTGCCGGTACCGACGCTGCTGTATGGCTACGGCGGCTTCGACGTTTCCTTGACGCCGGGCTTTTCCTCGACCCGCATGGCGTGGCTCGAAGCCGGCGGAGCCTTTGCGCTGGCGAACCTGCGCGGCGGCGGCGAGTACGGACGCGCGTGGCATGAGGCCGGGCGCGGTGCGAACAAGCAGAACGTGTTCGACGACTTTATCGCGGCAGGCGAATACCTGGTGAAGGAAGGCATCGCCAAGAAGGACGGCCTCGCGATCCAGGGCGGCTCCAACGGCGGCCTGCTGGTTGGTGCGGTGGTCAACCAGCGACCGGACCTGTTTGCCGCCGCCGTGGCGCAGGTCGGTGTCATGGACATGCTGCGCTTCGATCGCTTCACTGCTGGTCGCTACTGGGTAGACGATTATGGCCATCCTGACCGCGAGGCCGACTTCAGGGTGCTGCGCGCCTATTCTCCCTACCACAACATCCGCGGCGGGCGCGCCTATCCGGCGATCCTGGTCACCACCGCCGATACCGACGACCGCGTGGTGCCAGGCCATTCGTTCAAGTATGCCGCCGCGCTCCAGCATGCCGACCTTGGCGGCAAGCCGCGTCTCATCCGCATCGAGACGCGGGCCGGGCACGGATCGGGCAAGCCCACCGACAAGGCGATAGAAGAGGGCGCGGACATCCTTGCCTTCGTCGCGCAGTGGACTGGGCTGCAATTGCCGCCTGAGGGCACGATCGCGCACGCCGGCACCGAGGAGTGGGGCAACACGCCGTGAGCGGCAGGGCGGTTCAGCCGCGCGACAGCATGAGACGGGTATTTCCCTGACATCAGGCGGCGCGAACAGTGCGCGCCGAGGCTTGGACACTCACCGATGCAGATTTTCCGTTCGCGTACCGCTGCCACGCTGGCCGCGCTTGCCATGGTTTCGATGACCGCGACTCCGGTATTCGCACGCGGTTACAACGACTGGGGCCGCCACCGTCACCATCGTGGCGGCGGGGTCGATGCCGGTAGCCTGCTCGCCGGTTTGCTGGTGGGCGGCGCTGCCGTGGCCATCGCAACGTCGGCCAATAGCAAGAAGTCCGCTGACACGCGCAGCGACGAGCCAGCGCCCTATCGCTACCCTGGCGGTCCCGTTGCGGGCGATCCGGGCTATGGCGACGAGCCAGTCGGCACTGACTACGGTTCGCGCGATTACCCGGACGATTCGGGCGCCGCGCAGCGTTCGGGCCCCGGTGCGGGCCCCGGCAATTTCGACGCTGCGGTGGATGCCTGCTCGGCCGAACTGGAGCAAGGCGGCAAGCGTGTCGATTCGGTCGAGAACGTGCGCCGCATGGGTGAGCGCTACAGCGTTGAGGGCCGGCTCGAAGGCGGTAGTCCTTATGCCTGCAGCGTCGACGATACCGGCCATATCCGCTCCGTCGCTGTCGATGGCCGCGCGATGATCTGAACCGGCGCGGGCGGGGCGGCTCAATCGTCCCCCCGGTGCGCGGGCAGGCCCAGCGACCAGTGAATCGCAGCGCCGCGCAAGGTAAAGCCGGCAATCACGGCAAGCGCCCACGTCAGTGCCGGTGACATCCCAAAAGCAATGCCGGCGCCGGCAAGGCACGCCGCCAGCGCTGCTGCCGTCACATAAAGTTCCGGACGCATCAGGATCGAAGGCTGCCCGGCCAATACATCGCGGATGATACCGCCGATGCATCCGGTAACCACTCCCATGAGGATGGCGGCCACCAGCGGCGCGCCCCACGACAGCGCTTTGATCGTGCCGAACACCGAATAGACCGCCAAGCCCAGCGCATCCGCCCATTCCAGCAGCACCCCGTTCCACCAGCGCACCGGCGTGAACCACGCGACGAGCGCGACGACGATGCAGACCGGCGCCACGAACGGGTCGTGCACCCAGAACACCGGCGCGCCGATCAGAAGATCGCGCAGGGAGCCTCCGCCCACGCCGGTGATGAGCGCGAAGAAGACCACCGTAACGAACGTCTGCCGCAGCCGCGCCGCCGCCAGCGCGCCGGACAGGGCGAAGACGGCGATACCGAAGAGATCGAGCGCAGGGGGCAAGGCGGGAGTGATCGGGGTCATCGCGGCCTCCTAACATGCTGTGCACGGGTTGGCTCTCCCGCAAATACGCTTAGGCGCCGCACTTGCACGGTGCGCGCATCACACTAGGCTGTGCATCCCTTCTCGACCCGAGACATACGGCGGACTGCCCCATGATGAACTTCAAACGCCTTTCTCCTGCCGCCCTGCTGCTGGCGAGCGCGGCATGCACGCAGGTCCCCGGCGAAGTCGCCTCGGTGCCCGCCGTGTCCGTGGCCGAAGAAGCCGCCCCGCAGCCGGGCTACGATCTCGCGACGCAGAAGGACAAGCTGGCAACGATCCCGATGGAGGTCGACAGCGCTTTCCTCAGCGCCGAGGAGCGCGATGTCGTGAACCTGCTCATCAAGGCCTCCGACCTGATGAGCAAGATTTACCTGCGCCAGCGTTATGAGCAAAACCCGCAGGTCCAGCGCGCCGTCTCGATGAACCGCCGCGCCGACCGCGACTTGCTCGTGGAGATGTTCGCGCGCAACTTCGGCCCGTGGGACGAACTGGCCGACCTGCACCCGTTCTGGGGCATCGCGCCGATGCCCGAAGGCGCGGGCTTTTATCCCGTGGACCTGACGCGCGCCGATCTGGAAGCCTATGTCGCCGCTAACCCCGACCAGAAGGCCGCGCTGCTCAGCCCTTATACCGTCGTGCGGCGCCAAGGCACCAAGCTGATCGCGGTGCCTTATTCGGTCGAATACCGGCAGTGGCTGGAACCGGCTTCCAGGCTGCTGGAACAGGCCGCCGCACGGACGAGCAATGCCAGCCTCAAAAAGTTCCTCGGCCTGCGGGCCAAGGCTTTCCTTTCCGACGATTACTATGAGAGCGAACTGGCGTGGATGGACCTGGCGGGCACGCCGATCGAAGTCGCTATCGGGCCTTACGAGGTTTATACCGATCGGCTGATGGGCGCGAAGACTTCGTTCGAGAGCTTCGTTACGCTCAAGGACCCGGAACAGTCCGCCGCGCTCGCGAAGTATAAAAAGTACCTCAAGGACATGGAGGCGAACCTCCCGATCGAGGACAAGTACAAGAATTTCCAGCGCGGCTTTGAAAGCCCTATTGCGGTGGCGGAGCAGGTGCGCGGCGGGGGCGACAACGTGCCCGGCCCGCAGACCATCGCTTTCAACCTGCCCAATGACGAGCGCGTGCGCGAAGCCAAGGGCGCCAAGAAGGTGATCCTCTCCAACGTGCTGGGCGCAAAGTTCGACCGCACTCTTCAGCCCATGGCGGCGCTGGTGCTGAAGGCCGACCAGGCCCGCCATGTCGCCAAGGATTACATGCAGTACGAGACGCTGTTCCACGAACTGTCGCACAGCCTCGGGCCGGGCTCGATCGTGGTGAACGGTGAGAAGACCACGGTCGACAAGGCGCTGAAGGAACAGAACTCGGCGCTGGAGGAGGCTAAGGCCGATGTCGCCGGGGTGTGGAATATTCTGCTGATGATGCGGAAGGGCGAACTTCCTGCAGCCGAGCGCCCGCAGCTTTTTGCGACCTACTTCACCGGGATCTTCCGTGCCGTGCGCTTCGGCGCGGTCGAAGCGCACGGTAAGGGCGCGGCATTGCAATATGCCTATCTGCGCGCGCAGGGCGCCTTCAGCTATGATGCGGCGGCGAAGCGCTACGTAGTGGATGACGCGAAGATGGAGGCGGGGCTGAAGGCGCTGCTCCACGACATGCTGATGCTGCAGGCTACCGGCGATTATGAAGGCACCAAGGCGTTCATGGCCAAGTGGGCGAAGCTGGATGCCGAGGCCGACTTGGCGATCGCCGGGATGACGGCGTTGCCGGTGGATATCCGCCCGGTCTATCCTGATACGCTTTGAGAGAGGGGCGGTTTGCGCGATGGGGCTTCGACAAGCTCAGCCTGAGCGGATCGATAGGCCG
>Ga0308165_1004779_pt1 | contig 13067 bp, 11 predicted proteins | sample PhyWR2_FD_201032 | JGI IMG/M metagenome (GOLD analysis project Ga0308165, IMG submission 201032) | Phyllosphere microbial communities from UC Gill Tract Community Farm, Albany, California, United States - DLSLW.R2 | ecosystem: Host-associated > Plants > Phyllosphere > Unclassified | place: USA...
CCAGGTCTTTCTCTCTGAGCAGAGCTTTGAGTCTCTGGATTTCTCGTTGATCAGCGGTAATCGCCTTGGCCCCCACCGGAGTCGAGCCCAAGCGCTCTTTTTGCACTTGATCAACCCAACGGCGCAGGGCTGTGGGGCCGATATCCAGGCTGGCACAGACTTCGGTAACCGGCTGACCTTCATCCAACACCATGCTGGCAGCCTTGAGCTTGAACTCACTCGAATAGGATTTACGCATATCCAAACACCTCAGATTTGGGCGCTATCATAGCGCCCGATTGAAGTGTCCAAAATCATTAGGCCAGTTCAGCTTGCCCGCGATGGGGCCCGCCAAACCACTACAGAATTACCTTGGCCCCCCGCAGCTGCGCAATCCGCTGTTCAGTGAACCCCAGCTCCCCCAGCACCTGATCAGTATGCGCCCCCACCCCCGCGCCGATATGCCGAGACTGAGGTAACCCATCGGAAAACTTCAACGGGCAAGCCATCTGCGCCTGGCTCGAACCATCCCCCCGAGGCACCTGTGTCACCACTTGCCGCGCCTGCAACTGCGGATGGCTGACCGCTTCGCCGAGGCTCAGCACCGGCTCGACACACGCATCCAGCTCGGCGAACAACGCGCACAACTCCGCGAAGTCATGTTTCTCGAATTCGATCTTCAATGCCTCCTTGAGCTGCTTCTGCCGGGCAGGCTGCGGCGACAGGCCCAGGGCTGCCAGTTCTTCGAGTCCCAGCGCCGTGCACAATTGCTTCATGAAAGCCGGCTCCAGGCTGCCCACTGACAACCAGCGGCCGTCCCGTGAACGGTAGTAATCATAGAAACTGCCACCATTGAGCACCTGGGTCTCGCGCCCCGGCTCCTCGCCACAGGCCAGGTACCCGGCGCCGGCCATGGCATTCAGGCTGAAGGCACAATCGGTCATGCTCACATCCAGGTACTGCCCGACACCGCTGTGCTGGCGGGCGATCACCGCCGCCAGCAGTCCGGCGACGGCGTGCAACGAGCCGCCGGCGACGTCCGCCACCTGCATGCCCAGCGGCAGTGGCCCGGCGTCAGCGCGACCGGTGTAGCTCGCCTGCCCTGCCAACGCGAGGTAATTGATGTCATGACCGGCGCGATCCCGGTAGGGCCCCGTCTGCCCGTACCCGGTGATGGACACGTAGATCAACCTGGGGTTGATTGCTTTCAGCGCTTGATAACCCAAGCCCAGTCGCTCCATCACACCAGGGCGAAACTGCTCCAGGACAATGTCGTAGTCTTGCAGCAGGGACTTGATGATCTCCAGTGCCTCGGGCTGCTTGAGGTCGAGCGCAAGGCTGCGCTTGTTGCGATTGAGGTAGGCATGGCTCGCCGACACGCCCCGGTCATGGGGCGGCAGCACGCGCAGCAGATCAGTGCGGGTCGGCGACTCGATGCGCAATACCTCGGCGCCCATGTCGGCCAGAAGCAGCGAGGCAAACGGCCCCGGCAACAGTGTCGAAAAATCCAGAATCTTCAGCGATGCCAATGGACCGAGCATGAGTGACCTCCAGGTGCAATAACTCAAGCCTAGGCAGCCGTTGGCGTTGCGGCAATCACCCGAAGTGTCAGCAACTGTGACCGTTACGCTCAAATCACAGGCATGAAAAAACCCGCCGAAGCGGGTTTTTCCTAAGCGGCGGGTTTACTTCACGCTGCTTGGGGTTGGGCCTTCGGCCACGCCCAGGTCGTCTTCTTCACGCTCGTCGGCAATACCGCGGCCACCAGAGGCCAGTTCGGCTTGCAGCACGTCGGTGTCCAGTTCCTTGACCCACTTGGCCACGACCACGGTAGCAACGGCGTTGCCGACCAGGTTGGTCAGGGCACGGGCTTCGGACATGAAACGGTCGATACCGAGGATCAGCGCCAGGCCGGCAACCGGCAGGTGGCCTACCGCGGACAGGGTGGCAGCCAATACGATGAAACCGCTACCGGTCACGCCAGCAGCACCTTTGGAGGACAGCAGCAACACCACCAGCAGGGTGATCTGGTGAGTGATGTCCATGTGGGTGTCAGTCGCTTGAGCGATGAACACGGCCGCCATGGTCAGGTAGATCGCGGTACCGTCAAGGTTGAACGAGTAACCGGTCGGGATCACCAGACCCACGACGGATTTCTTCGCGCCCAGGCGCTCCATCTTGATCAGCATGCGTGGCAGTACCGATTCCGAAGAAGAAGTACCCAGCACGATCAGCAGTTCTTCACGGATGTAGCGGATCAGCTTCAGGATGCTGAAGCCGTGAGCGCGAGCGATACTGCCCAGCACGATCAGGATGAACAGCAGGCAGGTGATGTAGAAGCACGCCATCAACTGGCCCAGTTGCACCAGCGAGCCGACACCGTAGGCACCGATGGTGAACGCCATGGCACCGAAGGCACCGATTGGCGCGAGCTTCATGATCATGTTGATGATGTTGAACATCACGTGGGCGAAGCGATCGATGAAGTCCAGAACCGGCTTGCCGTAGGCACCCAGGCGATGCAGGGCGAAACCGAAGATCACCGAGAACATCAGCACTTGCAGGATATCGCCAGTGGCGAAGGCGCCAACAATGGTCGACGGGATCACGTTGAGGATGAAGCCGACGACGCTCTGGTCAGCACCGGCCGAAACGTACTGAGCGACTTTCGAGGCGTCCAGGGTGGCCACGTCGATGTGCATGCCGTTGCCCGGCTGAACGACGTTCACCACCACCAGGCCTACCAGCAATGCGATGGTCGAAACGATTTCGAAGTAAAGCAGCGCGTAGCCGCCGGTCTTGCCGACCGACTTCATGCTCTGCATTCCAGCGATACCGCTGACAACGGTGCAGAAGATGATCGGGGCGATGACCATTTTGATCAGCTTGATGAACCCGTCACCCAGTGGCTTTACCGCCACACCGAGCTGAGGATAGTAGTGACCGAGCAGGATGCCGATAACGATGGCAACGATCACCTGGGCATACAGGGATTTGTACAGTGGCTGACGAGTCGTCATTGCAAAGTTCCTCAAGAGCGCGGCGCGACAACATCCACCTGTTGTCGGCGACACCTCATTTGCGAACCCTCCTGCACTGGAGGGATTTGTTTTTTCGAGCTGCACGAAAGCAGACATCTGTCGGTTGTATCGCAAGCGGCGTGCCACTTTTTCCAAAATGCCTGTGAGCCTTTTGCCATCAGGGCTCAACGGTTCACGCGGTAATGGCTCGCCAGCCAAACAGTGGCGGATTTCCGCCCATCCGTCAGGGCTCGTCCTACAATTTGGCGGATATCCGCCTTGTTCGGCCGCTGCCTGCATGGCTACCATTCGTCGTCAAATGCCGGATCTGCCTGCCATGCGTGAACGCACCATCGCCAGTCATTTTGCGCGCGCCGCCTTGGGCGGTGCCCGTCGCCTGGGTCATGACTGTTCAGAACTGTTGCACCAACTGGGCATCAGCCCCGAATTGCTGGGGGAGCCCCGGGCGCGAATCACGCCTGAACAGTTCACCCGGTTGATTCAAGGGTTGTGGCTGGCGCTCGATGACGAATATCTGGGATTCGGGCCGGTCCCGAGCAAGACCGGCAGCTTCGCGATGATGTGTCATGCCGTGATCCATTGCCGCAATCTCGATCGGGCACTGCGCCGTGGCTTATTATTTTATAGCTTATTCCCGGGCGGCCCGCGCCTGACCTTGGCCCGTGAAGATGAATTGATCCGCCTGAGTCTCGACGACGCACGCTTCCATGACCCGGACCATTTCCTCACCGAAAGCCAGTTGCTGGTCTGGCATCGGCTCGGCAGTTGGCTGATCGGCCAGCGCATTCGCCTGGAACAAGTGACCTTCAGTTACGCCAGGCCTGCCCACGGTGCCGAATATGACCTGTTGTTCCCCTGCCCAATGGAATTTGGCACGCCCCAGAGCAGCCTGCTGTTCCACAGTCGATACCTGAACATGCCGTTGTTGCAGGACGAACGCACCCTCAAGCATTTCCTCGAACGCTCCCCCGCCGACCTGTTGTCGCGCCCGGATGACGGGGACAGCCTGAGCAGCCGGCTGCGGCGCCTCCTCAGCCGTGACAGCGCGCGCTGGCCGGACCTGGAAGCCGTGGCCGCGTACCTGCACATCAGCCCGCAGACCTTGCGGCGGCACCTTCGCGAAGAGGGTTCGAGCTTTCAGGAATTGAAGGATCAGCTGCGCCGCGACATCGCGATTTATCATCTGGGACGCGCGGACCTGTCGTTGCAACAGATCGCCGAGCAGCTGGGGTTTTCCGAGCCCTCGGCGTTTCATCGGGCCTTCAAGAAGTGGACGGGGCTGACGCCGGGGGCCTATCGGGCGCAGGAAAGCCGAGCGCCAACGCCGCCTACTTCAACGGCGGAATGACCAATGCCAGGCCGGGATAAATCTTGTCGGGATGTTCCAACACCGATTTGTTCGCCTCGAAGATCAACGGAAACTTGGCAAAATCGCCATAGAATTCCTTGGCAATCCGGGCAAGGGTATCGCCTCTTACCACCACATACATGTTCTGCTGGCTGACCGGCGGGACGGCCAATGTGGCCGGTGACTCGAAGCTCACATCGCCCAGCGCTTGTATTTCTGCGATGAACCGACCCAGGTTGTTCGCCGTGGTCGCGTGGATGTCGTGCATGAGCACAATGGAATGGTTGCGCTTGCGAATCTGCTCGACCCCATGGGCCACCCAGCCGCCTTCGCGGTAGTCACTCTTCCAGTCCAGGGTATCGACACTCCATAGCACTTGGCGATAACCGAGGTCTGCGATCGTGCGATCAACCAGTGCATCGTGGGCGCCATAGGGCGGTCGCATGATCGGGTCCGGCGCCTGGAACGGCGCCAGGGCCTGCTCGGTTCTTTTGATCTGGTCGATGATGGTGTCCTTGTCCTGGCCCACCAGCCGAAGGTGATCGTAGGTGTGATTGCCGATCCGGTGCCCTTCACCCAGGATGCGCCGGATGCGCTCGCCATGTTTGGCGACCAGGTTGCCCACGATAAAAAAAGTCGCCTTGATATCGGACTTGGCAAGCGTATCGAGCACTGTGTCGGTCTGGGTCTGCCGAGGGCCGTCGTCGAACGTCAGCCAGATTTTTTTCTTTTCCATCGTTGAGTCCTTTAATGGCCAGTAATGCTGCCTCCTCGTCGAGGGGCTACGCCTATTACCAGCCAGCGAAGGACTGAATACCAACGAAAAACTGTTGCCTTATTTATTCATAACTTGTTGATACAAAATGAAAATATCAGAAACACAAGTTGCTCAGAGCACCGGAAAATGGATCCTGAACGCCGCCCCGCCCATTGGCGAATCTCCCAGAGTCAGCCGAGCGCCGTAGCTTTCGATGATGTCCTTCACCACCGCCAGCCCGATCCCCTGCCCCGGGTGCTGGCGGTCCAGGCGTTCACCGCGTTGCAGGATCCGCGCACGCTGGTCCGGCGGCACGCCCGGCCCGTCGTCCTCGACGCAAAGCTCGATGCCGCTCAGGCTTTCGCGCACGCTGATGCGCACTTCGCCCAGGCACAGGCGATAGGCGTTTTCCAACAGGTTGCCGAGCATTTCCAGCAAGGCGCCCTGCTCGATCGGCACATAGCACGGTTGCGGCAGGTCGAAGGCCACCCGCACGCGCTTGTCGCGGTAGACCTTGTCCAGGGTGTCGCACAGGCTCTGCAACACGGGCTGCAAACGCACCTGATGGCGCACCAGGCCGCTTTTGCGCAGGCTCGCGCGCTGCAATTGATAGCCAATCTGCTGACTCATGCGCTCGATCTGGGTTTGCAACACCCAGGCCTGGTCGCGATCGGCGGGCCGTTGCGCCATGTCTTCACTGACACCTTGCAACACGGTCAACGGGGTTTTCAGGCTGTGGGCCAGGTCGTCGAGGGAATCGCGATAGCGGCTGCGCTGCTCGCGCTCGCTGTGCAACAGTCGGTTGAGCGAGCCGGTCAGGCGCAACAACTCGCGCGGGTGCTGTTCGCTTAAGCTTTCGCGCGCGCCGCTTTCGATCTCGTCGAGTTCCTGGCTCAACCGACGCAACGCCTGCAAACCCCAGGTCAGGCCTATCCACAGCAGCGCCAGAAGCACCAGCAGTGCCGCGCCGAAGCCCAGGTAGAGGTTTTCCCGCAGGCCTTCGAGGGTATTTTCATATTCGCGCACCGGTTGCAGGGTGACGATGCTGAACGCCGCGCTTTTGCCACCCAGCAGCTTGACCTCGACGTCATAAACGAAAAACTCCTTGCCGTCGGCTTCCTTGATTCGCGCGAACTCGTTTCCGCGCCCGTCGTAGCGCGGCTTGTAATTGATGTGTTCCTCGCGGGTACCTTTGGAGCGCCAGACCAAATGGCCGTCGCGGTCATAGATATAGCCGAGCAGGCCGCTGTCAGTCAGGTTGAAGCGCTCATCGGGCAACTGCGCCGGCATCTGCAAGCGGTTGCCCTCGACCCGGGCAGCAGAGATCAGCGTGGTGACATCCGAGGCCAGGCGTTGCTCGATCGAATCCTGCAACGCCAGGCTGAACGCGCCCTGCATCGCTGGCAACAGCGCCAGCATGAACAACACCGCCAACAGGGTGGCGGCCAGCATCAAGCGAACACGAAGCGAACGGATCAAGTGCAGCGCTCATTAAACAGGTAGCCGAGGCCACGCACGGTGTCGATCGGCTTGAAACCCGCCGGGCCTTCGAGCTTGCGCCGCAGGCGGCCGACCAGCACTTCAATGACGTTCGGATCACGCTCGTCATCATCCGGGTAGAGCTGCTCCATGAGGCGGTCCTTGGCGACCACCTGCTGGTGGTGGCGCATCAGGTATTCGAGGATGCGGTATTCGTAGGCAGTCAGCGCCAGCGGCTGGTCGTCGAGTGAGGCCTGCTTGCGGTTGAGGTCGAGCAACAGCGGGCCGGCGACGATGGTCGACTGAGTGAACCCGCTGGAGCGACGCAGCAACGCGTTCAAGCGCGCATCGAGTTCCTCGAACTGGAACGGCTTGACGACATAGTCGTCGGCACCGGCGGCGAGGCCTTCGACTTTGTCCTGCCAATTGCCGCGGGCAGTGAGGATCAGGATGGGGAAGGTCTTGCCGCGCGAACGCAACTGGCGAATCAGGTCGAGCCCGCCCATACCCGGCAACCCAAGGTCGATCACGGCAAGGTCGTGGTTGAACTGCTCGGTCTGATACAACGCCTCTTCAGCGTTGGGCACCGACTCGACCACGTGGCCGCTGTCCGTCAGGCGGGTTTGCAGGTGATGGCGCAAGAGCGCTTCATCTTCGACGACCAGCAATTTCATGAGGCTCTCCCGGGCAAGTCAACATCTCCAGAGGTGTACCGAGTGGGTGCTGCCACCCACCGGGTCAGACAGATCGTAAACGCCAAGCAGGTATTCCTGACGCAGTTTAATGCCATTGTAGGTACCCGACACCTTGTCATAAGCGGCGTAGTAGTGGCCTCGACCGTTTTGTTGCGCCAGACGCACACCCCAGACACTGTCCTGGATCACGCCTGCGGCGTTCGGGTGGTTGAAGTTCAGCGCGTTAGCCTTTTTCAGCCTGTTGTTCTGATCGAACGCCGGGCTGGAAAAGTTATCGTCGCTTGCATGGGCCGCTACGCTTGCGCCCATCACCGTGAAAGCCAGAAGCAGGTTCTTCAACGTAGTCATTGACGAGTTTCCTCAGGTGCAATGTGCTTTTCGGGTATGGCACAAGGTTACCCACCGGGCCCTGAACTGCCCCTGAACGTACACTGAACCTCCGCTGAACCAGATTGACGGCTACGCTAAGCCCTTGTTTGAGCCCCTTGTTGCAGGAGATCTTTACATGCGCGTATTCATCGCTGTCCTTTTACTGACCCTGAGCGGGCTTGGCCAAGCCGCAATCAAAACCCAGGAAATGCCCTATCAAACTGCCGACGGCACAAAACTGATCGGCTATTACGCCTACGACGACGCCATCAAGGGACAACGCCCGGGCGTGGTGGTGGTGCACGAATGGTGGGGGCTCAACGATTACACCAAGCGCCGAGCCCGTGACCTCGCGGCCCTGGGCTACAGCGCGCTCGCCATCGACATGTACGGCGATGGCAAGAACACCGAGCATCCCAAGGACGCCATGGCCTTCATGCAGGCCGCGTTGAAGGACGCCGACGCCTCCAGCGCCCGCTTCCAGGCCGGGCTCGATCTGCTGAAGAAACAGGCACAAACCGACCCGGACAAGGTGGCGGCGATCGGTTACTGCTTCGGCGGCGCCGTGGTGTTGAATGCGGCGCGCCAGGGTGTGCCACTGGCGGGCGTGGTGAGTTTCCACGGCGCGCTGGCGACCAATACGCCGGCTGAGCCTGGCAAGGTGAAAGCGAAGATTCTGGTCGAGCATGGCGCGTTGGACAGCATGGTCACGCCGCAAAACGTGGCCGCCTTCAAAAGCGAGATGGACAAGGCCGGTGCCGACTACACCTTCGTCAGCCTGGAGGGGGCCAAACATGGCTTCAGCAACCCGGACGCGGACCGCCTGGGCCATGGCGATCATGGCGGCCCGGACATTGGCTACAACAAGGCGGCGGATGACAAGTCGTGGGCCGATATGCAGGCGTTTTTCAAGAAATTGTTTGGTTGATTGCATAGACCGAGTTGAATCTATCGCGAGCAAGCTCGCGATAGATTCAACTCGGTCTCGGATGAGACTACCCAGCCCGCAACCAACCCGGCAAAATGCTCCGCATGACTGCCCTCCCCGCACTACCCGCCTGCTGCACCCCGCTCGATGCCGACTGGCCGCTGCCGTTCGTGCTGCCCGACACGGTACTGCTCAGCACCCATTTCGACAGTTCGCGACTGACCGCCGATGACTTCCGGCAAAGCGCCATCGAGCCACCGGCCACCGTCCAACGCTCGGTTGCCAAACGCCAGGCCGAATTTCTCGCCGGGCGAATCTGCGCACGGGCCGCGCTGCAACAACTGGAAGGGCTGAATGAGGTTCCGGCCATGGGTGAGGATCGGGCCCCCGTCTGGCCGTCGCACATCAGTGGCTCGATCACCCACAGCACCGGCCGAGCGGCGGCGATCGTGGCGCGTAAAAGCGATTGGCGCGGCCTGGGCATGGACCTGGAAAACCTGCTCAACGCGGAACGGGCGCAGCGCCTGGCCGGGGAAATTCTCACCCCCGCCGAACTGCAGCGCATGGCGACCGGCCGCCACGATCAACAGGCGCTGCTGGTGACCCTGACGTTTTCCGTGAAGGAGAGTCTGTTCAAGGCGCTTTATCCGATTGTGCAGCAGCGCTTCTATTTCGAGCACGCCGAGGTGCTGGAGTGGAGCGAGGCTGGGCAGGTGCGGTTGCGGTTGTTGGCCGATCTGTCCGCGGAGTGGCGGCATGGCACCGAGCTGGAGGCGCAGTTTGGGGTGAAGGATGGGCAGTTGTTGAGTTTGGTCAGCATCAAGACCTGAAGAGGTTTGTTGTTTTGGCCGGCCCCATCGCGAGCAAGCTCGCTCCTACAGGGCGGCTTGCTCGCGATGAGGCCGGGCCAGACAACACAAATCTCAGCGCTTCTCCTGATCCCTCGGCCAACTCAAACTGAAACACGCCCCGCCCAGGCTCTTGCTCTTGCTGATCAAGGCCCGGCCGTCATGCCAATGGATGATCCGCCGCACGATGGACAAACCCAGGCCATGCCCGCCGGAAGCACGCGTGCGGCTGTCATCGAGGCGCAGGAACGGCGTGAAGATTTTCTCCCATGCCGACTCGGGCACCCCCGGCCCGTCGTCTTCGATATCGACCCGACAACGTTGCTGGCCGACCTGATAACTGACAGTCACCCGCGACTGGGCGTGTCGCATGGCGTTGCTCACCAGGTTCTGAATGGCTCGGTGCAGGTAACGCGGCTCTGCCTCGACCCAGGCGTCGTCGCAATCGGCCGCCGACAGGCACAACCCGCGCTGGACCGTGACATCCGCGCGCAGCGGCGCCAACTCCTCGATCACCTGATTGACCAGCGCGTCCAGGTCGATGCGTTGGAAGTTCAACGCCGGCGAGCCCTGCTCCATACGCGCATAGGTGAGCATTTCGTCCACCAGCCGATCAAGGTCTTCGATGTCGTGGTCCATGCCCTCGCAGTATTTTTCCAGCGCTTGCGGCGTGGTGGCCGACCCGATCATCTCCAGGCCAAAACGCAAACGCGCCACCGGCGTCCGCAATTCGTGGGACACGGCGCGCACCAGTTCGCGCTGCACCGCCAACAATTGCTGCAAGTGTTCGGCCATGCCGTTGAAGGCCGCCGCCAGACGCCCGACCGAGTCCGCACCACGCGCCGGCACCCGGGTTTCCAGGCTGCCCTGGGCGATGCGCGTGGCGGCGGCTTCCAGGCCACGTAGACGACGCTCCAACTGGCGCACCAGCAAATAGACGATCAGACCGATCAGGCTCAGCCCCAGCGCCGCGATCAGCACCAGCCATTGTGGCGGATAAGGATTCATCTGGTACAACGGACCGATTTCCAGCACCCAGGGGGTACCGACCATGCCGGCGAACACCCGGATCGAATCGCCCTCCTTGCCCAACGCCATCACCGTGTCCCCTTCCGACACACGGCGACTCTGGTCTTCGTCCATGTCGGCTTCTTCGACCGTGACGAGCCGCAAGTCGAAACCGAAGCCTTTCTCTTCCTTTAACTGCGCCAGGCGTTTGGCCTGTTCGGCCACCGGGACGCGCACCAGTTCGTCGGTGAGCAGGTAGATTGTTGCTCGCGCAAGTTGCTCGCTGATCTGCTGCACCTCGCCGGTGAGCATCAACTGTTCCTTTTCACTGACCAGCCGGTACACCCTCGCCGCATGCGGACCGGTCTGTTCCACCAGCGCCTGACCGCGCAGCACGCGGGTGCGCTGGGTCAGGTCAAGGTCGCTCTGGGCGAAGGTCTTCAGTGCCAGCGGAATGCCCAGCAAACGCTCCCAGACCAGCAACGCCCGGTGGCGCTGGGTTTCATTCATCGGTTGCAGGTTGTCGGCCATCAGCGAAAACGTGCCGTGGGCCAGGCGCTCGCGGTACTGCTCGCTGCGCACCTGGTTGAGCATATGCAACGCCAGCACCCCAAGCACCGCCACCAGGATCAGCGCCGCGCACATGCCGCCGTAGATGCGCAGGAAGATCGAGTTCACAGCGACGGGTCTACGCAGGCTTCAGGCACGAACAGATAGCCTTTGCTGCGGATGGTCTTGATCAGGCGCGGGTGATCGGGGTCATCACCAATCTTCGGACGGATCCGCGAGATGCGCACATCGATGGAGCGGTCCTGGCCGTCATAACCGATACCGCGCAACGCCGTGAAGATCTCCTCCCGTGACAGGATGCGTCCGGCATTGGCCACCAGCAGCCACAGCAGGTCAAACTCGGCGCTGGTCAATTCGATGCTGTTGTCATGCAGCCAGGCTTCACGCAACGCGCTGTCCACCACCAGCGGACCGAACTGCAGGCGGCGCTGTTTTTCCGCCGCCGGCTCAGGCGACTCGCTACGGCGCAACAACGCCTGGATGCGCGCGAGCAACAAACGCGGGCGTACCGGTTTGCACACGTAGTCGTCGGCCCCGAGGTCCAGGCCGAGGATCTGGTCGGTATCATCGGTACGCGCGGTAAGCATCAGGATCGGGCCGTCATACTTGTCGCGAACCTTGCGGCAGATACTCAGGCCGTCTTCGCCGGGCAGCATCAGGTCGAGGATCACCAGGTCCGGCTGCTCCTTGATAATGCGGGCCGCAGCCAGCGCTCCATTGCCCTCGATCGACACGCGCAGGCCATTGGCTTGCAGGTATTCGCGGGTCAGCTCGGCCAGACGCTGGTCGTCCTCGACAATCAATACCTGCCAGGCTTCTTGCTCCACGGTGACCTCTGCTTGCCAACAACACTGATAAAGGAAGGATCCACCCGTCTTTTTGTCATGTTTGGGGGGATAAGAATGCGTACGCACCGGCCGATTGTATAAACGCCACTCGTCCAGAACACAAGCCGGCAAATGCGTTCGGACAACCCGCTTTTTTGTGATAGGGTTCGCGCCCTTCGAAATCCGGATGGCTGTTTTCGCTCATTGAAAATCAGTGAAAATTCGCTCGATCCAGCAGGTTCGCGGCCTACACGCGGATTCACCCTGTCACACACAATTTACGCACAGGGTTATCCACAGGCAGTACGTTGCAACCCCCCTCAAAACGCATTATCTTGTAGCACGGCGCTAAAAAAACCCTACATATAGGGTTTTCCCTTAGAAAGGCCAACCACATTTCAAACCGGTAACTCAAGCGTTTTATCGCCTGTTCCCGGTTGAACCCAGCGTGATTTACAAGCCCAAACCGCTCCCGCGGATGGCACCGTTTTTTTCAGGCCAGCAGGGCCAGGACGGTACGGGTGTTGCAGTCAAGACTGCCACCCGGAATGGAATCCGGCAGCAAGCCAAGGCTCGCTGCCAAAACTTCGGCAAGGACGCGGCATCAATAGCCTTTTTCCTACTGCCCCGAAGTTGTTATGCCCGACGCGTGTCGGTTGTAGTGCTTCAGGACAGAACGGTGGGCACCGTCATGGTGCCCAAACAAACATAAAGAATGTGGAGACAACCCCCATGCAAACCGACACAACTCGCGAGAACCCGCAAGGCACCTTGCCGCAGGCTGTGGATTCGAATTCGGATCTGTCCGCCACCGCGCCTGGCCAGTTGCGCGTGATCAAGCGTAACGGCACTGTCGTTGCTTACACCGATGACAAAATCACCGTCGCCATCACCAAGGCGTTCCTCGCAGTTGAAGGCGGCACCGCTGCCGCCTCGTCGCGCATCCATGACACCGTGGCACGCCTGACCGAGCAGGTCACCGCGACCTTCAAGCGTCGCATGCCATCGGGCGGCACCATCCACATCGAAGAAATCCAGGACCAGGTCGAACTGGCCCTGATGCGTGCCGGCGAGCAGAAAGTTGCCCGCGACTACGTGATCTACCGTGATTCGCGTGCCAAGGAGCGTGCGGCACACACGCCGGCCGAAGCCACCGTCAACGCTCACCCCTCGATCCGCATCACCCGCACCGACGGTAGCCTGGCGCCGCTGGACATG
>Ga0308165_1004782_pt1 | contig 13056 bp, 8 predicted proteins | sample PhyWR2_FD_201032 | JGI IMG/M metagenome (GOLD analysis project Ga0308165, IMG submission 201032) | Phyllosphere microbial communities from UC Gill Tract Community Farm, Albany, California, United States - DLSLW.R2 | ecosystem: Host-associated > Plants > Phyllosphere > Unclassified | place: USA...
GCCGCTGATACCGATGCCGCTGCTGAACGGTTATCTAGTTCGGTAAAAAGAATGTTCCTCGGCGTAATTACGGGTAGGAGAGAGATGCTGAAACCCGCTATCGATAATTTTGATGCACAATGGGATAACCTCGAAAGAGATGCGGTTGAGCAAATGCTTTATTATTCTTTTATAGGAAGTAAGGAAACGATAGCAGCAAACCTTAAAAGTTTTGTGGCCAAACATGGCGTAAATGAAGTAATGAGTACCTCGCACATTTACGATCATAAGGCAAAACTGCATTCCAATCGCCTTTTTGCAGAAGTGTTCAGTGCTTAATTAGCGGAACGGCGAATCAGCTAAGGGATAAATTACTTTGCCTTCGCATTTCGTCTGGAGGCGAAATAATCGACAACCAAAACAACGACGAGGATTAGCAGGCCGCCAAATTCGCGGGTTTCTTCAATCCACGGCTTCGATGCTTTCATGCTCATTGCAATGTTTTCGGCCTGATGATCTTCATACCAGTTGATTACGCCCGTTTTATCAAAAAATAAAAAGGCAGCATAAATGAGGTAGACAAAAATTCCCAATAAATAGAGTTTGGGGTAATATTTCTGTCTGCTATACTCAAAGCAAAGCCATGCACCATACAGGTAAATAGGTACCCAAACATACGGATCAGGATCGTTGTACTGCAAAGCCGCAGAAATGACAAATAGAATGCAGAAAAGAATGTTAATGATTTTCAATGTGCCCGGAGATTTGAGCGATAAAGTTATAAAAGATTATTGAAATGCTGAGTTGTTGGGGATTGTCGTTATGCTGTTGGTCGAGATTTACAATCTCGGGTTTTGATCTACGTCGTCATTGCGAGGCACAGCCTGTCCCGATTTCTCGGGAAAGCAATCTTTTTTCGTAGAATCAGATTGCTTCGCCTCGCACCAGTCCGGACTCGCAATGACGAATATCCAGTTACTAGTCGTAGCGTCTCGCTTAAGTTACTAGTCGTAGCGTCCCCAATGCTATTAAGTTAAGGATAAAACAAAAAATATTGTCCTTCGACTAAGCCTGTATAGAGCGTAGCCGAAATGCTACCATTGACGTTTTAGCACAACTTCCTGTTTTATAAGTCTCTACATAAACGGTCGTCCTGCTGATCCGATAGCTATCGGATTTCTTTCAGCATCTTTCATGCTACAAAGGCCTTGATCCCGTACGTACGGGACAGGGTCACGTGATGGCTAAGCAAACGCCTAAAGCTCTTCCATTAATTACGTCACTCATATTGATTTATTCCAATAATTACCCCTACCATTGACGTTTTAATATCTGGGTTTAAAGCATTTTCTCATTGTCCCTCTTTGGAGAGGGTTGCACAACCAAAAAATACAGGAATCCATACAAAGGGAGAGGATTTTTTGGAAATCATCCCCCTGCCCCCTTCGAAGGGGGACGCATAGCGCAGATAGCGAACGAACAAATTGCAAACGTCACTCATATTGATTTTTTGCTAAAAATTAAAACTCAGAATGACAATATTTTGTTTTATCCACTACCTTTCGCTACTTCACTACCTGAACCCACTTGCCATTTTGTGTGGCAGATATATCCTTATTGTACATGGCCTCGCATTGAACTGCCGACAAGTAAAATTTGCCGAGATATGAGGCGTTCAGTAGTACTTTGTAAACCAGGCTTTCACCTTCCCGAATGTTAAAATAGGTAAACACTCTATCGTCCCTGATATCCTGATAGGTGTACGGAGATGAGGCCAGAATACTCTGATTGTCGTTAAGGCGGGTATTGATAATTTCCCATCCCGAAGGAAAAATTTGTGTTAACGCCATCTGCTCATAGTAACCCATCTTTCCAGGATTTTTAATCGTTACTTCAGCATAAAAATCAGTTCCCTGCTTTAAAGTTGTTGGGTCTAACGGTTTGCCGTTTAAACGTTTATAAGTAATATCCATATCCAAAACTTCTGGTCTGTTCGGCAAAAAGTCGTTCTGACCAGCAACTGGCTGTCCTTCCAAAACCAGGCGTGCAAACAGTACATTGTTGCCGTTGTTGGTAACCGATGCGCTATTTCCTTTAAAGTTAATGGCAGTGCTGTTTAAGTACTGGTTTGAGTTTATTACAGCCGATTTCCCATCAAGCACATATTGGTACTGCAGCTTGCTCGCAGACTGTGTGCTTCCACAAAATTTAGCAATGGCAAGTAAACTGTATGCGGTAGTTTGGGTGCTGTACCAGCTATTTTCGCCCAATTTGGCGGCAAGTGGCTGTAATAAACCTGCTGCCTTCGCCTTTTGACCGAGTAGGGTAAGGGTTTCCAAAATCATGGCCTGATCTCGAACATCCGAGCCATACGTGCCACCCAGTTGTTTGTAAGGTTCTATGGCAGTGGGCAGGCCAGCAATCATATTTTGAGCTACGTTACTTTGGCCAGCTAGTTTATAGGCGGCCGCTAATCGCCATTTTGAAGCCACAGAAAGGTATTCGAAGGCTTTTAGGCGGTTCATTGCTGCCATTTCCGGCTTTTTGGCCAGAGCCAGAACATATAACCGGTAAGCTTGCGATAAATCGCCTCCGTAAAAATTATTGCTGTTTGGTACCCAGTTGGTGGCTTTGGTTTTTTGGTAACGTAACAGTTCATCGAGCAAACCAACAGGTAAGGTGTAACCCGCATTTTGCGCCTCAACCAAAAAGTGTCCGGCGTAATTGCTTCCCCACTCATCGGCGCTGCCCTGACCGGGCCAGTAAGATAATCCGCCATCGGTGCTTTGGAAGCCTTTTAACCTTTTAATTCCTGCCCTGATATTCGCCTCAGTTTTTGCCTTTTGCTGCTCGCTCAATGGGCTCAACCGGTCTAAATAGAGTTGTGGGAAAACGCCCGAGGTAATTTGTTCGATGCAGCCATGAGGATATTGAATCAGATAATTGAGTCGTTTCGTTAAGTTTATCGGCGGAATGGACGACACCTCGAGCGACCCCGAGTTAGTGCCTGCCATACCGATGCCCTGATACTTTACAGCCCATTTGGTGTGCGGCTGAATGGTTGCCGACACAACATTTGTAACGTAAGGATTAGGGTTTCTGATATCCATTTCAACATCGTAAACCGTTTTCTCAGCGCCACTTTGTGCAATTACCTTCACCTTGGCAATGCCTACGGTATTTGGCGCCTGCACCTCGAAATAAGCAACCTGTTCGCCCTTTTGTTTATAGTAAAGCTGCTGTTTGTTTGTGCCCTGAACGATTAAGTTGCTGGCCTGTAATTGAACGGCAACATTTTTCAGGTTGTTTTCCGTCGCAAAAACCGTAACGGGCAATGTAAAGCGCTCGCCGGGGCCAATAACCCGCGGCAGGGTGGCTAGCACCATTAGTGGTTTTTTAACCTGAACAGATTTTTCGGCAAAGCCGTAGGCCGCGTCTTGTCCTGCAACAACCATCGCCCTAACGGCGCCAATGTATTGCGGCAGCTTAAATTTATGGGTTTTGTGTTCGCCTTTGCCCAAACTAAACGGACCCAGATATTGTACCACCGCCTTAAATCGGTTGGCCTTCGCCGGGTTTAGGTTCCTGTTAATGTTTCCATCTCCACCGATACTCAAAATGCGCTCTAAGTTACCTCCCCAGGCTCCCAAAACATAGTCGAATAAATCCCATGTTTTAACGCCCAGCCCTTCGCGGGCATAAAAAGCACTGTGCGGATCGGGTGTTTTAAAGCGGGTAAGATCTAACAAACCTTCGTCTACAAGGGCAATGGTGTAGGTCATTGCTTTGTTGTTCTGTTCGCCTACGGTAATGGTGTTCTCGGTTTCTGGCTTAATCTTGTCCAACATTTTAATGGTTGGCTTTAAAATAGTTTGAGGGTCTTCAACAGAAAGGGGAATGGCGCCATACATTCTGATCGGCAAATCGTTAATTGTTTGGGCATGCGGCTGCAATAGCGTAATGTTTGCAAAAACATTCGGTGCCATTTCTTTCTCGGCCTTAAATTTATATTGCGTTTGCCCGGCCTTGGTATCAATCCAAAAAGTTTTTAAAACACGACTTCCGTTTTCTATGGAAATTAACGCCCGGCCGTTTTTACCGGTGGGGATGGTTAGCGTAATGTCTTCGCCAACGGTAAACTTTTCTTTGTTGGCAGTAAACGAGAGCATCGATGCCTCGGTAGGGTTCGAGCCCTGCTCACGTTGGGCCCATCCCGGCCAGTCTACATAAACAGATTTCCCCGTAACATGGCCGCCATTCAAATCACGAACGAGGATTAAATAGCGGCCCCATTCAGGTTCGTCGACGCGTAAATTCCAGCTCCCTTTGCCGTTTGAAAGCGTAACCTGGTGTTTTTCGACCAGTTTATTGTATTGGTTTTGCGTAAAATTGGCGTAGGTATATTGGTTATCCTGTTCCCACCACCAGCGCCACTGCGTTTTATAAAGTTCTATCTCAACGGCTTTGCTGCCACCAATTAATTTCCCATCGGTGTTAACGTTTACAATTTCGATCTTATGGTCTTTTCCTGTTACCAACATGCCGCTCAGGCGATCGCCAGCCGGTGGTCGAACGCCTAAATAGCTTTTATAAACATGATAGGGGATGCTAAAGTTGTCAATACTGAAATTGCCTCCCGGTTCGAACACTTTTGTGGTAAAATTTGCACGCAAAACGCCGGGGGCGGTGTTGTTTTCGTTTAAATTGGTATTAATCTGGGCAGATCCGGTTGCATTTAAAGTGCCTTCGAAAATTGTTTTTACCTGCGATTCGAAAACAACTGTGGGGTTATCGAAGCTAAAGCCATCAAAGCCTTTAAATTTTGTTTCGGTAGTGTTCAGGTTTACATCCACCTTGGCCTTTAAGTTTTGTGCCGGCGCACCAAATAGCCAGTTTGCCGACAGGGTTGCGGCCGATGTTCCGGTGGTTAAATAAGACCTGTTGCCAACGTTGAAATCGATTTTTAAGCGATTCGGCATTACGGTTTCAATCTTTAATGTCTTGCTAAACATGGCGCCGCCGGCTTTCACTTTGGCTAACCAGTTTCCGGTGGGGGCGGTACTCTCTGTTGCCGTTTTAAATGCATAGAATCCATTTAGTGGTTTACCGTTTATCAGGCGTTTATAGAGCTGCCCTTTCGGGTTGTAAAGCTCCATCGTTACCGGATAATTGGCAGGTAATTTCTTTAGCTTATCTTCCAGCACAAACGAAACAAACAAGCTGTCGCCAGGTCGCCAAACACCTCGTTCGCCATATATAAATCCTTTTAGACCGCTTTGTACCACATCGCCACCAACATCGAACCGACTCAATGGCAGTGAGTTTCCATCATCAAGCTTGAGGTAACCGCGTTCGGCACCGTTTTTTGCAATGAGCAAAAATGGCTGGCGTTTTAAATCAAATTTTGCAAAGCCATCACCATCTGTTTTCGAGGTAAAGATAATTTGCTTTTGGTAATCCATTAGCTCCAAATTAACTCCGCTCAGTGGCTTTGCAGTAAGTAAATCTGTTGCTATAATAAGCATGCTGTTGTCGTTGCCACGCTTGGCTACCAAACCAATATTGGATGCAAGTAAGTTACGGCTTGCCCAGCGCTCATTGGTGTAAAATGATGGTGTACATGGATTATCGCGGTCGTTCCAACGGTAATTTCTGGGGTAGTAATTATTGTAGCGCTGCCAAAAATCATCGTCTTCATCAATTTTTTCGCCATAGCCGTCGTAGTCATCGTATTCCGCGTCGTCCGTTTCTTCATCGCCAGCTTTGCAGTTATAAGCATTGTATTCTTGCCTAAAGGCAATTGTAACCCGGTACATGGCGCCTGGTTCAGTCTTGATCAACTTATCCAGATCGAGCGTAAAGCGATTTTTTTTATGAAGATTTAACGATTTGTCTTCATCTAACCGAACCGTTTTTTGCAAAACGGGCTTTGCAACCCGACGGAGTTCGTTACCATCTTTGTAGCCATTGGATTGAAAAAACTGAGGAATGTTGTTTTCATAGATTTTTATTACGGTTACATCAACCGCTTTTAAGTTTACCGCCTCAAAAGGCAGCACCAGCTTTTCTGAATTTGGTAAAATGGTTCCGACACCGGCAATGGTTACAGACGGGAGTTTATCTTCGAACACCAATTGGGCTGTTTTTCCGCTCGATAGCCTTTTGCCGTTAATATTTTCGATACCGCTGTTTACCGTCAGCGTATAATCGCCTTTTAATTCTTCGGCTGCATACACCTTCACCTGGCTGGCATCAATCGTAAACCTCAGATCGCTCAAATTACCAAGCGCAAGGAGTCCGGCCAAATCCTGACTTACGCTAACGGGCTCCGAAAACTGAACCAAAGCGTAATCTTCTTCGCCCTGAATGGCTTTCATATCCAAGATTTCGAACTTATTCAAGGCCGGAATCCGGATTTCTTCCGAACCTTTTTGCTCGGCATCTATTGCATCGCCATCCCAGTTGATTTTAAGGGTTTGATCGGTCGCTGTTTTTTTGATGCTGTCAATGGTAAATTTCGAAGTGTTATTGGCAGGATTGTGTTGCCATTTGATGTTCAATTTCTGAGTAAAATCGAGCTCGATGGTTTTCTCAATCTTTGCGGTTTCCTCAACGTCGGCGGTGCTAAGTTCGCCTGTGAGTTTCATATAATCTAAAGAAGTATTGTTTTGCGATACGAGGCCATTTTGGCGAAGCATTACACCTGGTGTAATCACCTTAAATTCGAAGTCGAAATCTTCCAGTCCTTTCTCGGTTGGCGCAACTTCCGATAACTTGAACGTGGCTTCATATTCCTTGCCCGGCTTTAGGTTTTCATCGGGGCGAAACTCGATGGTTTGTGGATCTATCCAGTAGGTTTTCCCCGAAATACTGGGCGAAAAATCAAAAAGCTTTCGTTCATCGGCCTTGCCAAAATCGTGCATGCCAGTTGCCGCATTGGCCAAATGAACACGGATGAAGCTCTTTTTTGAGATCGTTCCGGAAGTATAAGCCTCGATGTACTTTGCGTATTCCTGGTTATAATCGCTCGTTTTTTTCTTTTTATTAAAGTAGATAAAAACAATTGCCGCGATAGATAAGGCAAACAAAGCGATAAAAATGAATTTCTTTCTTGATGATGATTTATAGGTTGAGGGTTGTTCCATCTTGAGATTTTAGATTGACGTAGGGAAATTAACTAAAAATTGCGTTAAAATGCATGATGTGGAAAATTACTGTTTCGATTTGTTCCTTAACTCCGATTTAGATATGTTTACAATATCAACCCAATTTTTGATATGATGATTAAGAAACTGTTAATTTTTTCGAGTTTGATATTGGCGTCAAACCTAACGTTCGGACAAAAGACTGAAGTAGAAGCGGCCGTTAAAGCGTTGACCGCCTTAATGGTGACACCGGATAGTGTGGCTTTGAATAAATTGATTTTAAATGATTTGAGTTACGGACACTCGAGTGGAAAAGTGCAGACAAAGCAAGAGTTTATGCATTCGCTATTGTCTGGAGAATCTGATTTTGTAAAGATTGATTTAACCGATCAAACGGTAATCGTTCAGAATAAAACGGCGCTGGTTCGCCACATGCTAAATGCAAAAACGAACGATAAAAATGTTCCGGGAACGGTTAAGTTGCAGATTTTACTGGTTTGGAGCAAAGAAAAGGCAGGCTGGAAGTTGCTCGGTAGACAAGCGGTTAAGGTGCCTTAGGGAGTGTTGAGTTTGGAGTTTGGAGTGTTGAGTTTGGAGTTTTGGGTGCAGAACTTCCTTTCCACTCCCAACTCCCAACTTCGAACTCCCAACTTATTTAATCATCACACCCGGCCGGTTAACCAGCGGGATTTTAATTAAATTGGTATCGATTATACTTTCTGGTAGGAAGATGAATTTTTTGTCGTAAATGGTAGAACCGATATAGTAGCTTAACCAATATTCGTTTGTTAAACCAAAAACCTCCGGATCTATCGCTTCAACGCCTTTAAAATCGTTTGCAGTCATGTCGCCGATAAAATGCCTCAATACAGATGTTTTCACCGGCTTGCCATCTTTCTCTCCATAGCCTTTTGAACTGATTAGTACGTTCGTAATCGGCTCGCTCTTCAGGTTGATCAAATACACCGTCCAATTTTTTACCTCTGGCGTTTCGCCCATCAATACAACGGCCATCGCTATATCCTCAACTGTATTTTCTGGTAAATCTGCTTTCAATGTTGTAATTATTGAATGAGTGAATGAGTAAATGATTGAATGAGTGAATGATCAAATTCTTGAATGGGTTAATTGTTTAATAGCTTTATTGTTAAATTGTTTTACTGGTTAATCGGTTAATTGCTAACTGAAAACTGTCAACTGTCAACTGAAAACTGTCAACTGTCAACTGTCAACTGAAAACTGAAAACTGAAAACTCCCAACTCAAAACTGTCAACTCCGAACTCGATTTACTTCTTCTTCGCTACGGCTTTCTTCTTCGCGGGTGTTTTTTTCTTTTTCTCGAAAGCATTCGGCACTTGCTCAACAATCATTTTCTTAATCACCTCCAAATCCACGTCGGCCAATTCTTCTGCAGTATATTTCTGTTTTGTGGCCTCATTGTTTCTGAGTTTGAGCATCAGTTTTCCGAAACGGATAAACGGACCCCATCTGCCATTTTCGATAGAGATTTTTTCTTCATTCCAGGTTTTGATGTAGCGATTGGCTTCTTTTTCAACCTTTTTACTAATCAAAGCATCGATATCGGCTTGTGACAGATTTTCGAAATCGTACCCCTTTGCAGGCACATTGATAAACAAGTCGTTCCATTTAATAAACGGGCCGAAGCGGCCTTTTCCTTTTGTAACACCTAAGCCCTCATAATAGGCAATAGGCGCATCAGCGTCCATCTTTTCCTGAATAATCTGTGTCGCACGTTCGTAGGTTACCGAAAGCGGATCTTCGTTTTTGGGCAGTGAGATAAAGCTTTCGCCCCATTTAACGTAAGGACCAAAGCGGCCCACACCTACAAGCACTTCCTTGCCCTCAAAATCGGGCAGCGAAAATGGCAGTTTAAATAACTCGAGTGCTTCTTCTAAAGTAATGGTTGCTACCGACTGGTTGCGCATTAAACTGGCGTAGGTTGGCTTTTCTTCTTCATCGAGCTCACCAATCTGAACCAGCGGCCCAAACTTACCAACCTTGGTGTACACGTTTTTTCCGCTTGCCGGATCCGTTCCCAACAAACGTTCGCCGGTAGCACGCTCGGCATTTTCGAGGGTGGTTTCAACTTCCGAATGGAACGGGTTATAAAACGAGTGCAACATTTTGGTCCACTCTTGCAGGCCCTGCGCAATCTCATCAAATTCTTTTTCTACTTTGGCGGTGAAATTAAAATCGACGATTCCCTTAAAGTGTTCTACCAGGAAATCGTTTACCACTTCGCCGATATCAGTAGGGAAGAGCTTCGACTTTTCGGCACCAGTAATTTCGCTTTTTATTTCCTTTTTTACGTTACCATCGGCTAACACAAAAGAGGTAAAGTTCCGCTGCTTGCCATCGCGATCTTCTTTAACTACATAGCCACGATTTTGAACAGTTGATATGGTTGGAGCGTATGTTGATGGACGACCAATACCTAATTCTTCGAGTTTTTTAACGAGGCTAGCCTCGGTATATCTTGCGGGCGGGCGAGAAAAGCGCTCGGTAGCCTGCATTTCTTTTAAAAATAATTCTTGCCCTTTGGCTAATGGCGGTAAAATGGAGCTGCTTTCTTTATCGTCGCTGTCTTCGTCATCAGTCGATTCTAAATAAACCTTTAAGAAACCATCAAACTTCAATACTTCACCTTCGGCCACCAAATATTCTTTTCGGGTTGATGCAGTAATTTGTGCTGTAGTTTTTTCGAACAAGGCTTCGCTCATTTGAGAAGCAATTGAACGTTTCCAGATCAGATCGTACAAGCGTTTTTCCGACACATCGCCGTCAACACTATGCTTATCGAAATAAGTTGGCCGTATGGCTTCGTGCGCTTCTTGTGCACCCGCCGACTTGGTTTTGTAAACCCGTTGCTGGTGGTATTGATTGCCGTAAGCAGATTTGATTTCGGCGGCGGCAGCATTTAGGGCCGTTTCTGATAAATTAACAGAGTCGGTCCTCATATAGGTAATCTTTCCGGCCTCGTATAAGCGTTGTGCAACCTGCATGGTTCGTGCAACAGAAAAACCTAATTTTCTTGATGCTTCCTGCTGCAGGGTAGAAGTAGTAAACGGCGCAGCGGGATTGCGTTTTGCGGGTTTAGTTTCGAGACTGGTAATATCGAACCTGGCATTTAAACAGTCTTTCAAATATTTTTCAGCATCAGCCTCGCTCTCGAAACGTTGCGGCAACTCGGCTTTTACGGTTTCTTTTCCTTTACCCGTTAAAAATTGGGCGGTAATTTTATAGGCTGCAGTGGCATTAAAATGTTGTACTTCTCTTTCTCTATCTACAATTAAACGTACGGCAACCGATTGAACGCGGCCGGCAGAAAGAGAGGGCTTAACTTTTTTCCATAAAACAGGAGAAAGTTCAAAGCCTACCAACCTGTCGAGCACTCGGCGTGCCTGTTGTGCATTTACGAGATTATAATCTATTTTACGCGGGCTATCTATTGCCTTTAGTATAGCGGGCTTGGTAATTTCGTGAAAGACAATGCGTTTCGTTTTTTCTTGCTTAAGCCCCAAAGTTTCGAACAAGTGCCACGAAATGGCTTCTCCCTCACGGTCCTCATCGGATGCGAGCCATACCATTTCGGCTTCTTTGGCAAGTTTTTTAAGTTCAGCTACCAGCGCTTTTTTATCGGCCGGAACCTCGTATTTCTGGGCGAAATCGTTTTCAATGTCAATAGCCATATCACCCTTTGCCAAATCGCGAATGTGGCCGTAACTAGATTTTACCAGAAAATCCTTTCCGAGATATCCTTCTATAGTTTTAGCTTTTGCGGGTGATTCGACGATTAATAAGTTTTTGGCCATGAAATACGATTTTGTGCAAATAAAGCTATAATTAAAGGATAAATCCAAACCTGAACGGATTTTTATAGATTTTTTGATGTTTTACTGAACAATGAGATTTTGAAATGACCTTGCAAATGATCGCTTTCGATTTAATTTACACCGAAACCACACAAGGGAAAACTATTTGTCGCTATCTTCGTATATAAAAATTAAAAAGATGATAAATACTATCCTTATCCTGTTGAACTTTTTGGTAACTGCGCCCCCAAAAAATGTTTACGATTTCAGCTTCAAAACGATTGATGGCAAAGAAGTCAAATTATCGAAATTTAAAGGCAAAAAAATCCTCATTGTGAATACAGCTTCTAAATGTGGCTTTACCCCGCAGTACGAAGATTTGGAAAAATTGCATAAGCAATATGGTAAAAAGGTGGTGGTTATCGGCTTCCCTGCGGGCAATTTCGGCGGACAAGAGTTTTCGACGAACACGGAGATTAAAGAATTTTGTACTGGAAAGTATAACGTTTCGTTTTTGCTGGCCGAAAAAAGCAGCGTTAAAGGCGATGACATCAATCCACTTTTTAAATACCTTACCACTCAAACCAATACGGAGGAACAAGGCGACATTAAATGGAACTTTGAGAAATTTTTGATCAACGAAAAAGGGGAGTTGGTGCATCGTTTCCGCTCTAAAACAAAACCGTTAGATGCGGCACTGGTAAAAAATCTTTAGTCGTTAATTGCATCGTTTTCGATGTACGAATGGGCATTGGTGAGTGGCGTTGGGCATTTTGGCACAACCGATACATCCTCTGCCCTTTTCTTTTTTTAGAACTTTTGCACAAAAAATGAGCAAAAAGAAAGGGGCCTAAATCCATAAGCCCCAAATAAACCAAACAAACTATTTATGAAGTATATATATAAACCAACGACGAAAAAAAAAGTTTCGAAGACGAGCGATTTTTTTAACCTAAAACAGGTTTAATTGTTCTGGCTGGTATGTGCTCGGGTTAAAATGGTAAGCAACGCTGGCTTCAACATTGGAGCTTACAAAATACACTTCAGTTTCTTCAAACCTCGAGGCCACCTTAATCAGCGTTTCGCCAGCTACTTGTTTAAATAAATTTTCGACTAAAATGGGGTCGTTATTGTCTTTTGATAAGTGACTGAGCAGGAGGTGGCTCATATACTCGGGCCGATGGTTTAAAAACAGTGCCAGGGCCTGTGCATTGCTCAAATGCCCGTGGCCGCCCATAATCCGTCTTTTTAAAAAATAAGGATAACGCCCGTTCGATAGCATGTCCGAATCGTAATTGGCCTCGAGAAACGCGGCATGACATCTTTTAAAGTGCGTAATTAAGCGATCGCAAACTGAGCCAATGTCGGTAAAAACGCCAACCCGAACATCTTTGTGCTCTACCGTAAACGAATACGGATCTGCCGCATCATGAAATTTCGAAAATGCCGTGATCTGCAGCGCCCCAATTTGTATATTTTGGCTATGGGTTAAATCATAAGTTAGGTGTTCGCTTAAAGGAAGCCTGCTGCTCTTAAGCGTAGCTGCGCTTATATAAACGGGTAGCTGATATTTTTTGGCGAAAACAGCCAGTCCCTTAATGTGATCGCTGTGTTCGTGAGAGATAAAAATAGCTTTAACCTTCGCAATGGGTAAGCCAAGTCTGGCCATCCGCCTTTCTACCTCTTTGCAGGTAAGCCCAACATCTACCAAAATGGCTTCATTATCGTTACCTACATAGTAACAATTGCCATTACTGCCCGAATTTATAGAGGTGAAATAAAGTGCCATTGAGTGTGCAAGTTACGGCTAATTTGAGTAATGAGAAAGTAAAAACGCATGATTCAGTTTTCAGTTGGCAGTTTTCAGTTGGTAGTTCTCAGTTGCCAGTTGGCAGTTGATGAAAGGTAACGCTGTCATCCTGAGTTTTAATTTATTGCATAAAAATCAATATGAATGACGTTTTTAAAGCGGTCGTCATTGCGAGGCACAGCCTGTCCCGACCTTTCGGGGAAGCAATCTATTCTGCAATAAAGTTGCTAATGAGATTGCTTCAATCGATGAAAAATCGATCTCGCAAAGACGAAACGTCAATGGTAG
>Ga0308165_1004783_pt1 | contig 13050 bp, 10 predicted proteins | sample PhyWR2_FD_201032 | JGI IMG/M metagenome (GOLD analysis project Ga0308165, IMG submission 201032) | Phyllosphere microbial communities from UC Gill Tract Community Farm, Albany, California, United States - DLSLW.R2 | ecosystem: Host-associated > Plants > Phyllosphere > Unclassified | place: USA...
TGGATTAAAGGCTGGCAATAATAGTTGGCTCCCGCACACAGACCACAAGCCATGGCCATTAGCCAGAGCAAGGATTTATCCTGGCTGATGTCGAGAGAAGTCTTCATAACAGTCCTTGTTTTATTTTCGGCAAGTAAAGTGGGCTGGCATTGCCAAGTATGCAGAGTATACAATCTGGAAATGCAAATATACGGGAAAAGCACTCTCTTGTTTGGTTTTTTAGGGCTATTTTGCAAGCCTTGTTTTTAGGTTTAGTCTGATCTGAATTAGACCGGACAAAACTTAATGCGAGAATTTCTTTTTCGACAGGGTAATCATCATTACCCCAATAATATTCAGCACACAGCCCAACCACTGCATGGCATTTAAATGCTCACCCAGAAAAATGGTGGCCAAAATAATGGTCAGAATCGGGCCAATAGAGGCAATCATGGCCGACTGTGCAGCACCCAGCCGGGCAATACTTTGCGCCATCAGAATGGTGGGTAAAACGGTCACTAAAAAGCCCAGGGCAATCCCGTACCCAATTACACTGGAAGGAAGCTGTGCCAATAAATACAGCGGTTGTGGTGTGGCAACAAAATAATGGATTAATGTACCCATACAGGCCACAGAGAGGGTCAAACCGGTGAAATTCCAGGAACCAAATTTTTCAATCAGGCGAGGGGTGAGCAATAAATATATGGCAAAACTAATGGCACTGGCGAATACCAGACTTGCCCCAAGCCAGAAATTACCTTCATGAGAGACATTGCTTTGTTCCTGCAACATCACAATGACCGTACCCCCGTAACTTAAAGCGATGGCCAGCATACTTTGCAGGCTCAGTTTCTGTTTATAAATAACACTGGAAGCCAAAACGGTCAGGGTGGGATAAAGAAATAAAATAATCCGTTCGAGGGATGCACTGATATACATCAGACCGGCAAAATCCAGCCAGCTTGAAAAGTAATAACCGATCAGCCCGGCAACAATCAAAAGAACCCAGTCTTTGGCTGCCATGTTTTTATTGTGATGACGGTTGAACCAGCAAAGCAGCAAGAAAAACGGTAAGGCGCTGACCATTCTTAACGCCATCAGCACCGTGCCATCGACCAGAGGTGACAAGGCATAGGTTTGCTTAATAAAAATGGCTTTGGTACTAAACAAGAAAGCAGCACAGATCGCAAACAATGAACCTAGTTGTGTTTTCGTTAGACTCAGTTTCATTTTATCTACCTGATGAAGGCTTCTGATCTGAAAGTAGGAAGGTAAGCGTGAATTGTAGAGTTTTTAGTCCTCAAGGTTAAATACAAAAATATGATGGCTATGATTCCAATATGGAATGATTAAGTCTAAGAAATCAGGCTAATTGAGGTGAATCGACATAATTCTTAATCCCTATCACAAATCAGGCGCATAAATATTGGGTAAATTATATTCAGACAACCCGTGTTAAAGGTATGGCTGAGCTGTAAGCTGAGGATTAAATTGAATAAAAAAACCTAAATGAGCCTAAAATATGATTATCTGCACCAAGTTGGTGCGAAAAACACACAATTGACTGGGGTCAAGATTAAAACATCATCAAGCGAAATGGTGAGGAAAAAAATATTCATGCATTTTTTTATCTTATTAGACTTATGATGAATAAGCATAAAACATCAAAAAAAATATAAAAATAAGGAAAATAAGCAATTTTTATGGCAGATTTAATCTTCATTTTCAGGAAAAATAGTAGTTCTTGCAATGATCATCTTTTCATCTGAAAAAATAGGCGAAATCTGTCAAATCTGCCAATTGGGTAAAGACAAGCATCTAAATTTAATAATTTTATAGATAAATCAGGCAACTTTGCAGACTTATAGGAAATCTAGCCGCCTAATTACACCTGTCAGAAAGATCAATCCTGTATTTTGAGCGGCGATCCAATCCCAGTTTGCCTTATTTAAATTGCATAACGCTGTTAAGTTTGAAACTGGTCTATAAAGTCAAACAGAACAGTTCAAATGAAAGTCAAAGCAATAAATGAGGTATTGCACGATTATTTTTATGAATCACCAGTTCAAAATATGGGTATTTATTAAATAAATATTGGGTGGTAATTTAAAAAAGTTCAATTAGAATCCAAAAATTCAACAAAAACGCATCCTGGGGGAAACATTGCTTACCGCGATGTTTACTTAAGAAAAATTAGCTTGAGGAACGCTCATGCAGATCGGAATCCCAACCGAAACTGTGGTCGGTGAAAATCGTGTGGCTGCAACGCCAGAAACAGTAAAGAAGTTGATCAGTGCTGGTCATACTGTAGTCATTGAACGTAGAGCAGGTGTAAAAGCTGCTTATATTGACAGTGCTTATGAACAGGTCGGCGCCAAAATTACGGATGATGCCTATACCGGCAGTCAGATTATTTTGAAAGTTCGTGCTCCTCACGGCGACGAAATTCAAAAGCTTGCGCCAAATACCGCAGTCATTGCGATGTTTGACCCGTATCGCAATACTGAACTTGATCAGTTTGCATCGCAGCAGGTTTCTGCATTTGCATTAGAGCTTTTGCCTCGTACGCTTTCCCGTGCTCAAAACATGGACGTGTTGTCTTCTCAAGCTAACTTGGCCGGTTATAAGTCGGTACTTTTAGCGGCAGCAGAATATCAACGCATGTTCCCCATGCTGATGACTGCAGCAGGTACGGTAAAACCGGCTCGTGTTGTGATCATGGGTGTAGGTGTTGCCGGTCTGCAAGCGATTGCGACTGCAAAACGTTTAGGTGCTGTGGTAGAAGCAACAGATTTACGTCCAACTGCACGTGACCAGGTGGAATCACTTGGCGGTAAGTGGTTAGACGTTCCGATGTCTGATGAAGAAAAACAAAAAGCTGCTGACGCTGCTAAAAATGGTTATGGATGGATGCCAGGTGAGCAATACATCAAAGACCAGGCTGCCATTGTCGACAAAGCAGTTTCCAATGCTGACATCGTGATTACCACTGCACTTTTACCAGGCCGTGATGCACCGCGTTTAATTCGTACTGAAACGGTTGCCAAAATGAAACCAGGATCAATCATTCTGGACATGGCGGTTGAATCGGGCGGTAACGTTGAAGGCTCAAAATGCGGCGAAAACGTGGTGACCGATAATGGCGTAACCATTCTCGGTATTCCAAATATTCCTTCTACAGTTGCGACTGAAGCTTCAGCGCTGTATGCACGTAACGTTTTTAATTTCCTCGAGACACTGTTTGATGCAGAGAAAAACTTTGCCATCAATCCGGAAGAAGAAATTCAAAAAGCCCTTCTAGTAACTCATGGCGGTCAAGTACTGCTGAAGCGTGGTTAAGGAGATAGATCATGGTTGAAACGATTACAATTTTCGTCCTTGCCATCTTCGTAGGTTACTACGTGGTTTGGGGCGTAACACCTGCTTTACATACGCCATTGATGGCTGTAACCAATGCATTGTCTTCGATCATTATTGTCGGTGCGATGATTCAAACCGTAGGTTTACCAGTCATTGGTGTTGATGCCAACGTAGCTTTTCAAAGCGTGAATATCGTAAGTATTTTAGGTGCAGTAGCTGTGTTCCTGGCAAGCATCAACATTTTCGGTGGTTTCGCCGTGACTGCACGTATGCTTGAAATGTTTAAGCCAAAGCAAAAGAAGAAAGAGGGATAATCAATGGAATTTATTCGAGAATATGCCAATTGGTTCTACTTGATCGGTGCCATTCTTTTTATCTTGACGCTACGTGGCTTGTCAGGTCCTAAGACTGCAATTGCCGGTAACCGTTACGGTATGATTGCGATGGCAATTGCCGTGATCACTACTTTCTTTGTCGCTGAACATCCAGTCGTTTGGATGATTGTTGGTGCAATGGTTCTGGGTGCTGTTGTAGGTATTGCCCGTGCACGTACCGTTCCTATGACACAAATGCCTGAAACTGTTGCCTTGATGCACTCGCTCGTTGGTTTGGCTGCAGTTTTAATTGCCATTGCTGCAATTTTGCATAACAACCAGTTAACAGCGTTATTTGCACAAAATGAAGCGGCTTTAACTGCTGCTGGTGTTCAGCATGCACACATGAGCAGCGTTCATTTATTTGAATTGTTTGTTGGCTGTTTCGTGGGGGCGATTACCTTTACAGCATCTGTATTTGCTTACGGTAAACTGGCTGCGAAGAAATGGGCAAAAACCATCTCGGGTACCTGGGTTAAACCGGTACAAGCGATTATTTTCCTGGCAATGCTGGGTTGTGGGATCAACTTCTTCTTAACCGGCGACATGACATCGTTCTGGGCAATGACTGCACTTGCACTTGCATTTGGCTGGGTATGGATTGCACCGGTCGGTGGCGGTGATATGCCAGTCGTGGTATCACTGTTGAACTCATTCTCTGGCTGGGCAGCAGCGGGTATTGGTTTCACTTTAGAAAACAATATGTTGATTGTTGCAGGTTCACTGGTAGGTTCTTCAGGCGCAATTCTGTCTTACATCATGTGTAAAGCCATGAACCGTTCTATCATCAACGTATTGTTTGGTGGTGCAATGGGTGGTGCAGCAGTTGCTTCTGGCGACAAAGGCGAACAGGTTCAGCGTAACCACCGTTCAGGTTCAGCAGATGATGCGGGCTTCCTGATGTCAAATGCAGACAGCGTGGTAATTGTACCGGGTTATGGTATGGCGCAAGGCCGTGCACAAAATGCGGTGAAAGAGCTATGTGAAATCCTGAAAGAACAAGGTGTAAAAGTACGTTTTGCGATTCACCCGGTTGCAGGTCGTATGCCTGGTCACATGAACGTATTGCTTGCTGAAGCTGACGTGGCATATGAAGACATTCTGGAAATGGATGAAATCAACTCTGACTTCCCGGCAACTGACGTGGTGTTAGTCATCGGTGCAAACGACGTAGTGAACCCTGCGGCAAAAGATGACCCAACTTCACCAATTTACGGTATGCCAATTCTGGAAGCGCATAAAGCACGTACCATCATGGTGATCAAGCGTTCTATGGCGACTGGTTATGCAGGTCTGGACAATGACTTGTTCTATAACGAAAAAACTATGATGATCTTCGGTGATGCCAAGAAAGTTGTGGAAGACATGACTAAAGCCATTAACGGCGGCGGTCACTAAATCCACGCTTCAAAAGTCCCTCTTTATGAAAGAGGGATTTAGGGAGATTAAAACCACCTTCGGGTGGTTTTTTATTGCCAACGCAATTTCTTAATCATTGAGGCTCATTGAAACAAAGACTTCTATATTCAGTGCCTGTTAAGCTATTCTTTTGCAAGTTTTTAGCAATAGCCAATTCACAGGAATGAATAGCCAATGGAACTTAGACAGCTACAGTCCTTTGTCACAATTGTGGAACAGGGAAGCATTGGCAAGGCCGCGCAAAAGCTGGATGTTGGAACCTCAGCTTTAAGCCAGCAAATTTCCAAACTGGAATCCGAACTCTCGACCCGATTACTTCAGCGTTCCGCTTTAGGCGTTACTCCCACACCCGCTGGTTTGGCATTTTTTAAACAGGCTCAACTGGTGCTGCGTCATGCCAATCAGGCAATTCAAGCGGCACAGTCATCGCGTTTGGTGGGCTATGTCAGTGTCGGTTTTCCACCGAGTACAGCCTCCATTTTAGCGGTGCCTTTCCTGAAAATTATGGCAGAGCGTTATCCTGATATTAAGGTTCATCTGGTGGAAAGCTTATCCGGTAATCTGGTGCAACTGATTAATTCCAGACAGCTGGATGCTGCCATTATTTTTAGTCAGGACATAGATAAAAACTGGTCTGTACAGCCGCTGGTATCTGAGTCTATGTTTCTAATTGGGAATGATGAGTTCTACAGGATTTATCATTTAGAAGATTATTTAAAGCAGGGTTCGCTACCATTAAGTGCAGTCGAAAATCTGCCTTTGGCATTGCCGAGTACCAATCACGGTTTAAGGAAACTGGTAGAACAACAGCATTATGAATTGAACGTGGCCTATGAAATTGATGGTTTAAGTTTGCTGATGAATACTGTTGCGAATTTGTGTGTCGGCACCATTCAACCCGGAAGTGCTTTTATGAATGTGAGTGGACAGCATTTAAATTTTTTAAAAATAACCTCACCTTCCATTGACCGGACAAATTATCTGATTAGTTTTCCTGAAGATGAGCTGTCTCCCGCAAGCCTAGCTGCAAAGGCTGTGATTCGTTCATGTATGACTGAGCTGATTCAGCAGCATGCCTGGCCGAGTGCAAAACTGCTTTAGTCTTTAAAAAAATTAAACACCCCATCGCTTTTAGCCTCTCACTCCAAACTTAAGTTATCCCCTACAGTTGCGCCAAAGAGTAGGGGATCTATCACATGTACGATGTTGTAGTAATCGGTGGTGGCAATGCAGCTTTATGTGCTGCAATCACTGCACGTGAAGAAGGTGCAACGGTTCTATTATTAGAAGCTGCACCAAAGGAATGGCGTGGGGGCAACTCTCAACATACACGTAATTTGCGCTGTATGCATAACCAGCCTCAAGATGTACTGATCGATGCCTACCCAGAAGAAGAATATTGGCAAGATCTTTTAAAAGTAACTGGCGGCAAGACCAATGAACATCTGGCACGTCTAGTCATTCGCAGTACCGAAACCTGCCGTGAATGGATGAAAAAGCACGGAGTCAACTTCCAGCCGCCATTATCGGGCGCACTGCATGTCGCACGTACCAATGCCTTTTTTATGGGTGGCGGCAAAGCTTTAGTCAATGCCTATTTCCGCAGTGCCCAGGAATTGGGTGTGGTGGTGAAATATGAAACCAAAATCCAGGAACTCGTTTTAGACCAGGACAAATTTGTTGCAGCCATTGCTGAAGATGACACCCGTTATGAAGCCAAAGCCTGTGTATTGGCGGCGGGCGGCTTTGAATCGAACCGTGAATGGTTGCGCGAAGCCTGGGGGGAAAACGAAGCTGGGGAATGGCCGGCAGATAATTTTATTATCCGCGGTACGCGCTTTAATCAGGGCAACTTGCTGAAATTTATGATTGACCAGGGTGTAGATGTGATTGGTGATCCTTCACAGTCGCACTGTGTTGCAGTCGATGCACGTGCCCCGCTTTATGATGGTGGCATTTGTACCCGGATTGACTGTGTGTCACTGGGTATTGTGGTGAACAATCAGGCCAAACGCTTCTATGACGAAGGTGAAGATTTCTGGCCAAAGCGTTATGCGATTTGGGGACGTCTGGTTGCCAAACAGCCACAGCAAATTGGCTATTCCATTATCGATTCAAAATCGGTCGGGCGTTTCATGCCGCCTGTATTTGAAGGGGTGCAAGCCCATTCCATTCGTGAGCTGGCGCAAAAAATTCATCTTGATCCGGATCAGTTAGAACAAACCGTAAAAGAGTTTAACCAAGCCTGTGTCAAAGGCGAGTTTAACCATACCGTTCTAGACAATTGTCATACCGAAAATTTAAGTCCTGCAAAAACCCATTGGGCCGTACCGCTGGATACACCACCTTTTTATTCCTATGCCTTAAAACCTGGCATTACCTTTACCTATTTAGGTTTAAAAGTCGAAGATGATGCTGCCGTACGTTTTAACAATGTGCCCAGTCCAAACCTGTATGTGGCGGGGGAAATGATGGCAGGGAATGTACTCGGACAGGGATATACCGCAGGCGTGGGGATGTCGATTGGAACCACTTTTGGCCGAATTGCCGGGAAAAATGCAGCAGCAGCTGCTTTAAATAAAAGCGCCTTAATCACGGAGGCAATGTAAATGAATGCTTCAGCTAAAAATTTAATTCCTGTGGTTCAGTTGACGGCCAATGAAGAGCAAGTCAAACAGGCCTTGCAGATCTGTAATGCCTGCCGTTACTGCGAAAGCTTCTGTGCAGTATTTCCCGCCATGACCAAGCGTCTGGAGTTTAATCAGGCTGATATCCATTATATGGCGAATCTTTGCCATAACTGTGGTGCCTGTTTACATGCGTGCCAATATGCACCACCGCATGAATTTGGGGTCAATATTCCCCAAGCAATGGCACAGGTACGTTTAGAAACCTATCAAAATTTTGCTGTGCCACAAAGCTTTGGCAAGCTTTATCAAAAAGCTGGAATTACGCTGGTTAGTGCATTAATCGTGACCTTTATTTTCTTCTTGTTGGCAGGCTCATGGATGCAGGGCAATGATTTATATGCCAGGTATGAAGGTAACTTCTATGCCATTTTTCCACATAACTTTTTAGCCCTGCTGTTTGGTTCAGTATTTACGGTGGCATTCATCCTGTTGGGATTAGGTATTCGCAAATTCTGGAATCAGACTTCAGAAGTGGTGCTGGGTGGGGTAGAAAAACCGGATTTATTACAAGCCACTAAAAATGTACTGACCTTGAAATATCTAGATGGTGGTCACGGTAAAGGCTGTAATGAAGAAGATGATCGCTATACCTTGATTCGCCGCCGTTTCCATCATTTCACCATGTACGGTTTCTTGCTATGTTTCCTGGCGACCAGTGTGGCGACAGGCTATCACTACTTCTTAGATCTGCATGCACCTTATCCCATTTTTAGTCTGCCTGTGATTTTAGGAACATTGGGTGGCTTAGGGCTGGTGATTGGTCCCATGGGATTGCTCTACCTTAATTTAAAACGTGACCCTAAACATGGTGATGCGAAGCAAAAACTAATGGACCGTGGGTTTATCTTCCTTCTCCTTCTTATCAGTTTGACTGGTCTCGCCTTATTGGCATTCAGAGACAGCGGCATGATGGCGCTGTTATTGATTACTCATTTAGCCACAGTCATGACTTTTTTCTTAACCATTCCATTTGGCAAGTTTGCGCATGGCTTCTACCGCAGTGCAGCGCTATTGAAATTCGCTGTAGAAGAGCGCCGTAGTAAAAAAACCAAATAAATCAACATTATTAATTTGTATTTCGACTTGATCTTATGACCAGGGAGGTTCGATATGACTGTACAAAATACAAAAAGCGGAACATTTAGAAAGATTCTGAATGTGACCAGCGGCAATTTTCTAGAACAGTATGATTTTTTCCTGTTCGGGTTCTATGCGACGTATATCGCAGCAAAGTTCTTTCACTCGGAAAATGAATATGTTTCATTGATGATGACATTTACAGTCTTTGCAGCCGGGTTTCTAATGCGTCCTCTGGGTGCCATCTTTCTCGGTGCCTATGTGGATAAAGTGGGACGTCGTAAAGGTTTGATTGTGACTTTGAGCTTAATGGCTTTAGGCACCATCTTGATTACCTTTGTTCCAGCGTATGACCAGATCGGGATTATTGCCCCTATTCTAGTGGTGGTGGGGCGCCTGTTACAAGGTTTCTCGGCCGGGGTAGAAATGGGAGGGGTATCTATCTATCTGGCGGAGATTTCAACAGACAAGAACCGTGGTTTTATTACCAGTTTCCAGTCGGGTAGTCAGCAAATTGCGGTAGTGTTCGCAGCCTTGCTCGGTTATTCCATTAACATGATGCTGACACCGGAGCAGGTAAGTGACTGGGGCTGGCGGATTCCATTCCTTGTGGGCTGTTTAATCATTCCACTGATTTTCCTCCTGCGTCGTACTCTGGAAGAAACAGAAGCATTTAAAGCACAGAAAACCCATCCAACCGGCAAAGAAATTTTCCAGACCATGGTCAGCAATTGGAGAGTGGTAATTGCAGGTATGCTGATGAGTGCAATGACCACGACCACGTTCTACTTCATTACAGTTTACACCCCAATTTACGCTAAACGAGAGTTGGACTTATCGACCACCGACAGCTTGCTTGCTGCGGTCATTGTGGGTTTATCCAATTTTCTTTGGTTACCGATTGGTGGCTGGATTTCAGACCGTATTGGGCGTCGTCCGGTATTATTAAGCATCACCATTCTTGCTATTTTTACCGCTTATCCAGCCTTAAATTGGTTGGTACACAATACGACCTTTACTAACCTGATCATTGTATTGTTGTATTTTTCATTCTTCTTTGGAATGTACAACGGCAGTATGGTTGCCACACTGGCAGAATCTATGCCTGTACGCGTAAAAACGGTCGGTTTCTCTTTGGCCTTCAGTTTGGCAACCGCATTGTTTGGTGGGGTGACGCCTATGATGAGTACCTTCCTGATTGAGCAAACAGGAAATGTAAGTATGCCGGCAGTCTGGTTAATGTTTGCTGCGACCTGTAGCCTGTTGGCAAGTTTGTATTTATGCAAACGTTTGCCGAATAAAAAGACGGTATATCAGCAAACGGAAGCTTAAGGTCTTCTATCTTCATAACAACCACCTTCGGGTGGTTTTTATTTTTTAGAATAGATGATTTTTCAATAGAGGATGGATGCAAAATAATGAAGCAAGATATAAGGTCTCAGCCCATATTTTAACTGCTTTGGTGCAATATTGACCAAACATGTGGCTGCTATGCATTATGAAGTACCATTTAACAATTTATTTTTATTATTCATTTAAAAAGTAGAATTTCTTTGTGGTTTCAAAAACTCCACGTCTCTTAAGTTAAGCGTGTTTCTTAGCCTATTTAAAATAAAAAATATATCCCGAGAAATTGGCATTTGTTTTGCATTTTTGAACATGAGTTTTAGGGGACTGTTCATGAAAATAATAAAGTGTCTAGTGGTGCTGTTCTGCGTATGTTCATTACCTGCATTTGCAAGTGAAACTGCGACAAATACAGCCAATATTCAAGAAATACGTTTATCACTCGACAGCGTCTGGGTGGTCATCGGCGGGATTTTGGTCTTCTTGATGCAGGCCGGTTTTGCAATGGTGGAAAGTGGTTCTGTACGCAGCAAGAATACCGTTAACGTGTTAATGAAAAATTATATGGATGCTTGTCTTGGAGGATTGGTCTTCTGGCTGGTGGGATTTGGACTCATGTTCGGCGTGAACTCTTCAGGCTGGATTGGCACCAGTCATTTTGCACCCAATGAAATGGATGGCTGGCATTGGAACTTGCTGTTCTTTCAAATGATGTTTGCTGCTACAGCAACCACAATTGCCAGTGGTGCCATGGCAGAGCGCATTCATTTTGTCGCCTATATTGTAAGTGCTGCCGTGGTCAGTGGCCTGATTTATCCTGTTTTTGGCAGTTGGGCATGGGGCAGTATTTTTGATGGAGCAGGCTGGTTGAAAGCATTAGGATTTATCGACTTTGCCGGTTCGACCGTGGTGCATTCCATTGGGGGGTGGGTGGCTTTGGCCGGAATTATTGTTTTGGGTCCGCGCTTGGGGCGCTTTGGCCGTAATGGGCAAAGCCATTTTTTAGCCGGACATAACTTACCCTTGGTGGCCTTGGGTGGTTTTATCCTGTGGTTTGCCTGGTTCGGTTTTAATGCGGCATCGACTGTAAATGCCAGTGTCAGTATTGGCCGTATTGCCTTAAATACCCATCTGTCGGCCTGTGCCGGTGCAGTAGCTTATATGCTGTATGCCTTAATTCGTGGCAAGGCGATCCTTATGAAGACCACTATCAATGCGTCATTGGGTGGCTTGGTGGGGATTACGGCGGGTTGTGCCACCATGTCGCCACTCTTTGCAGTTATTACCGGTGCCATAGCCGGGTTACTGGTGAGTACCTTACCTGCGTTAATAGAAAAATTAAAACTGGACGATGTGGTGGATGCAGTTACCGTACATGGTTTTTGCGGGGCGTGGGGAACAGTCGCTGCCGGCCTGTTTTTTGAAGCCGATATGTTCAACTCGCAAATTGTGTCTATTCAGGTTTTAGGTGTACTGGCAGCATTTGCCTGGGGATTCGGAATCGCGTTGATTACCTTTAAAGTGCTGGAAAAAATGTTGGGTGGCTTACGTGTCAGCACGCAACATGAACAACGTGGCCTGGATTATACCGAACATGCCGAGCTGTCTTATCCTGAATTTCAGCGTGATGTGACTTTTGAAACAGATGATATTACCAAACGCCACTAAACCAAAAAGGGGAGTTTTGCTATGCCAAATGAATTACTCAGTGTAATGCAAAAGAAACAGGCGATTGAGCGCGGTTTAAGTCATTATTTGCAAGGGACGGTATTGGAAGGAGTCTTGAGTTACTGGGAACAGGAGTATGGAGATAAACCCTCATTTGTGCTCAACCGTTTTATGAGTGACATTTGCAATACCGATGAATTACGCTTTCTGCGTAAGGAAATGCTGAAGCAGGTATTATGTGAAATGTCAGCAGTTGAAAAACAGGTGCTACTGGATAGCAAGCCGAAAGTACAAACCGAAGAGCCGGTTTCAGCCGATTGTACGGAGGCTTTTTTTGATTTGATTAATGCGGTAGTCAAGACCGTGGCGGCAGCTGATCTGAATGATTTCAATGCTGAAGTTAAAAAGCATGTGCAAGCCATGGGCATTGCGATTCAGGCATCTGCAAATCTGAATGAAGCTGCTTTTATAGAATCTTTAGCTTTAACCAGTTATGCTCAGGTGATTACCGCACTTTATGAATGCTATTGTGAATTCTATGGACCCACCAAGGCCGATCAGGTCTATGCTCGGGTGAAAATGGACATTAAGAACAAATATCCATCTGTAGATTTACACTATTTATTATAGTTCGAACTACTCTGATCAGATAAATGCTCAGCTTAATTAGGCTAGAGTATTTGAAAAAACAGCAGCACAAAAAAAGCGACCTGAAGGTCGCTTTTTTACTTTAATTTTTTAAGCTACAGATTCTGGTGTAGCGCGCCATAAGCTTTCCAGGTCGTAAAATTTACGCGCTGTTGGAAGCATGACATGAACCACGACAAAACCGAGATCGATGAGGATCCATTCAGCATCACGTTCGCCTTCAACGCCAAGAGGGCGGAAACCCGCTTTACGTGCTTCTTCAGCAACATTGTCTGCGAGGGCTTTAATGTGACGGGTTGATGTACCGCTTGCAATCACCATGGCATCTGCCACGTTGCTGATCGAGCTGACATCAAGTTCTAAAATATCTTTTGCTTTTACATCTAAGAGGGCTTCATGTACAACTTTTAAGCAAGCTTGTACATCTTTAGCATGAGCATTCATTGCGTGTTCGAGAGAATTAGAAGCGCTGGGCGATGGTTCTAAAT
>Ga0308165_1004784_pt1 | contig 13048 bp, 10 predicted proteins | sample PhyWR2_FD_201032 | JGI IMG/M metagenome (GOLD analysis project Ga0308165, IMG submission 201032) | Phyllosphere microbial communities from UC Gill Tract Community Farm, Albany, California, United States - DLSLW.R2 | ecosystem: Host-associated > Plants > Phyllosphere > Unclassified | place: USA...
TTCATATTTATTGGCAGCATTTTTAGCAATAATGATATTCCGGAAAATTAATTTTTCAATAGAAGAGATCACGTCAAAAATATCTTCTTCATCCCAATTTTTTAAATACATAGCAAACACAATTGGATAAAAAGAAGTAGCGTTAAAGGTTCTCAAATTTTTTAAGGATGCATTTAAAGATTTGTTATTAAATACACTAGTACCAGTATTTGTATTAAGTGTTGTATATACATCGGATAGGTTTTCTAGATTGCTGATTAGTGCAATTACTTGACCTTCAGTATTTATTTTCATTTTCATTCTACGGAATAAGTTTTGGGTTCGCGTAAATGTTTCAATAGAATTCCAATAATAACGAATGAATTTTGTTGCTTCAGAAGTACCAATATTATCAGCGATTTTTTCCCACTTATTTTTAACAGATTCTATTTGCGATTTTGAAGTTTTGAATAAATGATTCTTCAACAGATCAGATGTTTCTAAACCCTTACCTCTAGCATTCAAAGACTCGAAAATAATAAATGCTTCCTCAAGAGAAGAGGTTTCAACATACATGACCTTGAACTTGCTGATAAAAGAAGTGAAAAATTCTTTCAGAATAATAAATTGATCTTGAGGAGAAATACCATTAATCTCGTCCCGCAACTTTTCATCCAGTAATAAATAAGCTTCTTTCATTCTTTTTTGAGCACGATTTTTAGGTTTCTGCTCATCAAAACTTTTGGTGCGTGCCTGAATAAAAGTTCTAAAAAAGTCTGAATCGGTCAAAGCCGGTTTAAATTGAAGGCGATCATTAGAAGGAGTCCAACGACCAATAAATTTAATTTTAATGTCTTCTGCAATTTCTTCCGCATCAGCGATATCCTGCCCAGTCAATTCCAAAGCTAATTCTTTTAGAACGCTTAAAAAAATGATTGAAGTCGTAGTTCTTTGTTGACCATCAATTATGTACTTTACAGTACTGCTCTCCACTTCATTTTCATCATGAACTACAATTTGTCCAAAAAAATGCTCTGTTTCATTTGAATCTCGAAGTGCTTTCAAATCACTCCAAAAATCTAAAATTTGAGATTCTTCCCATGAGTATTCACGCTGATAATCTGGAATATGATATGTATTTTCCTGAATAAAAGCTCCTAAAGTTTTAAAAGCATAATTTTTAATTGCCATATGAGATGCCTGCTTTCTTTAATTAAAATTAAATATATTTAAAATTAAATAGAGTAATTACAATAATTTTCAAAATATAGATCTATGATAACCTATACCGTATAATTGGAACAATGAGGAAATAATGAAATTAAAATTAGAGGTGAAATTAAGTGCTGTTAAATGAAACGAATTACTGGAGATTTTCAAAGATACCTAACATTGAAGAATCAAATTTTAATAAAGTTCTTGAAAGATTTTATGATATGAAAGTAACCGGATTAGTGCGAGAAAATATTCAGAATTCACTTGATGGAAAATTTAAAAGTTATGAAGGTCCTGTAAGTGTAAAGATTCAAACAGGTGAACTGGAAACAAGATGTATTCCGGGTAACGAAGAATTGATTGATCGAATCAGAGCATTACAGGGGCGAAACAGTTACACAAAAGAAACTATTCGTCACATGCTTAATAAAGTTGATCAAAGATCTGTATCTTATATCTCGTTTGAAGATCAAAATACTAAAGGTCTTACAGGTGCAAGTTACGGTCAAAGTAATTCAAAACAACATACGTGGGGAATTTATGCATATAACAAAGGAGTTCATTTTGAAGAATCCGACAGCACAATTGAGACTGCTCGGGGAGGGTCACACGGAGTAGGGAAAATTGCATCTAATGCGGCGTCTGATATTCATCTTATGTTTTTTGCTAACTGTGATCAAAACGGGGAACAACACCTGGGAGGAACGATTCAATTAATTGAACATGCATACAAAGATCAATATTACCGGGCGAGCGGCTATTTTGCTAAGCTTCAGCAGGATAATGATACATCTACTAAATTTATGCCTTTTAAAAATGATTTCCACGAAGTATTTTCAAAAACTACAAGAGGACTAAAAATTATCATTCCATACTTAAGAAAAGGATATGCTGAAACTGATGATATTATCACCAGTGTTTGTGACAGTTTCTTTATGTCCATTATTGAAGGTAAATTAGAGGTAGAAGTAAATAATATTAAAATTAACTCAGATACCATTCATGACATAGTCACTAGTTCAACGTATTACGAACAAAAGATTGAAGAAGTCAAGAAAATTTTTACCCCTCTTTACGTTAATACATATTTAGAAAAAGCACCGCAAAATCTTGTGATATCGGATAGTCGTCAAAACTTTAACTTTAGACTGTATTTTAATTATGATGAACGAATTACAAAAGGCAGAGTGGCAATAGTAAGAACAGTAGGAATGAAGATTGAGGACTTAAAAGTAAAAGGAAATGTAAACAAACCATTTAATGCTGTACTGATTGGTGGGCCAGAGGAAGACTCTTATTTAAAATCTTTGGAAAATGAATCTCATACTGAATTATCCTCAGATCATATAAAAGATCCGATTTTACAAAGGCAGGCAAAACGCTTTATTAATAATTTATCAAAAGAAATCAGTAAAGTTATTGAAAGTGCCATAAAAGCTAATAACCCTGCAGATGGAATGATAAATACCGAAGATATTCTTTATGTAGTAGAAACAGAGTTTAAACAAGATCTTCAATCATCTATGGGGACAGTATTAATAAATAATAAACCTGTGGTGAAATCGAAAACAACAGTTAAGAAAAAAGAAAAAAGAAATGCAAAAGAAAACATTAATAAAAACGAAAAAAAAGACCGTAAGCAAACACGTAATCCATTAAAACTGCAAAAAAGCCCGAGTGGCGAGCATGATGGTGAAAGTACAAGTAAAAAATATAGTGCCCATCCTGAAATGGTAGAGCGCATTATCGTACAGGATAAAGAGTATTTAAATTTTGATTTTACAAAAAGTGCTGAAATTATGAATGATCAGTCGTGTGATATTGGCTTAGCAGTAATTGATGGAATGGGAGTAGAGCATACAAACGAGTTTGACCTCGCAAGCAGCTACCTTGATATCCGAAACCCAAATAATTTTACAAAATATGATATTGAAAACAATCTTATTAAAGATGTTGAAATCATTGAGGGGAAAGCTCAATTAGAACTTAGTTTATTGCCCCAGTACAATCGTACCTTAAAATTTGTTTACTACGTAGAGGTGCCAAATGATTTATAAAAAAAATGCGAATTTTCCCTATCCTGTACTTACAAATGACTCCCATAGCTACGCTGAAAGTAATTTTATTTTAGATGTATCGTTAGAAGAGAGCTCCAATATGTACCGCTTAAAGTATAAGTATGAATTGGATTCTCCTTTTTTGGAGAATTTACTTAAGGAGAATCGTGTACAATTACTATTAATTATTCAGTCACGTGATAACAAGTATTACCGTGTTGAAGATACTGATCAGTATGTTGACATACCTAAATCTCGTTTATCTCTAAATAAAAGAACATCGGTTCAACTGCAAATTCAATCAAAAGAAGAAATTAATTTCTCGTTAAACGAAGATCTTAATGATTTTTACTTACAGTTTAAAGAAAAGTTAAACGTATCCAAGCACGCTTTATTAGCATATTCAAACGTAGTGGTATTTGAAGGAAGCACTACAAAACCTTTTGAACTGTTTGAGAAAAAAGTAAACCCGACTTTATCATCTGACATTAAAATTGAACTTGGAACAGAGACGATAATTATCAATTACAGAAATCCTGAATATCAATTTGTTGAGTTCTCACAAAGCAACAAATTAAATAATCCATATATTTATACCGGTTTATCCAGGGCATTACATCAATTTATTATCAATAACGGAGAAGATCAGGAAACAGTGGATTTAGAAGTATGTGATCTGCCAAGTAGTCCGCTCGATATAAAGTTATACCAGCTTATGACTAAAAAAATGGTGACAGAAATTTCGATCGACTCAATTGATGAAGTCATTCATAAAATCTCGGATCATATTATTGATAAGTATATTTCCGCTATAAAGGGGCTTGCGCAACATGGAGATTAAACTATTAGATGCATCATATAAAACAAGCGATACTTTATATAATGATTTTTTGGAAGATCAAATTATTTCGAATGAAAGTTATTTTTCAAATGACATAATAACAATTATGAATGCACCTGACTTTCCGATTTATATGGCGCAAAAAAATGAAGAAGAAAGAAATAAACTGTTTTTTGAAGCATTTAGAGTATTAGGAGAAGTATATCTTCAAATGGATCGGGACATACATTTGGATGAGCGATTTTGGCACTCATTATTGTTAACACATAAAAGGGATTTTATATTGGAACATTATCCAGAAGTGAAATCAGATGAAAAAACATTTAAAAATATAGTTCTTAAGAAATTTGATTGGGAAAATTATATCTATAAAAGTGTGTTGGCGACTCAATACGTCATTGATCATACTTCCGATTCAAATGAACGACTTCGTTATTTTAATCTTATTGTAGATAACTTAGACCTGTTTAATTATATTATAAAATACGAAATTTTCCGAAACGGTCAGTTTTTGATTAACGTTTTAGATATTATTGATGAGTTAGATTTATCAAAAGTTTTAAAAGCAAAGATTAAAAACAGAAGTGATTTAGGAAAAGATGAGCGTGTAGGGAGACGTGTCATATTTGAATTTAATAAAAGTTACCCTATTGTATTGTCTCCTATGTTAGAAAAAGAAGAGCTGAAGCCGTTATTTCTTGAAAATTTAGAGAGATATATAGGAAAACCTAAAAAGATAGATTTAACTATTGTCTAATCCAAGAAATGAATAATGATATTAAAAATTACTGATATAATAAAAAGGTAGGGTGTCAGATGGTAAAACAGCTTATGATGTTCTCGATAATCTGTGATGGCATTATTGTCGAGTCCGGTGAAGTTACTGGAGAAGGAAGTACTGTTTTTGAAATGACAGAAAACGTTGCAAATAAGCTTGCTGCACAATTTAATATAGAACAAGTTGAATTTATTGATGTATCCGACAGCTGGACATTTGAGGGTGAAAAAAACCATACAGTGTTTAAGATAGAATTTTCTCCGGTAGATACTCCAGCCGATAAATTTGGTATAGATGCCGAAGTGAATTAATAAACAATCTAAATCTTTAGATGTACTAATGTCGTAAATATTAGTTGTAAAATAGTAAGCGTTTTTTCTTTGGAAAAAAAGTACTTTTAATGTTGATCTTATTTCACTTATTTATTTTTTTGAATCTTCTATAAAAAACATCAGCTCATCAACGACCTTGAAAAGGTCGTTTTTTATTTCATGTTCCCATATTCTTTTTATTCTCCACTTATTTTGAAGATAATATTCATTAACCTCTTTGTCACGCTTAATATTACGTTCTAACTTTTTTTTCCAAAACTCCGTATTACTTTTAGGCATTGTGGCGTGCAAAGGGCATTGATGCCAAAAACATGAGTCTATGAAAATTACAACCTTATATTTTTGAATAGAGATATCGGGCTTTCCAAATAACTTTTTATTATTTCTCCGATAACGGATTCCATTTTTCCATAACTCTTTTGCAACAATTGTTTCAATTTTAGAAACTGATTTAATGGCTTTCATATTTTTTGTTCTTTGTTCCTGTGTCATCACGTCAGTCATAAAATACACTCCTTTTATTATCTTTTTGTAAAGAATTAAAACTTATAAAGCGAAATAATTAATTTTTTTTAAGCAATCTTTACAATTAACTAAGAGTATGATGTAAGTTTCTTTACCCAAAATGTACAAAAACATCGATTATGTTTTTTGTATTAAACAGTCTATGATGTTCTTTGTTATATAAGCAATGGATGGACTAAATTAATACAGTTTGGTTTTAGGGACGATGTCTAATGAATGTGACTATGTTTCTCAAGAGTTTAGCCAATTTGGGTGAATAGAACAACCGGTTGTTTAAAGTGCTATTTTTTATATTATATTTAATATTTTCAATGGCATTTACATGCAATACAGATCAGCTTAGAAGTGGAAGAACATGTATTCGTAAAAAGTACCAGACAAAAATGTTTGTTTTTGTTATAATGAATTAATTATTAAATGAAATGTCTTAAATAAAAAGGGTGAATATTTATGTTGAAGTTAGGAACGGTTTTTAGCGGAATAGGTGCAATAGAGCATTCCTTAGAAAGACTGGGAATAGAATATGAAGCGGCGTTTGCATGTGACAATGGTGGAATTGATATATTTTCAAAAAAAATAGACCGGAATTTATTTAATATAATTAAAGAGATAGAAGGACTTCAAAATAGATTAGAAAGTCTTACTCATGAAAATTATGAAGATGCTAATGCTCTAAATATTAATGAACATTTAGAGTACATTATAAATTTAAAAAATGAACTCCAGGATGTATCCTCAGACGTTGGAGAATTACTTTTATCAGAAAAAGTATTAATCGACCAATTAAATTTATTCTTTATGCATTATCAAAAATTGGAGCAATATAATAAATTTTCACCATTAATTAAAAAGTTTTCCGATACACAGTTCAAAGATATTCCTCACTCACACTATTATTATCTTTTGAGAGATATTAAAGAATATTCTAAAAAAATAAATGATAAGGATGCATTTAAATTTTTGTTCACAATATCATTTGAGGAATTTGAAATGGTATTTAAAAGCTTTGTTGAAACTACGGCTGTTAAAAAACTTAACAGTATTATGTCGGAAATTATCGATACTATCAATATGCTGCATGAAAGACTTTCGACAGTTGAAATCCTTGATGATTTATCCAAGTTAAATGATTATAACAAGAAAAAAGATTATGTAGATAATCTGTATAAAAACAAAAAAAAATCTAATTTTGTACTTCAAAGTTATTTTGCGAACTACGATATTAAGCAAGAAAATTTTCATTGGAATGCATCATTTTTGGATGGATCGCAATATGAAAATCAAATAGATTTATTTGTCGGTGGAAGTCCGTGCCAGTCTTTTTCAATGGTAGGAAAGCGAAGAGGACTACAGGATACGAGGGGTACATTATTTTACGAATATGCTCGATTAGTGGGAGAAATTAAGCCGAAGGTATTTATATATGAAAATGTTAAAGGCCTAATCAATCACGACGGTGGAAATACGTGGGCAACAATGCAACAAGTGTTTGATGATCTTAATTATAATTGGAGTTTTAAAGTCTTGAACTCCAAAAATTATGGCGTGCCACAAAATAGAGAAAGACTTTTTGTAGTAGGGTTTCGAAAAGATCTTGAATTGAAAAAAGACTTTGCATTTCCTGAAGCCTTACCTCTTAAAAAAACCATGCAAAATTATTTGTTGGACACGGTATCAGGAAAGTATTATTTGAATAAAAAAGGCGTAGAATTTGTAACAAGTGAAAAAAATATAAATAAAAGATATACGCAAATTGATGGAGATATTCAACTGTGTCAAAAAGCTAACCAGCAATTTAATTGGCACGGAGATTTTATTTTTGTTGAAGAAAATAAAAATAAAGAAAAAACAATGGAAGAATTAGAAAAATATTTTCTTTCAGAAAAGGTAGAAAAGTATGTCATGTCAAGTGGAACTAAGAATTTCTATTCCAAGCCGAAAATCGATTTGGAGATTGCCCGTCCGTTGCTAACTACTATGCATAAAATGCATAGAGCAGGGGTTGATAATTACGTTACTACCCAGGGAAGAATTAGAAAGTTAACGCCTAGAGAATGCCTTAGACTAATGGGTTTTTGTGACAGCTTTAATATTGTAGTATCTGATACACAAATATATCAGCAGGCTGGAAATTCAATTGTTGTTGATGTACTAATGGAAATAACAAAATCAATTGTAGAAAGTCTTCCACAAGTTATAGAAGGAAAAAACTATAATTATAACTACAATGCTGAACAATTGACTCTGCTTTAAAGATAAAATTACTTTGAATATTATGCAAAGAAGCTGATCCATTCAAGTTTTTTGAGTGGATCAGCTTCTTTTTTTGAATTAGTATATTGAATTAATTGAAATATTATACAATATTAGGAATCCCGACATTAAAAAATTAGAAAGAATGAATTATTTTTCTGAATTTACATAAAAACATTCAAAATCATATGGTATAAGCAGTTGTTGAATTTTTAATAATGTCGATAAATAAAGTCCATTCTTTAATACCCCATTTTTGATAAGTTATATATTTAGCAAAAATTTCATCAGCAGGTAACATAATAACATTAATATTTTTTAAATCTGAAAGAAAACTGACTGAAACTTCACCACCTTTAACCAAAGTATTTTCTGAGTAAGGAAATAAGAAAATATTGTACCAATTTTGAATTTCTTTAGACTGAATATATGAATGCAATGCTTTTTCATACATATATTGTTTTACCACATCTTGAATTCCTGGATTATGAATAACCTTATCTTTCGTAAAAGAAATATTGTAGTACTTTGCATCAATAATAAGAAGAGTGCTACTTTCGTTTACTACCAGATTTTTCAAAATATCTGGAATTAGGGTATCTTTATTGTTATCGTTAATAATAAAATTTGTCCATAAAGGCTTTGGGATACTAATTGCGATGTTTTCATCATGATCCATTACACTTGCACAGCATTTTTCCCAAACCGTATAAAAACTTTTTGTACCAAAAAAAACAATTTTATTTTCGGTGAAAAAAGCTTCATGGGCAATATACCGGTACATATTATTGAGTAAAGTAACATTACGATCGTTGTAATCCTGATACAAAGTATCGTTAATTTTCATCAATTGAAAATCTTTATTTTCCAGGTGACTGAAATCAAATGGAAACTGAACTGAGGGATAATCCAAAAAATTATTAAGGCCGCTGGCAGTAAGATACTGAGAACATTCATTTAATATTGCTTTATGAATCTCAATGATTACATGTGTCTGATCAACTAAGGTCTCTTCTTTTACCAGTTCCAAATAGATTGGGCTCTGACCCTTGGAAAGATAGGAAGCCTGGGAGTCAATCGTTTGCTGCCAATCTATTTCCCCGTTACCGTTAATCATGTATTCGATTTTATCCCTATGGTATAATCCGTTTTCAATATAATCATTAATAAAATAGTCGGCAGCAGATAAATAATTGAAAAGTTCTCCTTGTTCAAAGTTACCGAAAAACTCCAACTCCTGTACTGTAACCGATCTTTTACTATATACTTTTAACACCTTCAGTATGGTCTTCATTTTTTCTATTTTTTCTAAATCGCTTAAGGATTCTTTTAAAAATTTTGGTAAGAAGAGCAACAGTTGATTCTGAAAAACAATGACACCAACGTACTGAAAAGAGACTGCAGTCTGTTTCCTTTTAGCGATTCCTCTACTCAAACATTCTTCTATAAAAAAATTAATATCTATAGATTTAAAAGAACGTTTTAATTCGGCAATGTTGTAATGTTTATTTTCATATAAAAAGATAGGATTCATGTTAAGTAACCTAAAAATGCTTTAAGACAGCTGGTTGAGATTTTGGCTCTGAAATGAAAATCTCTTCGTCAATACCGCTAAAAATTTTTTCCTGATTATTTTGGTAATCAGAAATAATTTGGGAGTAACGCTTTCTTTCGCCGAATAATCCTGTTTTTGAAAGCTTAAAAACATCTTCAGAAAGATAGCGTATCAGTTTATTTTTAAAGGTTTTTTGAAATGCGCTTTCCTCACTTTGTCGGAATGTATCATCCAGGTCTACCGGTTTTATAAAAAACGGTCCTATTAGCTTGTCTTCTCTGACATCCAGTTCAATTAAACGCTGATTTAATGCTCTTCTAAAGTCATTCCATTTACACTGTCCGTATCCGTTAATATAAACATCATAATTTGTAATTAATTCCTCGTTAGCATTAATATCTATATACTCAGGATTCCAACGACGTTGAAAAGCAGAGTCAAGAGGATGTACTCCCTGATCTGCACTATTCATGGTAGCCCAAATATAGAAGTTTGGCGGTAAATATAATTTGCTGATTTGAGATAGACCCTCCTTATCTAGATATCTTCGCATTTCCTCGGAACATGAAATTTCATATTCACCTTTTCCAAGCATATCTCTGTCCAATAGCTGAAACATATCCCCAAATACGGCAGCCGGATTTATAGCCCGATTAATCTCTTCAATGATTAAAACATAATTATTGCATCCTTCACCTTGTTGATGGTAATCGGATAAAGCTCTTACTAACAGTCTCAGGAAAGGACCAGGGACGTATTCGTATGTTATATAGTGCGAGTGATCGTTAAGGGCTGGATCATTTCCCGGCTTGGGTTTATATGTCCCGACAAACTGTGAATAGGAATAGTTGGAATAAAACGTGACTCTCTCAATATTTTCGGGATTAAAAAATCCTGAACTAGTTTCTGTACCTTCGCATTCCTGCTTTAGTGTAAAACTTTTCCCCGTACCGGGTGAGCCAATAAGTAACCGATTATGATCTCTAGGAATATTTTCTTTTGATACAACATCTTCTAATACAGTATCTTTTTGGTCATCTTCTCTATTCGGAATTGATGTCTCTAAATCATAAAACAAGGCAAAGTTTTTATAGGTATATCTGTTAAAAAAAGAACTCTTATGTTGCGGGTTTTCCGGAATAGGGAAATTGGTTTCGACTTTTTGTACATAGTTTTCCAGTTGATTCCTTTCGGTGATGTCTATATATACGAAGTTTTTATTGGCTACTTTCTTTTTCTTTATAGGTTTTCCATGAGAAACTAAAGCATTTAATAAAATGTCGGCATTTCCAGCTCCACGTAGTTCATTGAAAAAATCATCAAAATCTAATTGTAAAGTCTCTGATCTCAATATTTTTTTGCCTATTTCTAAAAAAATAATGACAGGATTTTCTTCTCCTTGTACAAACGGATTCGGCGCATAATACGTTTTTAACCAAAATTCTAAATATTTTTCTAAATTTTCACTTGAAAAGGCAAATAAGTAATTCTGAACTTTTAAGTAATCAACACTTCTATCCTCCAACCCTAATTGGCAGGCAAATTGATATGCTGTCCTTTTATAACCAGTGAATTGTTCTTCCAATATGCCATTCACTTCAACTCTTTTAATATTGCTGGATAAATCGGGATAAATTTCAAGGATTTCTTGAACATTTTCTAAAGTAAAGTTGCGCCAACGGACTACCGGGGTAAAAGACATAAAGTTAAATCTCCTTAATTTTATTAATAGAGTGCTTTAGTGTTATCGAGTAAATTACTTATTCTTGATATCAGCTGGTTTATTTAAAAAGAAAGATATGTTTTCTGTGATACTCAAGATAAGTATTTTTATTACCAGTAGAGTTTCCTATCTCATAAGAATTTTCTAACTGCAGATTTAAGAGGCTGATAATATTATCTGATAAGTATGGAGATATTTTTAATCTTCCATTATTTTCGAATGAAATGAGCCCTTTATCAAATAATAAATCGAACGTAGGGGTTAATGCAACGCCATTAAAACCGTCTAAACGTTGATTATTATTAGTACAGTGAGCCCACGGCATGATATGACTTGCTCTAAGTAATGATTTATCATCAATTCCTGTAAATGGACAAGAAGACATTATATCAAGTGTATTTCTCCTGAATTTTCCTTGACCTATACGGGAAATAACAAGAGATCTCCGATTTGTGTTTAAAATTAAGGTATCATTTTTTATTGTCTTACGATTTTTGTTAGTTAATAGTTGTTTGCTCTTTATTTTTCGGGGTTCAGATTTCGGATTAACAAATAACTCGAAATAATATATTACATCATTTTTGTTACTCCTATTTACTAACTTGTGAATATGAACAACCGTAAGAGGCTGAAGAGTCTTAAGAGGTTTTGGCAGACATATCGTCCTCATTAATTCCCATAAAGAATTGTTTGAGCCGATATAGAACCTGTCTGCATCCAAATCGCCATTTTGATTGTATATTTGAAACCGATTAATTTTTTTAAGACGACAAACAAGTTCCATGCGCTCTTGATACAAGAGTGATACATCCTGACGATAAGTTGAGACAGGAAAATCATAAAACACTTTTATGTCTTCCATATATTTAATTAAATTTTCTTTGCTGAAAAAACAATATCCTTGTGCTCCAGCATATCCATCAATATCGATAATAGGATCAAAGGTAAAAAAGGAACCGAATTTTTTACTTTTTTGAGACGATACATAGAGTCTAGCTTCTCCAGACGCGCTACCGGATTTATTAGCAGGAATGACAAACGAATCAGAAATATTTGCTGAAGCTGTAGAAACTAAATCATACTTGCTTCCCTGTATTTTCAATAAAAACCTCTCCCGATTTCAATTTATTTTCAGTACAATTAAAATAAGCTTTACTTCACTGACGGATACTTCTCTCCATTCTTCCTAATCTTATCTACTACAATCTCTTCCACATCTACGTTCAATTCACTACATAACGTCAACGCATAAATCAACACATCGGCAATTTCTTCTTTGATATTTTCCTGATTTTCTTCCCACGCTTCTTCGCTGGTCCGCCACTGGAAGGCTTCAAGTAACTCGGATGCCTCGATGGACAAAGAAATCGCTAAGTCTTTTGGATTATGGTGTGGTCGCCAGTTTCGTTCGTCACGGAAGTCATCGATTTTTTGTACTAACGCTTTGATTTCGTTCATAGTGGTATCTCCTTTAGTTGTAATAATCGGGCACGTAATTGAGGATTGGTTGCGTACAGATAAAGCCCTTTGACACCACGCTTCAGCAGGACGTTCAGGGAGTTCAAAATGATTTCTTCCTTGGCACGTTCATTTTCCGATCGACTTAAGTCTTGGCGGGAAACAAATGCTCCGGTGTCTTTGTATGACGTTGGATCGAGCTTCAACTGTTGAGTCGTTTCATCATACTGAATCGACGGACCGAGGACGACACCGACGTAGTTTAAATCAAATCCTTGAATAGTATAGATCGATCCAACTTCTCGAATCGTTTCCGGTTGTTCTGCCCATGT
>Ga0308165_1004785_pt1 | contig 13048 bp, 16 predicted proteins | sample PhyWR2_FD_201032 | JGI IMG/M metagenome (GOLD analysis project Ga0308165, IMG submission 201032) | Phyllosphere microbial communities from UC Gill Tract Community Farm, Albany, California, United States - DLSLW.R2 | ecosystem: Host-associated > Plants > Phyllosphere > Unclassified | place: USA...
TTCGGTGAATTCATAACCTAAACTCCTCTGGTTATTTCATAATTCGTATCGCCAGAAAATTTATCCATTAATTTATCTGTACATGAATTTTGATTATAATACTACGCGTAGCCATTTAATTCTATCCGAATATGGCCGTAACGTACAAAACATGGTGAAGTATATCTGCGAATTGCCAACCATTGAAGAACGTAATAAATATGCCCAGGCGGTTATCGACCTGATGGGATTTTTACAACCACACTTGCGTGATGTGGCCGATTTTAAGCATAAACTTTGGGATCACTTACACATTATTTCTGGCTACCAGATTGATGTGGATAGCCCTTATCCTAAACCTTTAATTGAAAATGCTTACATCAAACCAGAGCCTCTGGCCTATCCTCAACAAAGAATTACCTACAAACATTATGGTAAAACAGTTGAAAATTTGATCGAAAAAGCCATGCGTGAGGAAAACCCTGAAAATAAAAAAGTAATGGTTCAGGGTATTGCAAACTTTATGAAGATGGCGTATGTTACCTGGAATAAGGATAATGTGAGTGATGATACCATTATTAAGGATTTAAAATACCTTTCTGGGGGATTATTATCTCTTGATGAAGGTGTTAACCTTGCTAAGGTTGAGTTTAGGGCGCCAAACCCGCGTCAAAGCAATAATAACAACAATAACCGCGGTAGAAGCAACAACAATAACAACAACGGAAAAAACCGTCAAAATAATAATAACAACAATAACCGCAGGCCGAACAACAACAATAAACCTAAATATTAATAACCATGCGTCATTCTGAACTTGATTCAGAATCTTTAAAATAGGTGCTGAAATAAATTCAGCATGACGAACGGGTTAGCAAAAGAAGAATATATGAACGCATTTGAAATAACAGGCGGAATTAAATTAAAAGGCGAAATTACCCCTCAGGGAGCCAAAAATGAAGCTTTACAGATTTTATCAGCTGTATTGCTGACTGAGAAAAAAGTAACCATCAGCAACATTCCTGATATTAAAGATGTTAACAAACTGATTGAATTGCTTGGTGATTTAGGTGTTGCAGTTGAACGCATTAATAAAGACACGTATACTTTTGAAGCTAAAAATATTGATTTAAACTTCTTTGAATCTGATACTTTTAAAGCTAAAGGTGGCGGTTTACGTGGTTCGATTATGATCGTTGGTCCATTGTTGGCGCGTTTCGGCAAAGCAGCGATCCCTAAACCGGGTGGTGATAAAATTGGCCGCAGAAGATTGGATACCCACTTTATCGGTTTCGAAAAATTAGGGGCTAAATTTGTGTACGATAGCAAAAAAGCATTCTTTAATGTTGACGCTACAAATTTACAGGGTGCTTACATTTTATTAGATGAAGCATCGGTAACCGGAACAGCTAATATTGTAATGGCAGCTGTTTTGGCCAAAGGCACTACCACGATTTACAATGCCGCCTGCGAACCCTATTTACAACAGCTTTGTAAAATGCTTAACCGCATGGGCGCAAAGATTTCGGGCATTGGATCGAATTTATTAACCATTGAAGGTGTTGCTGTTTTAGGTGGAACTGAACATAGAATGTTGCCGGATATGATCGAAATCGGATCTTTTATCGGGATGGCAGCAATGACAGAATCTGAAATTACCATCAAAAACGTTTGTTATGATGAATTGGGAGTAATTCCTGAGGTTTTCAAAAAGCTGGGCATTAAATTAGAGCGCCGTGGCGATGATATTTACGTTCCATCACAAAAGCACTATGAAATTGATACTTTTATTGATGGTTCAATTTTAACCATTGCTGATTCTCCCTGGCCAGGTTTTACGCCTGATTTATTGAGTATCGTTCTGGTTGTAGCCACACAAGCAAAAGGAAATGTATTAATACACCAAAAAATGTTCGAGAGCCGTTTATTCTTCGTGGATAAATTGATCGACATGGGTGCTCAGATCATTTTATGTGACCCACACCGTGCAACGGTTAATGGTATCGATAAAAAATATAAATTACGTGGAATCAGCATGACTTCTCCCGACATCCGTGCTGGAGTATCATTGTTAATTGCTGCATTATCTGCTGAAGGTAAATCGACCATTTATAACATCGAACAGATTGAACGTGGCTATCAGGACATCGACACCCGTTTACGTGCCTTAGGCGCGCAGATTAAGCGTGTAAATGCTGATGCACCCAGCCATTAAGGTTAAAGCTTAAAGCGAAAATTGTGATGAATAAAAAACGTCCAAGTAACAAAATTACTTGGACGTTTTAATTGGTTGCTTTTTAAGGTGAATCGTCATGCTGAATTAATTTCAGCATCTATTCTTCATTAAAATTTAGACCCTGAAATAAATCTAGGGTGACGACCCCCAAATTATTTATGTGTTGGTCCATATAACCCCATCTCAAATCTCGCATATTCCCCCTTACCCAGATATTGCATTAATAATATCGTACTGCGTGATAATTTCGATCTTACCAGTTTCATCCTCAACCAATACGGCCGAGTTTTCCCTGTTAATCAACGAAGAAATTTTATCAATCGATGTATTTAGATCCACAAAAGGAAAAGTTGCCGTCATAATTTCTGAAATCGGAGCAGATTTTAATCCTGGGTTTTCCAACAAAGCACTTAAAATATCACTCTCCGCTATTTTGCCCACAATCATACCTTGCTGTGTAACCGGAATTTGAGAAATATTCATCGATTTAATGGTATTGATCGCTTCCAGTACCGATTTTTGAGCATCTAAGGTTACAATCTCAGTACTTTCTTTCTTGGCAAGAATAGATTTAGCGGTTAATTTTTCATCTTGTAAAAATCCACGTTCGCGTAACCAATCTTCGTTGTACATTTTCCCCATGTAACGGCTGCCGTGATCATGAAAAATTACAACAACAACATCTTCTGGTTTTAATTTATCTTTTAATTGAATCAGTCCGCCAATTGCCGCACCGGCAGAGTTACCAACAAAAATGCCTTCTTTACGTGCAATATCGCGTGTCATTAAAGCAGCATCTTTATCGGTAACTTTTTCAAATAAATCAATTACATCAAAATTTACGTTAGCCGGAAGAAAATCTTCTCCTATACCTTCAGTGATGTATGGATAAATTTCATCCTTATCGAATATACCTGTTTCTTTATATTTTTTGAAAACTGATCCATAAGTATCAATTCCCCATACTTTGATATTCGGATTTTTTTCCTTTAAGTATTTTCCAGTTCCGGAAATGGTTCCACCTGTACCCACGCCAACCACTAAATGCGTTATTTTCCCTTCAGTCTGATCCCAAATTTCAGGACCGGTTTGCTCATAATGGGCTTGCGAATTGGCCAGGTTATCGTACTGATTAGGTTTCCATGAATTTGGCACTTCACGCTCTAAACGCGAAGAAACAGAATAGTATGAGCGGGGATCTTCGGGTTCCACATTGGTAGGGCATACAATTACTTCAGCACCAAAGGCCCGCAAAGCATCAACTTTTTCTTTCGATTGTTTATCAGTTGTGGTAAAAATACATTTGTAACCTTTAATAATGGCTGCCATGGCTAAACCCATGCCTGTATTTCCTGATGTTCCTTCAATAATTGTTCCTCCTGGTTTCAGCTTACCACTTTTCTCAGCATCTTCAATCATTTTAACCGCCATACGGTCTTTAATTGAATTGCCCGGATTGGTAGTTTCTATTTTTGCCAGAATTGTTCCAGGAACACCCTTTGTTATCGTATTTAATTTAACCAACGGCGTATTGCCAATAGTTTCTAAAATATTATTGTACCACATGATGCAAAACTAAGCAAAGGCATTAAGTATTTTACAAACTAATATTTATTTGAAACATAATTTTGAAAATCAAAATTTTAAAGAATTTAATTACATAATCTATAATAATGATAGGCATTATAGATTGATTATTGCAAATTTGTTTTCTTAAGCCAGCTTATAAATCTTACCAGGTAAGGAAATAATAATACCCTGCATTTCTAAGGTGAGTATTACAATGGCCAGCTTGCTTTGCTGTATATTGAGCTGTATACAAAGTTCATCAATAGAAAGTTGGCCTTGCTGCAATGCATCAACAACTTTTTGTTCGTTCGGCGTTAAACTAAGCTGTAACGTGGTTTGAGCAGCTCTTTTTTTCTCTTTCACTTCATCGTCCCAACCCAGATAATAAATCAGATCATTGGCATTGTTGATTAAGCCTGCCCTATTTGTTTTGATCAGAAAATTACAACCTTCGGAAAAAACATCATTTGTTCTACCCGGAAAAGCATATACATCTTTATTATACGAATTGGCTATTTCGGCAGTAATTAAGGCCCCACCCTTTATCGAGGCTTCTACAACAATAGTTGCGTCGGCTATGCCTGCAATGATCCGGTTTCTCTGCGGAAAATTCTGCCGATCGGGATTCGTTAATATTGGAAACTCGGTTAACAAACCACCATTAAAAACATCTTCTGAGAAATGCTTTTATGGATTTTTGGATACAAACGATCCAAACCATGTCCAAGCACACCAACAGTGGGGATATTGTTCGCTAAACATTCTTTATGAGCAGTAATATCAATTCCATAAGCAAGTCCGCTCGTTACGAGCACATCGTATGACGCTAAAACTTCGCACAATTCTTTACAAAGATTTTTGCCATAAGTAGTTGCATTTCTCGTTCCAACGATACTCACGATACGTTGATGGTTTAAATCAGCAGTTCCTTTGGCATATAGCAGAATGGGAGAATCGAAGCAGTTTTTTAACCGTTTCGGGTATTTTTCATCCGAGAAGAATAAAACTTCTATCCCGTGTTTTTCAACAAAATCCAATTCCTGCCTTGCTCTTTCGAGGGCATTGGTGCCATTAATGGCTTCAATTGTTTTTGCTCCAACACCTGGAATTTCCAGCAGCTGCTTTTTGGATGCCGAGAATACATTTTCGGCACTTCCACAATAAGCAATAAGGTTTTTGGCCGTTACCGGGCCAATAGATTTAATAAATGTTAAGGCAATTTTATGGAGCGTGCTCATATTTTAATAAGGTTAAATAAATGCGGGATGATTTATTTCCTTAAAGCAAGCTTAAAAATCAATATCGATTAAACTTTTTAATGGAATGTGAATATTATTCTTTAATTGTATATATTTTTCCGTTACGGCCCAAACTGTAGTATCAACACGTTTAGGACCAATGGTAGTATTAAATGTAATTACAGCTTTTGATTTAAATTCATTACCGAGCCGTTGTGCTTCATCAAGTTTTGTTTTTAATTCGCTGGTATGATCTTCTTTTGCATTGATAATATTTAAATAGCTTATATGTTCCTTTTCTACAGTTTCTATTGGCATGGTATCTCTCTAACGATTAATGTTAAACAAGCTTATCAATTTTTTAGAAAAAAAGCAACTCTTATTTATTCAATTTTTGTAATAATTACATAAAAAAAAGCCAGATTTGAGTTACAAAATTGGCCTTTTCAAAATAATATATTTTTAATTACTTAAATTTCAGCTTTCTAGTTTCAACCATTCCTTTAAATTCGTGGTTAAGCTTTTCATTTGCGGCATCTACCTGAACCTTTGTTGCTCCTGAAGTGCTGCTTAGTGTATTATCTTTGGCAAGTGCTGAGAAATTATTATTTGCAGAATAATATAGAGCCTGCGCCAACATTTTTTCGGATGGGTCTCCAAAATCCTTTGTTAGATCATCAGCAACATCTTTATCAACAGTCATACCCGAAAAATAATCACCTTGACCCAATTGATTTTTCGTCTGGAACTGTGGAATGTATAAGTCGTTTTTATCAATCCGTATTGAGAAAAAACCAACAGGTTTACCATAAGTGGTTTTACCAATTAACTTTACATCCATCACAGGCTTTAAATTGTTGATCAATAATTCGCTTGCAGAAGCGGTACCCCCGGTAACCAAAAAATAAACCCTTGTTAATCCGTTTAAAGCACCTCTTTTGGTGAAATTTTCCTGATTTCCGGCGGCCATTGTTGGTTTATAGGAATAATCAAACATAGAAAAAAGACGTGTATTGCCCTGGGTATCTTTACCGTAAAATTTCTGGTTTTGTAAAATGGTTGCTGCCCCATCCTGCATGGTTTTGGTCCAATAGGTAGTATACATTATTTTCCCATTCTGTGATGGCGGTGCGATCAGATTTGTAAATGCTTCAGAAGTAGAAACTGAACCGCCGCCATTATATCTTAAATCTACCACAAGTTCGGTTACCCCATCAGTTGAAAACTTTGCAAAGGCAGCGTCTAAAGCAGGGAGTGAGTTGCTGGTAAAGCTGTTAAACACGATATAACCTACTTTTTTTGCACCAATGGTAAAGGTATTGCTAGATAAAACTGGGTTAATGTCATATTTAGCACGGTTAATTACAATATCTACTGAAACATCGCCCGGTTTTAAAACCGTCAATGAAATAGAAGGGTTATCGCCAAATATTGAAGCATTTAGGTTGGCAATGTCGGTGCTGCTCGATCTGGAAGTTCCGCCCCCATTTACTTTAGTAATCTGATATCCGCGTTTTAATCCCTGCAAATCAGCTGGAGAACCTGGATAAACATACTTTACCCTTAGCAGATCGGAAGTATCGAAATTAGCAGAAAACCCGTAATCTTCACCCGCACCACCAAGTTGAGTGGCAACCGATCCATCATCAATGAAAGAGTATTTATCTTTTCCACCAGTACTTGGTAAAACTTTTAAAGCAGCTAAAATTGCATTATTTGAACTATATTGCCTTGGATTAAAAGATGAATAGCTGGGCATGCCCACGTTCCAAAAGTATGTTTGTTGTGCATACAGGTAAATTGAATCTTTGGTCAATTCATCTCTTGTGCCTGAAGTTCCTTGTGGCACCCCGCTTCCATCACCATCATTATTCGATTTTTTACAGGAAACGGTAAAGCCAACAACAACCATAAACAAACACAAAAAGATATTTTGTGTATTAAACTTTTTTGACATATCCTATTTGTAAATTTCTATCGACACAATATACGGCAAATGAATTAATTTGGATTGTTGCTCATCAAATTTATTTGCACCAACAACTAACGCTTGATCAGACGATAAATTGTTGCTGTTTAGTATGTTCTGGAAAATTTCCGCTTTCGATTGATTCAATTCATCGGCAAAGAAAACAGTAAGGTATTGTTCGAGTCCATTCCACTCGGTTTGCTTAATTTTGTTCAGCTGTTGCTCTGGATCACCAGCTGTTACAATAAATATTTGTTTACGATCTACCACAAGCTCTTGCATAAACTCGAGTATATTTTTATAGAGCAATAACTTTAACGGTAAACGGGCATTTTGGTGCAAAAGGTCGAAATTATACTGATATTTTATATCGATACCAAATTGCTTGGCAGTTTTTTCAAAAAGTTTCTCCGTTCCCTTGTTTTCATATTCAGCACGCATAAATTCGATTATGGGCTGTGCACCTTTTTGCTCTGTATACTCTATAAATTGGGCAAAGAGGTAATAAACTTGCAGCAGATAATCTTTTTCAGGAAAAAGCACATTATCCAATTCAAAAATTACGATCTGTTTGTCTTTAACGTATTGATATGCATCCATTTTAAATTTTAAAAAGTTTTAAGTCATCCACATTGTTGTAACCGAATACCCCATTAAAAGTTGAAGGCAATTTTTTAGCTCCCCAATTGTGTTCACTGGAGAAAATGCAGTCTCCGTGGATAAACACCGCAAAATTTTGATAACTGGCTTTTTCTTCACCGATATAATTGGTAATTACATCCGCATCGGGAAGCAAAACCTGAATACCATATTCGCCAAAAAGCACTGCAGATTTGGCTAAAGGCTCAACTTCATAATCTTGCAGGGGAATAATACAATCTATCGCTTCTGTAATGCAAAAATTGAGCAAAATATGCGCTATACTATCGTTATTCAATGCTCCCAACGATGAAAAGGCATATTTCTCAGTTATAATCCTTGGTACATCACCATAATCGGCCAGCAAAACAAAATGGCTGGGAAATGCTTTCATGAGTTTTAAAGCTTTGGCATTATTTGCGCCCGTGATTAGTATTTTCAAGATTTAATTATTGATTTAATAAATGATTGATCTTTTTAATGAGAGAATGATGGAATGACCGGATTAGTGAATGATTGAATGTCTTTTTCAACTTCCTAAAATCATGTCATCCCTAATCTTTGCTTTTATACAATTAACCCATCTTTCATGCTTACCACCCTGTCGCTGGTTTTAGCCAGATGTTCGTTATGCGTAACAATTACAAAAGTCTGGTGGAAATTATCCCGTAAAGTCACAAATAACTGATGAAGTCCTGCTGCATTTTCTGAATCTAAATTACCTGAGGGTTCATCGGCTAAAATGATTGATGGATTGTTGATCAGCGCCCTTGCAATGGCCACGCGTTGCTGTTCACCGCCTGACAGCTGGTTGGGCTTGTGCTGAGCCCTATCTTTCAATCCAAATAGATCTAATAGCTCGAGGGCCCTGGTTTCTGCTTGCTTTTTATTCGTTTTCGCAATAAATGCTGGAATACAAATATTTTCAATAGCACTAAATTCGGGCAAAAGGTGGTGAAACTGAAATACGAAACCAATATTTTGATTTCTGAAAGTACTCAACAAATCTCCACTCAATTTATTAATTACAGTACCTTTTAACTCTACAGCACCATCATCAGGTTTATCTAAAGTACCTAAAATATGCAATAAAGTACTCTTACCAGCACCAGATGGACCTATAATACTTACAATCTCCCCTTTTTGCACTTCAAAATTTACGCTTTTTAAAATTTGTAGATTTCCGTACGATTTTCTTATTCCAGTGGCTTTTAGCATGCATCAAATTTAGTAAAAAAGGTTAAAGAGTAAAGACCAAAGCAAAAAGACTAAAGATCAAAGCAAAAAGACTAAAGATCAAAGCAAAAGGACTAAAGACCAAAGCAAAAGAACTAAAGACCAAAGCAAAAGGACTAAAGACCAAAGCAAAAGGACTAAAGACCAAAGCAAAAGGACTAAAGACCAAAGCAAAAAGACTAAAGACCAAAGCAAAAAGACTAAAGACCAAAGCAAAAAGACTAAAGATCTGTGTAATCACCCGAAAGAAAAAACAAAAAAGATTTGCAAATAACATATTTCTATTTAACTTTGAAAAACAAAGCACTTTCAAAATGAGCAATCAAGAAGAACAATTAAATGCCTTAAAAGATATCAGACAAATGATGGATAGATCGTCGAGGTTTATTTCATTAAGTGGATTATCCGGTGTATTTGCAGGTTTTATTGCCTTAATTGGTGCTTATTTTGCCAATGATGAGATTAATAAGTACGTGAACAAACGGGGTTATGGCTATGGTGTAGATGGCGAAATGGATTTAGAATTTAATCTAATTAAGCTTGGTATTTTTGTATTGATTATTGCTTTGGCAGGCGGGATTTTATTCACTTATAGAAAAAGTCAGAAAAATAACCTCCCTATCTGGGACAAAACATCGAAATCTTTATTGCTCAACTTATTTATTCCGTTAGCTGCAGGCGGACTGTTTATTATCGCTTTACTGATTAACCACCCCAATACCTACAGCATTATTGCGCCTACCTGTTTAATTTTTTATGGTCTTGCCCTGATCAATGCCAGTAAATATACCTATAGTGATATCCGCTACCTTGGCTATTGCGAAGTTATTTTAGGCCTGATATGTATGTTTAATATTGGTTATGGACTCTATTTTTGGGCATTTGGATTTGGTGTGCTGCATATTGTTTACGGATTGGTAATGTATTTTAAATACGAAAGAGGCCAATAAGATGAAGAACCCGATAGCAGATTTAAATAAAATATTCGATAGCCGGATCAGGTTGGGCGTAATGTCTATGCTTGTGGTTAACAATGAAATTGGTTTTAACGACCTGAAACAGATGCTCGAATTAACTGATGGCAATTTGGCTTCACACCTGAATACTTTGGAGCAGGCCGAATTTATTAAGGTACACAAAGGTTTTATCGGTAGAAAAACCAGTACCACCTACTCCATTACGGCTTTGGGCAAACAAGCCTTTAAAGCACATTTGGATGCACTTGAAAAAATGATCAAAAAACTATAAACTATTTTTTTTAACTATTTACTTTGAAATTCAAAGCACTTTCAAAAAAACACCAAATGGAAGAAATATTAGAACCTCAAATGAATTACTTAGGCAAAAGGCTGGCTTACTATTCTGCACTTATCGGCACCTTAATTTTAATAACATACTTAATATCAGATTCTTTTCTTCTCATGAGAGTAGGAGCTGTTTTTACGCTTGGTGCAGCAATTGTAAATCTCTTTGTGTTAGCTATAATTCTAATTGAGCTCATTTGTGATCAACCTTCCTGGAGAATTACTGTCGGTACCATCATCGGCATGCTATTAAATATTCCTTTAGTCATTATCTACCTACTTATAATAAGTTATTTTAATTCTTAAACCTTAAACAAAATGAAAAATAAATCCAACCTTTTACTACTATCTGCCCTGCTGGGCGGTCTGCTGTTTACTTTTCTCTTTTGGGAAGAAAGATTGGCGCTCAATCTGCTTATTTACAGCATCTATCTACTTGTAATTACCTTTATTAATCCAGAGGTAGTTAAAAGTTCCAAACTTAAAATTTACGGATTGGCGCATCTTTTGGCGGCGATATTGGTAGTATTTAACAATTCAGATCTATCGATAGCTACTTATTACATTAGCCTACTTCTTTTTATTGGCTTTAGCCATAACCAACAGATCAGAACTATTTTTGCAGCCTTTGTTGCGGCTATTTTACAAATGGTAACAGTGCCTTTTAATGCCATTAAACAACTCAGTCAGGTAAGCATTGGTAATTTTAACCTTAAGCCCGTTTTTACCCTAATCAAATACATTTTTATCCCCGTCATTATTGTAACCCTATTTTCGTGCCTTTATGCTGCTGCAAGTAATGTTTTCGCACATTATGCAGAAACGTTGTTAACCCATATTGGCGATTTCTTTGACACTATCCTTCACTTCTTTTTTAAAGATTTAAGCTTTGAACGCATCATGCATTTCTGTTTCGGTTTAGTTTTAACTGGAGGTTTACTGCTAGCATTTTTTGATAAAAGTTTGGAAAAAGCTGAGCTGAAATGCAAAGAACAATTGGTACGCTTAAGAAGGGGCTTAGGGCAAAAAACAATATGGTACCATGTAGTACAAACATTCAGCGGCAATCTATTGATCCGAAAAATGGCCTTAAAAACTGAATATATTGTTGGTGTAATTTCATTCACGGCACTTAACCTTTTACTACTTTTATTAAACGGGATTGATATTACCACGCTTTGGTTTGGCTACGAACCCACAGGTAATTTTTCGGGTGAGCTGCACCAGGGCACTAATTCGCTGATTTTCAGCATTATTATGGCCATGGCCGTAATCCTTTATTATTTCAGGGGCAATTTAAATTTTTACCACAAAAGCAAAACCCTAAGGTTATTGGCTTACACCTGGATGGTTCAAAACTTCATTCTCATCATATCGGTATTTATCCGTGATGGTTACTATATCGAATTTCATGGCTTAACCCACAAAAGGATTGGTGTTTTGGTATTTGCCACGCTTTGTATCATTGGTTTGGCAACAGTTTATTTCAAAGTAGCCAAACAGAAAACAATATTCTATTTATTTAAGGTAAATGGGAATATCTGGTACGCACTGTTACTCACTTTTAGCGTTATCAATTGGGATGTTTTAATCGTAAAATACAACCTGAACCACGTTGATGCCGTTTCTATCGACCCTTATTATTTAACTTCCTTATCAGAAAAAACACTTCCTTTTCTAGATAAAAATAGGGCCAAGATCCATCCTTCAACTAACAATGATTCGGAAGTTGTTAAAGTAGACCGACCACAGGAGGCATTAATGAGAACTTTAGATGAACGGATCGGGTATTTCAAAGCGCGTTATGAGGAGGAAAGCTGGTTATCATGGAATTTACAGGATTGGAATACGGCAGCATATTTTGGATTGAATAAGTAATTATATGCAATATAAAGTTAACCTCTCAATCATTTAGCTCCCTGGTGCGAACTGCATCGGGGAAACTAAAGTATTTATTAAAATAATAATAAAATATAAAATCATGAAAAATCAAACATCACTTAGTACAAGTAAATTAAGAATTATTATCATTTCGAGTATAATCGTATTTTTACTGGCCATTCCACTTATTGCAATGCAATTCACCAAGGAAGTAGTATGGACATTCTCCGATTTCTTAATTGCAGGAATTTTGTTGTTCAGCACCGGACTTGCTATTGAATTGGTAATCAGGAATCTAAAAACAGGTACTCTAAGAACAATTGTGCTTGTTGTAATTTTATTAGCCTTATTCCTTGTGTGGGCAGAATTGGCCGTTGGTATCTTCGGAACACCGTTTGCCGGGAGTTAGCCTGTTTTAGAATAGGTTCTAATGTTCTGCGAGATACGACCTAGCATCCGCAACTTTAAAAATAATAAATACTTATCGGCTATATTTCAGCCTAATCAAAATTAACGACAATGAAAAAAGCAATCTCAATAACAGTATTAAGTTTTACATTACTGACATCATCTTGTACAGAGGAAGCCAAAAGCATATCAACAGATGAAAAAAGTAACATCCAAACTAAAAGTCAGCCAAAAATACAATATGATTCTCCAATCATTATTGGTAAAACAGATATTGTAATATATCCATTAAGGCTTAATGGTGGGGATTATGAAAGTTATAAAAGAGACGTAAATTCCAACTACTGGAACCTCATCTTTCACAATGTTATTTCCGGTAAAAGTGAATTATTGACTAAAGAAAAAGTTATTATCAATTCCTTTGATATTGGTCATGCAAAAAATAATCAAAATACCTTATCCGACCAGTTTATCTACTATACCATCACCGATTTGGATTATGATGGTAATAAAAAGCTAACAGACAAAGATCCTAATAAACTTTACCTCTCTACTTTGGACGGAAAATCATTTATCCGGATTTCTCCAA
>Ga0308165_1004786_pt1 | contig 13041 bp, 12 predicted proteins | sample PhyWR2_FD_201032 | JGI IMG/M metagenome (GOLD analysis project Ga0308165, IMG submission 201032) | Phyllosphere microbial communities from UC Gill Tract Community Farm, Albany, California, United States - DLSLW.R2 | ecosystem: Host-associated > Plants > Phyllosphere > Unclassified | place: USA...
GGTATAGGCGTTATACATATTAACGAAAGGCTCCGGGAAGACACAGGCACAACCCGATACGGTACCATCACATCCGGCATCCAGCAGGCCCATAAACATCTTGTCGTAGCCATGTAATACTGAGAAATTATCGGCAATAGCGATATAGCTTAGAGTAGTATTGTTGTCTGCGAAGCTGTATTTAATTCCAATGACGTTTTTACATTGCTGCTGAACGCGAGCGGCAAGTTCTGGTTTGATATTATTTGCTGCACATTGTGGAATATTGTACAGATAGACCGGGAAGTCAGCGGGTACGCTATTCGCGACAGTCACAAAGAAGTTCTCTAATTCACGGTCATTGGCAGAGAAGAACTGCGGTGTCACTACACCAATACCATCAGCGCCAGCGCTGGCGGCGTGTTGGGCTAAAGCGATGGTATCTTTTAACGTCATAGCTCCGACATGAATAAAGACCGGTAAACGACCTTTGGCGGTATTAATCACGGTTTCGGCAACCGTTTTTCTTTCTTCAACCGATAAACGCAGCATTTCACCCGTGGTACCGCAAGGATACAGGCAGCTAACGCTTTTAGAGACCAGCATCTCTGTTAATTCAGCTAAGGCTGCTACATTCACATTATCATCTGAATCAAAAGGTGTGGTCATTGCCACGGTAACACCGAAAAGTTTTTTCATAATCAGACCTTTAATTAAATAGCTTCAACAATAACTTTAATGGCTAACATGCCAGGATCGTCTAACCCAATAGATTTTTCAGGGAACATACGTGCTCGCCCTAATAGATTGGGTTTTTGGCGGAATTCATCCAGCGTATTATTCACGCTGGTTATCGCGGTGGTTTTTAATTCATTGGCAGGGGGCGCAGGGGTCAGTGCTTCAGATAACTGCTGGATAATATCCAGCACCGATTTTTGACCTAACTCTCCTTTACCGCGTGCCATCATGCTCTGATAAGCAACCGTGAGAAGAGGGGGGATATCGTTGGTTGAAATCTCGCTCAGCTGTTTTTCTTTGCAATATTTCGCCATAGCCATAAAAGCCGTGGCTTGTAAGGTGCCGAAAGAAGAAGCACAGGACTTTTGCAGTGATTTGCTGCATTGAAACAATGCCTGACTTAAGTCATCCGGCCAATTATTTGAATCTTCAGCAATTTGCTTCCAACCTTTATCCATGGTCAGGCCTAAGTCACCGTCACCCAGCCGGCTGTCGGCTTCGCACAACATCTCTTGTGATTGCTGGCAAGCGGCAGCGATACGCTGGCTGGCCAGTTTTAAATCATTAACAGTAAAGGTTGTCATGATTACACTCTCCAGAAAGCACAGTGGGCAGGCGCATTCATCAATTGCTCAAGCTCGTTATCGAGTTTACATAGCGTCAGACTGGCACCCGTCATTTCCATCGAGGTGGCATAACGCCCCACCAGAGGCTGAACAATGCGTGCCCCTTCAGCCAGGATCAGTTTTTCGATTTTCTGATAGAGAATGTAGAGCTCTTCAAGCGGTGTGGCACCAAGGGAGTTCACGAGTACGGAAACGGCATCGCCTTTAGTTAGCTGGAGTTCATTTTGCAGACGCTCGAACATCTCTTCGGCGATTTCATCCGCTGTACGTAATTCGGCACGCCAGATCCCCGGTTCGCCGTGGATGCCCATGCCCATTTCCATCTCATTTTCACCAATATCAAAGGTCGGGCGGCCAACGGCAGGTAAAATGCAGGAAGTCAGTGCGCAGCCAATAGTGCGGGTATTATTCATTGCTTTACTGGCAACACGGGTCACTTCATCCAGCGATGCGCCTTCCTCTGCTTTTGCTCCCGCTAACTTAAAGCCGTAGATCATGCCAGCAACGCCACGACGTTTTGCCGATTCTGCTGGAGAGGCAGACGCCACATCATCGGCTGCAAGTACGGTAGTACAACGGATACCCTCTTCAAAATCGACGGTTTCGGATGCCATGTCGAAGTTCATAACATCGCCGCCGTAGTTGCCATACAGCAACAACACCCCTTGTCCGTTGTCAGCGGCACGAATAGTATCTGCCATCAGTTCTGCTGAAGGAGAGGCAAAAACGTCACCGACTGCAGCAGCATCCAATAACCCTTCCCCCACATAGCCGGTAAATACGGGTAAATGACCAGAACCGCCACCGGTAACAATACCCACCTTACTGGTATTGGTTTTCTTTGCTCGGGTAATTAAGCGTAGCTGTGGCTGATGATAAATATGGCTATGAGCCGCACATAAACCCGCTAACGTTTCATCAACATAAGACTCTGGTTTATTAAGTATTTTTTTCATGCGTATTTCCCGACGTTAAATCAACCGATGAGAGGTATCATAATTAAATTTTTTCGAAGTTCACCGAATCACATTATCTGTTTCGGTGAACTTTTTCGTCATTACAGAATATTATCTTTTATTCGCCTGATATTATGGCTGGTGACTATGTGCTGGCTTTTTTTCTTTAAATATCGTTCTGATTTGCATAATCACAATACACAGGAAAGCCGTCGCCAATACCATGGAAACAGGGCGGCTGACAAAGTTAAGGTAGTCACCATCAGACTTCATCAAGGATGATAATAAATTCTTTTCTAACATTGGCCCCAGTATCAGACCCAGTATTATCGGTGATATCGGAAAGTTTCGTTCTTGCAAGAAATAACCAATTACCCCCATTACCAGCATCACGACAACAGAAGATATAGTGTTGGTTATCGCATAAGAACCGACAATGCTGAATAATATGATAACCGGATAGATAATTGCACTATCGATAGCAACAATTTTTTTCAGTAAATTTACAACGATAAAGGCAACCGGTAATAAGATAATATTGGCGATAAAGAAAATAATAAAGACTGCATAGAGTTTATCCGGGTTGAATAAAAACAGAGTCGGTCCCGGTTGCATATCTTTCATATACAGTACGCCGATAATAATTGCCGCGGCAGAATCACCGGGAATACCGAACACTAAGGTGGGTATCCAGCTTCCAGCCAGACTGGCATTGTTACTGGTCGAGGCACTGACAATACCTTCTTCTGATCCTTTACCGTACTCTTGAGGTTTTTTTGAGAATTTTTTCGAGACGGCGTAGGAGATCCAGGCTGCGATATCGGCACCTGCACCCGGTAAGGCTCCAATTAAGGTTCCGATAGCTCCACCGCGCATAACACTCATTTTTCGCTTACGAAGAACGCCACCGACACCTTTAAACAGATTATAAGAACGTTCGTCACCTTCGATAACCTCGATTATTTGTCCTTGTTCTTTCTTGCGTTCAACATAGTATTTAATGGCTCCGGAAATAGCGAACAGGCCTATCATTGCCGGGATGAAATTTACACCTTGCATTAAAGAGACTTGATCGAAAGTAAAACGTGCCTTGCCCGTAAACTCATCAAAGCCGATGGTCGCTAAGGCGATACCAAACAACATGGCCAGAATACTTTTGCTGATATTACTGCCAGAAACAATGGTCGCGCAGCTCAAGCCAATGAGTGACAGCCACATATACTCATAAGAACTAAATTTTAAGGCGAAATCTGCCAGAACAGGGGCGGTAAACGCCAGAATAATGGTACCAATTACGCCGCCAATTACTGAGGTGGTTAGCGAGAGACCCAGTACCCGGTTGGTTTTACCTTGTTTTACCATGGCATGAGCGTCATTGGTGTAGGCCGCTGATGCCGGTGTACCTGGAATATTCAGTAACGCCCCTGGAATATCACCGGCAAAAATAGAAGCAGCGCCAAGCGATATCATCAGTGCCAGAGCCGGAATAGGATCAAGAAAAAAGGTAAATGGCACCATTAAAGCAATGGCCATTGTTGATGTTAATCCGGGAATAGCACCAATAAACAGACCGAATAAGCACGCTCCGATAATCACCAAAAATGTTGTAAAATCAAGGTAAGCTAGTGCACTTATTAATATGTCCATACTCTTTGTCCTGCTCTATGAGAATAACTGGGGTAGCTGGACTAAAAGCACAGCGGTAAACAAATAATACACACCTACGACAACCCCTAATGAAATGATAAAGCTATACACAGCTTTAGCTCTGGCATATTTCATCATTAGTGGGGCTGTGATAACTAACCCTGTTAAAATAAATCCTAAATAATCGACGCACAGAATATAAAAAATAATTAAACCGGCCACGATTAATACAAACTTAATCTCATGCCAGGATACTAACGGAGTCTCATCTTCATTCTTACGTGACATCATATCTGTGAGTGAGAAGATAATCATTCCCGCACCTACTACTGATGGCATAAAAGCAGCACCATATTCACTGAAATCGCCTAATGAATAGGAACTGTAACCGATAAGAAAAAAGCCGAAAAATAACATTAATAAAGAAACAATATGACGATTTAGCATAGGGATTTAACGGCCGATTTAACGGCCGTCTCCTTCATTATTTCTTCAGGATTTCACCAAATTTTTTATCTTCATTCGCCATAAAGGTATGAGCATCGTCACCGTATAACTCAATGACCTCAAAACCTTGCTTATTCGCGAATGAGGCTAACTCACCTTTGGCATACACTTTTTTCATGGCTGCTATCAGTTTCTCTTGAACATTTTTATCAAGCCCAGCTGGGGCAACCAGCATATTCCATGCCTGCAGTTCCCAGTCATTAGGCGTGGCTTCTTTAAATGTCGGGACATCGGTATAGAACGGCGATCTTTCGGCTGACATAATGGCGAGGTTATTAACCAGACCGGCTTTTACCATACTGTCTGCTTCACCTGGTGATGAGGTGACAATATCAATCCCACCTGAAGCCAGTTCTTGTAAGGCTGCACTTGCTCCCTGGGTTGGGATAAAGCGAATGGCATCATCGTTTAAGCCGGCTGAACGTAGCATACCGATATTATTAAGATGCCAGATGGAGTTGAGACCACTGCCTGAGGCTTTCAGTTTTCCTGGATTCGCTTTAGCGAACTCAATCACTTCCTGAGCATTTTTAAATTGTGAGGACTCACTAACTTGTAAGCCACCGTAGATAACGGCCAGACGGGTAATCGGAGTATAGTCTTCGTAGCTGAGCTTAGTCATTCCCTGATGGTGCATCAAGGCAATTTCAACGGTTGCAATACCTAGCGTATAACCATCCGCTTTGGCACTTTTTACGGCATCATGGCCAACAACGCCGCTGCCGCCAGTTTTATTGACCACATTAACGTTCACTCCCAGTTCTTCTTGCAAACCTTTTGCAGCCAGTCGGGCGACAGTATCGGTATTACCACCTGCTGCCCAAGGCACGATGATTGTAATGGGTTTTTCAGGCCATTCAGCTAATGCCACGCCTGGAATTAATGTGCCACATAGGGTAAATGCAAGGAGGACTTTTTTCATTATAGGTACCTTTTCTTATTACAGGACTTGAGGTCTTGAGTGTTTTATATAGGAATCTAAACGTGCCTGGACTTGGGCTAAATCAGGCATAACGGTGACGCCTTTCTTTTCAATAAAGGCAGATAAGAATGCATTGGCAAATTGAACGCTGTCATGCAAGGTACAACCTGCGGCTATTTTAGATACAAAAGCGCCGTTGAATGCATCGGTTGCCGCCATAGTATCCACGCGCATAGACGGCATCGGTGGCAGATGAAATGACGAATGACCATCGTGATAAACAACACCGAGCAAGTCTAAATAAATAATAACTTTTTTGTTTTCATCACCTGAAATTATTTTCAACGCCTGCTGAGCATCGCTAATACCGTGAATAAACATTTCTGCCCAACTTGAAGCCTGGTGTAAATTCAGCGTAATAATATCAATATAAGGATAGAGCGATTTAAGTGACGGGTGATAAGGTGCTACATTTAAGATAACTGTCTTTTTAATTTCGTGAGCAAACTGAGCTGCGCGTAGATTAGCATCAATATTGATTTCACCTTGCAGCAGCAAAACATCGGCTTCTGCAACATAAGGTAAAGAGATACCGATCTCCTGCTCACCAAAAGTATTATTCGCGCCTAAGTAGGTGGCTGTAATATTGTTATGTGTTTCGTTGGCTAAATAACTGATAGAGCTTCCGGTAGGTTCTACTTCGGTCTGGAAGACCGTAAATGATTCGATACCGCTAGCTTGTAAGTATTTATAGGCATATTTACTGAAATGGTCTTCACCGACTTTAGTCAGTAAGTGGACTTTAGCAGAGCAACAGGCTGCAGCCGTGGCCTGATTCGTTCCTTTTCCACCAGGGCTAAAGTTGTTGCTGGTGGAATAGATAAGCTCACCGACCTGTGGAAAAGATTCCACATTAGCAATAATATCGACGACAAAAGAACCCAGCACACAAACCTTGCCCATCATGGTTTTTTTCTGTGGTTTTTGCATAACCAAAAAGTCATGTAATAAACATGAAATATCAAAATTATCGCTAAACTTGCTCAGCTTCTTGATCTCTTGCTGACCCAGAATTGCGCCACCGTGGCAACGCTGAATCAGACCCTCACCCTCAAGATACTTTAAGTCGCTGCGGATAGTTTCCAGAGTGACACTATATTTTTCAGCTAGCTGCGCTACTTTGACTTTTTTCTGTTCCCGGATAACCGAGTAAATTGCCTGTCGACGCTCTTCTGAAAACATAGATAAATACCTCCGCAGTAATGCTTATTAGAATAGAGAGTGTCGGGGGGGGGAATCTGCGATAACATTCAAAACAAAAATCAAAAAACAAAAACAAAACCAAATTCAGGCTACTTAAATCACACTTTTTAACATCGCCACAACATAGCGATGCCAAAATTGTGAAATGACGGATACAAATGGCTGGTTTGAGTCGGTTTAACATGATCTGAGTCACTGAATTTGTGGAAGCATTGCTCCATTTCTAAGTTATTCAGGGAATTGAGGGAGCAATGGGGAAGGTCAAAGCGAATAAAAACAAGGTTAGTCAGATGTTAAAGTCCAGTCGGTGGTGAAAGCACAAGAGATGAGGAGATGGTCTGCATAAGCGTACAGGATTGCTATCCAGTGTGCCTTCACTTAGGACTGCGCCGTCTTACGTAGGCATAGTCACTGGGCCCATAATGAAATAGAGCCCGGTGATAGTTTTAAATAATCATGCTGTATGTCGGATTAGAAAAACTTGACCTGATTCCATATGGACAGGAGTGAACTGACGACCGACAGGAGAGTTGATGAACTCTTCTAAAGCCAGCCTTGCACCGATAAGCCCCGGAGTATGTCCTGCATCTTCACAAATAATAATTCCACCAGCAACAACATACTCTGCCAGACGGAATAATGCTGCACCGACCGCTTCGTATAAATCTACATCAATGTTAAGAAGTGAAATAGCCTTGATATCTGAAGGTATTGTATCGTTAATGATATTCATTTTTTTGACAATAACGTTATTGCCTCCTGATTTATCTTTAAGCCTTTTACTGATAATTTCAATACCTTCTGTTTGGTGTGTTCCAGCCCAAATCCAATCTGAGCTATTAATAGCCTCTATGTAATTAAAACCATCAAAAACATCAAAGAAGTAGAAGTCTTTATTGCAAATCCCTTTATTGTTGACATAGTCAAGCATAATACATCCGCTTGAACCTCTATAACAGCCGACCTCAACAATAGAACCATTTAAATGTTTTGTATAGTTAAGTGCTTGTGTGATATTTACAAAATCTGATATTGTGCCGGGGTCATCAAACTTTCCATACTCGTCAACTGATTGTGTTAAATACGCATTCTCAATTGTTTCTTTGGTGACTCTATCATCATAAACATAACCTCCAACACCATGGCCTCCAACAGGGATGAATTTTATATTATTTGACGTCAAATAAGAAATTAGCGGTAAAATATCTTGTGCGTAAAGTGATGAACAAAGAACCATCATTTCTTTATTTGAACAGATATTTTTTATTGACTCAAAATTATTTTCAAAATTATAAATATGAAGATTATTTATAATAGTACATTTCCCTAGCGTTAAATATATATGATCGTCTACTGCCCATATCGTGTCAATATCAGAGTCTGAACATGTTTTTGAAAATAAAAGCGCATCGGTAAGTGCTTTTGAAAGATTAATTTTGTCACTAATAATATTGTGTTTTCGACTTTGTTTTAATGGGGATTTAATAGTCATATTAATTCTCGTAAAGTTGTAGTGTGCTAAACTTAGTAATAGATCATGCTATTTTCGTGAACTCTTTAATTAGTCAGCATTTTTCTTTAGAGCGAATCTTTATGTGAGTATGGTGTTGCACACTGTTATCTAAAGCTAAAGGAATAAGCCAGTTCAGATTAGATATGATATTTTTTGGCAGTTCGTCAACCTTGAATATCTTAACTTCTTCAAGCTCTGCGGAAACAACAGAGAATACTTTGTCACTGAAGCAAAAAAGCATGCTAACTTCATAACTTTTTTGGTCAGTTAATGTCAGGAAAAATGTCCAGTCACCAGGAGATGTAACTACAGCCGTTTCTTCTTTGAATTCTCTACTCATTGCTAACTCAGGGAACTCGCCTTCTTCTATTTTTCCTCCAACACCATTAAACCTTCCTCGTTGCCATTCCGGATTATTTTTTTTGATTAATGAGACACACTTTCTATCTAAAGAAAACATAAAACCAGTTACATATCTTTTCATTACTATTCCATTTTCATCGCCGGGGGAGTTATACCCGTCATACTTCAAGTTGCCTGGGCGTTGCTGGCGCAAAGACCGCCGAATCACATAGGTTGTCTATGCTCATCGACAGTCTTTGCTTGGCGCCTACAAGCAACTCGAATTATTTAGGGTATAGATAGCTTCGTCTATAATTGTATGTTCTCTATCTGGGCCATGAGATATATATTTAATAGGTATACCAATATAAGATTCAATGAACTTAAGAAACTTAATTAAATTTTCTGGAAGTTCATTTTTATTAATATATTTGTTTTTTAATTTTGTCCAACCATCGAATGATCTATACATTGGTTCAACTTCCGAAAAATGTAGCATTGACTGGTCACAGCAAATTTTTTCACCTTTATGTTGATGGTCTACACAAACATAAACTTCGTCTAATTCAGATAATACATCAACATTTGTGATAGCCAGTTCGGTTACACCATTAAGCTCAACAGCTTGCTTAATTAAAGGCAAGTCCAGCCAACCACAACGTCTTTCTCTTTTCGATACCGTCCCATACTCATTGCCTTTCTTTCTGATATAGTCGGCAAGATGAGAGCTTATCTCTGTAGGGAAGGGGCCATTACCAACTCGGATCATATAGCATTTGAAAACACCGACAACATGAATTTCTTGAGCGGGGATGCCAATCAAAGGAAAACAGTTTTGAACGAGTGTCGGATAAGCCACTGTGAATGGATAAGAGCCAAAGCCATTATCTAAAAATGTGGCTTGGGAGGTTTCTAATAATATTTTTTCGCCACTATTTAGTTTTTTTCTTATATCTTTGTTCGTAAATGAAAAATAGGGCTTGAGTTTCATGCATTGCTCATGCAATTCACTGAGAGTTTGTTCAAAGTCTAAAGATAGTGAACCATTGAATACATTGTTAATCTGATTTTTTCTGATCTCCCATAAAAATAATAATTTTTCCTTCAGAGTGTTTATATCAATCGCATCACAAAGGCGAACCCCATGTCGGTTAGCTTTATCTTCAAAACAGGCGCCAATCCCAATGCCAACGGAACCAATTTTATTATTCGTTTTGTAAGCTTCTGATGCTTTATTTAATTCAGCATGAATAGGTAATACTATATGACATCGAGGATCAATATGTATTTTTGCTCCGTTATTCATGGATTCAACTTGTTTTATTTCTTTCAAGATGATTTTTGGACTAATGAGAGCGCCCTGACAAACATACAAATCTTTCCCATATAAGGTTGCTGGGAGTTGCGAGAATGCTAAACGAGTATTTTTATATTGTACACTGTGGCCGGCATTTGCCCCGCCGCTAAATCTGGCTACACCATCTAATTTTGATGATAAATAATCAACAAACTTCCCTTTTCCTTCATCACCGAACTGAAGTCCTACAACTGCATGCAACATAATATCATCCTAGATTAATTGATCAGTAATGGCTAAAGCTTTTTCCAGTGAAGAAACGACAGGGGCGTTAGTCATTTTTAGACTTTCTTTACAGTGTGTGCCTCCAGAATATAAAACTGCCTTAGCTCCTGCGGCATATGCTGCCAGTGCGTCATCTGCGGCGTCACCTATAATGACGCATTGCTCAGGTGCAATGTTTAATTTTTTAATATGGTTTATTAGTTGCAGCTCTTTTCCTGTTTTTAAGAGAGGCTCATCTCTTCCACTGATATGACTAAAGTACTTTCCTACCTTATTGAAATGAATCGATTGCATTAAATCGTTATGTTCCATTAATGAACATAGTGATTGGCTTGCATTCATTCCACGGCGAGACTCCAAAATATCTAATGCATTGTCTACAACTAAGGCTTTTTTGACCATAGGGATATAATATTTATTAAATATCCTTCCTATAGTTTTCCATTCTTGTTCCGTGGGTGGATGTTGTAGTATATTTTCATAGAATTTTTTAACAGGAACTCGATACGTTTTTTTATACATCTCCAGAGTAATAGGTTGATGGCCCAACTCCGAAATTGCAGCATTTGCCGCAAATAAAGAAATATGTACATCGTTCAATAATGTTCCATTCCAATCCCATATTATATGTGCTAACTTCATTGTTTTCCTTTACGATTTACACAGGTTATACTTTAAGCAGATTTGATTTGTTTACGGGGAAACTAAGTGAATCACATAGTTTTTCTATGATCATCGGTTATATTCATTCCATAATGGAAAAATTTAATTATTTATGATGGAATTGTTTATTTGAAACTATTTAATTAAATTAATTTCTTTTATTAGAGGTGTTAGCTTCATCCTGGATGGGTAAGTATCATGCAATAAATAAATTAAAGCTCTTGAATAATCGATCCACATATCCAAGGTCATTTTGAATGTATATTCTGGATTATTTTTTTCATTAAGTAATCTATTCAGAATGGTGTGGTGTCGAAAAGCGAATGGTGACAGGTGGTCTATATCGTTAATGTTGAATACGTTATCATCATGGTTATATATATTTACACGTAAAAATTTTTCCCAGTGAAGCTCGACAGGGAAAAAATTCACTTTCCCATCAGATAATTTTGCTATTATTTTTTTTACTTCCTGAAGTGTCTGTCCGGTTCCGCAGTTATCATCAATTACAGTTATGCTATTTTTTTCTTCTAATGTTTCTCCAAATATAGTACTACAGCATTTTTTTCCGTCATCATATTTTGATACTTTTGTAAAGTGTAGACTAGATTTATAATATGAACTTGCAATTGCAGCAGCGCTCCCGCCACCTAACATGACCCCGACAATTGAGTCAGTACTGATCTGTTTTGATTGTACCGCGAGTAATGACAATATATGGTTATCGCCATCAATAAATTCACGTGGAAACCCATTGTTTATTTCATCATTCATGCATGGTGTTATATTTTTGATATCAATATTAAATTCTGGAGTGTCATTTTTAGTTAAGTAACAAACGATGACATCTGCGCACCATTGCACAATGTCAATATATAAAACATGAATATTCTCGATGAACTTCTGATTGTTAATACTCATAAAATAGTCGATGAGCCTGAGAGTCTTGCACAAGGCATGATCGGCAATTATATAATTAAACAATTGGTATTGATGTTTCCTTTCTATTTTTTGATATATGTTTAGAAGATCTCTCAATTCTTTTATCATATCTGCGCAGTTTTTTTTATCGTAGTATGACGTGCTTCGTGATGTAATTATATTATGATGAATATCTAATAAGATATAAATATCTGGAGTCACAATATCCAGGGGAAAATCATCGGTTTTCCATCGTAATTCACCAAGTAACCCTACATCTGAAAGAGACACAGATAAATTTATGTGAGGGGTTTTTTTTTTCATGTTACTACACTCATTGCTTCAGGAAATGAAATTTTACCAATATGAAGAGCCTGCCCTATTATTGTTCCCTCAACCCCTAAATTCAGCATTTCAGAGAGCATTTTTATGTCACTTAAATTAGATACACCGCCACCTGAAATAATCGGAGCATCAGTAAAGTTAGTTATTTCTTTTAATAGTTGAAAATTGGGTTGACTCATTTTCCCTCCTTTGCAAGTATCGGTTACAACATATCGCTGGCATCCATATTTTTCGAGTCTTTCAATCACCTGCCAGAGATTATCAGACGGTACATTCCATCCCTTTTTTGTCAGTATATATCCTTCAGGGGTTGGTTTGACATCCAGCGCAATTGCAATTTTGTCACCATGTTCAGAGATTATTTTTTCACACCAGTAAGGATTCTCTAGTACTGCGGTACTAATATTTATACGTTCACATCCTGTTTTTAGTACACGATTTAAAGATTTATCATCTCTAATTCCGCCGCATACCTGAACATTTACATTTACCGATGCAACGGCTTCAGCAATAGCGTCATAGTTATCTTTTTTTCCAGAGGCGGCATCTAAATCAACAATATGAATCCAGCTTGCCCCTGATTTTTCCCATAACTGAGCAATCTCTGCTGGTGTTCCAAGTATTTCGCGCTTAGTTTCTACTTCTCCTCTTGTTAAGGAAATTGCTGAGTTTGATGTCATCGCCATTCGATTCACTACATCTACTGATGGATACAAATAGAAACGTTTTTGCATATATCTGCCTGAAATTAAAATGATTATTTTGCGAGCGACAGAAATATAATAAATAAAATTATATTCCACAACACGAATAATAAAATGTGTGGTGTATTTAAAAAAAACAGCTGAAATGAGATGTAATTTTATTTCACTTGATCTCAGTCAGAGTGTTTTTAAATATGTATATTTAGTGTGCGTTAATAAACTGTTATAAATATGCTGCTGAGCAGGTTTTTGTTCGATAATTTATTTGATTTATAGGTATCAGCAAAGACTAGGAAATATCTTATATTATATGTTATCTATTTTTATACAAGA
>Ga0308165_1004787_pt1 | contig 13037 bp, 13 predicted proteins | sample PhyWR2_FD_201032 | JGI IMG/M metagenome (GOLD analysis project Ga0308165, IMG submission 201032) | Phyllosphere microbial communities from UC Gill Tract Community Farm, Albany, California, United States - DLSLW.R2 | ecosystem: Host-associated > Plants > Phyllosphere > Unclassified | place: USA...
GTTTGCTGTTTCAGGCTATTTAGCGTATCCCGCAGAAAAATGGTATTGCTCACTACACTATTAAAGGCAAAATTACCAGATAAACCTGCCATAATACTCAATCCTGATTTCAGGCTAAACCTGTTATAGCTCAAATCGGCAGTATGGCTCGAGGTGGCCTTTAAATCAGGGTTGCCAATAATAAGATTTTGCACATCATTATTGTTCCTGATGGGTTGAAGCTTATTAAAATCGGGCGAACTGGTGTAACCATTATAACCAAAACTCAAATTTCCGTTTTCTTTAATCTGATAACTTAAATTGGCAGATGGCGAAAAATTTAGCTGATAATTTTTTAGCTCCTGTCCGGTATTCTGATATTTACCAATAATGATACTTGGCGAAAAATTAAGTCCTAAATTATAACTGATCCGCTTTGCATTGGTATTGTAACCTATACTAAAATTTTGGTTAATAAAGTTCGATACGTAATCCTGCCCAAGCGAATCTACCACAAATTTATTTCCAAAGGGATTGGTTACCGTAGTAGTTTGCAAATTCCGACTTCTGCTGACTGAAAAACGATAAGACATATTAATAAAACTATATCCTGTACTATCGTTTGCTTTTTTTAATGAATTTGAAAACTGAATGTTGCCACCAAAATTAGCGTTTGAAGTGTTATTATCTACCAAGCGGTTTAAAAGCGAATCTTTAACCAAAATATTGGTGGTTTCATTATAATAGCGGATAATATCGTTGATGGTGCTGTTAGAACTGCCGCCGCTGGTACCAAAATTAAAACCTAAAGATAAAGATTGCTTATTGTTAGCCAATCGGCGCGACCAATTGATACTTCCGTTAACATTTGGATTGCTATTTTTTGAACCTGTATTGGAAATGAGATCCTGTTTTATAAAACCTGTTTTATTTGATGTAGTAAGCGCATCATTTCTGGTATTTGCCAAAGCCCCGGCAAGTGATACATTGAAATAATTCTTTTTGGTAGCCCCATTTAAACCAAGGTTAATATTATTATTTAAAGAGTTTGAGCTGTTGGCACTCTCCCGCAAATCGTAAATGGTTCCTTGTGGGTTAAATGTTTCCAGATAATTACTTTGTATGGATTTATTTATGCCGCTGCTGAAATTATAACCTCCGTTGATACTAAATTCTTTCGAGATTTTATCCCTGATATTGCCGTTAAGGCCACCATTGTTTAATTTGGCAAATTCGTTATTGGTAATTCCATAACGGCCACCAAAACCTATCTGTTTGGTTTTTTTCCAGATGCTTCCGTTTCCGCCTAAATTATGGGCATTATTTGTTGCCGAACTTACGTTTACTCCTCCAAAAACACCTTTATCCATTCCAGGTTTGGTTACAAGATTTAGCATTTTTTGTGGTGTACCCGTTTTAATTCCCGTAAAATTGGCTTCGTCGCCATAATCATCTATCACCTGAAGTTTAGCAATAATCTCTGCCGGCAATTGCCTGATGTAATCTTCAACATTGCTTGTAAAAAAATCTTCGCCATTAACCCGCAGCTTGGTCATTTTTTTTCCCATGGCAGTAACCGCACCTTTATCATCTACCTCAATGCCCTGAAGCTGTTTTAAAAGATCTTCTACTTTATCGTTTTCCCTAACCGTGTAGGCACCAGCATTGTATTCAATGGTGTCTTTTTTGATTTTAATGGGATCCACCTTTACTTTAACTTCTACATCTTCCAACCGGATGGTTTCCATTTTAAGAATAATGGGTTCTAAAACCATGCTTTTTTTTGAAGATTCAAATTCATAAACAGAAGCAAAGGGCTTATAACCCAGCGCAGTAATACTGAGGTAAAATTTGTTGTGGCCAACTTTTGGGAATGTAAAATTACCCCTGGAGTCAGAATTAGACCGCAGGGTATCTTTATCGTTAATTAACCGGATACTAACACCTTCAATGGGCTTTTTTAAAGAATCGATTACATTGCCACTAATTTTAAACTGAGACTGAGCGAGAGCGTTAAAAGAGAGCGTGATCAGTATAAAAAATATTAAAAAGCATATTTTATTGCTTTTTCTCATCCCTCGGACCTCTTTTATAAATTACTAAACCATTTAAAAAATTACGCAAAATCTGATCGCCGCAAGGTTTAAAATTTTCATGATCTTCATTTCTAAAAATATCTCCCAATTCTGCCTTGGTTACTTTAAAACCTACCAAATCGCAAATGGTAATGATATCTTCTGTTTTTAATGATAATGCTACTCTTAATTTTTTTAATATATCGTTATTGCTCATGCTTTTTATAAATGATTGAATTGTTGAAGGATTGAGTGACTGATTGCGCTAATATTAAGGTTGTAAAAGGTATAAAATACCAATAAACCCATGATTATGAACCAAACTAACTCGCTACTTCTAATTTAAGTTTTTTCCCTTTAATTTTTTCTCCGCTTAATGTTTTCAGCAATTTTTCCACTTTATTCCTTTTAACAGCCACATAACTGGTGGTATCTTTAACTTCGATAAGGCCTAAATCCTCTTTTCCCAAACTACCTTTTTGTAAAAATAAACCAACAATATCTATTTTGTTAATTTTATCTTTCTTACCGTGGGCCAGATATAAAGTTACCCAGTCACTCGCTTCGGGCAACTTATATTTATCTGATAAAATTTCTTCTTCAATATCATCAGGTAAATATTTATAGTTTTCTTCGGTGGTTAAAATGGCGTATGCTGTTCCTTTTGCATGCATACGTGCCGTTCTGCCATTGCGGTGAATGTACGCATCCTCTGTATAAGGTAACTGGTAATGCACAATATGTTCTACTTCAGGTATATCTAAACCGCGAGCGGCGAGGTCTGTTGTAATTAAAATCCTATGGCTGCCATTTCTAAATTTTAGCAAAGCTTTTTCACGGTCGATTTGCTCCATGCCACCATGAAATACATCGTGCCCTAAACCATTATCGAAAAGTAAATCACTGATGCGGTCTACAGTTTCCCTATGGTTGCAGAAAACCAAAGTATTTTTATCACCAATTTTACTCAACAACCTAAAAAGATAATCCAGTTTATCGGCTGCAGGCGCAGTAATTTTTTTAAGCTTTAAATCGGGTTTAGCTTCTATATTTTTTGAAAAATCGACTTCAACCGCAGCATTTAGTTTCACAAATGGAGGAATTTCTTCCATTTTGGTTGCTGAGGTAAGCATTCGCTGTGTTAACGAGTGCAAGGAACCAATGATATAGGACATATCTTTCTCAAAGCCAAACTCGAGCGATTTATCGAATTCATCTAAAACCAAGGTTTCGATAAATGATTCATCAAAATTCTGATGTTCCAGATGGTAAGCTATCCTTCCGGGCGTTCCTATAAGTACGGCAGGAGGATGTGCAAGATTATTTTTTTCAATCCTTACAGCATGGCCACCATAACAGCAGTTTACTTTAAATGAAGTACCCATTTGTTTAAAAACCTGCTCAATTTGAAGCGCCAGTTCCCTTGAAGGAACTAAAACCAAAGCCTGAACACCTTTAACACCCATTTTTAGGTTGGAAAGTAAGGGCAATAAAAAGGCTAATGTTTTTCCTGAACCGGTGGGTGCAATCAATATGACATCTTTACCAGTTTTAGCTGATTTTAAAGAAGATTCCTGCATCTCATTAAGTGCAGAAATATTTAGTTTTTTTAAGGCATTTTCTATCATTCCGCCATAAAGGTAATCATTTACATTTAGGGCAAAAAGAGACTGAAAATTATGGTTTGAAAAATCTGTTTCTGAGTTTACGAAGAGTAGAAAAATTTAATCTTTTATCCAAAAGCATTAACATGCTACCACGTTTAGACATTGAAGATTGTACTTTTTCATTAATAGCATCAACCGAAGATAAAATACTGTCAGCCAGTTCATCAGCAAATTTATTGGCCCTGCTATTTTGCAATAATTGAAGTTCTTGAATTAATTCTGCTCTCATAACTTAGAATTTTTAATGAATGTACAAATATTAACGGGCCGAATTATGATTTGTTTCATTAAATTATAATAGCATTCAAACTATTTTAACTAACTTGTTGATAACTAACTTTTTGTTAGCAAATAAACAACCTACACTTAACATATATTTAATTCATAGCACCTATTTTTATAAAAACCTGATTACCATTCGTTAACCTCAAAAACACAACTGTATGACGTGGAAAAAATTTAGTGGTGAAATTATTCAATCTTCAATCCTCGAAGAAGTAGAAAATGCGATTATCAGAGAAAGTGAAAACGGATATAAGCTTAAAGTTTGCATCGGTACAGATTCGCAGGTAAAAGGCACTGTAACCGATTTTGCAACCGTAATTGTATTGTTAAGAGAACATCATGGTGGCTTTATGTACATCCATCAGGAAAAGAGCACTCAACAGGTAAGTATTAAAGAAAGAATGTTAATGGAAGTGCAGAAATCTATTGAAACTGCCTATTCTATCTGCGATTTGCTCGATATTTATGATGTGGCTTTAGAAGTCCATGCAGACATCAACACCAATCCATCATTTAAATCTAACAAAGCACTTAACGATGCCATGGGTTATATTTTAAGTATGGGATTCATCTTTAAAGCTAAACCAGAAGCTTTTGCCAGCTCTACGTGCGCGGATAAAATGGTGCATTAGCGAAAAGCTTTGACAAATTCTATGTCGGTATGCTAGACATTTTTCAAAGCTGATCATTTTAGGCAATAAGTTTGGGGTTAGAGGTCAGGAGCCAAAGGCCCTCATGTCAAATATCGACAAGAATCTGTAAGCAGGTTATTGATAGATTCCTGTGGCTTATAGACCTTCATTGCATTCCGATAGGGATGAATGATGTCTTTGTACCCAACTCCGTGATCTTTGCGCTTTTTCTTTGCATTCTTTGCGGTTAAATACAACAAAATAGCATCTTTGCTGTTGTATTCTCAAAACAAGATCTTGAAAACGTACAGACTAGAATTTACCCAAAAACTTCCAATTGATTTGGATGCTGCCTGGGATTTTTTTTCATCGCCAATGAACCTGGCAGAAATTACACCCAAGGATATGACATTTGATGTTACCACGCCAAACATGCGCAACACTAAAATGTACCCTGGCCTGATTATCACTTATAAGGTTTCACCATTATTCGGGATTAAATTAAATTGGGTAACTGAAATTACGCATGTTAAAGATAAAGAATACTTTATAGATGAGCAGCGTTTTGGCCCTTTTGCATTTTGGCATCACCAGCACCGTTTCGAAAAAGTAGATGGTGGCGTATTGATGCACGATACTTTACACTATAGTGTAGGTTGGGGACCACTTGGTTTAGTTGCGAATGCAATAATTGTTGAAAATAAAATAAACGAAATTTTTAAATTCCGTTATCAGAAAGTTGAAGAGTTATTTGGCAAGTTTTAGCTTTTATAAATTACCATTTTTTGGTAGAAATGGTTTCAGTGTTTTTGCTGGCTTTTTCTACCCTTTTAGTAGCTAAATATTTTTTAAAATCATCACCAAATTTCTCTATTTTGTTGTAGGCACTATTTACAATATCTTTCCATGCGCCTGCACTAAGTTTACCTGGCGTGCGCTCTAAAGGTGTGCCTATTTTTGTTGAGGCAACAAAATTTCCATAACGGTCGCGCTGGTATGGAATAAACAACAAATCGGTTAACCAAAATCTATATTTTCCATTACGGGCTTCAAACACAAAATTATAGCTCACTTCTCCACTCGGATGGCCCATCACCAACACGGTCTTATCAACAATTATAGTTCCTTTAGCCAACACCGAAGAATCAGTGATGCTTTGCTGCACCATCGTTTTTTTATTGGCAAGGTTAATAAAAGATTTAGCCCTTTGAACAAGGGTATCTTTACTCAGCAATTGCGAATCGACAACTTTATAGTAAATAAACTTACCGTTATCATCTTTTATAAATTGTTTTTGCTGGGCAGAAAGATCAATTGAAAATGCAATAAAAAAAACAAGAATAATGTATTTCATCAGAATGGATTAATGGGCAAACAGCGTTTAAAGATATTAAAAAGCCGTCCGGGTTTTACCACAGGACGGCTTAATATTACAAATATATTTCCTTAAAAAGCATAAACAGCTGCTAATGAGAACTGACCAGCATTTGGTGCAGCAGCGCCACTTTTGTTAAAAAAGGGTTTATCTCCACTATGATCTAATCTCACTTCTGGAATAAAAGTTAAACCACCTGATTTAATGTTGGCGGTAAAAGTTACAGCAGTATATTTTACTCCCTGAACCGGACCTGCATCTTTATACTTAAAATATTCGCCTCTTAAACCTAAAGTTACACCATCTGCAACAGCATATTGAGGATAAAGTGCAGCACCTGCGTAACCGCCACCATCATTGTCAATATCATAGTTTGCGGCATTTAATCCCAACTTAAATTTTTCTGTAATTTGGTAAGAAGTTGTTAAATCTTCGATAGTGCCATAACCACCTGCACCCGCACCAGATAACACGTTTAGGTAAGCTGTCCAGCCTTCAACCGGAGCTACCATTAACTGGCCACCTACAGCAGATACACCACGGCTTGCGCTGTAAACATTCCAATCGTTAAATACCCCAGCCATTAAACTTACTTTATCAGAGAATTTATAAGTAGCCTTAATACCTGCATTTTGGAATGGACCATTGGTAAACAGATATGATGTAGAATAGTTAAAATTTCCAACCGGAGAAATCACTTCGTAACCAATAAACGTGCCCATATATCCGGCAGTCATTGAAAACTGATCAGTAAAATCATAATTCACATATAAATTTTGTATGTGAAATGATGAGCCTCCTGCAGCAGCATCCGGAATGGATTGAGTTTGACCTCTTGGCCCGAAAGAGAGCTCTCCAACAAATGAGGCTTTACCCGTTTTTTTCTTAAGCGCAATATCTATCATTCCCAGTGAAACCGAATTATGGTCTGACGCAAATGATGTGGTAATGTTTTTTGGGTTCTTCGCGAAATCATACTTAAAATAGGTATCAACCGACCCTGAAATCTCAAGTGGTGATGTGGTGGTTTCCTGTGCCATGGCACAGCTAGCGCTGGCCATTGCGAAAATAGCGGTTAAAAGTTTCTTCATGTTTGAGCTTGATTTGAGTTTAGATATTATATAATCCTTAAGAAATTGATTCTGTTAATGGACTGTTTCTTTCTACATAGATGGCTTTTTCTTCAACCAACAATGTACCTTGAGAGTATTTCTCATCATGTTGAGAAGCATCAAGTCCTAATTCTTCTTCTTCTTCAGAAACCCTGATCGGATTGATAAGGTTAACCAATTTGAAAATCACGAATGATACCACAAAACTGAACAAGATCACTATTACAGCACCTTTTAATTGAGTGATAAAGAAAGTTGGGTTACCGTAAAACAAGCCATCAGCACCAGCAGCATTCACTGTTTTGGTTGCAAAAACACCAGTTAACAACATACCAACAATACCTCCAACACCATGGCAAGGGAAAACATCCAAAGTATCATCCAAACTTGTTTTTTGTTTCCAAGAAACCACAAGGTTTGAAATTACCGCAGCAATGGCACCAATGAATATACTTGATGAAATACTTACAAAACCAGCACCAGGGGTAATGGCCACTAAACCAACTACCGCACCGATACAGAAACCTAAAACTGAAGGTTTTTTACCTCTTGCTACATCGAAAAACATCCATGATAAACCGGCAGCACCTGCAGCAGTGTTTGTAGTTAAAAATGCTGAAACAGCTAAACTACCTGCACTTAATGCCGAACCTGCATTAAAACCGAACCAACCGAACCATAGTAAACCAGTACCTATTAATACATATGGAATATTTGCTGGTGGAACTTCTTTATGCTCCAGGTGAGATTTTCTACGTTTCAAAACCAATGCACCAGCTAAAGCAGCCATACCTGCAGAAATGTGAACTACTGTACCTCCTGCAAAGTCTAAAACACCCATTTTAAACAGGAAACCTTGTGGATGCCATGTCCAGTGGGCCAATGGCGAATAAACGAAGATTGCGAATAAAACAATAAATAAGATATACGAGGTAAAACGGATACGTTCTGCAACGGCACCAACCACCAAACCTGGTGTAATAATGGCAAACATTAATTGAAACACAGCAAATAAAGAAAGCGGAATAGTTAAATCTGCTCCACCTTGTAAATGTGGTGCTCCTGAGTTTACACCTTTAAAGAACAGAAATGTTGATGGATTTCCGATAAAACCGCCAATGGTATCACCAAAAGCTAAACTAAAACCAACAACTGTCCATAAAACTGTAATTACTCCAGCCGCTACAACACTTTTAATCATGGTAGACAATACATTTTTACGGTGAACCATACCGCCATAGAAAAATGCAAGGCCTGGTGTCATTAAAAATACAAGCGCAGAAGCGATTAATATGAATGCGATATCTGGCCCACTATACTTGCCTTCGTCGAAATTTGGAAGAAGTGGAATAAATAGAGCGAAAATTGCGACGATCATTAATATCGCAAAGGGCGCAAACTGTTTAAAGGAGAATTTACTCATAGTTTTTAGTTTAATTTGTTAGTAGTGTTTAAATAATCGATTTTTTGGTTATTTATTTTTCTAAAAATACGACATAATGTAATTTTTACACCATAAAATTGAAATATTTTAATAAAAACAGATGATTTTTATAAAGCAAAGCAAAAAAGACTTCCAAAAATAAAAATAATAAAAATTTAGACAGATTTCAATGCAACTTTTTAATAAAAACAAAATCACATATTAACCATGTTTTATATGATTTTACCTAAAATTTATAAAAAATTAGCCTGAAAATGATTACAAAAAGAAAAAACCCATGAAATTTCATGAGTTTTTAAAATAATTATTATAAAATTTAATTTTTTAAGAAAAATATGCAGAACCTTGAATTACCCCCCGTTTTTCGATTTCTTTATCCATATAGGTCTGAATTGCGGATTTATTAAGTCCCCAATTGGGTGCAATTAATAAATCCCAGTCAGAAATGCCAAAAAGTCGCTGAATTACAATATCCGGACGTAAAAGCGGAATCAACTCACAAAGTAAATCTGTATATTCTTCAAGAGAAAACAGTTTAAAGGGCTCTTTTTTATACTTTGTCCCCATAATAGAACCTTCTACCACATGAAGATGATGAAATTTTACAAACTTAATTTGAGGAAACCGGTTAATTTCATGAATATAACCCCTCATCTGCTCTCTTGTTTCCCAGGGGAAGCCAAAAATAGTATGCACACACAAATCGAGTTTACTATCTTTCAATAGTTCTACAGCTGCAACAAATTCGCCATGACTGCAGCCTCTGTTTATCTGATCGAGGGTTTCATCATAGATAGATTCCATGCCCATTTCTAAATCGACATCAAAACGATCAGTATAGCTTTCTAATAGAGCTACTTTTTCTGCATCGATACAATCCGGACGTGTACCTACTGCAAAACCGACAATATCTTCGGTATTGATAGATAATGCTTCATCGTACATCATTTTTAAATAATGTACAGGCGCATAGGTATTGGTATTTGGCTGAAAATAAACGATATACTTATCAGCTCGATATGAAGTTTTAGCCCTTAACATGCCTTCGGCAAGCTGATCTTTGATATTAGGATTTTTACGGGAAGGCTCAGGTGTAAAAGAATCTACGTTACAATATGTACATCCACCATACCCCTTGCTTCCATCACGGTTAGGACAGGTAAAGCCGCCATCTACTATAACCTTAAATACACGTTGCCCTTTATACTTCTCGCGTAAATGCGTTCCATAATTTTTATAACCCTTTATCCCTGAATCTACTAGTGTTCCCATTATTTGCAAAAATACGGTTTTTGTTCGATACGCAGGGTTAGATTTGAGAGATTAGATGTAAGATTTGAGATTGGGCGTACAATTTGTAGCTGGTAACGATTAGTTCTATAAATTTTGAATTATATTTTTCATTTATCAGGCTGCTCACCAAACATCTTTTCGAAATCTGCTTTGCTTTTTATGTAAGATGAGTAATTCCTTATATTGTAATTGGTCATATAAACTTTGAATTCGGCTTTGTTGCTATACTTAGATTTACCCTCGTCATCAATTAGGCTGTAAAATCTATTCCTTTTATCGGGAACTTCATAATAAAGCCCCACCAATATTCTTTAACCACCTCATTACCTTTCTCAAAACGTTCCTTAAATTCTTCTTTCGGCATAATGTAAGTTAAGTACTGTTCTACATTATATTTAAATTGATTTTCAGTAATATCAACATTCCATCCATCGTCTGAACCTCTGACTTTACTGATTGAATCAGGAAGGTCTTCTCTTACCCTGAAAACAGGTATTGGATTATTAGGAGTACCATAATGATTACTATTTAGTTCATCTTTATTGATTGTTATTATTATTCTCTTGCCGCGTAAAGAAGTCGGAAAGGCAAGTCCTTTATCATCAGGATAATTAAAAAAAGTAATCTCTAAGTACTTTTTCATAGATTTTTCTCTAAAAAAAATTTTGTAAATACTCTCTTGTGGAGATAATAAAGATGTTTTATACTGAGTATCTCTGAAATCTAATTGTTCAGGAAATAAAATCCTTAGTTCTACACAATTATCTATATATACAGGAATCGCATTTTTTGAATTATTATCTTTTTTTTTGAAAAGATAGTTAACCCCATAAATTATTATGGGAAATATGATTAATACACCTACAGCCCAGCCAATTGCTTGTGAGATTTGCTTATTCATTTACAGATTGAAACTATTATTTCTTTTCAAACCTCTCCTGAAATTCTTCTTTCGGCATAATGTAGGTTAAATAGGTTAGAACATTATGTTTGTACTGTTGATAAGTAGGTTCTAAGCTTTCATATCCGTTAACAGAACCTTCACTCTCTGAAGTAATTCGAATTGGTTCATTGATCCCTTTGAAAGTAAAAATAGGGATTGGTCTTTCTTTAGTACCATAGCTAGGATCTTTTAAATCATCCTGATTTACCCATCCGGTTATTTTCTTTTTTTCAATTACTGATTCAAAATTCGCATAACTTTGATAGTTAGTATCAAATAAATAAATCCTAAAATATTTACTTTCGATAGTCTCGAAAAAAGTAATGTACTGTATTTCTCCAGATAATCCTTTAAAACCAATACCACTAGCCCCCCGCCTATAATGATCGAAATCTGTTTTCATATAAATTGGACTGTTGATGTCCGAAACTGGAATCTGAAGATCTATTTTAGAAATTTTACCTATATATAAATTTAAATATTTTGCTCCATCATTCTTTCTTACAGTAATTTTATTATACAAAAACACAAATAAGGGAAACAATACAAATACACCGACTATCCAGCCTACAGTTTGTTTACTCATTTGTTTTCTCAAAGCGTTCCTTAAATTCTTTTCTTGGCATTACATAAGTAAGGTACATGTACACGTTATAATCGAATTGTTCTGGCGAGGTATCCTTATTAATCATCTTACCTTCATTCTTCGTTCCTCTTCCTGGAATGAGAATTGGCCCATTTGCACCTCTTAAGCTAAAGCACATTAAGGGCTTTTCTTTGGTGCCGTATTCTGTGTTATTGAAATCATCTTTGTTTACTTTGAGCATAACTGTAGAGTCACCTATGTCATTCCAAAAAAGCGTGGTCAAATCTACCATTCCAATCCTAATGTGCTTTTTGTAGAGTGGCGAATAAATATCTTGGTAACGATAATAGGATAACTTACTGTTGCTTCCTGTCATGTTTTTTCTAACCAACTTAGTTTCAATTTGTTCGCTTATAAAAGGGTTTTTATCAAACGGCATTTCACTAGTGTTAGGCATTTTAAACTTCAACTCTATAACATTTTCCATATAAGGCTTTATAAATGGCTCTACATTATCGTTTTCTTTGATAAAATATTTGTTATAAATAAAGATTATTAAAGGTAAGACTATCATAGCACCAATAATATAGCCTAAAGCCCCACCCATATTTTGTAACCATCTCATTTACCTTTCTCAAAACGTTCCTTAAATTCTTCTTTAGGCATGATGTAGGTTAAGTACTGTTCAACATTATATTTAAATTGATTTTTAGTAATATCAACATTCCATCCATCTTCTGAACCTCTGATTTTACTGACTGAATCAGGAAGGTCTTCTCTTACTCTAGAAACAGGTATTGGATTGACCTTTGTTCCATAAGTATCGCAATTATTCAAACATTGTTTTACATATAGCTTGCCAGTGTTTACTCTTGTATCGGGATTATCAATTACATTAACTATCCACCCCCCCACATATTTACCAAAAATCAAACCAATACCCAATAAACCAAATGCACCATATTTTAAAAGGTTTTTCATTTATCAGGCTGCTTGCCGAACATCTTTTCGAAATCTGCTTTGCTTTTTACATAGGAGAGATAGTTCCTAGCATTATAGCTGGCTGTATAATCTTTAAATTCTTTCTCAGTTTTATAATTAGAATTGCCAATATCATCAACCAAACTATAAAAGCTATTCATTTTCTCCGGAACTTCATAATAGATGATAGGTACTGGTTTCTGCTTAGTACCATACGTACCATCAGAGAGTTCATTTTTATTTACCATTGCAATGATGCTAGCACCATTTTGATCAACATCTGAAATAAAAGCATCGTACATTTGGCTATTCTTTGAATTACTTGAAAAAAAATAATAAATGCAATAAAATTTATCTGATTTATCATCAAAAAAAACAGAGGTTTGTTTATCTAAATAGGCTGTATTATCAGCTTGCGAGAGGTTGAATGCACCCTGAACTTTAAAATCATCAAGTTTAATTGTGAAATTTCTCATGATCAAATGCACGGTATCGCAATTATTCAAATATTGTTTTACATATAGCTTGCCATTGTTTACTCTTGTATCTGGATTATCTATAATGTTAACGATCCACCGCCCCACATATTTACCAAATAATAAGCCAAGACCCAATAAACCAAATGCACCGTATTTTAAAATGTTTTTCATAGAGTTATTTTCGAG
>Ga0308165_1004789_pt1 | contig 13036 bp, 12 predicted proteins | sample PhyWR2_FD_201032 | JGI IMG/M metagenome (GOLD analysis project Ga0308165, IMG submission 201032) | Phyllosphere microbial communities from UC Gill Tract Community Farm, Albany, California, United States - DLSLW.R2 | ecosystem: Host-associated > Plants > Phyllosphere > Unclassified | place: USA...
CGCTGTCATCGAATGCCTGTTCACGGTACATCAGAAACGCTCCAGCTCGGGAAAGGGCAACTGTCCGGCGTGCACATGCATGGCGCCAAACTCGGCGCAGCGGTGCAGGGTGGGAATGTTCTTGCCGGGATTGAGCAGGCCGCTGGGGTCGAACGCAGCTTTGACGCCATGGAACAGCGTCAACTCGTCGCTGTTGAACTGCGCGCACATCTGATTGATTTTCTCGCGGCCCACCCCGTGTTCACCGGTGATGCTGCCACCGACGCTCACGCACAACTCAAGGATCTTGCCGCCCAGGGCTTCTGCACGCTCCAGCTCACCCGGTTGATTGGCATCGAACAGGATCAGCGGGTGCATGTTGCCGTCGCCGGCATGGAAGACGTTGGCCACACGCAGGTCGTATTCGGCGGACAACGCCTCGATCGCCTGCAACACGCCTGGCAGTTCCCGACGCGGAATGGTGCCATCCATGCAGTAATAGTCGGGCGAGAGGCGACCCACCGCCGGGAAGGCGTTCTTGCGCCCGGCCCAGAAACGAACGCGTTCGGCCTCATCTTTGGCCTGGCGCACTTCGGTGGCGCCAGCCAACTCCAGCACCTTGCGCACACGGTCGCAATCGTCGTGGACATCGGCTTCGACGCCATCGAGTTCGCACAGCAGAATGGCCTCGGCGTCCACCGGGTAACCCGCGTGAATGAAGTCTTCGGCGGCCCGAATCGCCAGGTTATCCATCATCTCCAGCCCACCCGGAATGATGCCGGCGGCGATGATGTCGGCCACGGCGCGGCCAGCCTTTTCCACGGAGTCGAACGACGCCAGCAGCACCTTGGCGGTCTGCGGCTTGGGCAGCAGCTTGACCGTGACCTCGGTGATCACCCCGAGCATGCCTTCGGAACCGGTGAACAATGCCAGCAAGTCGAAGCCCGGGGTGTCGAGGGCGTCAGAGCCCAGCGTCAGGTGCTCGCCTTCAACGGTAAGAATTTCGACCTTGAGCAGGTTGTGCACGGTCAGGCCGTATTTCAGGCAGTGCACGCCGCCGGCGTTTTCCGCGACGTTGCCGCCAATCGAACAGGCGATTTGCGAGGAGGGGTCCGGCGCGTAGTACAGGCCGAATGGTGCGGCCGCCTGGGAAATCGCCAGGTTGCGTACGCCCGGCTGCACCCGTGCGGTACGCGCGGCAGGGTCGATATGCAGGATATGGTTGAAGCGCGCCATCACCAGGAGCACGCCTTTTTCCAGGGGCAGGGCACCGCCCGATAAACCCGTGCCGGCACCACGGGCGACCACCGGGACGCGCATCTCGTGGCACAGGCGCAGCACGCCTTGTACTTCATCGAGCTGGCGCGGTAGCACCACCAGCAGCGGCGTGGTGCGATAGGCCGAAAGGCCGTCGCACTCGTACGGCTTGAGCTCTTCCTGCTGATGCAACACCTGCAGCTTCGGCAGGCGGGTCTGCAGGGCCTGCAACAGGGCGGCCCTGTCGACGTCGGGCAGCGCGCCGTCGACGGCTTCATCATAGAGAATGTTCATGGCCGTTTTACTTTACTCCATTCAAATTGCCGCGAGGTCTCTGTAGGAGCGAGCACGTCGAGGCGTCGAACCGTCGCGATGGTAGCTCAGAGGCCGCGGATATCCTGGCAGCCAGCGTCATCGTTGACGACCATCGCGAGCTTGCTCGCTCCTACAGGGGTTGAAGGCTCAATGCCCGCCCACCACCATCTGCGTGAACGGCGCCACATAAGCCTGCAACGTCACCAACCCACCCACCAGGATCGCCAGCACAATGGAATGGAAGAACACATAGCGCAGGATTTCCCCCTCATGGCCGTACCAGCGCGTGGCAGTGGACGCCACCACAATTGACTGGGCGTCGACCATCTTGCCCATGACCCCGCCGGAACTGTTGGCGGCGGCCATCAGCACCGGACTGAGATTCAGTTGCTCGGCAGTGACACGCTGCAAACCGCCGAACAGCACGTTGGACGCGGTGTCCGAGCCGGTCAGCGCCACCCCGAGCCAGCCCAGTAGCGTGCCGAACATGGGGTAGAAAATCCCCGTCGCCGCAAACGCCAGGCCCATGGTCGCATCCAGCCCGGAGTACCGCGTGAGGAAGCCCAGGGCGAGCATTGCCGCAATGGTGATCAACGAGTAGCGCACTACCCAGATTGTGCGCAGGTACTGACGGATCAGTTGCGGGATCGAATAGCCCATCAGCAATCCGCCAACGATGGCGGCCAGGAGAATTCCGCTGCCGGTGCTGGTGAACCAGGTGAACTTGTAGATGGCTTCTTCGGTTTTCGGTGTCGGCACCACCGGCGGCACTTTTTCGATCTGCTGGTGCAGAGTGGTGAAGGTGACGACCGGGGCGAAGATCGGGTTGGCTTCGCGCACGGGTTTGCCCTGTGGGTCGAGCTTGGCCGATTGAGTGACCGGATCGATGGCAGGGCGGGTATCGAACAGGTTCTTGAAGCCCTGGGTGCCCCAGGCGAACACGAATACCGTGAGGATGATCCACGGCATCCAGGCGCGCATCACCGCAGGTTTGGCGTCACTGGCGAAGGTCGCGGAAGGTTCAGGTCTCGCCGCGTGCTCCTCATCGATTTTCGAATTGTCCACGCGACCGGTCAGCGCCGCAGAAGTGTGCACGGTCGCCGGCTTCCAGACCTTGAGGAAGCCGGTCAGGCAGGCCATGGAAATCAGCGCGGCGATCACATCCACGAGCATCGGCCCGTGATAGTTGGACACGATGAATTGCGGCACGGCAAAACTGACCCCGGTCACCACGATGGCCGGCCAGATTTCCATCATCTTGCGCCAGCCGGCGAATGCCCAGATCAACCAGAACGGCACCAGAACCGAGAAAAACGGTAACTGACGACCGACCATCATCGACAGCTCCATCTCATCCAGGCCGGTGACCTTGGCCAAGGTAATGATCGGCGTGCCGAGGGCGCCGAACGCCACCGGTGCGGTGTTGGCGATCAACGCCAGGCCGGAGGCGGCCAGTGGCGAGAAGCCGAGGCCAATCAGAATCGCACCGGTTACCGCTACCGGCGTGCCGAACCCGGCCGCGCCTTCAAAGAACGCGCCGAAGCAAAACGCGATCAACAGCAATTGCAGTCGTCGGTCGTCGGTGATCCGGGCGAGCGAGTCCTGCAGCACCTTGAACGAGCCGTTCTCGGTGGTCAGTCGATGCAGGAAAATGATGTTCAGCACGATCCAGCCAATCGGCAGCAAGCCATTGGCCGCCCCGTACAGCGCTGCCGAACCCGCCATGTTGGCCGGCATGCCGAAGGCGAAGATGGCGATGACCAGTGCTGACGCGAGGGCGAGCAACGCCGCGATATGTGCTTTGATATGAAAGAAGGCAAGGGCCGCCAACATCACCACGACGGGTACGGCTGCCATGAGGGTTGAGATGACCGGGTTGCCGAACGGATCGTAAATTTGCTGCCAGACCATGTTCACCTCTGCTTTTTATTGTTGGGATTGCAGACCCCCAAAAGGGGCGGTGGCTTGTAGTATAGGTGGCATTGCGTCGCTGTCCTGTGCGCGGTAAATCGCGGATTACAGCGGTTTTTTCAAGATCAGTAGCACAGTTTTCGCGGAGGAACGCAGTGATGACCGAGCGCCATTTGCTTCACACCGAAACGCTGTCCAACGGTTGCAGCATCAAAGTCAAGACCGAAATCCTGCGCGACGGTTCACTGGGGATGTTCATCGGCGTCTACCGCCCCGATGGCGCGGCCATCGAGGAAAACGATCATCCCGCGGTGCACTTCCTCGACATGGAAGCGGCGATGGCGTGGGGAATCGAACAGGCCAAGGGCATCGGGAATGGCCAAAGAACCCTTTAAAACATTGCACGCCCCCCTGTAGGAGCGAGCTCGCTCCTACAGGTATGAAGGCAACTTCAAGCCTTGCTGGCGGCCAGATACGCCCCAAGCCGCTGCCCCATCTCTTCGCCCAACGCCTGCAAGCCGCTCATCGGTCGCACCATCACTTCGAACTCGACGATCTTTCCCTGCTCGTCGAAGCGGATCATGTCGATGCCCTTGAGCGCCTTGCCGCCCACCGTGGCGCTGAATTCCAGCACCACATTCAACCCATCCGCCGTCACCAGTTCCCGGTGGTAGGCGAAATCCTGGAAGACCTTGCACACCGTGTTCAGGATCATCGAAACCACCGGCGCGCCAGGATAGGGCGAGTGCGCCATCGGCGAGCGGAACACCACCTCGGGCGCCAGCAGCGCCGGCAGGGCCTGCAAGTCACCCTGGCGGATCATCTCGTGCCATTGGCTCAACGATTGCACGGCGTTGGGGTGCAGCTTCAGCTCGGACATCTTCAACTCCTGTTTTTGTTGTTCTGGCCGAAGACTGTAGCGCAACGCCTGCGAAGTCCTGCTTATGGGGATGTATTCAAGCGGTCGATGGTGGCCGCGTGGAGTTCACGATAGGCCGCCACCAACTGCTCCTGATTGAACGCAAGGTTGCGGCCGCTGGGGTTGGGCAGCACCCACACGGTTGCCTGCGCAAATGGCGTTGATTGTCTTCCCCATGCGACATCGCGCTGGCGGGACAGCGCGCAATACGCTGCTTTCCCGAGAAAGGCGATAAAACGTGGCGCATGCCGGGCGATCTTGCGCTCGAAGTCCACCGCTGCCGCCTGAAACTCCCCGATCGACAACTGATCCGCCCGGGTCGTTGGCCGCGCTACCACCGCCGTCAAACCGCACTGATATTGCAGAATCGTGCGGTCATCGTCCGGGCACAGCTGCTGCGGTGTGAATCCGGCCAAGTGCAACGTGCGCCAGAAGCGATTACTCCTGCCGCTGAAGTGATGCCCCTGGGCGGCGGCCTGCAGACCTGGATTGATCCCGCAGAAAACAACGGTCAGGTGATCGGCCAGGATGTCCTCAAGCGCCATGGCACATCACGTTGACCGCGTTGCGCGCCAGCTCGGTCAAATCCTCTCGGGATTTGCCGGCCCTCGCACGAATCGAAATGCTGTGCAGCAACGATGACGCCAGCACCGCCAGGGCGGCCGGGTCGGCACTTTCGGGCAGCTCGCCCTGTTCGATCGCTGAGCGCAGGCGCGTTTCCAGATCGGCATCCAGGCGGCTCAGACGATCCGACAGCACCTCACGTATCTCCGCGTCTTCCACCGCTTCGGTGGTCGCCGTGCCGATGGCGAAGCAGCCTCGAGGCTGCCCGTCACCGGAAAAATAAATCGACAGTTGCCCCTCGTAAAACTGCAGCAATGCCTGGCGCACCGTCAGTTCAGTGTCCGTCAGTGCCGCGTGCATGGCCGCCGCTGCCACTTCCCAATATTGCTCGAGTGCCTTGATGTAGAGCGCATGTTTATCGCCAAACGCGGCATACAGGCTCGGTCGGTTCATGCCTGCTGCCGTGGCGATGCTGTCCAGGGACGCGCCGGAATAACCGGTGCTCCAGAAAACGCCCAGTGCCTGCTGCAAGGCTGTCTGCGGGTCATAGGCGCGAGGGCGGCCACGCCCTTTGCCTTCGGTCGGTTTATTTTGTGCCATGTCGTACAAAATCCTTGAGAAGGGGATCGATCTGTGGATATTCTTACACCATCGCACAAAATTAAGGAATCAGAAATTCCTTGGTTGCAGGTTTGTTGAAGCGCAGCTCGAACCGGGTGGCGCGACTACGAAACAGGTGCGGCGGGGTGATCCCCCGTTTTGCGCACGGTAAGGCTGTTTTGAGTGGGCATCCGCCCGATTTCCCGGTTAAAGGTGCATTCGATCATGACCAAGCAATTCGATATTCCAGCCACACAAAGCTATGCGCATCCCGAGCCGAACCCGAGCGATGCACCCGGCAGAAAACCTCTCAAGGAAAGCATTCGGCCACTGTTGATGGTCGGCGTTCCGGCGTTCTTCGCCGCGGTCGGCTATGCGCACTATTTGGCCGGCGAGCCCTTTGTTTCCACCGATAACGCCTACGCCCGAGTGGCGAAGGCGTCGGTCAATGCGCGGATCTCCGGGCAGGTGGTCGAAATCGCCGTCGAGGACAACCAACTCGTGCGAAAGGGCCAGGTGCTGTTTCGCATCGACCCCAAGCCTTTGCAGATTGCGGTAGACCGCGCCGAAGCGCAGTTGAGCGTGGCACGCCTGCGCATCGACGGCCTCAAGGCCAGTTATCGCCAGCAACAGGCCGAATTGCAATCGGCCCGGGAGTCGGCGGAGTTCGATCAGAAAGAGTTCGCCCGCAAGAAGGCGCTGGTGGCTTCCGATTTTGTCTCGCGCGCGGTTTACGAGCGTGCCGACACCGACGTAAAAGTCGCACGCCAACGTATAGCCGCTGTCGAGCAACAGCTGGCCAACACCGTTGTCGCCTTGAACGGCAATCCCAACATCAATGCTGACAGCCATCCGACTGTTCGCGAGGCGAGGACGCAGCTCGACGAAGCGCAGTTGTACCTGTCGTACGCGACCGTGTACGCGCCCGCCGACGGTATCGTTGCCAAGGTGGACGATTTGCAGGTCGGCAACTACGTCAACAACGGTGCACCAGCGTTCGCGCTGCTGTCCGATCGTGAAATCTGGATCGAGGCCAACTTCCGTGAAACCGACGTCACACACATGCGTCCCGGTCAGGAAGCGACCATTCGCATCGACACCTATCCGGATCACCTGTTCAAGGCTCACGTCGCCAGCATGAGCCCCGGCGCCGGTTCGGACTTCGCCTTGTTGCCCCCGGAGAATGCCACTGGCAACTGGGTGAAGGTGGTGCAGCGGGTGCCGGTGCGGCTGGAGCTGGATGAGGCGAGTCCGGCGCTGCCGCTGTATTCGGGCACCAGCGCCACGGTCAAGGTCGACACCGGTCATCGCACGCCCTGGTGGCATCCGCTCAAGGCGCTGTTGTCCGCCGGTGCCGAGTCATGAACGCCCGGGCGTTGAGGCTGGCCGCGTTGCTGGCGACCTACATGCAGTCGGCGAACCTGCCGCTGCCGAACGCGATATTGCGGTTGATCCAGGGCAGCCTGTCGATGACCGACGATCAGGCTGGCTGGATCTTCACCGCGTATCTGGCGGCGAGCGCCATCACCATGCCCGTGGCGCAATGGTTGGCGGCGCGTTTCGGTTTGAAGCGCATGTACCTGTCGACGCTGGTGTTGTTCGCGCTGGGTTTGATTCTTGGCACGTTGGCAACGACGCCGTTGCAGTTCATCGGCGCGCGGATCATCCAGGGCCTGGCCAGCGGGGTGATCGCGCCGCTGTCGATGGCGATTGCCCTGGAGACCCTGGCGCCGGAAAAACGCATGAAGTTTGGCGCGACGTGGACCGCTGTCGTGCTGCTGGGCATCGCCAGCGGCCCGAGCATCGGCGGCTGGATCGGTGAGCATTTCGACTGGCGGACGACGTTCTATATCAGCATTCCCCTCACGGCCTACCTCTTCATGGTGATGGCGCTGTGCCTGGAAGAGAAGAAAGCAGCCAAGGCACCAGCCTTCGATTTCTTCGGCTTTGGCACGTTCACACTGGCGTTGATCGGCCTGCAAATGGTCCTTGACCGTGGCGAACGCCTGGACTGGTTCGCCTCCACCGAGATCTGGGTGGAAGCGTTGGGCAGCGCGCTGGGCTTTTACCTGTTTGCCGTGCACCTGTTCACCCGCAAAGTGCATTTCCTCAACAAGCGCCTGTGCGCCGATCGCAACTTCGTGCTGTCGACGATCATCTTCTTCGCGGTCGGTTTTGTGCTGTTGTCGACCATGGCGCTGACGTCGCCGATGCTCGACGAGATTCTCGGCTACCCGCCGGACACCACCGGGGCGCTGACGATTCCCCGTGGCCTCGGTCTGGTGGGCGCGTTCCTGTTGATGGGGCGGGTGCCCGAACGCTTCGATCGCCGCTGGTTCATCGCGGGCGGAGTGGCCGTGGTGGTTTACGCGAATTGGCTGATGCTCGGCTATTCGCCATTGATGGACTGGTCGCCAGTGGCGGTGGCGGGCGCGATTCAGGGCATCGGTATTGGCATGCTGATGCCGGCGCTGGCCAAGGTTGCGTTCAGCACCCTCGATCCGGCGCTGCGCCCGGAGGGCACGGGCTTGTTCAACCTGTTGCGGGTGTACGGCAGCACCCTGGGAGTCGCGGTTGTACAGCTGTTCTTCTTCAACAACATCCAGGCGATGCACATGGCGCTGGCCAGTCAGATCACGCCCTATCACGCCCTGGTATCGAGCTCTCTGCAAACGCTGGAAGGGCTGAATCACCTGATCACTCACCAGGCGGCTTTTATCGCGGTGATGGGTCAATTCAAGATTTTGCTGGTGGCGATGCTGGTGGTCAGTCCACTGGTTGTCTTTCTGCGCAAGCCGGTTGCGGCTCACTAGATTTTGTGGAGATTGCCCAATGAAATTTCCTGCACGCTTCACATCGAAGTTCATCAACACCTTTGGTGCCATGGCGGCGTTGGCGTTCCTGAGTGCCTGCACCGTTGGACCGGACTATCAAATGCAGCCGCCGAGCCAGTCGCAACATTATGACCGCCAGGCTGAGCAACGCCTTACCCGCGACGGTCATGCGCAGCAGCGTATTGGCCTGGGCCAGAGGATCAATGGCGACTGGTGGTCGGCGTTTCAATCGCCGAAGCTTGATCAGGTGGTGCGCCGTGCAATTGACGGCAACCTGGAATTGGTCGCGGCCGACGCCACCCTGCGGCAGGCCGCATCCTCTGTGGCCGCGGCGCAAGGCGCGTTGTATCCGCAAGTTGATCTGGGTGCACAGGCGGGGCGCCAACGGGTTCATAACGCTAAAGAACCGTCGATTTCCAATTTCTACGCCATCGGCCCACGGGTTGGTTTCGACCTCGATGTATTCGCAGGTAACCAGCGCCAGGTCGAACAGCAGCAGGCGTTCAGCGACTTACAGAAACATCGCTATGACGCCGCGTACCTGGCGCTGACTGGCAATGTTGCCAGCCAGGCGCTGCTGCTTGCATCGGCTAACGCGCAGATGCAGGCGGTGGAAAAGTTACTGGCCAATGACACCCGGAACCTCGCGCTTGTGCGCATGGCCCACGCCAACGGCAGCACCACGCAGATCGATGTTTCCCTGGCTGAAACCCGGCTCGCCCAGGACCGTACGCTGTTGCCACCCTTGGCGCAGCAGCGAGACGCGGCACGCCACGCGCTGGCAATTCTCACGGGCAAAGGGCCGGGTGACTGGATTGCTCCGGACTTCGACCTGGCCGAGTTTGTCTTGCCCGCCAATGTGCCTGTGAGCTTGCCTTCCGAGTTGGCCCATGACCGCCCGGACGTGTTGCAAGCCGAGGCACAGCTGCACATGGCCAGCGCTGCCATCGGTGTCGCGACCGCCAATCTGTATCCGCACGTCACGCTCTCGGCGTCATTGGCGCAAGCCGCTTCCGGCAACGGCGGCGCGGCGCTCTGGGGATTCGCGGCCGGGCTGGCCGGCCCGTTGTTCGATGGGGGCACGCTCGAGGCGCAGCGCCAGGAGGCGGTGGAGGGCTACAAGGCAACGCTCGCCGGCTACCAGCAGACCGTGATCAGTTCGTTTGGCCAGGTCGCTGACACGTTGCAGGCGATCAACCACGACGCCGAGGAAAACCGTGCGCAGGAAGAAGCGCTGCGCGCTGCCCAAACCAGCTTGCAGTTGAATCAGCAAGCCTATGCCCAGGGGGAAAACAGCATTCTTCAGATACTCGAAACGGAGCGAGCCTATCAGCAGGCGTTGCTGGGCCAAATTCGCGCCAAGACTGCGCAGTACCTCGACACCGTGCAGTTGTACGTGGCGCTGGGTGGCAACGCCGTCGGTGCTTCCGAGCAACGGGTCGCCTCCGGCGAACATCACAATCTTTCGTATCAGTAACAAACAGTGGAGTAATCACATGTCTTATGAAGCGTTTCACGATGAACTTCGCGATACTCGGTTTCCTCTGGTCAACGGCTCAGGCCAGATGCCGGCCGTAGGGTTCGGCACGCTGTTCCGCGACCTGAGTGTCACCACCCAGGCCATCACCCACGCCTTGGCCGCCGGGTTTCGGCATTTCGATTGCGCCGAACGTTATCGCAATGAAGAGGCCGTCGGCGTTGCTTTCAAGCAGGCGCTCGACGGCGCAACGATTCGCCGCGAAGAACTGTTCATCACCACCAAACTGTGGAACACCAACCACCGTCCCGAGCGGGTGCGAGCGGCGTTCGACGCCAGTTGTCGGCGTCTTCAGGTCGACTACATCGACTGCTACCTGATCCATACGCCATTTGCCTTTCAACCTGGGGACAACCAGGACCCGCGCGATGAGCAGGGCAACGTCATCTACGACGCCGGCGTGACCCTGATCGAAACATGGAGGGCGCTGGAGCAACTGGTGGACGAAGGGCGCTGCAAGGCGATCGGCCTGTCGGATATCACCCTGCCTGCGTTGCAAGACATTGTCGCCCAGGCGCGGATTAAACCCTCGGTGGTGCAAGTCGAGTCCCATCCCTATTTGCCGGAGTGGGAGTTGCTGGAGTTCTGCAAGGCGCATGGCATCATCGTCCTGGCGTTTGCTCCGCTGGGCCACGGCATGCAACCCAATGTCCTGGAGGATGAGGTCATCACTGGCATTGCCCGACACGTACGGAAAACCCCGGCACAAGTGGCGCTCGCCTGGGCGGTGCAGCGTGGCACGGCGTTTTTGACCACGTCGGCGACACCGAGCCATATTCGTGAGAACGTTGATCTGTCCACCTTGCCACAGCGGGCGATGCTGGAAATCAAGGAGGACATCACCACGCGGATACGCTTCAATTCGGTAGTGGAAACCGGCGTTCCGGGATTTATCCCACGCAAGCGATAATCGGAGGCGAGCAGGGCGGCCTTCTGAAGGTCGTCCTTTTTCATTCTCCCGCGAGGCAAGCGATGGACATTTTCCAGACCATGCGTTTTTTCGTTGCCGTCGCGCAAAGCGGCAGCTTCACGGCGGCGGCGCAGGTCCTCGACACCACCACGACCAACGTGTCCAAGGCAATCACCGGCCTGGAAGCCAGGCTGCAAACGCGCCTGATCAATCGGACTACCCGACGCCTGGCGTTGACCGAAGCCGGGGTCCGCTACCTGCAACGCTGTGAGGTTATTCTCGATCAGGTGCGTGAAGCCGATGACGAAGCGGGCACGGCGCATACCACGCCGATGGGGCGGTTGAAGATTCATGCGATGTCGGCCATCGGCAATCACTATGTGATCGATGCCATCGCTCAATACCGCGAGACACATCCGACGGTGATGTTCGACCTTGCCCTGACCAATCGCATACCCGATTTGCTGGAGGAAGGCTACGACATGTCGATCGTGCTGGCCCGGGACTTGCCCGATTCGGGGTTCGTTGCGCAACGGTTGGGAACGACCTACAGCATCCTCTGCGCCTCACCCGATTACCTGCGCAAACGGGGCTGTCCCCAATCGCCGCAAGCACTGGCGGGGCACGATTGTCTGAGGATCGTGAACACGGTCATGCCGGTGGACAGCTGGATGTTCGAAGGGCCCGAGGGCATGGAAACCGTGAACCTGGCGGACTCGCCTTTTCACGTCAATACCGCCGACGCGATGACGGTGGCCATCAGTCACGGGATGGGCATCGGGATTCAGCCGATTGCTTCTGCGGTCGCAGGCTTGAAGGCGGGAACGTTGGTGCGGGTATTACCGCAGTATCACTTCGAGGAGTTCAACCTGTACGCGATTTACCCGTCGCGCAAGTTCGTTGATGCGAAAATCAGGACCTGGGTGGAGTTTCTCAAGGGCTGCATGCCCCTGTTGCTGGCGGCGGATGAACAGGTTAACGTCTTGCGGCAAGCGGCAGGCATGGAGTGTCGACCCTCCAGCATCCGCACGTTGATCAACCGGCCGAGCAGCCCGTGCCCATCACTTGATACTTCAGGATGTGGCGTTTGCCCTGCGAGTCCTCGTAGGTCATCTGCGCCGGGACGGGTGCACACTCGTTGGCGATTTCCGAGACGCTGATGACCTTCTGTATGTCGAGTTTCATACCGTAGTGGTAAGTCTCGACCGAGGCCGGATGACCCTCAGTTTGAGTGGAATCATCAGCGGAAAATGCCGGCGCGGCAGCGGCGGCGAATGCAACCAACATCAATGCTTTGAACACGTTCATGGTCTTGACCCTCGATCGATTTCAGTGAATGTCCCAGGAGCGCTGTGCGCTGAAGCATTGGCTCTTGGGGTGAAATCGATGCTAGGGGGTTACCTCGTTTGCAAACAGCGCCCCGCTGGACAAACACTGTTGCCGAAATCAACAAGTATCCGCAGGGAGGGCAGATCCCTACATTTTCATGAAGGGGTTCTGGCTGCCTGCAACAGCTCGGCAAAGTCGTCCTTATCAATGGGGCGGCTCATGAAGTAACCCTGAACTTCATGGCATTCATCCGTGCCGAGGATCTCCAGTTGCTCCTCGGTTTCCACGCCTTCAGCGGTCACCGTCAAGCCCATGGCCTTGCCCAGACCAATGATCGCCTGCACTACGGCCCGGTCATTGCTGCCGTTGCTCATCGACGCAATGAAGCGTTTGTCGATCTTGATGCCGTCGAAAGGGTAGGCGCGCAAGTAACCCAGGGATGAGTACCCGGTACCGAAGTCATCCATGTTCAGACGCACGCCCAGCTCCTTCAGCGCGACCATGGTCGCCAATGCGCCATCGGTGTCGTTGAGCATGACGTTTTCGGTGATCTCCAGTTCCAGGCGACTGGCCGGGAATCGGGTGGCGACCAGTACCTCGCGCACATCCTCGACCACATCACTGCGAGCGAATTGTGCCGGCGACAGGTTGACCGACAGCAACAATTCACTTGGCCAAGTCAGGGCGGTCTCACAGGCTTCGCGCAACACCCAGCGACCCAGCGGAACGATCAGTTCGGTCTGTTCGGCCAGCGAAATGAAGCGGTCCGGCCCGAGCAGGCCTTCGGTCGGGTGCTGCCAGCGTACCAGCGCTTCCACCGAGACGATCTGCTTGCCGTCCACCTTGTACCTGGGTTGGTAATGCAATACCAACTCGTTGTT
>Ga0308165_1004790_pt1 | contig 13033 bp, 10 predicted proteins | sample PhyWR2_FD_201032 | JGI IMG/M metagenome (GOLD analysis project Ga0308165, IMG submission 201032) | Phyllosphere microbial communities from UC Gill Tract Community Farm, Albany, California, United States - DLSLW.R2 | ecosystem: Host-associated > Plants > Phyllosphere > Unclassified | place: USA...
CCCGAACTCAGAAGTGAAACCTCTTAGCGCTGATGGTAGTGTGGGGTTTCCCATGTGAGAGTAAGTCATCGCCAGCTCATTATTCTAAACACCCTCAACTTAACAGTTGGGGGTGTTTTTTTATGCCTACAAAAATTGGAAATAAACAATTGAAATAAACAATTAATGTAATAAAAAAGAACTCCATATGAGTTCTTTTTTATATGTGAATGAAATTTCGAGCCCGTTCCAAATTAGAAATGGGCTTCCAGACCGACATACGCACCCTTAAACTCAAACTTAAGGTCAGTCTTATCGTAGTCTTTAAATCTATATTGAGCAGGATTAGATTACATTTTTATATGGAAAGTTAATCTTTAAAAGGGAAAAGTAACTAGTACGAAAATTATAAAGAGTAAGAAAAATGAAATATCAGGGAAGCTGTCATTGTGGTCAGATTAAATTTGTAGCTGAAGGCGAGCTATCAGAGGTTTTATCGTGTAATTGTTCAATATGCCAAAAGAAAGGATCTTTACTATGGTTCTTACCGAGCAATCAAGTTAAGGTCACTTTAGAAACCCCTGAAATTTTAGCTGATTACACATTTAATAAACATGTAATTAATCATCATTTCTGTAAGATTTGTGGTATGCATCCTTATGCTCAGGGTAAAGATGCGGAGGGTAATGCTATCTTTGCTATTAATGTTCGATGCATAGATGACATAGATTTAGAAAAAATAAAAATAAATTATTTTGATGGACGTTCAGCTTAATAAATATAAGGATTTATTCAATGGCAATTAAAAAGCAATTAGAAACTTTGGTTGAGCTACTAAAAGATCGGTTTGAAAAGAATTCACATCGTCATAAACAAATAGAATGGTTGAGTGTACAGACTAAGCTAATAAAATCTCCTGATAAACTGAGGTCATTGCAAGAAATGGAAAATACGGGAGGAGAGCCTGATGTGGTGGCTTATGATTCACAGAGTGATGAATATTTATTTATGGATTGCTCTCCTGAGACACCAAAAGGCCGTAGAAGTCTTTGTTATGATCGAGACGCTTTGGAAGCTAGAAAAGATCATCCTCCTAAAAATAGTGCTATAGATTTGGCAATAGAGATGGGAGTACAACTTTTAACTGAGGAACAGTATTACCAATTGCAGCAATTAGGGGAATTTGATCTAAAAACATCAAGTTGGCTTGCAACTCCAGATGAGATTAGAAGGTTAGATGGTGCTATTTTTGCTGACCGTCGTTATGGTCGTGTTTTTGTTTATCACAATGGTGCTCAATCGTATTATGCGGTTCGTGGTTTTCGTTGCTGTTTAAGAGTATAGACTTTGCATTTTAATAGGAATAATTGGGTTTGATGTTTTATGCCAAGAAATTGGAGATTCTTGCAACTTTTGATTGATGCTAAACATGCCAAGATAGGTACTGGAATTAAATAAAAACATCAGGATATCCCTAAAAATGCAATCCAATCCAATTTACTATAATGAACAACATATTGCTTTTGCTGATAATGTTCGTCGATTTGTACAAAAAGAAATGGCGCCTTTTGTCAATGAATGGGATGAAGCGGAGACATTTCCAAGAGAGCTATACAAGAAAGCTGCTGAAATTGGTTTATTGGGGTTAGGCTTTTCTGAAGAATATGGTGGCATTCCAGATGCTGATCCATTCTATTCATTGCTGGCTGGTGTCGAAATGGCAAAGGCGGGTTCTGGCGGAGTGCATATCTCATTGATGGTACATACCATTGGTGCACCGCCGATTCAGCATTTTGGTAGTGAAGAATTAAAGGCTAGAATTCTTCCAACCATTATTTCTGGTGAAAAAATTTCTGCCTTAGCCATTACTGAGCCAAGTGGTGGTTCAGATGTTGCCGCACTTCAGACTAAGGCCGTTCGAGAGGGTGATTATTATATTGTTTCTGGTGAGAAAACCTTTATCACCTCAGGGATACGTGCTGATTACTATACAGTTGCGGTGCGTACAGACCCAACTAAATCGGGCGCTGAAGGTATTTCGATGTTGTTGATTGACGCTCAGAGTGAAGGAATCACTAAAACACCTTTAAAGAAAATGGGGTGGTGGGCTTCAGATACAGCACATTTGTATTTTGACCAAGTGCGAGTTCCTGTATCAAACCTTCTGGGTAAAGAAAACGCTGGTTTTAAAGTCATTATGAATAATTTTAATATGGAGCGTTTTTTCTTAGGTGTGGTGGCCTATGGATATGCATTAGTCTGTTACGAAGAAGCTTTAGATTGGGCACAACAACGTAAAACATTTGGTAAGCGATTAATTGATCATCAAGTAGTTCGTCATAAGTTGGTGGATATGGCAACGCAACTGACTTCAACACGGGCATTACTTGAAGAAACCGCATGGAAAATGACTCAACCAAAGTTACAGGGCCCAGAGCTCGTAGCTCAAATTTCAATGCTTAAAAATGTTGCGACTCGCACTATGCAATTTTGTGCTGATGCAGCTGTACAGACATTGGGAGGCATGGGTTTTATGCGTGGAACTAAATCTGAACGTATTTACCGTGAAGTGAAGGTGAATATGATTGGTGGTGGTGCTGAAGAAATTATGAAGGATTTGATTAGTAAGCAATTGGGTTATTAATTAATGTTTTAATTTTTTTCATTAATTAAAAGTTCTTACTTGCTGATTTGTTTTGTAGAAATATCTAGTACCCACATTTCAGTATTTTCTAAAGTGATTAATAGTTTAGAAGGTGTGATTTGCTGCAGTGAACTAATCCACCATATAGATGGTGGATTTCTATGTATTTCAAAATATTGAGCATTTTCTTGATCATATTTATAAGGGGTAAATGGTTCTTGAATAAAGTAAATGATGACTCCGCATCCACCTATTGCACACCACTTCTCATTTTCATCAATGATAGCGATTTCAGGATTCCCATAAAAATCCCCTATTTCGATATATTCATTTATACAATCAGATTGTGAAGGTGCTATGTAAGCAGTTTCTTGTAAGTGAATAATTTTATAGTTTTTAGATTGGGTTAACTGCACATAGTTAGTATTCATAATTAAATAATTATTCCTTATATACGAGTACGTTTAATAACTATTAAATTATTAATTTATTAATAAAATTTTAAAGGGTTAAATGCTTTTATCCAACCAGTCATAATTTAAAATCGCCCAACGTTCATGATCTTTCCACTCTTTTCCACCTACTCGAAGATATTGTCGAGAAAAGCCTTCTTTGATAAAACCTGCATTTGCAACCAGATGAATTGAAGCAATATTTTCAGGTTGTATGTTTGCTTCTAATCTATGCAAGTTTAAATTTTCGAATGCCTCTTTGAGTAATAATTTTAGACCTTCTTTCATATATCCATGGCCTTGATAGGGATGAAATACTTCATATCCTAAATAGGCAGAATGAAAGTGACCGCGAATAATATTTGAAATATTAAATGTTCCTACAATACTGTGATCTTTAATTAAACAAATAAAAAAACGATGTTCTTGTTCTAAATATGTTTGAAAGTTAGTTGGAGGATAAGTCCAAGGTTGATGTAATTGAACACTACGTTCATAGGCTTCTTTAATTACAGCCAAGTCATTTATTTGAGATTTACGCAAATAGACTGAACTCATTTCAATGCCATCTCCCAAACCATTTCTGTTAACTCATCAATTTTGACCTTGCCTTCAGATTTATACCAGGTTACCGTCCATGAAATCGCCCCACCAACTAAACGTCGCCAAATAAAGGCATCATGTTTTATCTTGCCTTGAGTGCGTAACTTTTCAATAACATCTAACCAAATTTGCTCATATTCGTTACGCATTTTCAAAAGATAATCTTGTTTTTCTTTCGAAAGAGCAAACCACTCGTAAACCAAAACAGCCATTGCAGCACCTGTATCTCCGGTAATTGAAATAAGTTCTGCTTTAATGAGAGCGCGTAATTGTTGCTCTGGATCTGAAGATTGAGTCGCAGCCTCTTCTAAGCGAGCAAGATTGTAAATAATGGTTTGCTCCATCACGTGAGCGAGGATGTCATCTTTACTTTTGAAGTGATGAAATAAGCTACCTGATTGAATTCCAATAAATTGAGCCAATTCACGTACCGTGGTTTTGTCATAGCCTTGCTTGTGAAATAGATACGCAGCTCCCTGTAATAAACGACCCCGAGGGCTATCGTCAAAGCAAGAAATATTTGGAATTTGTTCAATTGAAGTAGCAATCATGCGTGTGGTTTGACCCTTTAAATAAAAATGGATTCTGAAATTTTTTGCTAAATCTCACCCTATTTCAGAATGATTATCGATTTTGGAAGATTTGGTCAACATCACAATAACATTTTGCTCTTTACAAACCAAGCGCTTGCTTGGTAGTGTTGAGTGTAATTTTTAAACAAAATAATGAGAAATAAGATGGTAGGTAATCAGCAGGATGATGAACGTATCGTAAAAATAGGTTGTGCCTCAGGTTTTTGGGGAGATACCAATACGGCAGCTTTCCAGTTGGTCCATTTAACAGATATTAATTATCTCGTTTTTGATTATTTGTCAGAAATTACCATGTCGATTATGGCAAAAGCGAAAATAGTAGAGCCGAAACATGGCTATGCTTTGGACTTTGTCAGCCGAGTAATGGCACCTCTACTTAAAAAAATTGCAGAAAAAAAGATTAAAGTGATTAGTAATGCTGGTGGCGTTAATCCATTGGCTTGTCGGGATGCTTTGCAAAAAATAATTAGCGAATATGGTTTAAACCTGAAAGTAGCTGTGGTCTTAGGTGATGATCTTTTAGCAAAACAAGAACAGTTAAAACAACAAAATATTCAAGAAATGTTTAGCGGCGAGCCTTTGCCAGATCAGGTAGCGAGTAGTAATGCTTATTTAGGTGCAGTTGGAATTCGCGATGCTTTGAATTTAGGGGCCGATATTGTGATTACGGGCCGTGTTGTAGATTCGGCTGTGGTTCTTGCTCCCTTACTTCATGAATATAAATGGTCTTTAGAGAACTATGACAAATTGGCGCAAGGTTCGTTGGCAGGACACGTGATTGAATGTGGCGCTCAATGTACTGGCGGGAATTTTACCGATTGGCAATTGGTTGAGGGCTTCGACAATATGGGTTTTCCAGTGGTTGAAGTGAGTCAAGATGGTTCATTTGTAGTCACTAAACCGCAAGGTACAGGTGGTCTGGTTTCTACCGCCACGGTTGCTGAGCAAATCGTCTATGAAATTGGCAATCCACAAGAATATTTATTACCAGATGTGATTGCTGATTTTAGTCAGGTGCATTTAGAGCAAGTCGGGGAGCATCGAGTCCGTGTGACAGGTGCAAAAGGACAAGCGCCTACATCTCAATATAAAGTCAGTGCAACTTATCCAGATGGCTATCGGGTATTAGTGAGTTTTTTAATTGCAGGACGTGAAGCTCCACAAAAAGCACAAGTCATTGCCGATGCCATTTTAACTAAATGCGAGCGCGTTCTGGCCATGCGTTCAGTGCCACCTTTTAGTGAAAAGTCTGTTGAAATTTTAGGCATCGAAAGTACTTATGGCGCACATGCCCAAGCATTAAATAGCCGCGAAGTAGTTGTCAAAATAGCTGTGAAGCACATGTTTAAAGAAGCATGTATGTTCTTTGCATCCGAAATTGCGCAGGCTTCTACAGGCATGGCCCCAGCTTTGGCTGGTATCGTTGGTGGGCGACCTAAAGCATCTCCAGTCATTAAATTATTTTCATTTTTAATTGATAAAAATCAGGTCAATGTTGAAGTTGATTTTAATGGGCAGCGCTATCCAGTTGAGGTTTCTCAAGGTCTTTCTAGAGAGCAAATTAATACGTTAGCAGCAGGTGAAACAGCAGCCTATCAAGGAAATGAAATTGAAGTTCCTTTGATTGAACTTGCACATGCCCGCAGTGGCGATAAAGGTAATCATAGCAATATCGGAGTAATAGCCCGTAAAGCGGAGTATTTACCTTGGATTCGTTCAGCACTGACTGAACACGCTGTTGCAAGTTATATGCAACATGTTTTGGATGCTGAGAAAGGACGAGTGATTCGTTATGAATTACCAGGTTTAAATGCGTTAAATTTTATGTTGGAAAATGCCTTGGGCGGTGGTGGTGTGGCAAGCCTGCGTATTGATCCGCAAGGCAAAGCATTTGCACAGCAATTATTGGATATGCCTGTAAAAGTTCCGGCAAATCTTTTAGAAAAATAAAATGAATGGATGAAACAAAGATGAGTTATCAATCAATTTTTAGACCAGATGCTTTCGCAAATAAAGTCATTATTGTGACTGGCGGTGGCTCGGGAATTGGTCGCTGTACTGCCCATGAGCTTGCTGCGTTAGGAGCCCAAGTCATCATTACAGGGCGAAAAATTGAAAAACTGGAAAAGGTGAGCCAAGAAATTACAGAAGATGGTGGGCGTGTACATTTTATTGTCTGTGATAACCGTGAAGAAGAACAAGTAAAAAACATGATTGCCGAAGTGATTAACAAATTCGGCAGACTGGATGGCTTGGTAAATAATGCGGGCGGACAATTTCCGTCAGCGTTAGAGAATATCTCTGCAAATGGTTTTGATGCAGTTGTTCGTAATAATCTGCATTCAACTTTCTATTTAATGCGTGAAGCTTATAACCAATGGATGGCAAAACATGGTGGCAGTATTGTCAACATGACTGCCGATATGTGGGGCGGCATGCCAGGAATGGGGCATTCAGGTGCAGCACGTTCGGGAGTTGATAACCTAACCAAAACAGCATCGGTCGAGTGGGGCAGATCTGGCGTTCGTGTGAATGCGGTGGCGCCGGGTTGGATCGTATCATCTGGCATGGATAATTATAGCGGTGATTTTGCCAAAGTCATTATTCCGAGTCTTGCTGGCAATGTCCCTCTAAAACGTATGGGAACCGAGTCGGAAGTTTCATCGGCAATTTGTTATTTGTTATCTGAAGCTGCTGCTTTTGTCTCTGGTGTGACTTTGCGTATTGATGGCGCCGCATCGCAGGGAACACGAATGTATCCGCTAGGCGATGCGACCAATAGCGAATCTTACAATGGTTTTCATCGAGCATTTATTCCTGAAATTTTTAAAGATAAAACTGAAAAAGCTGAGCAAAACAATAATTCAGGCTTGGAGTGAGGAATAAATTAATGACTATTCTCCAATCCGAAATTGCTGTAGGTAGTGAACAGTATCAAAAAAATAAAGATGCACTCCTTGCTCAGTTGAGTGAGGTTCGTGCAATTCAGCGAAAAAGTATTGATAAATCCTATGCTGCCAAACCTAAGTTCGATAAAAAAGGCAAAATTTTGCCCCATGAACGTGTGCGATTATTACTCGATGTCGATTCTCCTTTCATCGAACTTTGTGGTTTGGTTGGCTACAACATGCATGACGATAAAGATGGATCGGAAGCGGGTGGTGGCGTGATTGCGGGCATTGGTTTTGTAAGCGGTGTGCGTTGTCTGGTCTCTGCAAGTAATAGTGCAATTAAAGGTGGAACCATGTCGCCTATGGGTGTACAGAAGACGTTACGCTTACAAAAAATTGCTTTAGAACAAAAACTTCCGCTAATTACACTGACTGAAAGTGGTGGTGCTAACTTAAATTATGCTGCGGAAGTTTTTACGTATGGTGGTATGACTTTTGCTAATCAGGCACGCCTTTCAGCAGCGGGTATTCCTCAGCTTGCAGTGGTACATGGTAATGCAACAGCAGGTGGTGCTTATCAGCCCGGTCTTTCGGATTATGTAATTGCTGTCCGTAAACAAACCGAAATGTTGCTTGCAGGTCCTCCTTTACTCTTGGCTGCTACTGGTGAAGTCGCAACAGCTGAAGAGTTAGGTGGAGCAGAAATGCATTCTCAAATTGCCGGAACTGCGGAATATTTGGCAGAAAATGATGCCGATGGTATTCGACTTGCACGTGAAATTTTTGAGCATTTGAACTGGAAAGAACAGATCAAACCATTTGATATTGCCTATAAAGAACCACGTTATGATGCTGATGAATTATTAGGGGTTATCCCGAATGATCCTAAACAGCCCTTTGATATGAAAGAAGTGGTTGCACGAATCGTTGATGATTCAGATTTTCTTGAATTTAAGCAGGAATATGATGATTTAACTGTTTGTGGCTGGGCAAAAATTGGTGGCTTGCATATCGGTATTATCACCAATAATGGTCCGATTACACCTCAAGGTGCGGCGAAAACAGCTCAGTTTATTCACCTGTGTGAACAGACACAGCGTCCGCTATTGTTCTTGCATAACACCACTGGTTTTATGGTAGGAACCGATGCCGAACAAAACGGTATTATCAAACATGGTTCAAAATTAATTCAAGCTGTTGCCAATTGTACCGTGCCGAAAATTTCGATTGTGGTAGCTGGGTCGTATGGAGCTGGCAACTATGCGATGTGTGGACGTAGTTTATCGCCAGACTTTATTTTTGCTTGGCCGAACTCGCATGTTGCTGTAATGGGTGCTGCTCAGGCTGGAAAAGTCTTACGTATTGTGGCAGAAGGCAAGCAAAAAGCTTCAGGTCAGGAGCCTAATCCACAAATGCTCGACTTTCTTGAGCAAAGTACAGCAGTGAAACTAGAACAGCAGTCTACTGCACTTTTTAACACTGCTATGTTGCATGACGATGGCATTATTGACCCCCGCGCTACACGAAAATTACTGATTTTCCTTTTACAGACCATTTATGAAGCACAGCAGCGGCCATTGAATCCAAGTCGTTTTGGTGTGTCTCGTTTTTAAGCAACTTTTACCGCAATTAAAAAAATTATCAGGAAGAATGTAATGAAATTTACTGCCGAACATGAAGCATTACGCCGTACAGCTCGTCAATTTGTTGAAAATGAGCTAAATCCGAATATTCCGGAATGGGAAGAGGCAGGTCGTTTTCCAATTCATGATGTATTTAAAAAGATGGGTGACCTTGGTTTATTAGGGATTTGTAAGCCTGAAGAAAATGGTGGTTTAGCTTTAGATTATTCTTATAACCTTGTGGTTGCTGAAGAAATTGGACGTGCATCTTGCGGTGGGGTACCCCTAGCAATTGGTGTACAAACCGATATGGCAACACCTGCTTTGGCACGTTTTGGTCGTAAAGAATTACGTGATGAGTTTTTAACACCAGCCATTGCTGGGGAATATGTGGCATCCATTGCTGTATCTGAAGTTCATGCAGGTTCTGACGTGGCGGCAATTAAAACCACCGCAAAAAAAGATGGTGATGATTATGTGATTAACGGCAGTAAAATGTGGATTACCAACTCATTACAAGCCGATTTTTTCTGCCTTTTAGCCAACACTTCTGACGATAAACCGCACGTCAATAAATCGATGATTATTGTTCCGGCAAAAACTAAAGGCATCAGTTTTTCAGAACCGCTCAATAAATTAGGAATGCGCTCAACCACCACAGCACAAGTTTATTTAGATAACGTGCGTGTACCGCAACGTAATTTAGTCGGTGCAGAAGGTATGGGCTTTATGATGCAGATGATGCAATTTCAGGAAGAGCGCTTGTGGGCATGTGCCAATTCGATTGGAGGGTTGGAAACGTTAATTCAAAAGACCATTGCCTATACCAAAGAGCGTACTACTTTCGGTCAGCCACTCATCAATAACCAATATATCCATTTCCGCTTTGCTGAACTCATGACTGAAGTTGAAGCACTGAAGGCATTAACCTACCAAGCATGTGAGCGGCACATTGCTGGTGAAGATGTCAGTATGCTGGCTTCAATGGCAAAACTGAAATCAGGACGTTTAACTCGTGAAGTTGCAGATAGTTGTCTGCAATATTGGGGGGGGAATGGTTTTATGTGGGATAACCCTGCATCGCAGCTATACCGTGATGGTCGCTTAGGATCTATTGGGGGGGGAGCAGATGAGATTATGTTGGGGATTATCTGCAAACTTATGGACATCTTGCCCAAAAAACAAAAATAAGGAACAGGCCATGACACTTTCAGCATCTCTACAAGCGTTAGATATTGATGACAGTATTCAATTAGAACAGGAAGGTAGTATTTTGTATCTCTGGTTAAATCGACCAGAGAGCCGCAATGCCATGAATTTGAAGATGGTCAATGCGATTCAACAAGTCTTTGCTGCCATTCACGATGACCTTGCAATCCGTGCGGTGATTATCCGTGGTGAAGGCGGATTCTTCTGTGCTGGTGGTGATATTAAAGACATGGCTGCTTTACGCGTTGAAGCGAGCAATGTTGGCAACTTACAGCCTTATACTGATTTTAACCGCCGTTTTGGCGCTATGCTTGAACAAGTCGATGCGGCACCACAGACGGTTGTGGTGATTTTAGAAGGTGCAGTTTTAGGTGGTGGTTTTGGTTTGGCTTGTGTTTCTGATGTTGCTATTAGCCGTGACAATGCCCAGTTTGGATTACCTGAAACTGGACTCGGTGTTATTCCTGCACAAATAGCTCCTTTTGTGGTGAAGCGTATTGGTCTGACTCAGGCGCGTCGTCTTGCTCTATTGGGGATGCGTTTTGAAGGGCAGACTGCGCTCAGTGTCGGCGTGGTTCATCAGGTTGCACATAATGAAATCGAACTTGAGCAAGCCTTACAGGAAACGATTCAGCAAATTAAACGTGCGGCACCACAAGCTTCGCGTGTGACTAAAGCACTATTACATCGAACACTCAATGAACCATTAACACATTTACTTGATGATGCTGCTCAGCAGTTTGCTCAAGCGGTTGGTGGAGCTGAAGGACAAGAGGGAACAATGGCTTTTATTCAAAAACGGTTACCGAATTGGGCCGATGAGTCGTAAGCGATAAGGATAAAAATAATGAAATTTTCCAAACTACTGATTGCCAATCGTGGTGAAATCGCAGTTCGAGTGATACAGACGGCCAAAGCAATGGGCTATCAAACTGTAGCAGTTTATTCTGATGCTGACCGCAACGCTCGCCATGTGCAAGAGGCCGATGAAGCCGTTTACATTGGGGCGTCTAAAGTATCTGAATCTTACCTTTCTATTGCCAAAATTATCGAAGCCTGTAAAAAAACAGGTGCTGATGCTGTACATCCTGGTTATGGCTTTTTATCAGAAAATACCGATTTTGCTCAGGCATGTATCGACAATCAAATTACTTTTATTGGCCCGACAGCTTCTGCAATTGAATTGATGGGAAGTAAACGCCTTTCAAAAATTGCCATGATTAAAGCAGGTGTTCCTTGTGTACCGGGTTATGAAGGTGATCGGCAAGACCTAGAATATTTGGCTACCCAAGCAGAGCAGATTGGTTTTCCAATTATGGTGAAAGCTTCTGCGGGCGGTGGTGGTCGTGGTATGCGCTTGGTACAGCAGGCATCCGAGTTGGTTGAGGCTTTACAAACTGCACGTTCAGAGGCAGAGAATGCCTTTGGCTCAGGCGAGCTTATTTTAGAAAAAGCAGTAATAGCTCCACGCCACGTTGAAATTCAGATCTTTGGCGATACGCATGGCAATTATGTTTATTTGTTTGAGCGAGATTGCTCGATTCAACGCCGTCACCAAAAAGTCGTTGAAGAAGCACCTTGTCCAGTCATGACCCCTGAATTGCGTCAGCAAATGGGGGAGGCTGCTGTTGCAGCGGCTAAAGCATGTGCTTATGTAGGGGCGGGAACTGTTGAGTTTTTGCTTGATGTATCGGGCTCATTTTATTTTTTAGAAATGAATACTCGTTTACAGGTTGAGCATCCTGTTACTGAGCTCATTACTGGTTTAGATTTGGTTGAATGGCAATTACGTGTCGCCAATGGTGAATATTTACCATTGCAACAACATCAGTTGACCTTAAATGGACATGCAATTGAAGTGCGTTTGTATGCCGAAGACCCACATCAAGATTTTTTACCACAAACAGGTCAAGTGTTACGCTGGAAGCCAGCAACATTGCCAAATGTGCGAATTGACCATGGCATGTTGGCAATAGATGAAGTCAGCCCTTTCTATGACCCAATGGTAGCTAAAGTAATTGCATATGGTAAAACTCGCGAAGATGCTATTCGTTTACTTGCTCGTGCTGTAAATGATAGTGTTTTACTTGGTGTAAATAGCAATAAACAATTCTTGGTTAATTTATTGCGTCATCCAGTTGTTGTCGCTGGTGATACCAATACCGCATTTATTCAACAGCATTTTCAAGATGACATCAGCCTACATCATCAGGTTTTATCTTTAGAAACCTTAGCGATTGCAGCAGCATTATTTAGCCAGAGTAAAGGTATTGTTGCTTGGCAAACAGGGCTTGGTATGCCATTACCCCTAAAACTGAAATCTGCCGATCAGCAAATCCAGTTGCAGCTATTCTCTGAAAATAACTTGGTTACTGTGCAGCTCTGTGACCAAACCATTCATATTGAAGTTATTGAAAAGACAGCAGAGCAAATGATCTATGTGGTTGATGGTGTACGGCGTCGTGTCCAATATATATTGGATGGCGATCAGCTTTATTTAGATCGAGATAATGGCAATGTTGCGATTCGCAATGTGACTTATGCTGCTCCAGAAATAGCTGATGTAGCTGGAGATGGTAAAATTCGTGCACCAATGGATGGTGCAGTGGTCAATATCTTGGTCAATAAAGGAGATCAAGTGGTGAAAGGGCAGACCTTACTAGTGCTCGAAGCTATGAAGATCCAGCAACAGATTCGATCTGATGTAGATGGAGTGGTCGAAGATATTTTAGGTCAGCAAGGCCAGCAAGTAAAAAAACGGCAAATGTTATTTACTATTCAGGTTTAATAAAAAAATGCCACCTTTTAGGGGTGGCATTTAGTTGATTGCATAGACAAATTTTTAAGCAATGAATTGTGTATAAGCACAGTACAAATAGCCTAAAATTGCTAAAGCAACTAGAGGAGCAATGATCTTTGACCATGTCGGTACAGAAATCTCGGTAGCTTGTTCTTCAATATGTAAGTCATCATGATGAGGTTGGGCTTGGTGAACCATCTGGTTGAACTCCTTCATTGTTGTATCCAATGATAGCTCTTC
>Ga0308165_1004791_pt1 | contig 13033 bp, 9 predicted proteins | sample PhyWR2_FD_201032 | JGI IMG/M metagenome (GOLD analysis project Ga0308165, IMG submission 201032) | Phyllosphere microbial communities from UC Gill Tract Community Farm, Albany, California, United States - DLSLW.R2 | ecosystem: Host-associated > Plants > Phyllosphere > Unclassified | place: USA...
AGCGCTACGTTACTGTTCTCTTCCCCGCGCTCCAGCACCACCCGGGTACCGGCCGGTTCAATCAACGTTTGCTGCGGACAGCGCTGAGGATTGGCGTAGACCTCCCCTTCGGTGCCGTGCATCAGCAGCCCTCTGCCGCCGATATCGGCAAAGAACGCCGCGACGCGGGTGACATACTCCGGATGTGAAACGCTGGAAAGACGCAAAGCCTCATCTTCACCAAACGGCGTCGCCAGCTTCGCCAGCGTATGGGCGCTGTTACGCACCCCCATCCGCCAGCGCATCGCCAGCTGTTTTTCCAGCGGCGGGCACAGCGTGCTCACCGGGATGTACACCGGCTGGTGCCCTTCCAGCTTCGCCTGCGCCTGCCCGCCGTGACGGGTAGGCTCGATGCCCATCAGGGTAAAAATGGTTTCGGTCAGCACCCGGGTCGGATCTTCACTGACCCCGTGCACCACCACCGGGAACCCGAGTTTGTTGAGCAAAATCGCCAGCAGCGGGGTGAGGTTCGCCTGCTTGCGCGCCCCGTTATAGCTGGGGATCACCACCGGCATCGGCTTTGCCACCGGCGGCGTCAGGCGCAGGGTTTGCGCCTGCATCGCCTCGTAGAAGCCGCGCATTTCGGCCTCGCCTTCTCCTTTAATACGCAGCGCAATCAGAATGCCGCCCATCTCCAGTTCCGGCACCTCGCCGTTCAGCATCTGGGTATACAGTGCCCGGGCGGTAACATGATCCAGGTCGCGGGCGTGGTTTTTGCCCCGTCCGACCTCTTTGATAATTTTGCGATAATCCACGACGACTCTCCTTGCGACAGCTTTTTAACACTATAGCGTCGATAAGGCGGCAGCGGACAGACATTTCTCTTATTGCCTTCCGCCCATTCCATTCTGCCGCCGTAAAGCCATCTCTCTGTAATTAAAGAAAAAAGCGTAATTCAACATTTAATCGAATTATTAATCCCACCGTGATTAATTAAACCGCAGCGAGTAATTACGTAAATTACCCCTCGATAAAGCCGCCCCGCTTTTCATTGTTTAATCACAACGGATGTTATTAATTCAGGAATTATTATGCGTAAAATCGTCTCCGCCACACTGATTGCCGCTGCGTTAAGCTGCTCCGCCTCTGTCTGGGCTGCCAGCAGCGGCGAAGGACAAATTAACTTCACCGGCGAAATCATCGATTCCGCCTGCCAGGTAGTCAATGGCGTCAGCAGCCCGCTGGACGTCTCGCTGGGCAAAGTGTCGCAAACGGCGTTTACCGGTTCAGGTTCGACCACCTCGACCACCCGTTTCGATATTCAGTTAAAAGATTGTCCGGAGACCGTCACCAGCGCCGCGATCACCTTCGGCGGCTCGGCTGACGGCAGCAATGCCAACGTGCTGGCGGTGACGCCAGGTACCGGAGCCGCCACCGGCGTCGGGATCCAGCTGCTGGATAAAACCGAAAATCCGCTGAGCCTGTATACCGCCTCGACCAGCTACCCGCTGCAGTCTGGCACCACCACCAACGATCTGGTCTTTGGCGTGCGCTATATCCAGACCGGCAGCACTATTACCTCCGGTCCGGCGAATGCCGTCTCCACCTTTACCGTTATGTACAACTAATCTCGCGGACGGCGGTCGCTTGCCGCCGCTGTCCGTGCTGCTTTATTCAGAGTCCCGCCATGCGTAAAACGTTGTTGATCTCCCTGCTGTTACTCGCCAGTACCGCCCATGCTGGGGTGATTATCGAAGGCACCCGGTTAATCTATCAGGCCGATAAAAAAGAGGCCTCGCTGGGGATATCTAACCCGGACAACCTCGATTATCTGGTGCAGTCCTGGGTAGAGCGTGCCGACCATACGCGGGACAACGCCCCTTTTCTGATCACTCCGCCGCTGTTTCGCCTCGATGCCAGACAGGACAACGTCCTGCGCGTGGTGCGCACCGGGGGCACGTTGCCTGACGATCGTGAATCTCTGTACTGGCTGAACATCAAGTCGATCCCGTCCTCGGCCCATCAGGAAAATACCAACACCCTGCAAATCGCGATTAAAACGCGCATTAAGCTGATCTACCGCCCGGCCGGTATTTCCGGCAAGCCGGATGAGGTAGGCGATCGCTTACGCTGGCATAAACAGGGCAATAACCTGGTGGTGGACAACCCGACGCCGTTTTACATGAACTTCCAGTCCATTACCGTCGGCGGCAAAAATATCGCCAACGTGAGCTGGGTGGCGCCCGACAGCGAAGCCCACTTTGCGGTGCCCGGCGGCATCAGCGGGGATCGCGTGTCGTGGAAAATCATCAATGACTACGGTGCGGTAAGCCACGCCTGGTCTGCCAGCCTGCCGTAAGCTGTCGCGCCGTTATGCCATGGGATTACTCAACCAAAGCACCGCGTAAAACCGGGCGCCGCATGCTGCTGGCGCTGGGCTGCGCGGTGTTAAGCTTTTGCGTACAGCAGGTGCTGGCGGATGATTATTTCAATCCGGCGCTGCTGGACATCGACACCCCCGGACAGGGGAAAACCGACCTCAGCGTGTATGAATCCGGGCCTGGCGTAGCGCCGGGTGAGTATCAGGTCGATGTGTATGTGAATAACAACAAGGTTGCCAACAAAAAGATCGCCTTTACGCTGCAACATCCGGCGCATCAACCCGCCACTCTGCAGCCCTGCCTGTCGACGGCGGCCCTCAAAAGTCTGGGGATCCAGAGCGATAAATTCAGCGTGACTCCGGATGACGGCTGTGTCGATCTCTCCGGACGCTCGTCCGCCAGCGCGACGTATCACGCGAATCAGCAGCAGCTGCTGTTGAGCATTCCCCAGGCGGACCTCGCGGCCATCCCGCAGGGGTACGTGGATCCGGGGGAGATGGACGACGGGATTAACGCCTTTCTCCTCAACTACAGCTTCTCCGCAGGCAATAACAAGGGGAAAGGTGACAACAGCGACGATCGGCGCAGCGAGTATCTTAACCTGCGCCCCGGCCTGAACCTCGGTGCCTGGCGGCTGCGCAACTATTCCACCTGGAGTCAGACCCACGACGAGGATGACACCCAGCGCGATTTTTCTACCGTCTACAGCTATGCCCAGCGCAACATCCTGTCGCTGGGCAGCGTCGCCACCCTTGGCCAGAGCGCCACGCCGTCGGACGTGTTTGACAGCCTGTCGTTCACCGGGGCGCAGCTGGCTTCAGACGACGATATGCTGCCGGACAGCATGAAAGGTTTTGCCCCGCGGATCCGCGGCGTGGCGCACAGCAACGCCCAGGTCGTGGTGCGCCAGAACGGCTACATTATTTACCAGAACTACGTCGCCCCCGGCGCTTTCGACATCACCGATCTCTATCCCACCGGCGGCAGCGGCGATCTGAATGTTACCGTCAAAGAGACCGACGGCAGCGAGCAGCACTTTGTGGTGCCCTACGCCTCGGTGCCGGTTTTGCAGCGTGAAGGCCGCCTGAAATACAGCCTGACCGGGGGCCGCTACCGCAGCTATGACCATAGCGTGGAGAAAACACCTTTCCTGCAGGGCACCGGAATTTACGGTCTGGGGCATGATTTCACCGCCTACGGTGGGATCCAGACCAGCGAGTATTACGATGCTCTGGCGCTCGGCGCGGGGAAAAACATCGGCGACTGGGGGGCGTTGTCCGCCGATGTCACCGAGGCACATTCGCAGATGCAGGGACAACCCACCACCCAGGGTCGGGCATGGCGGGTTCGCTACAGCAAAGACTTCGCCACTACCGGCACGCACCTGACGCTCGCCGGGTATCGCTATGACAGCGCCGGGTATGCCAGCCTGGCGGACACCCTCGATTCCCACACCCATGACGATGACTGGACACCCGCGGATCGCCGCCGTAATCGGCAGGAGGTAACTCTCGATCAGGCGCTGGGCGATGAGCTGGGGTCACTGACCCTGAGCCTGGTTAACGAGGATTACTGGAACAGCCAGCAGAGCATGTCCTCCGTCAGCGTCGGGTATAACGCCAGCTGGCACGGGATCAGCTACGGCATCAACTACGGCCTGAGCAAGAACACCCAGGACAACCAGAGTGACGATGATGAGCGGGACAACGAGCAGACCCTGGCCTTTAACGTCTCGGTGCCGCTCGGAGGATGGATGAAAAACAGCTGGGTCAATTACACCCTGAATAACAGCAAGCATGACACCAGCCAGAACATCGGCCTGAACGGCACCGCACTGGAGGGGAATAACCTTAGCTGGGGAGTACAGCAGGGCCACAGCCAGTCCGCAGGTTACAGCAGCAACCTGAACACCGACTACAAAGCCACCTACGGCGAGCTGACGGCGGGCTACGCCCAGGATAATCAGCAGCGCCAGCTTAACCTTGGCGTGCAGGGCAGCATGATTGTCCACGCTAACGGCGTGACCCTCGGCCAGCCGATGGGCGATACCGTCGCGCTGGTCAAAGCGCCCGGGGCGAACGGCACCGGGATCGGCAACCAGGCCGGGGTGAGTACCGACTATCGCGGCTACGCCATCGTGCCCTACGTCACCCCCTATCACCACAATGTCATTGCGCTGGATACCGAAACGCTGCCCAGCAACGCTGACGTCGGCCAGGCGGCAAAAGTGGTCACCCCCACCCGGGGGGCGATTGTGCGCGCCAGCTTTAAGACCCGCGTCGGCAGCCGGATGTTACTGACCCTGACCCGGGCCGACGGGCGTCCGGTGCCCTTTGGCGCGACGGCAGCAGCGGCCAATGAGAGCGGGGAGTTTATTGTCGGCGATGCCGGACAGGTCTACCTGACCGGGATGCACGCCCGGGGCAACGTTAACGTCAGCTGGGGCAAAGGGGCTGCCGCTCACTGCTCGGCCCATTATCAACTGCCGTCTCACACGGCGGACCCGGTGATTAACGTCACCGCCCGGTGCGTGTGATCGGCGGCGAGGAGAGAAGATGAAACCACTGCGTTACGCCTGCCTGCTGGCCCTGTTTGCCAGCCTGTTTCTGGTATTACCCGAGGCCAGCGCCTCCTGCTCGACGCCAGATCTGCCCTGGGCGGCTACGCCGGGGACGCTGACCGTACCCACCACCCTCGCCGTCGGCAATGCCATTCCTGGCTCCGCACGCAGCCACACGGTGAAAGGCAGCTGTGATGCGACCGACAGCGGCAAACCGATCACCGCCTGCCATCTGGGCGAGGGGCAAGAGGTGCCGGGCATGCCGGGCGTGTTCCAGACCAGCGTCGACGGGATTGGCATCGAGCTGCTGAACAGCGCCGGACAGCCGGTCAGAGGCCGTGCGGCACGCTGCGACAGCAGAAGCACGCCGCTGGGCTACGTCAGCAATGACGGCTCCGGCAGCTTCAATCTGGCGATGACGGTTCAGCTGGTAAAAACGGCGAACACCAGCGGAAAACAGGCGCTGACGGTGCGCAACGGGATCTGGACCCTGGGGATCTACCCGGATGAACCGCTGGGTCAACGCAACGCCATCCGCTACAGCGGTAATCTGAATCTGCAGGCGACCACCTGCTCGGTGGATCCGAAAAGCCTGACCGTGACGTTAGGGGATTTTCCGGTCAGCCAGTTTACCCAGGTCGGCAGCACCAGCGACTGGAAGGCGTTCAACCTGACTGCAACCTGTACCGATGTGGTGAACATGACGGCCCAGGTCACCAGCGCCAACGGCTTTACCACCCTCCGGGATGGGGATGACGTGCTGAACCTGACGCCGGGCAGCGACAGCGCCACCGGCGTGGGCGTTGAAATGTTGATCGACAAAGTCGCGCTGCGCTACGACTACCCGATCCCGTTTGGCGATGAGACCGTGCCCAATCAGCCGTTCAATCTGCCTTTCGAGGCGCATTACTACCAGACGAGCGAACAGGTCACCGCCGGAAAAGCGAATACCGTCGCCACAATCGACATTGAGTACCAGTGAAGAGAGCACCATGAAATCTGCAGCCCTGTTACTGATGCTGGCCAGCCTGTCCGCCTCGGCCACCGACGTGAGCCTTAGCATCGAAGGTAATATTTATGACACCGCCTGCCAGGTGGACAGTACCAGCCAGGATCCGGTTATTGATCTCGGCCAGGCGGTGGCCAGTGATTTTAAGGGGGTGGGGGATACCGGGCAGTGGAAGAATTTTGATATTACGCTGTCCAACTGCCCGCAAAGCCTGAGCGTGGCAACCATCAAGCTGGAGGGGCAGCGCGACACGCTGCATCCCTTCAAGTTTGCCAATACCGGCAGCGCCAAAGGCCTTGCGCTGGAGCTGGCCGACCGTACCGACTCCATTATTCTGGCACCGGAATCCCGGTTTAATGCCGTGATTGACCCGGTCACCCATACCGCCGATTTTCCGATGGCGGCGCGCTATTACGCCTCAAGCACCCCGGTCAGCGCCGGGGAATTTACCAGCGTGGTGCAGATCACCTTCACTTACCAGTAGGACCGCGCCCCTTAGCACGGATGCTTTTCTTACGCCCGGCAGCCACTTTTGCCGGGCGTTTTTTTACCTCCGGCACCTCGGGCTGCTCGATGGGAAACACCGGTAGCGCGTTCAGCAGCCGCTTACCGTAATTTTTGGTCAGCAGACGTTTGTCGTAAATCACCACTTCGCCCGAGCAGCTGTGGCTACGGATCAGGCGCCCCACCTGCTGGATAAGATTGAACGACGCCGCCGGGAGGCTCTGCACCTCGAACGGGAAACGGTTCAGGCTTTTCAGCCACTCGCCTTCGGTGAGTACCACCGGGCTGTCGATCGGCGGGAACGCAATCTTGTGGATATGCACCTGGGTCAGGTAATCCCCTTTCAGATCCAGCCCTTCGGCAAACGACTGTAGCCCGACCAGCACGCTGCGCTCCCCGCTGTCGATCCGTTTACGGTGCAGCTCCACCAGCCGGTAACGCGGCTGATCCCCCTGCACCAGCAGCAGTAAACGCAGATCGGTGACGAAGGTTAAAAACAGCTGCATCGCCCGGGCGCTGGCGAACAGCACCAGCATGCCGGGGTACTTTTTGCTCTCCAGCTGCTGGCGGAAATAGGCTGCCATTTCGGCGAGATGCTGCTCTTCGTTGTCGATCAGCGGCTCGTACTGCATGCGCGGGATCACCAGCTTGCCCTGCTCGCAGTGGTTAAACGGCGAATCGAGGGCCACAAAGCGATCCCCGGCTTTCTCTTTCAGGCCGCTCATCTCCTGCAGGCGCGAAAAGCTGTTCAGCGAACGCAGCGTGGCGGAAGTGACCACCACATGCGGCACGCTGCGCCAGAGCAGTTTTTCCAGCTGATCGCTGACGCGAATGCCGACGCAGTGGAAGAACAAATGCACCTGCCCGTCTTTTACCTCGCGGGTTGCCCACTTGGTGACCGGCGCGCCGGAGGCCTGCGCCAGCGACGCCAGCCGCCAGAGCTTGCTCTGCCCCTCGAACATGCCCAGCGCGCGGTTCATCTGCAGCAGGATCCGGTGCAGACGCACCACATCATGACTGCCGGTTTTTTCACTGAGATCGTTCAGGAACAGCTCCGCCAGCCCGCGCAGCTTCTCAATAAGCTGCGCCAGCTCGCGGCAAATCGCCATGATTTCATCCGGCAGCTCGCCCATCTCAAAGCGGTGTTCCGCTTCCTGGCCGGGCGGAAGATAGAGATCGAGAATGTTGTTCAGCGAGGCAATATGGCTGTACACCGTTTCGCAGTGCTCGCTGAGGCGCTCCGGGACAGACAGCGGCGGAATGGTTTTTGGCCGGAACTGATCCATGCAGGTGGCGACCAGCTTGCAGAACAGATCGAGCTGCAGGCGGAACCAGGGGGCCGTGATTTCGGCGCTCATCTCCAGCGCATCGCGGGCGACGTCCGGCAGATGGTGGCCTTCGTCCAGCACCAGCAGCAGATTTTTTGGGTCCGGCAGAACGGCTTCACTCTCCATCGCCGCCATCACCAGTGCGTGGTTGGCAACCACCACTTCGGCTTCCTGGATTTCGCGACGCGCGACAAAGAACGGGCACTCCCGGTAGTAGTGGCAGTTGCGGTTCAGACAGCTGGCCTTGTCGGTGCTGAGTCGCCGCCAGAGGTCGTCGGCGATGGCTTTATCGGTATGATCGCGCAGGCCATCCCATTTATAACCGTCGAGATCGACCTTCAGCCGGGCACACAGCTCCTGCTCGGCTTTGTTATTCGGCGTGAGATCGTCATCGAGGAACGCCAGCAGATCCTGCTGGGTGGGTTCGCTGCTGGCAAGCGCCGTCAGGTTGCGCGGGCAGACATAGCGCCCGCGCCCGAAGGCAGCGGTAAAGCGCAGATCGGGGATAATCTTGCGCAGCAGGGGCAGGTCTTTGCTGTAGATCTGATCCTGCAGGGCGACGTTGGCGGTGCTGATCACCAGCGTTTTTTGTTCTTCCCGGGCGATAGCAATCCCGGGGATCAGGTAGGAGAGGGTTTTACCGACGCCGGTCGGCGCCTCAATTGCCAGATGCCTGCCTTCGTCCCCGGCGAGCGTTTTCGCCACATCGGCAATCATCTGCCGTTGCGGTGCGCGGGGGATAAAATCGGGGATCTGCTGTTGTAGCGCCTTATACCAGGCGGCAATTTGCGCTTTCAGCGCGGCGGTTAAAGCCATGATGAACCTGAAATACTGTATAAACAGCCACTATTGTGGCACTTTCTCTGGCGGGTCGCAAAAAGAAAAGCCCGGCTTTACGACCGGGCTTCCAGATTACTGTGCGGCTGCAGGTTTGCGCGGACGACGTCGGCGCTGCTGTTCGCCTGTCGGTTTGGCATCACCCTCGCGACGCGGTGGCTTGCTGGCCGCTTTCGGTGCGCCACCGTCGGAACGGCCTTCAGTACGGCGCGGCTGCTGTTGACCGCGACCGCCGCCGCCCTGTCCGCGTCCACCGCCCTGACCACGACCGCCGCCCTGGCGACCGTTCTGAATAGGCTCAGCTTTGATGGACGGATCCACCTCGTAGCCTTCGATAGCGATACGCGGGACTTCTTTTTTCAGCAGGCGTTCGATGTCGCGCAGCAGTTTAATTTCATCCACGCAGACCAGCGACAGGGCTTCGCCGGTTGCCGCTGCACGGCCGGTACGACCGATACGGTGCACGTAATCTTCCGGCACGTTCGGCAGCTCGTAGTTAACCACGTGCGGCAGCTCTTCGATATCCAGACCACGGGCGGCGATGTCAGTTGCCACCAGCACGCGGATGTCGCCGGATTTGAATTCTGCCAGCGCACGGGTACGCGCGCCCTGGCTCTTGTTGCCGTGGATCGCCGCACTGCGGATCCCGTCTTTGTTCAGCTGTTCTGCAAGGTGGTTAGCCCCGTGCTTAGTGCGGGTAAACACCAGCACCTGCTGCCAGTTGCCTTCGCCAATCATCTGGGACAGCAGCTCGCGCTTACGCTTTTTATCCACCATGTGAACATGCTGGGTCACCTGCTCAGAAGCGGTGTTGCGACGCGCCACTTCCACTTCCAGCGGGTTGTGCAGCAGTTTAGAGGCGAGCTGTTTGATTTCGTCTGAGAAGGTCGCAGAGAACAGCAGGTTCTGGCGACGCGCAGGCAGCTTAGCCAGCACGCGGCGAATATCATGGATAAAGCCCATGTCGAGCATGCGGTCGGCTTCGTCGAGGACCAGGATTTCTACGCTGTCGAGCTTAACGGCGTTCTGATGTTCCAGATCGAGCAGACGGCCCGGGGTGGCTACCAGCACGTCGACACCGCTGCGCAGTTTCATCATCTGTGGGTTAATGCTCACCCCACCGAACACCACCAGCGAGCGGATGTTGAGATAGCGGCTGTACTCACGCACGTTCTCACCCACCTGGGCGGCCAGTTCACGGGTTGGGGTCAGGATCAGGGCGCGCACCGGGCGACGGCCCTTCGCATGCGGCTCATTGTCGATCAGACGCTGCAGCAGCGGCAGGGTAAAGCCCGCGGTTTTACCGGTACCGGTCTGGGCGCTGGCCATCAGGTCACGGCCCGCCAGTACGGCAGGGATCGCCTGCTGCTGAATAGGGGTAGGTTCGCGGTAGCCCTGTTCTTCTACAGCACGCAGAATTTCCGGGTTCAGGCCAAGGGTATCAAAAGACATAACAACTCCGAACCGCCCCGACCGTTTCAGGTGTAGTTTTCAGGGAGATAATGACAAATAAGAGGACAAAAACCACAGTGTCGCGAAGCAGCGGAGTGTAGCAGCTTTTGTGACATGGCGCATAAAATATCCCGCAGCGATTCATCAACGAAATATTTCTCCGGCTGGCTGGACTTATGTCAAATTCGACATAAAATTAATCAATCGATTGATTAACTCTGTGAGCCGTTATGAATCCAGTCCCGACCACCACCAAAGGCGAGCAGGCTAAAGGCCAGCTGATTGCCGCCGCGCTGGCACAGTTTGGCGAGTACGGTATGCATGCCACCACCCGCGATATTGCCGCTCAGGCCGGGCAGAACATCGCCGCCATCACCTACTACTTTGGCTCGAAAGAGGATCTGTACCTCGCCTGCGCCCAGTGGATCGCCGATTTTATCGGCACCCACTTTCGCCCGCACGTGGAGGCGGCCACCGAACTGCTGGCGGCACCCGAGCCGGATCGCGTCGCAATCCGCGGGCTGATCCTCAACGCCTGCCACAACATGATCCAGCTGCTCACCCACGACGATACGCTGAACCTGAGTAAGTTTATCTCACGCGAGCAACTCTCGCCTTCCGCTGCCTACCAGTTAGTTCACGATCAGGTGATTGCCCCGATGCACACCCATCTGACCCAGCTGGTAGCGGCCTATACCGGGCGCGATGCCCAGGATACGCAGACCATTTTGCATACCCATGCGCTGCTGGGCGAAGTGCTGGCATTTCGCCTGGGCCGCGAGACAATTTTGTTACGCACCGGTTGGACAGAATTTGATGAGGATAAAGCCGCGCAGATTGGTCAGGTCATTACCTGCCACGTCGATCTGATCCTGCAAGGTTTAACGCTAAGGAGCCTGGAGTCATGAAAAAACCTGTGGTCATTGTTGTGGCAGTGGCAGTTTTGCTGGCCGCTGGATTGGGCGGCTGGTGGTGGTATCACAGTCAGCAGGATAAACCGCTGACCCTGTACGGCAACGTTGATATTCGCACCGTAAACATGAGCTTCCGCGTCGGCGGGCGGCTGGCGTCGTTAGCCGTCGATGAAGGGGATGCGATTGCCGCCGGTCAGACGCTGGGCGAGCTGGATAAAGCCCCGTACCAGAATGCGCTGCTGCAGGCTCAGGCCGGGGTGTCCGTGGCCCAGGCGCAGTACGATTTAATGCAGGCAGGCTACCGTGACGAAGAGGTGGCGCAGGCCGCCGCTGCCGTCAAACAGGCGCAGGCCGCGTACGACTACGCGCAGAACTTCTTCGCCCGCCAGCAGGGGTTGTGGAAAAGCCGCACCGTGTCGGCCAACGATCTGGAAAATGCCCGCTCCTCGCGGGATCAGGCCCTTGCGAGTCTGAAATCGGCGCAGGATAAATTGCGTCAGTACCGCTCCGGCAACCGTGAGCAGGATATCGCCCAGGCAAAAGCCAGCCTCGAACAGGCTCAGGCCCAGCTGGCGCAGGCCCAGCTCGATCTGCACGACACCACCCTGGTGGCCCCGGCCAACGGCACGCTGATGACCCGCGCCGTGGAGCCGGGCAGCATGTTAAGCGCGGGCAGCACGGTGCTGACCCTGTCCCTGACCCGTCCGGTCTGGGTGCGGGCCTATATTGATGAAACCAGCCTCGGTGATGCAAAGCCGGGACGCGAAGTGCTGCTTTATACCGACGGACGCCCGGATAAGCCGTACCACGGCAAGATCGGGTTTGTCTCACCCACCGCCGAATTCACGCCTAAAACGGTCGAAACCCCGGATCTGCGCACCGATCTGGTCTATCGCCTGCGCATTATCGTCAACGATGCCGACGACGCCCTGCGCCAGGGGATGCCGGTGACCGTCAGCTTCGACAATGGGCAACGCCATGAATGATGCGGTTATCCAGCTCTCGGGGCTGGTCAAACGCTTTGCCGGGATGGACAAACCCGCCGTCGCCCCGCTCGACTGCACGCTGCATAAAGGCTACGTTACCGGGCTGGTCGGCCCGGACGGCGCCGGGAAAACCACCCTGATGCGGATGCTCGCCGGGCTGCTGAAGCCCGATGAAGGCACCGCCCGCGTGCTGGGACGCGATCCCATCAAGGACGATCGCGCCCTGCACGCCATGCTGGGCTATATGCCGCAGAAGTTCGGCTTATACGAAGATCTGACGGTGATGGAAAATCTGACCCTGTACGCCGATCTGCGCAGCGTTACCGGCGAGGTGCGGGAGAAAACCTTCCAGCGCCTGCTGGAGTTCACCGCGCTCGGGCCGTTTACCGGCCGGCTGGCGGGCAAACTCTCCGGCGGGATGAAGCAAAAACTGGGGCTGGCCTGCACGCTGGTGGGCGAACCGCAGGTATTGCTGCTGGACGAACCCGGCGTCGGCGTCGATCCGATTTCGCGTCGGGAGCTGTGGCAGATGGTGCATGAGCTGGCGGGCGACGGGATGCTGATCCTCTGGAGCACGTCGTATCTCGACGAGGCCGAACAGTGCCGGGACGTGCTGCTGATGAACGAAGGGGAGCTGTTGTATCAGGGCGATCCGACCGCCCTGACCCACAGCATGACCGGGCGCAGCCTGCTGCTGCATACGCCGCAGGAGAATAACCGCCGCCTGCTGCAGCGGGTGCTGAGGCTGCCCGAGGTCAGCGACGGGATGATCCAGGGCAAATCGGTGCGGGTGATCCTCAAAAAAGGGGCCAGCGCTGAAGACATCCGCCAGGGCGCGGGCCTGTCGGAGCTGACCCTCGACGACACCGCACCGCGCTTTGAAGATGCGTTTATCGACCTGCTGGGCGGAGCCGGCACCGCGGAATCCCCCCTCGGAGCGATCCTGCACACCGTTGACGGGACGCCTGGCGAAACGGTAATCGAAGCCAAATCGCTGACCAAAAAATTTGGTGATTTTGCCGCTACCGACGACGTCAACTTTGCGGTGAAGCGCGGGGAAATTTTCGGCCTGTTAGGCCCTAA
>Ga0308165_1004793_pt1 | contig 13028 bp, 12 predicted proteins | sample PhyWR2_FD_201032 | JGI IMG/M metagenome (GOLD analysis project Ga0308165, IMG submission 201032) | Phyllosphere microbial communities from UC Gill Tract Community Farm, Albany, California, United States - DLSLW.R2 | ecosystem: Host-associated > Plants > Phyllosphere > Unclassified | place: USA...
TTTGGTGGGGAGTGTTTAATTTGAACTTGGTGTTAGCTAATTTCATGTTGGGGGGGAGGTGATACAGTATTAAGGTACTCTCTCAAATCCCCCAGAACATAAGATTAATAGCATCCTTGATCTCATCGGCATAGTCGCCAAGATCCGCAATCACTTCACCAATGACTTCAATGGGAACGCTCGATAGCTCAGTGGTCATCAGTCGATAATCTTCGCCATCAATACGGATCAAAGGGAACAGAGTCTTATTCACTTTCTCAGACAGGTGGTGTGCTTCGATAAGCGGGATGACCATCCGTCGTTTTGGTGTATCAACAAGATCACTTTGCACATCGACAAATATTTTGTAATGACTGATGCGTTTATATTGATACACAATGAATTGCATAATTACCAGTTCCTGTTTTCATCAGCAAAGGAGCCGTTCAGTGCGATAAATTGGGCGACTTCCTCCATTCCTTCGCGGTTTTCCTTCTTCCAGTTCTCAGCCTTTATACGGCGGGCTTCTTTGCCGATGACATCATTCACCAGACCAGAAATATTGACTCCAGCAGCACTCAGAATCTGGTAATTGTCTTTGTCTACAGTAACGCTAACGCGGTGTTTCATGATAGTGATCCCCTCTTATGCATACTATGAGTATATACTCATAGTTATTGCTCAGCAATTAGCCAAAATCCAATTGTCCCTACCCGCTGTCAACACTCAACAAAGCATACTTCTATTGTATTATTTTTGTTCAGTAAAAAGGGAGTCGGCATGCCTACAGGCTCAAAAAACACGTGTTCAACAACAAGGGGAATACGTTTCCCGCATGAGATTATCGAAGCATGGCAAATCGACGAAACCATAGCGTTATGAGCGGTTACTGACGGAGTGGAAAGGGGGGTTACAGGGGCGGGCCTTACCTGGATTTCAAACACGAGGAAGACTCACATTCACTCGACGGGTCCTTTAGAGATACAGACTTATTTGACTGGCTGAGACAGGCAGAAATTTATCAGGACGGCAGAAAGCAAAAAACCCGCCATAGGCGGGTTCTTCTAAATAGTGGTGCCCGGACTCGGAATCGAACCAAGGACACGGGGATTTTCAATCCCCTGCTCTACCGACTGAGCTATCCGGGCAACGGGGCGCATTAAACCCTAATCTGTGCAAGGCGTCAATGATATTTCAACAAAAATGTGTTGCTTGCTCAACTTTACAGCGTATTTTGCAGTGTTGCTGCAATATAGTCGATATTTTGTCTATTAAACGACCATTGGTGGTCATTGTCAGGCGAGAAATATTGATGACTCATTCCTTTAACGAGACAGTGGATTTAATCCTCCGCTGGAAACTTTTTCTGACTCGATGCTGTGATGGGTAACGCGTTATAACAGAGCAATAAATGTAGTTTAATAAAAAAAGCGAAATAAGGTAAAGCTATTACTGTTTTTTTAATCATTTTATGAAATACATGAGCTTATCTGATGGAGGATAATAAGTTGTAACGTCACAGGAGTAATAAAAATGATGTCCATTAATGGTCCGGTATCATTGGCAGCACAAGCATTTAATACAATTATAAAATGTCAGCCCGTCATTGCGTTGTCTCCTCTATTTAAAATAGCGAGTATTATAAATAGCACTGATTCGTTACCAGAGCAAAACTCGCTGGAAAAAATGGATATATTAATAAATAAATCAGATCCTTGCCAGGTCGATTTGGCGGCGAAGTTTAAACGAATCGTAAGAGATTCTCAGCTTAACCCGAAAAAAATAGCTGAAAAATTTAATATCGTTAGTGAAGGGGCTGAGATACTATCAGAGAACACAAATTTTAGACTCGCAAAAGCGATTGATAAACTCTATCCTCGGCCTGATACCCCTTTGGATAATATTGACCGACTGGTGGTTTTTGGTGATAGCCTTTCTGATTCTAAAGGACGGATGTTTGAAAAAACGCATCATATATTTCCTTCCTATAATCAGTATTATGATGGCAGGTTTACTAATGGGTTTGTCTGGGGGGAATACTTATCCTCACCTGCGTTTTTGAATAAAGAGATGGTTAACTTTGCTGAGGGCGGTAGTACTTCGGCAAGCTACTCAGCCTTTAATCTGCGTAGCAATTTTTTATCAAATCTTGATACCCAAATAAAAGATTACCAGCCATCCGGCAGAGATTTAACTATCTTATTTGCGGGTGCCAACGACTATATTACACTTCATAAAAATGATATTTTGAGAATCATCGAAAACCAGATGGACGAAGTTGAAAAATTATTAACAGGTGGAGCTAAAAATATTCTGGTTATGGGGTTGCCTGATATATCTCTGACACCAGAAACTGAACATTCTGATGATAAAAGAGAGTATAAAAATATTACTCTTGCACATAATTTTTTATTACAGAAAAATATCGATGAGTTGAAAGAGAAATATCCAGAGGCCAAGATATTTTTCTTTGATACCTCAGCGGCGCTGAAAGAAATTATGACTATCGCCCGTGAGATTGGCTATGATACAACTCACGCCTATACCACTCATGGTTATATTCATATTCCTACGGAAACCGATCCGGCACTCAATATATCACCGGAATATCTTTATAATGATGGCGTTCATCCTACCCAGGAAGTTCATCATACCTTTGCTACCATATTGAATAATTTTATCGTTAAAAGTTATGCCGAGAAAGCCGTTGCTGCCTAGCGGATTGAAGCATCCTTGGCGTCATTCAACAATCCTTATCGCGGTACCAGGAAGACTATTCTGATACCGCGACAAATGACATCCCTGGAGAACAGAGATAACAAAATCAGGTCAGCGCGCCGCCCTTGCGGCATAAGGCAAAGCGTAAGATATCTTCGGCCAGACGACGGGCAGTATCGATATCAGCCTGGCTATGTTTGACCAGTAATTTAGACAGACAGCCTTCCAGCACCAGTTCCATCTGATCGGCCACCATCGCAGGGTCATCCACTTCAAGCTGGGCCAGTAAGGTATGGGTATAGTTCCAGGCGGCTTGTTTTTGCTGATCGGCTAGCTGATGAATAGGATGAGTGGGATCAGGGTAAAAGGTGCAGGCGGCAATAAACAGGCAGCCAGGGTAACGCTGTTTATTCAGACATTCAGTCAATGCCTGGTAGCGTTGCAGCAGTTTCTGCTGGACGGGTAGCTCTTCATTAAGCATTAGCTGACGCTGCCAGACTTCAACCTTGCTACTTAAATAACGTAGCGCATCGTACAGCAGAGCTTCTTCATCAGGCCAGAATTGACGAATTTCGGCAACCGGGTGATGCGCTTCCTTAGCCACAGTCTCCAGCGTAATACGAGCGATGCCTTCACGTTCAAGGACATGCAAGGTATGTTCTAAAACGTCTTCACGTTGCACGGTGTTCTCCTTCGATTAACTCAAACAGTCAACACTATCTATTGTATCAACGGGTGTAAATGGGTACTAAATTCGGCGGCATCCATAAAGCCCGTCACTCTTAAGTCCGATTGTTCATGACCTTGTGAGTCAAAGAATAAGATAGTCGGTAGCCCCAGGACATTAAGATGTTTCAGTAAGGCTTTGTCCGCGTCATTATTTGCCGTGACATTGGCTTGCAGTAATACCATACCAGATAGCGCTTGCTGCACCCGTAGGGAGCTAAAAGTATATTTCTCAAAAGCTTTACAGGCTGTGCACCAGTCTGCGTACAAGTCGAGCATCACTGGCGCTCCCTGGGCTTGTTCCAGCGCTTGATTCAACTGATCGATGTTTTCAATCGGTATAAAGTGTAGCTGAGACTGCTCGCTGTGGTTTGATGGTGTGCCAAATGCCCAGTCCTGCAAAGGACGTACGCTAACAATAGCGGCGACCAGGAAGAGGATTTGTAGCACTCTTATCCACGATTTATTCGCGCTCAGACTGGTAATAAAGGCCCAGCAAAAGAAGGCCACAGCCAGTAAACTCCAGAGACGTAAGCCCCAGACATCGCCGATAATACGTTCAAGTAAAAAGACCGGCAGGGCGAGGATAACAAAACCAAAAGCGATTTTGACACTCTCCATCCATGGGCCGCTTTTGGGCAGCAGCTTATTACCAAAGACGGTGATCAGTACCAGGGGTAAGCCCATGCCTAAAGCGTAGAGATAAAGCGTTCCTCCCCCAAGCCAGAGATTTCCGCTCTGAGCGATATAGAGCAAAATTGCGCTTAACGGCGCAGTAGTGCAAGGCGAGCAAATTAATCCTGCTAAGGCACCCATCGCAAAGACCCCGTAAACGGAGCCACCTTGCTGGCGCTGGCTGATTAATGTCAGGCGAGTCTGCACAGAAGACGGCAGTTGCAAGGTAAATAAACCGAACATTGACGCCGCCAGCAGGACAAACATGACTGAAATCCCGACCAGCACGTAAGGGTGCTGTAATGCTGCCTGAAACGGTAAGCCGACGGCGGCGACAACCAGCCCTAATGCGGTATAGGTGAGCGCCATCCCCTGGATATAAATAAAGGCCAGCAGCAAGGCTCGGGGGGTGGAAAGGCGAGCTTTACCCCCGAGGACGATACCTGAAATGAGCGGGTACATCGGTAATACGCAGGGGGTAAAGGCAATCCCGATGCCAATTAAAAAGGCCCATAACGCTGAAAACGGTAGCGAGTGACTTGACGTAGCAGATGGGGAGTCCGCTACTGGAGAAGCTACGGCCTGAGATGCAGGCAAAGCCTCGACAGGGCTAAGCGGAACTGTCAGGGTTTCTGGTGGATAGCAGAAACCAGCCTCAGCACATCCCTGGTAAGTCACACTTAGAAAGGCGCCTTTTTCGGCGCTGTTCAGGGTGAGGGGGAAGCTGAAGTGGTCGGTAAAAATCTCCGTTTTGCCGTAAAATTCATCTTCATGCCAGGTCCCTTGTGGGACTTCGAAAGGGACCAGCCGGGCATCCGTGGGCAGCACTTTTATTTGCTGGCGATAGAGATAGTAACCCGGCTTAATTTGCCAGTTCAGAGTAACCTGGCTATCTATTTGTTGAAAATCAAACGCAAAAGCCTGTTCGGCAGGCACAAACTGAGACTTATTTGGGCCATCAAATAATCCAGCAAAGGCTTGTGAACTGCAAAGCAGCAGAATGAATGTAAAAATGCGCAATGCCATAAAAGTTCTTCACTGTTTGATGAGCTACTGGCAGAGCCAGTGATGCCGGGAATAGGAGAAAAATAGCGCAAAAATGACCGATTATCTGGTATTAATTCGTCACGCGAGAGTGCGCTGTGATACAGACAGAATTTGAATAACGCAGAGGTATGCGTCATCGCTGTCACTCATATCTCTTAAAGAGACAGCGATGAACTATACCATGCAGCTGTAGGGATAAGCGGTTAAACAGCCGGTGTTTAACGATATTTACAGAAGAATACCACCGAGAATAAATCCGAAGATCACGCAGAGCGTAATGGCAATGATACCTGGGATCATAAACGGATGGTTAAACACATATTTCCCGATACGGGTCGAACCGGTGTCATCCATTTCAACGGCAGCCAGTAGTGTTGGATAGGTCGGTAGAACAAACAGGGCAGACACCGCAGCAAAAGAGGCGACTGCCGTTAATGGGCTTACGCCTAGCATCAACGCAGCAGGTAACAGAGCTTTGGCTGTTGCGGCCTGAGAGTAGAGCAGCATGGAAGCAAAAAATAGCACCACAGCGAGCAACCACGGGAAGTCGTTTAGCAAGTCTCCGGCAAAGGTCTTGATATCACCAATATGTGCCTGGACAAATGTATCCCCTAGCCAGGCAACACCCAGCACGCAAACACAAGCACTCATACCCGACTTAAAGGTACTGGCATTCAGTACTTCACCGGTATCGATTTTACAGCTGAAGCTGATCAGCGCAGCGATAGTCAGCATAAAGACCACAATAGCTTCATTACGTGGCAGTACGGGATCCTTAATCAGACCGACGGTATCACTGATTGCGGTGGCATAAAACATCACTGCAAGGATACCAATCAGAAATAATAAGACCGCACGTTTAGCATGTGGCTTCAGTTCTAATACCTGAGAACCGCGCAGCTGAACTTCACCTTTCGCCAGACGTTCCTGGTAAACCGGATCGTCTTTAAGTTCACAGCCCAGGAAGTTACAGACCCCAGCTGTCAGCATAATCGCAGCCAGTGTTGAAGGAATACAAATAGCCAGCAGCGTCAAGTAGCTGATTCCCAATGGCTCAAGCACGCCGGAGAAAAAAACTACGGCAGCAGAAATAGGAGAGGCAGTGATGGCAATTTGTGAGGCAATAACCGCGATAGATAAAGGACGAGAAGGGCGGATACCTTGTTCTTTAGCAACTTCGGTAATGACCGGCAGTGTCGAGAATGCAGTATGTCCGGTTCCTGCGAGAACGGTCATCGACCAGGTGACTAATGGGGCCAGAAAGGTAATGTACTTGGGATGACGGCGTAACAGACGTTCAGCCATGCTGACCAGATAATCCATACCGCCTGCGACTTGCATTGCTGCAATAGCGGCGATGACAGCCATGATAATTTCAATCACGTCAAAGGGAATGGAACCGGGATTTATCTGGAAAACTAATGTCAGTACCAGAACGCCCAACCCCCCGGCAAAACCGATACCTATGCCGCCAAGTCTGGCTCCAAGGTATATCGCCAGTAAGACGATAACGAGCTCTGCAGCAAACATAATGACTTCCTCACTAATTAATCAATTGAAAATGAATTGTTATATTTTTGTGGTACCTAAAACGAAAAAGGCACGTCATTTATGACGTGCCTTTTTGGCGTTATTCAGTAAAACTATTTATCGTTTTCATCTGTATACCGTTTGGCTTTGTATGCCGGATGCATCAGGTTCTGAACGGAGAAGATGTCGTCCAGTTCATCCTCTGTGAGCAAACCACGTTCCAGCACAACATCACGTACGCTCTTGCCTGTCTCAGCGCAAATTCTGCCCACAATATCACCGTTATGGTGACCTATATATGGGTTCAGATAGGTGACGATACCAATGGAGTTATAGACGTAACTTTCACACACTTCTTTGTTTGCAGTAATGCCGTTAATGCATTTCTCCAGCAGATTATAACAGGCATTTGTCAGAATATGTATGGATTCAAACATCGCCTGGCCAATTACTGGCTCCATTACGTTTAACTGTAACTGACCCGCTTCTGAGGCCATAGTTACGGTCATGTCATTACCAATCACTTTGAAACAGACCTGATTCACCACTTCAGGCACTACAGGGTTAACCTTGGCCGGCATAATTGAAGAACCAGCCTGAAGTTCTGGCAGATTAATTTCGTTCAGCCCGGCACGAGGACCTGAAGAGAGCAGGCGTAAGTCGTTGCAGATTTTCGACATTTTCACAGCCAGACGTTTCAGCGCACTGTGAACCATCACATAAGCACCGCAGTCAGAGGTGGCTTCGATTAAATCCTCGGCAGGCACGCAAGGCAGACCACTGACCTCGGCCAGTCTTTGTACCGCAAGCTGCTGATAGCCATCTGGCGTATTCAGGCGTGTACCAATAGCGGTTGCGCCAAGGTTAACTTCGAGCAGTAATTCTGCGGTGCGCAGCAGGTTTTTCTTCTCTTCACTTAACAGAACGTTGAAAGCATGGAATTCCTGACCCAGACTCATCGGGACCGCATCTTGCAATTGCGTGCGGCCCATTTTCAGAATAGCCTCAAATTCGACGGATTTACGCTGGAAACCTTCGCTGAGCTGGTGGATGGCTTCAATCAGTTTAATAATCGAGGCGTAAACAGCAATTCTAAAACCGGTAGGATAAGCGTCATTGGTCGACTGACACTTATTCACGTGATCATTTGGGTTGAGATATTGGTACTCACCTTTCTGATGACCCATCAGTTCCAGTCCGATGTTGGCCAGAACCTCGTTAGTATTCATATTGACAGAGGTACCTGCGCCGCCCTGATAAACATCGATTGGGAACTGATCCAAAAACTTACCCTGTTCTAAGATTTCATCGCAGGCCTGGATGATGGTATTTGCGATAGATTTAGGAATAGTTTGTAGTTCTTTATTCGCCATGGCAGCGGCTTTTTTGACCATCACCATGCCGCGAACAAATTCAGGTATATCGCTAATTTTATTGTGGCTAATGTAGAAGTTTTCAATCGCACGCAGAGTATGGATGCCGTAATAGGCCTCCGCTGGCACTTCCCTGGTACCCAGTAGATCTTCTTCGAGACGAATGTTGTTTAGCATGTAAACCTTCTTATTTAAACTATCACAATGTACACACAGGATATCTGGCATTGATAGCAATAGACCGATGATTATGCCCGGTATTTGCTTATTGGCCCTGATGATATGCTGATGATAGCTAAATGTATTAACCTGGATCACTTATTCTTGCCAATGCAGGACAACAATTATTGATTTGTGACAGAGGTCAATAGTTGAGGATGATGAAAAAACACTTTCTTCCCCCCCTTGAATTTTGACTATAGTGCCGCCATCTCTTGTTGGGTGAACGTGACAACCCCATTTTTTGTGAGCGCCTGAGTTAAGGGGCTTGCCTGATGACAGGAGTATTCAGTGCGCTGGATCCCATTTATTGCCTTCTTTCTCTATATCTATATTGAGATCTCTCTCTTTATACAGGTAGCGCATATTTTTGGTGTTTTTCTGACGTTGATTCTTGTGATACTGACTTCAGTACTGGGTGTATCACTGGTGAAGAACCAAGGTTTAAAGAACTTTATGCTGATGCAGCAAAAAATAGCAGCAGGTGAGAGCCCAGCGGCAGAGATGGTAAAAAGCGTCTCGCTGATCATCGCCGGTATTTTGCTTATCTTGCCTGGATTCTTTACCGATTTCCTTGGCCTGTTGCTGCTACTTCCACCCATACAGAAACATTTAACCGTTAAACTGATGCCTCATCTGCGTTTTTCCGCGATGCCAGGCGGTGGATTTGGTGCGGGAAGTTCCCATCAAGGCAGTACTTTTGATGGTGAATATCAGCGTAAAGATGATACGACGAAGCGCCTTGAAGACCAGGATCGCCACGATCGTTAAATTTTCTAATTTTTTTTGTGACACCCCCTTGAAGGGGGCGTTAATTACCCCCACTTATCTGGGCAGCAGCCGAATCCTATTCGGGCCGGCGTTACCTAAATAACTGATACTGACTTTCTCGAAGGAGAGCTATCAATGAGCATTCGTCCATTACACGATCGTGTTATCGTCAAACGTAAAGAAGTTGAATCTAAGTCTGCAGGCGGAATTGTTCTGACTGGCTCAGCAGCAGGTAAATCAACTCGTGGCGAAATTATCGCTGTCGGTAAAGGCCGCATCCTGGAAAACGGCAGCGTACAAGCGCTGGACGTTAAAGTAGGCGACATCGTTATTTTTAACGACGGCTACGGCGTGAAGTCCGAGAAAATTGACAACGAAGAAGTGCTTATCATGTCAGAAAGTGACATCCTGGCTATCGTTGAATAATATCTGCGTACGAACACCTGAACGAATTTGAGGAATATAAGAAATGGCAGCTAAAGACGTAAAATTCGGTAACGACGCTCGCATTAAAATGCTTCGCGGCGTGAATGTACTGGCAGATGCAGTGAAAGTTACCCTCGGCCCGAAAGGTCGTAACGTGGTTCTGGATAAATCTTTCGGTGCACCGACCATCACCAAAGATGGTGTTTCCGTAGCACGTGAAATCGAGCTGGAAGATAAGTTCGAAAACATGGGCGCTCAGATGGTGAAAGAAGTTGCTTCTAAAGCCAACGATGCTGCAGGTGACGGTACTACTACCGCAACTGTACTGGCTCAGGCGATTGTGAGTGAAGGTCTGAAAGCGGTTGCTGCAGGCATGAACCCAATGGATCTGAAGCGCGGTATTGATAAAGCAGTTATCGCTGCGGTTGAAGAACTGAAAGCGTTATCTGTACCTTGCTCTGACTCTACAGCTATCGCTCAGGTTGGTACTATCTCTGCTAACTCCGATGAGACAGTAGGTAAACTGATCGCTGAAGCGATGGATAAAGTCGGTAAAGAAGGCGTCATCACCGTTGAAGACGGTACTGGCCTGGAAGATGAACTGGACGTTGTTGAAGGTATGCAGTTTGACCGTGGCTACCTGTCTCCTTACTTCATCAACAAGCCTGAGACTGGCGCTGTAGAACTTGAAAGCCCGTTCATCCTGCTGGCTGACAAAAAAATCTCTAACATCCGTGAAATGTTGCCAGTTCTGGAAGCCGTTGCTAAAGCCGGTAAACCATTGCTGATCATCGCTGAAGATGTTGAAGGTGAAGCACTGGCTACGCTGGTTGTTAACACCATGCGCGGTATTGTTAAAGTGGCTGCGGTTAAAGCACCTGGTTTCGGCGATCGTCGTAAAGCCATGCTGCAGGATATCGCTACTCTGACTCGTGGTACCGTTATCTCTGAAGAGATCGGTATGGAGCTGGAAAAAGCGACCCTGGAAGACTTAGGTCAGGCGAAGCGTGTTCTTATCAACAAAGACACCACCACCATCATTGATGGTGTAGGCGAAGAAGCTGCGATTCAGGGTCGTGTGACTCAGATCCGTAAGCAAATCGAAGAAGCAACTTCTGATTATGACCGTGAAAAACTGCAGGAGCGCGTAGCGAAACTGGCAGGCGGTGTTGCAGTAATCAAAGTTGGCGCTGCGACTGAAGTTGAAATGAAAGAGAAAAAAGCACGCGTTGATGATGCTCTGCACGCAACTCGTGCTGCAGTTGAAGAAGGTGTTGTTGCTGGTGGTGGCGTGGCATTGGTTCGCGTTGCGGCTAAGCTGGTTAACCTGACTGCACAAAACGAAGATCAGAACGTGGGTATCAAAGTTGCGCTGCGCGCAATGGAAGCTCCGCTGCGTCAGATAGTCGCTAACGCCGGTGAAGAGCCTTCTGTTGTTGCTAACATGGTAAAAGCTGGCGAAGGTAACTATGGCTACAACGCAGCAACTGAAGAATACGGCGATATGATTGCTTTCGGTATCCTGGATCCGACTAAAGTAACGCGTTCTGCTCTGCAGTATGCTGCTTCTATCGCGGGCCTGATGATTACTACCGAATGTATGATTACCGACCAGCCAAAAGGCGATGCTCCTGATTTAGGCGCTGGCGGCATGGGCGGAATGGGTGGTATGGGCGGCATGATGTAATCATGTAGTCTAAACACTACTGCTTGTGAAGGAAGCCTGTAAGCTTATAGCTTACAGGCTTTTTTTTTGCGCTGGGCAGAGTGCATAGTGCCTTGATTGATGCTGTTAGTTGGCCGTAGTGTTTAACAATCACGTGGAGGTGAAAGTCCTCTACACATCCGATAAGGAGAAGCGTTAGTTCAACCACAAGGATATTCACTGCGATGTGGTCTCTTTTATTCCTCCTGCTTTTCCTGAATCAGAAATGTCTGAGGATTTTTTCTTTTATAGCTGACTCTGGTATAAGATTCCTACGGGCGATAAAAGCTCTACACAATAATGATGGGGAACAAGATGCGCATAAAACTTGCAGTGGGAATGATTGGAGCAGCATTACTGCTGGCTGGTTGTAGTAGCTCAAGCAATGATCTTACGGCGGGTGGTCAGAATGTTCGCTTTGTCGAGGATAAACCCGGTAACGAATGTCGTCTGCTCGGAACGGCAACCGGTGAGCAGAGTAACTGGCTATCTGGTCAGTATGGTGATGAAGGTGGCTCAATGCGTGGTGCAGCGAATGTCCTGCGTAACAATGCTGCGGCTATGGGCGGGAACGTACTGTATGGCGTTAGCAGCCCAAGCCAGACATTACTGTCCAGCTTTGTACCAACCGACAGTAAAATGACCGGACAGGTATATCACTGCCCTGAGTGATAAGCCCGGCCTGATTTACCGCTTACCTGCTGCGTATTGATGGTTAACAGGGGTAAGCGGTGATATTTATACCTACCATACTTCTCTGCCTGGACGTCGCTCTCAGCTAGCGTCTGAGGTACGTTGCCGACGTAGCTGTAAATCCAGCATGGTTTTACTGGGTTCACCACCAATCTCACGGGTCAGTTTGGGTACCATATAGCCCGATACCAGGGTTAACAGTTCGCGCATAATCGCTCGGGCTTCTTCGTCTTCCACCATAAAATGTGCTGCACCCTGAACTCTGTCGAGTACATGCAGATAATAGGGCAGTACACCTGCGTCAAACAGCGCACGGCTTAAATCAGCCAGGGTGTGGGCATCATCATTGACTCCACGCAGTAACACGCTCTGGTTTAACAGCGTGACGCCAGCCTGACGCAGCTTTATCATGGCATCACGAAAGTCATGGCCGATTTCTTGTGCGTGGTTGATATGGTTCACCAGCAGCACCTGTAACCGTGAGCGAGAAAGCCTTGAGATCAGTGTGTCAGTGATACGGTCAGGGAGTACAATCGGCAGTCGGCTATGAATACGTAACCGCTTAATATGTGCGATAGCTTCCAGTTCTGTTATCAACCAGTCCAGCTCATGGTCTTTTGCCATTAGAGGGTCGCCGCCAGAAAAGATAATTTCATCAAGTTCTGGATGCTCACTAATATAGGTAAGCGCTGCCTGCCAGTTACGTTTATTACCCTGGTTATCAGCGTAAGGAAAGTGGCGACGGAAACAGTAGCGGCAGTTAACGGCACAGCCACCTTTCACTAATAACAGGGCGCGATTACGGTATTTATGGAGTAGCCCGGGTACCACGCTGTGCTGCTCTTCTAGTGGATCAGTACTGTATCCCGGGGCGATGATAAACTCCTGCCGGGCTGTTAATACTTGGCGCAGCAACGGGTCATCAGGGTTCCCTTTTTCCATACGGGCCACGAAAGCGCGGGGAACACGTAGTGCAAAAAGTCGGCGGGCTTCACGTCCCTGGAGCAGGGCAGGGTTATCTGCCAGATTTAAAATCTGCAGTAGTTCATCAGGATCGGTTATAACATCGGCAAGTTGCGTTAACCAATCTTCTCTGTCGGGGGTATTTAGGGTTACAATGCTTGCCATTTTTTGGCTAATCTACCAGTTAATTAATTCAGAGGGCC
>Ga0308165_1004794_pt1 | contig 13026 bp, 10 predicted proteins | sample PhyWR2_FD_201032 | JGI IMG/M metagenome (GOLD analysis project Ga0308165, IMG submission 201032) | Phyllosphere microbial communities from UC Gill Tract Community Farm, Albany, California, United States - DLSLW.R2 | ecosystem: Host-associated > Plants > Phyllosphere > Unclassified | place: USA...
CGCTGAACATGGCCGCCTACGCCTGTGAAATCCTGCGCGCCGCCATCGGTTCCATCGAGCGCGGCCAATGGGAAGCTGCGGCCAGTATCGGCATGACCCGCGCGCAGACCCTGCGCCGGGCCATCCTGCCGCAGGCCATGCGCACGGCCTTACCGCCGCTGGGCAACAGCTTCATTTCGCTGGTCAAGGACACGGCGCTGGCGGCCACTATCCAGGTGCCCGAGCTGTTCCGCCAGGCGCAATTGGTGTCGGCACGGACCTTCGAAATCTTCACCATGTATCTCTCCGCAGCCCTGATCTACTGGATTTTGGCGAGCATCCTGGCGCATTTGCAGAATCGCCTGGAAGACCGGGTCAACCGGCATGACCTGGAGTCCTGAAGCATGATCGTGGTTGAAAAACTGACCAAACAATTCAAGGGCCAGGTGGTGCTCAACGGCATCGACCTGGAGGTCAAGGAAGGCGAAGTCGTCGCCATCATCGGCCCCAGCGGTTCTGGCAAGACCACCTTTCTGCGCTGCCTGAACTTCCTCGAACAACCCACCAGCGGGCGTATCAAGGTGGGCGACATCGAGATCGACAGCAGCAAGCCGGTCAACCAGCAGGCAAGCCTGGTGCGGCGCCTGCGCCAGCACGTGGGTTTTGTGTTCCAGAGCTTCAACCTGTTCCCCCACCGCACCGCGCTGGAAAACGTCATCGAAGGCCCCACCGTGGTCAAGAAGATGCCGCGTGAAGCCGCTGACGCCTTGGGGCGCAAGTTGCTGGCGAGGGTGGGCCTGGCGGGCAAGGAAGACGCCTACCCACGGCGCCTGTCGGGCGGCCAGCAACAGCGCGTGGCGATTGCCCGTGCGCTGGCGATGGAGCCGGAGGTGATTCTGTTCGACGAACCCACCTCGGCCCTCGACCCGGAACTGGTGGGTGAAGTGCTGGCAACCATCCGCAGCCTCGCCGAAGAAAACCGCACCATGGTCATCGTCACCCACGAGATGAGCTTTGCCCGGGATGTGGCCAACCGGGTGATCTTCTTCGACAAGGGGGTGATCGTGGAACAAGGCGAAGCCAAGGCATTGTTCGCCAACCCCAAGGAAGAGCGCACCAAGCAGTTCCTGAGCAAATTCCTGGCTCACTGACCGACCCTGTGGGAGCTGGCTTGCCTGCGATGCAGACACCTCGGTATGACGGATAAACCGAGGTATCTGCATCGCAGGCAAGCCAGCTCCCACACAAGCGTGTTCCTACAGAAACGCCTCATTGCACGTTGTAAAACACCCCGTCGTATCCATCTGAAACGCCCGCTCCCAGTCAGACCCTTCTGAATCTGCTCCAACCCGCCGTTTAGCCCTTTGCCGCCATTGACGCTCCTTGCCCAACCCTCTTATCTAGCGCCCAGAGGATTGGATCCTATCCCGGCTATTCACTGAATCGTTCTGTTCGGCCCACTGCGCTTACCTGCGCCAAAGGTCCGGAGCGAATGCTGCTGGCTGCATCAAGGAGATTACTTATGACGCACCCCCTGCTCACCGCGCCGACACTGCCTCAGGCCATCGGCAATGGCATCAATGCCCTGGCTGCCACCCACCTGCAGGTCGACATCGCACCCTATCCCGGCATGGACGAAGGCGACTTGATCGAGCTGTTCTGGAATAACTGTTTCGCCGCTTCACGTCGGATAACCGCCTGCAAGGTCGGCGCGTTCACGCACCTGCGGGTGCCGGAGAGTTTCGTGCTGGATGGCCCGGCCCGGGTGCATTACCAAGTGATGCAAGTCGGCCAGTGCCCGGCCCGCTCTGCCGTCAGGCGAGTACGTGTGAAGACCTGTTGTCCGGGCGGCCAACCGTCGCCACAGTACCTCGACGAAAACCAGAACCTCGCCCCCGTGGGCTTGCCCGACACCATCCGCCGCTTTGGCGTCAACGCCAGTCAGGTACGGCGCGGTATTCCCTTGACCATCGCGCCCTACCTGAACATGGACACTGGCGATGCGATCACCCTGCGCTGGGGCGATGTGCGCCTGGACCTGCCGAAGATCCAGGCCGTTGAAGTCGGTCTGGCGGTGCAGGTATGGGTGCCTTCATCAGTGATCACCGAAGCCGGCGACGACTGCCGACTGGAGGTGACGTACTGCGTTCTGGATCGCGTCGGCAACAATTCTCGCTGGGCGCCCTCGCGCACCCTACGCATTGCCGCCGGGGTGCCGCCCGCTGTGGCCGGGACGGTGCTGATCTATCAACCGCGGACACCGGGATCGCCCTGCGAGCCGGGGTAACAGACCTTCTATGCATATTCCCAAAAGTTAGTTTATTTATATATTTAACAAGCTTAGGGTATATGCACCGGACCACCGGACATCGCTGATTTTTCTTTTTTATTTCATTGAATGCGAGGTCGGTATGGTCAGGATCACCCCGGTGCACAACGCCAGGGCATTACGTGCAGCCAAGGAGCGGCGCTGATGTCTAACTTGGCTCAAACACCCCCCCAGAGCGATCAGGATGTTGCTCCCCTGCTGTTGCCAGCCACCGTGCTGCGCAACGATGCTGAGGCACTGAAAGCTGCCCATGAACTGGCCCAGGCTGCGCGCCTGCAAGCCTCCAAGCGCGACCAGCAACGCAAGCTGCCATGGGCACAGATCGAACAGTTCACCCGCAGTGGGCTCGGCAGTATTTCCATTCCCCGTGAGTACGGCGGCCCGCAGGTGTCTTTCGTGACCCTGGCCGACGTGTTCGCAATCATCAGCGCGGCAGACCCGGCCCTCGGGCAGATCCCGCAGAACCACTTCGGCATCCTGCACCTGCTGCAGGGTGCCGCCACCGAACGCCAGAAAAAGCTGCTGTTCCAGAGCGTCCTCGACGGCTGGCGCATCGGCAATGGCGGCCCGGAACGCGGCACCAAAAACACCCTGGAACTCAAGGCGCGCATCACCGCCGAGGGTGATGGTTATGTGCTCAGCGGTCAGAAGTTCTACTCAACCGGAGCGCTGTTTGCGCACTGGGTGGCCGTCAAAGCATTAAACGATGACGGCAAGCAGGTCATGGCGTTTGTGCGTCGTGGCACCGAAGGGCTGCGCATCGTTGACGACTGGTCAGGCTTCGGTCAACGCACCACCGCCAGCGGCACCGTGCTACTGGACCAGGTGCCAGTGGACGCCGAACAGGTCGTGGAAAACTGGCGTATCGGCGAGACACCGAATATCCAGGGCGCCGTCTCCCAATTGATCCAGGCGGCCATCGACGCCGGCATCGCACGCGGCGCGCTCGACGACACCATCGCGTTCGTACGTGAACACTCGCGCCCGTGGATCGATGCCAAAGTCGAACGCGCCAGCGATGACCTGTATGTGATCGCCGACGTCGGCAAATTGAAGATTGAATTGCACGCCGCCGAGGCCCTGCTGCGCAAGGCCGGCCAGGTGCTTGACCAGGTCAGCGCCGCGCCGATCACTGCGCAGTCCGCCGCCCGTGCCTCGATTGCCGTGGCCGAGGCCAAGGTGCTGACCACCGAAGTGTCGCTGCTGGTCAGCGAAAAACTCTTCGAGCTGGCCGGCAGCCGCGCAACGCTCGCGGAGTTCAACCTCGACCGTCATTGGCGCAACGCCCGCGTACACACCCTGCACGACCCGGTGCGCTGGAAGTATCACGCGGTGGGCGCTTATCGCCTGAACGGCACCTTGCCGGCTCGTCATTCCTGGATCTGACCGACCAGACATCTGGAGAACACCATGACTTTCTCTCACCCCGTCGCGGTCATCACCAGCGACGAACAAGCCCTTATTGTCGCCAGCGACCTAGCCGAAGATTTGCGCCGCGACAGTGCCCAGCGTGACCGCGAGCGCCGCCTTCCCCTGCCCGAACTGGAGGTGTTTTCGCGCTCCGGCCTGTGGGGTATCAGCGTACCCAAGGCATTCGGCGGGGCGGGCGTTTCCAACGTCACCCTGGCCAAGGTCATTGCCCTGATCGCCCAGGCGGATGCGTCCCTGGGCCAGATCCCGCAGAACCATTTTTATGCACTGGAAGTGCTGCGCGTGAACGGCAGCCCGGCGCAGCAAAAGCGTCTGTACGCCGAAGTCCTCGCTGGCCAACGCTTCGGCAACGCCCTGGCGGAACTGGGCACCAAGACTGCCCACGACCGCGTCACCAAGATCACCCGCGACGGTGACGGTTTCCGTATCAGCGGCCGCAAGTTCTACGCCACCGGCGCGATTTACGCCCAGCGCATCCCCACCTCGGTGGTGGATGAACAGGGCGTGCAGCAACTGGCTTTTGTCCCGCGTGACAGTGAAGGGTTGAGCGTGATCGACGACTGGAGCGGCTTCGGCCAGCGCACCACCGGCAGCGGCTCGGTGGTGTTCGATAACGTGTGGGTCGCCGCACAGGACGTGATCCCATTCCAGAGCGCCTTCGAGCGCCCTACAACCGTCGGCCCGCTGGCGCAGATCCTCCACGCCGCAATCGACACCGGTATCGCCCGCGCGGCCTTTGAAGACGCACTGCACTTTGTGCGCACCAAGACCCGCCCGTGGATCGATTCCGGCACCGACAAAGCCACTGACGACCCACTGACCCTGAAAAGCTTCGGGCACCTGAGCATCCGCCTGCATGCCACCGAGGCACTGCTGGAGCGTTCGGGCGAATTCCTCGACCGCGCCCAGGCCGACAGCAACGCCGAGACTGTTGCAGCCGCCTCCATCGCCGTCGCCGAAGTACGCGCCTTGAGCACCGAAATCTCCCTGGCCGCCGGCAGCACCTTGTTCGAACTCGCAGGCAGCCAGGCGACCCTGGCCGAACATGGCCTGGACCGCCACTGGCGCAACGCCCGCGTGCACACCCTGCACGACCCGGTGCGCTGGAAGTATCACGCGGTGGGCAACTATTACCTCAACGATGAGAACCCACCACTGCGGGGGACCATCTGATGAGCAAAAAGAAGATCCTGCTCAATGCGTTCAACATGAACTGCATCGGGCATATCAATCATGGCCTGTGGACCCATCCACGGGACACGTCCACCGAATACAAGACGATCGAGTACTGGACCGAACTGGCCAAGACGCTGGAAAGGGGGCTGTTCGATGGCTTGTTCATCGCCGATATCGTCGGCGTGTACGACGTCTATCAGAATTCCATCGACGTGCCGCTCAAAGAGTCGATCCAGCTTCCGGTGAATGACCCGCTGCTGCTGGTCTCGGCCATGGCGGCCGTCACCCGAAACCTCGGCTTTGGCCTTACGGCCAACCTCACCTACGAGCCGCCTTATCTGTTCGCCCGGCGCATGTCGACGCTGGATCACCTGAGCCGTGGCCGAGTCGGCTGGAACATCGTCACCGGCTACCTCGACAGTGCCGCCAAGGCCATGGGCCTGACCGAGCAGGTCGAGCATGACCGCCGTTACGACCAGGCCGATGAATACCTGGAGGTGCTGTACAAACTCTGGGAAGGCAGCTGGGAAGACGGCGCGGTACTCAATGATCCGCAGACGCGGGTGTATGCGCAGCCGGGCAAGGTGCACAAAATCGAGCATCACGGCGAGTTCTACCAGGTGGAGGGTTATCACCTGTGCGAACCGTCGCCACAACGTACGCCGGTACTCTTCCAGGCCGGCAGTTCGGACCGTGGTTTGCTGTTCGCCGGCCGGCATGCCGAATGTGTGTTTATCAGCGGGCAGAACAAGGCCGCGACCAAGGTCCAGGTGGACAAGGTACGCGCCAGCGCCGTGGAGGCCGGGCGCAACCCGGATGACATCAAGGTGTTCATGGGCCTCAACGTAATCGTGGGCGCCACTGAAGCGCTGGCCTGGGAAAAGCACGCCGAATACCTGAGCTACGCCAGCGCGGAGGCCGGCGTGGCACATTTCTCGGCGTCCACCGCGATTGATTTCGCCCAGTACGAGCTGGACGAGCCGATCCAGTACGTAAAGAGCAACGCGATCCAGTCGGCCACCAAGAACCTGCAAAACAACGACTGGACCCGGCGCAAGTTACTGGAACAGCACGCCTTGGGCGGACGCTACATCACCTTGGTCGGCTCACCGGAACAGGTCGCCGATGAGCTGGAGTCCTGGATCAGCGAAACCGGCCTGGATGGCTTCAACCTCACGCGCATCGTCACGCCGGAAAGCTACGTGGACTTCATCGACCTGGTGGTGCCGGAGTTGCAAAAGCGCGGGTCGTACAAGACCGCCTATGAGCACGGCACGCTGCGCGAAAAGGTCTTCCATGGCAGCGCCCGCTTACCCGAACAGCACACCGGCTCCACCTACAGACACTAATCAAAAATAGATCCTCATTGCTCGTACCTACACCTTATGACTGGAAATCGACTATGAAAAAGACACTGCTTACCCACCCAGTCAAAGCACTGGCACTGGCCTTGGGTTTGTTCAGCTCGGTGGTGTTCGCCGCCGAGGCACCGTTGAAGATCGGCACCACAGCAGCCTTCGCCATTCCCCTTGAGGCCGCCGTTGCCGAAGCCGGCAAGCAAGGCCTTAAGGTTGAACTGGTGGAGTTCACCGACTGGATTGCCCCCAACGTCAGCCTGGCGGCGGGGGATATCGACGTGAACTACTTCCAGCACATCCCGTTCCTGGAAAACGCCAAGGCCGCCGCCGGCTTTGACCTGGTGCCGTACGCGCCGGGCATCATCAACAACGTCGGCCTGTATTCGAAGCAGTACAAGAGCATCAACGACCTGCCCCAGGGCGCCAGCGTGGCGATTGCCAATGACCCGATCAACAGCGGCCGCGGCCTGCAACTGCTGGCCAAGGCCGGGCTGATCACCCTTAAACCGGGCGTAGGCTACAAGGCCACCGAAGAGGACATCGTTTCCAACCCGAAGAAGATCAAGATCCTGCAAGTCGAGGCCGTGCAACTGGTACGCGCCTATGACGATGCCGACCTGGTGCAGGGCTACCCGGCGTATATCCGCCTGTCCAAGACCTTCGATGCCGAGTCGGCACTGCTGTTCGATGGCCTTGACCACCCGGAGTACGTGATCCAGTTTGTGATCCAGCCCAAGAGCAAGACCGACCCGCGCGTGATCAAGTTCGTCGACATCTACCAGCATTCGCCCGCCGTCCGTGCGGCGTTGGACAAGTCACTGGGCAAGCTCTACCAGGTCGGCTGGGAAGATAAAAAATGACCGCCGCCAACGCCCAAGTGCGCGACCTGGGCTTGCCGCCCAGGGACGCCGAGCAGACAGAACTGCACCCTGACTTGAACCGTGCCCATGTGCGCTTTATCAACCTGGGCAAGACCTACGACGGCACCGTGCATGCCCTGCAAGGCATCGACCTGGCGATCCAGCGCGGTGAAGTGTTCGGCATTATCGGCCGCAGCGGCGCCGGCAAGTCGTCGCTGATCCGCACCATCAACCGCCTGGAACAACCCAGCAGCGGGCGCGTGCTGATCGATCAGGTCGACATCGGCGCGTTCGACGAAGACCGCCTGGTGGCGCTGCGGCGGCGCATCGGCATGATCTTCCAGCACTTCAACCTGATGTCGGCCAAGACCGTGTGGCAGAACGTCGAATTGCCGCTCAAAGTCGCCGGCATCCCCAAGCTGCAGCGCGAGCAGAAGGTGCGTGAACTGCTGGAACTGGTGGGCCTCAAGGACAAGCACAAGGCCTACCCGGCGCAACTCTCCGGCGGGCAGAAACAGCGCGTGGGCATTGCCCGTTCGCTGGTCCATGACCCGGAGATTCTGCTGTGCGACGAGGCCACCTCGGCCCTCGACCCGGAGACCACCCAATCGATCCTCGGCCTGCTGCGCGAGATCAACCAACGCCTGGGCCTGACCATCGTGTTGATCACCCATGAGATGGCGGTGATTCGCGAAATCTGCGACCGCGTGGTGGTGCTCGAACACGGGCGCATCGTCGAGCAAGGCCCGGTGTGGCAGGTGTTTGGCGATCCGCAGCACGCGGTCAGCAAAACCCTGCTGGCACCGCTGCAACATGGGCTGCCGGAGGAGTTGCAAAGCCGTTTGCAGGCCAGACCGGCTACCGCCGATGCCGCAGTGGTGCTGCGCCTGCAATTCACCGGCAGTGATACCGACGAGCCGGACCTGGCCGCGTTGTTCAGCGCCCTCGGCGGGCGCGTGCGCTTGCTGCAAGGCGGTGTGGAACGTATCCAGGGGCATGCCCTCGGGCAACTGCTGCTGGCGGTGAATGGCTCGCCGCACACGGCTGAAGAACTGCGCAACCGCGCTGGGAATTGGGCGCAACAGGTGGAGGTGCTGGGCCATGTGGTTTGATCGTTTAGTGCAGGGCGCCATCGACACCTTGTTGATGGTCGGTGTGTCGTCGCTGATCGCGTTGCTGGTGGGGATTCCGCTGGCGGTGTTCCTGGTCACCAGCGACAAGGGTGGTATCTACCAAGCCCCAGCGCTGAACCGCGTACTGGGAGCGTTCGTCAATCTGTTCCGCTCGATTCCGTTTCTGATCCTGATGGTGGCGCTCATACCGTTCACCCGGCTGATCGTCGGCACCACTTACGGCGTGTGGGCGGCGGTGGTGCCGCTGACCATCGCCGCGACGCCGTTCTTTGCGCGTATCGCCGAAGTGAGCCTGCGCGAAGTCGACCACGGCTTGATCGAAGCCGCACAAGCCATGGGCTGCCGGCGCTGGCACATCATCTGGCATGTGCTGCTGCCCGAAGCGCTGCCGGGGATCGTCGGCGGCTTCACCATCACCCTGGTGACCATGATCAACTCCTCGGCCATGGCCGGGGCGATTGGTGCAGGTGGGTTGGGGGATATTGCCTACCGCTATGGTTATCAGCGCTTTGATACGCAAATCATGCTGACGGTGATTGTGCTGCTGGTGCTGCTGGTGGCGGTGATTCAGCTGGGCGGGGACCGCTTGGCGCGGGGGCTGAACAAGCGCTGAGTACTTGTTTGCACCTGTTAAGGCTGACAGTTGTTGGGTGACGTTTTCGCGTATCTAATCGGTTTGACACCGTCTGCGACGGATCAGGGAGCGAATACCATGTTCAATATCACGCGTTGTGGCAGGTGCGCGATGCTGGTGGGGGGGTTGGCTGCGGCCACGCTTGGCGATGCAGCGGCAATGCCGCTCCACTCCTCAAATTCAACCATTATCTTTAACGGTTCTCTCACCACCTTCTACAGTTATACGCACCCAGTATGGGGTGGAAATAACATACAGTTCCTATCCCATGGGCGTATCACCCGATAAATTTCATAGATTGATTCAAACACAAACAGATGAAGGAGCCCTCACGGGCTCACCGTCAGGCGCAATCGACTGGACATGGGATATAGTCAGCATTTGGCCCTCAAAGCATCCCCCATGAAACTCGCCCCCGACGACCTCAACCAGATCACCGCCACCACCCTCGGCCACTACAACAGCGTGGCCGAGGACTTCCGTGAAGGCACCCGCGACCACGACGTGAGCCAGAACATCGACGCGCTGCTGCGGCATATCCAGGGTACAGCGCCGTTTACCGTGCTGGATTTCGGCTGCGGGCCGGGCCGGGATTTGCAGACCTTTACGCGCAGGGGGCATATCGCCGTGGGGCTCGACGGCTCCGAGCGGTTTGCGCAGATGGCGCGGGAAGACAGTGGCTGTGAAGTGTTGCAGCAAGACTTTCTGAAGCTGGATTTGCCTGCCGAGCGCTTCGACGGGGTGTTTGCCAACGCGGTGCTGTTTCATATTCCCAAACAGGAGTTGCCGCGTGTGCTCAAGCAACTGCATGGAACGCTGAAACCTGGCGGCGTGTTGTTCAGTTCCAATCCACGCGGAGAAAACCAGGAAGGCTGGAATGGGCCGCGGTATGGGTCTTATCACGACTTGGCGGCGTGGCAAGCACTGCTGACGGCGGCGGGTTTTGTGGAGCTGGAGCATTACTATCGCCCGGCTGGGCTGCCTTTGGAGCAGCAGCCTTGGCTAGCCAGCGTCTGGCGTAAACCCTAGAACCGACCTGGCAATACATTCCAAATGTGGGAGCGGGCTTGCTCGCGAATGCGGTGTGTCAGTCGCCAGATATAGTGGCTGAACCACCGCTTTCGCGAGCAAGCCCGCTCCCACATTTTTAACCGCGTTTTTCCTGCTGCTCTTGCTTGGGCTCGCGGATTTTGTACCAGGCTACGTAGAGCGCCGGCAGGAACAACAGCGTCAGCAAGGTGGCGATGATAATCCCACCAATCATTGCGTAGGCCATCGGGCCCCAGAACACTTCACGCGCGATCGGGATCATGCCCAGGCTCGCCGCTGCGGCCGTGAGCAGGATCGGCCGACGCCGGTGCTCGGTGGCTTCCACCACGGCATCCCACGGCGTATAGCCAGCCACTTCATATTCATGAATCTGCGTCACCAGGATCACCGAGTTGCGGATGATGATGCCGATCAACGCGAGAATGCCGAGGATCGCCACAAAGCCCATGGGCGTGCCCGTGGGGATCAACGCCAGCACCACACCGATCAGCCCCAACGGCGCAACACTCGCCACCAGGAACATCTTCTGCACGCTGTGCAGCTGGATCATCAGGAAGGTCGCCATCAGGAACAGCATCAGCGGCACCACCTTGGCAATCGGTCCCTGGGCCTTGCCGCTTTCTTCCACGGTGCCGCCGGTGGCGACCTTGTAGCCCACCGGCAAACCGGCGCTGAACTTGTCGATCTCAGGCTTGAGCTGTTTCACCAGGTCCGTAGGTTGCATCTCATCACGCACCGACGCCTTGATGGTGATCGTCGGGTTGCGGTCGCGGCGCCACACCAACGGCTGCTCCAACTCGTAGCGCACGGTGGCGAAGGCCAACAGCGGAATCGAGGTGCCGTTGGGCGTGACGATCTGCAGGTTCTGTAAGGTCTCCGGCGTACCGCGTTCGGCGTCCTCGGCGCGGCCGACCACATTGATCAGGTAGATATCGTCATGCACCTGGGTCACCGAGGCGCCGCTGACCACACTGTTCATCAACTGCGCCACGTCTTCCGACGACAGCCCCAATTGCCGCGCCTTGTCCTGGGCGATGTCGATGCGCAGTACTTTGCCCGGCTCGTTCCAGTCGTAGATGATCTCGCCCAGGTGGCTGTTCTTGTCCAGCAGGGTTGCCAGTTCGATGGCGTGTTTGCGCACCTGGTCAGTGTCTTTGCCCGACACGCGATACTGAATCGGCTTACCCACCGGCGGACCCATTTCCAGCGGCTGCACGTAGCTGCCGATGCCGACGAAATCATCGCGCAGGCGCTTCTGCAGGCGGGCGATCAATTCACCGCGCTCTTCCAGGCCCTTACTCACGATGACCAACTGCGCGTAGTAGGGGTTTTCCAGTTGCTGGTCGAGGGGCAGGTAGAAACGGATCGCGCCCTGGCCGATATAGGTGCTCCAGCGCGCAATGTCCGGGTCGTCCTTGATGATCGCTTCCAGGCGATCGACGGCCTTGCGCGTCTCGTTGATCGAGGCGTTTTGCGGCAGGTTCAGGTCAACCAGGAGCTCCGGGCGGTCCGACGATGGGAAGAACTGGTTCTGCACAAACTGCATGGAGAACACCGACGCCACGAACAGCGCCACGGTAATGCCGATCGCCCACCAGCGATTACGCATGGCCCACAGCATGCCGCCGTTGAACGCACGGCCAATCCGCCCCGGCTCGGCATTGTGGGGCTTCACGTTGGCACTGAGGATATGCACGCCGATCACCGGCGCAAACAGCACCGCCACCACCCACGACACCAGCATCGCCACGGCAATCACCGCAAACAGGGTGAAGGTGTACTCGCCCGCCGAACTGGCGTTGAGGCCGATCGGCACAAAACCCGCCACGGTCACCAGCGTACCGGTGAGCATCGGGAATGCCGTGGAGGTGTAGGCGTAAGTCGCCGCCTGTTCCTTGGTTTCGCCTTTTTCCAGGCGCGTAATCATCATCTCGACGGTGATCATCGCATCGTCCACCAACAGGCCAAGGGCGATGATCAGCGCGCCCAGCGACACCCGTTGCATGGTAATGCCGCTGTATTCCATGAACACAAACACCAGCGCCAGCACCAACGGAATCGAGCACGCCACCACCAACCCGGCGCGCATGCCCAGGCTGATAAAGCTCACCACCAGCACGATGATCACCGCTTCGAACAGCGCGCTGGTAAAGCCGCCGACGGCCTCTTCCACCACTTCTGCCTGGTCGGACACCTTGTGCACACCCACGCCCACCGGCAGGTCGGCGGTCAACTCGTCCATGCGCTCATGCAGGGCTTTGCCGAACGACTGGATATTGCCACCCTTCTGCATGGCGATCGCCAACCCGATCGCCGGCTTGCCGTTGAAACGGAACATGGGCCGTGCTGGGTCGACATAGCCTCGGCTGATGTCGGCAATGTCCGCCAGACGATAAAAGCGATCATTGAGCCGCAGGTTGACGTTGGCCAAGTCCTTCTCCGAGGCGAACTGCCCCGAGGTGCGCACCGAAATCCGCTCGGGACCTGCCTCGATCACCCCGGCCGGCGTCACCGCGTTCTGCGATTGCAGGCTTTGCACCACTTGGCGCTGGTCAATCCCCAGGGCTGCCAATTTGCGCGTGGAGAAATTCAGGTAAATCACTTCGTCCTGCTGGCCGATCATCTCGACCTTGCCCAACCCCGGCACCGAGCGGATCTCGGCGCGCACCTGCTCGACATAATCGCGCAGCTGACGCATCGACAGGCCGTCGCCGGTAAAGGCGTACACCGAGCCGAATACGTCACCGAACTCATCGTTGAACGATGGCCCCTGCAAGCCTTGTGGGAAGGTGCCACGGATGTCGTCGATCTTCTTGCGGACCTGATACCAGATCTCCGGGATGGCCTTGGCGCTGGTGGTGTCCTTAAGGAACACGAACACCGTGGACTCGCCTGGCCGGGTGTAGCTTTTCACGTAGTCGAGGGCGTCGAGTTCTTCGAGTTTTTTCTCGATGCGGTCGGTGACCTGCTTGAGGGTTTCTTCCTGGGTCGCGCCCGGCCACCGGGTCTGGATCACCATGGTCTTGATGGTGAACGAAGGGTCTTCCTCACGGCCCAGGTTCATGTAGGAAAACAC
>Ga0308165_1004795_pt1 | contig 13026 bp, 8 predicted proteins | sample PhyWR2_FD_201032 | JGI IMG/M metagenome (GOLD analysis project Ga0308165, IMG submission 201032) | Phyllosphere microbial communities from UC Gill Tract Community Farm, Albany, California, United States - DLSLW.R2 | ecosystem: Host-associated > Plants > Phyllosphere > Unclassified | place: USA...
CGACCCAGGACGGCGTGGCAGCCACCCGCGCCAGCCTGAGCGCCGACCACGTGCGCCTGTACAAGGCGCTGGGCGGGGGCTGGACGCCCGACGCAGCGCTGCGGACCGCCACGCCTTGACGCCATGCATTGCTCACCCTTGCCAGGCGCGGGCGCCGGGCCTTCGCGGCCAGCCGGGACGGCGCGAGCAGGCGCGGCGCTGGCTTTTTCAGCCTTGCGGTGCCGTGGGAAGCGGGCCAGACGCGGCCCAGCCCTTCATCACCGCGCCCTCCCGCGCGCCTCAAAGCCCGAAAATGCAAAGGCGCCGCCGCGCTGGCCCGCCAACCCGGTTTTCAGCATCAAACAGCCCGATTGCGCAGGCGCCGCCTACGCGAGCAGCTATTGATTCGATAGCAAATTCAGCCAAATTCGCCCCATGCCCCGAGGGCTTGCCAGACCGATTTGGCGCAAGCCACCACCCGAACGCCCTGCGCTCCCCACCATGAACACCACCAAAAAAACCGCCGCCCCGCCTTCGGCCGCCGAATTGCAGGCCCTGCTGGGCAACGAGGCGCCGCGCCGCTTCTGGCAGCGCCCGCTGCTCTGGGCCGGCGCGCTGGGCGCCATCGCGCTGCTGGGCGGCTTGGCCTACTGGCAGGCACAGCAAGCAAGCCATGCCGCGCCGGTCTATGTGACCGAGGCGGTGCGCAAAGGCCGGCTCACGCTCAACGTCTCGGCCAACGGCACGCTGCAGCCCACGCGCTCGGTCAGCATCGGCAGCGAACTGTCGGGCACGGTCAAGCAGGTGCGCGTCGATGTGAACGACCGCATCAAAAAAGGCCAGGTGCTGGTCGAGCTGGACACGGCCAAGCTCTCCGACCAGGTGCTGCGCTCGCGCGCCGCGCTGGCGGCCACGCAGGCGCAGCTGGCGCAGGGTACGGCCACGGTCAAGGAGGCGCGGGCCACGCTGGCGCGCTTCGAGGAGGTTGCCCGGCTCTCGGGCGGCAAGGTGCCCTCGGCCACCGAGCTGGACACGGCCCGCGCCAGCCTGGAGCGCGCCGTGGCCGCCGAGGCCAGCGCCCGCGCCAACGTGGCCGAGGCGCGCGCGGCCCTGTCCACCGACGTGACCAACCTGTCCAAGGCCTCGATCCGCTCGCCCATCGACGGCATGGTGCTCACGCGCAGCGTCGAGCCGGGCAACGCGGTGGCCGCTTCGCTGCAGGCGGTCACGCTCTTTACCGTGGCCGAAGACCTGACGAAGCTGCGCCTGGAAGTGAGCGTGGACGAGGCCGACGTGGGTGCGGTCAAGGCCGGGCAGAAGGCGAGCTTCACCGTCAGCGCCTACCCCTCGCGCCCCTACCCGGCCACCATCACGCGGGTCGCCTTCGGCTCGACCAAGACCGACAACGTGGTCACCTACGTGAGCTGGCTGGACGTGGACAACGCCGACCTGAGCCTGCGCCCCGGCATGACGGCGGCGGCCACCATCGTCGCCACCGAGCGCAGCGGCGTGCTGCTGGTGCCCAACACCGCGCTGCGCTTCACGCCCGCGCAGGCGGCGGCCGGGCCGGCGGCATCGGGCGGCAGTTTTGTCTCCAGGCTGATGCCGCGCCCGCCCGCTGCCGGCGCCCGGCGCCCGGCCGGCGCCGGCGATGCCGGCGCCAAGCAGGTCTGGATCCTGCAAAACGGCCAGGCGCAGGCGGTGGCCGTGCGGCCCGGCATCAGCGACGGACGCATGACCGAGGTCAGCGGCGACGGCCTGGCCGAAGGCATGCAGGTCATCACCGACCAGCGCAGCGCCGGAGCCGCGCCGTGAGGCCGGACGAAGCCGGCGCCGCGCCAATAGCGCCTGCCACGCCGACCTCCGCCTCCGCCTCCGCCTCCGCCTCCGCCTCCGCCTCCGCCTCCGCCTCCGCATCTGCACCTGCACCTGCATCGGCGGCGCCCGCGCCCGCCGGCCATGTGCCGCTGATCCGGCTGCGCGGCATCACCAAGACCTATGGCGAAGGCGCGACGCTGCTGCAGGCCTTGAAAGGCGTCGATCTGGACATCGAGGCGGGCGATTTCGTCGCCATCATGGGCCCGAGCGGCTCGGGCAAATCGACCGCCATGAACACGCTGGGCGGGCTGGACACGCCGACTTCGGGGCACTATCTCTTCCAGGGCGTGCATGTCGAGACGCTCACACGCGACCAGCGTGCGCGGCTGCGGCGGCGCTTCCTGGGCTTCGTGTTCCAGGGCTTCAACCTGCTGGCGCGCACCTCGGCGCAGGAAAACGTCGAGCTGCCGCTGCTCTACCGGGGCGAATCGGCGCCGGCCCGCCGTGCGGCGGCCGCCCGGGCGCTGGAACAAGTGGGCTTGAAAGGCTGGGAGCACCACACGCCGGCCGAACTCTCGGGCGGGCAGCAGCAGCGCGTGGCGATTGCGCGGGCCATCGTCACCGAGCCGGCGGTGCTGCTGGCCGACGAGCCGACCGGCAACCTGGACACCCAGCGCAGCCAGGAAATCATGGAGCTGCTCTGGCGCCTGAACGCCGAGCAGGGCATCACGATCCTGATGGTCACGCACGAGCCGGACATGGCCGCCTACGCCCGGCGCATCGTGCGTTTCGTCGATGGGCTGGTCGAAAGCGACGTGCGCAACCCGCACCCGGCGGGCCTGAAGCTGCCCGGCGCCGCCACGGCATCCGCCGCGCCGCCAGAGCCAGCCATGCCGCCAGGCGCCGCGACCGCCGCGCCGCTGGCCGCAGCCACCAAGGCGGCTCCGCCCGCGCAGCCGGCCACGCGCTTAGCGCCAGCCGCTCTGGCGCCGCTACCCGTGCCGCCGCAGGCATCCGCCAGCCAGGAGGCGCGCTGATGCTGCTCAACACCCTGCTGCTGGCGCTGCGCTCGATCCGGCGCAACCTGATGCGCTCCTTCCTGACCATCCTGGGCATCGTCATCGGCGTGAGCGCGGTCATCACCATGGTCACGCTGGGCAACGGCGCAACGCTGGCGGTGCAGAACCAGATTTCCGGCCTGGGCACCAACTTGCTGCAGGTGCGCCCCGGCCAGCGCATGGGGCCGGGCAGCAGCGGCGCGGTGGCGCCGTCGTTCAAGGACACCGATGCCGATGTGATCGCCAGCCAGATCGGCGGCATCGTGGCGGTGGCGCCCGAGGCGCGCACCGGCGCGACGGTGGTGGCCAACGGCCGCAACTGGACCAGCAGCGTCATCGGCAGCACCAACGCCTGGCTGGACACGGGCAACTGGAAGCTGGCCGACGGCCGGATGTTCACGAACGACGAGCTGCGCGCCGGCGCGGCCGTCTGCCTGATCGGCGAGACCGTGCGCCGCGAGCTCTACGGCGCGCGTCCGGCGCTGGGCGAGCAGTTGCGCGTCAAGCAGATCTCCTGCGAGATCGTCGGCCTGCTCGCCGCCAAGGGCCAGGGCGCCTTCGGCAACGACCAGGACGACATGGTGCTGGTGCCGCTCAAGACCCTGCAGCGGCGCATCACCGGCAGCACGCGCGTCAACACGCTCTTGGTGTCGATGCAGGAAGGCAGCGACGCCAGCCGCGTCAAGGCCAGCCTCACGCAGCTGCTGCGCGAGCGGCGCAAGCTGGCCAGCACCGACGAGGACAATTTCAACGTGCTGGACACCAAGCAGCTGGCCGAGACGCTCTCGGGCACGACCAAGGTGCTGACCATGCTGCTGGGCGCGGTGGCGGCGGTGAGTTTGCTGGTGGGCGGCATCGGCATCATGAACATCATGCTGGTCAGCGTGACCGAGCGCACGCGCGAGATCGGATTGCGCCTGGCGATTGGCGCGCTGGAGCGCGAGGTGCTGCTGCAGTTCTTGATCGAGGCGGTGGTGCTGGCCTCGCTGGGCGGCCTGATCGGCATCGTGCTGGCCACCGGGGCCTCGCTGGGGCTGTCCAGCCTGATGGGCGTGCCTTATCTGTTCAACCCGGGCGTGAACCTGCTGTCGTTTGCCTTCTCGGCCGGCATCGGCGTGCTGTTCGGCTACTTTCCGGCCCGGCGGGCGGCACGGCTGGACCCGATCGAGGCGCTGCGGCACGAGTGAGACAGGCCCCGGGCGCGGGGCGCCTGAACGTTCAATTCCTGCCAGCCGCACCAGGATTTGTCTGACATGCGCCACGGGCGTTTTACCGCACCATCCGATGCGGGAGGCAGAAGGCCTCCAGCTCCAGGAGATTGACCGTGCCCAGCCCTTACCTTGCCACCTCGCTTCCCGACCATCAGGTCTCGGAACTTCACCGCCTGATGAGCGAGGAGATCAAGGAGGTGGCCGTGTTCTTCATGGACGTGAACGGCATCATCACCGTCTGGAACCGCGCCGCCGAGGAAATGAAAGGCTACACCGCGCAAGACGCGATTGGCAGCCATCTGTCCCTGCTCTACACCGATGAGGAAAAAGCCAGGAACTGGGCCCAGCACAACCTGGGCGAGGCGAAAAAGCACGGTTTTTACCGCGAGGAAACCTGGCGCAAGCGCAAGGACGGCAGCCTTTTCTGGGCCCGCATCGCCCTGACCGCCTTGCGCGACCATTCCGGCCAGCACGTCGGCTTTTCCAAGATCACGATGGACCTGACCGAGCACAAGCGGCTGGAGCGCTGCGTCAAGGAGCGCGAGGAAACCAAGCGCATCCTGCGCACCGCGCGCGCCGGGACATGGACCTGGCATCCGGAGGATGACCGCGTGGAAGTCTGCGCCAACTTCCTGGGGCTGCTCGGCCAGCAGGACGGCGGCGCGTCCATGTCTTTCGAGGAATGGCTGGATTTCATCGAACCCGAGGACCGGCCGCAGGTGGTCGAGCAGTTTGCCAGGGCGCGGGCCGGCGGCCCCGGCTCGCCGCTGGTCATGGAAACCCGGATGTGCCCGAAGGACGGCGGCCCCTGCCGCTGGTTTTACGTGCATGCGGACTGGTACCGCGACACCCAGGACGAGCCTTTCGTGCTGACCGGCGTCAGCGTCGATATTCAGGAACTCAAGACCGCCGGGGAGGAATTGCACGAGGCGGTGGACAAGCTGAAGGAGGCGGACGCGCGCAAGGACGAGTTCCTGGCCATGCTGGCCCATGAGCTGAGAAACCCGCTGGCACCGGTGCGCGCTGCCGCCGAGCTGCTCAAGACAGGCAGGCTCGATGAAAACCAGGTGCGAAAAACCAGCGAAATCATTGCCCGGCAAGTGGACCACATGACCGGCCTGGTGGACGACCTGCTCGATGTCTCGCGCGTCACCCGGGGGCTTGTCACGCTGGAAAGGCAGCCGCTGGACATGCGCCATATCGTGACCGACGCGGTGGAGCAGGTCAGCCCGCTGGTGCGGCTGCGGCGCCATCAGCTCGACCTGCGGCTCTCGCCCGAAGCGGCCACCGTGCTAGGCGACCACAAGCGGCTGGTGCAGGTCGTGGGCAACCTGCTGAACAATGCGGCCAAGTACACGCCCGAAGGCGGCCATATCCTGCTCAGGACCGAGGTCCGCCATGCGCGGGTGATGCTCAGCGTCATTGACGACGGCATCGGCATGGAACCGACGCTGGCCGGCCGCGCGTTCGATCTGTTCGCGCAGGCCGAACGCACGCCGGACCGCTCTTCGGGCGGGCTCGGGCTGGGCCTGGCCCTGGTGAAAAGCCTGGTCGAGCTGCATGGCGGCAGCGTGCGCTGCGCCAGCGCCGGCCCTGGAAAAGGCAGTGAATTCTCGATCGAGCTGCCGCTGCTGGCCGCTCAGGACAGACCGCCCGAAACGCCGCAGGCAGACGCTGGCGGGCAACCAAGCAAGGCGCTGCGCGTCATGGTGGTCGATGACAACGCGGATGCGGCGCAGATGCTGGCCATGTACCTGGAGACATCGGGCCATGAGGTGCAGGTGGCCTACGGCGCGCGCCAGGCGCTGGAGCAGGCGCGCGCCGCGCCGCCGGACGTGTTCCTGCTGGACATTGGCTTGCCCGAGATGAACGGCAACAAGCTGGCGCAGCAGCTTCGCCTGCAGCCTCAGACCGCCGACGCCGTGCTCATCGCGGTGACCGGCTACGGCCAGGAGAGCGACCGCCAGGCGGCCCTGGCGTCGGGCTTCAACCACCACTTTGTCAAGCCGATCGATCCGGTCAAGCTGGTGGCGCTGCTGGCCGGCATGGGCAAGTAGCCGGCGAGCACTGGGCGCGGCCTCAAGCGCCGGGGTTCAGCACCTTGGCCACCGGATGGTGGCGCAGCCTGAACGCGTCGGGCATGCCCGAGCCCAAGAGCGGGCGCAGATACATCCGAAAGGCGTCGGTCACGTCGGTGCCGCTGGGCGCGATGAATTCGTCTTCCATCACCCGCGTCTTGCCGGCCACGGCGCCAAGGGGCAGCAGCTCGTAATCGACCGAATAAAAGCCGGTACGCTTGATCGCCACCGAGCCGTCCTCGGCGCCCCACATGGCGAACTGCACGGCTTTTTCGCCGACCTCGCGCGCCTCGCGCTGGTCCACGTCGGACACGCAGCCGATGAACGAGCGCTGCAAATAGCCGAACGTGTCGCCGCGCACCCGCTTGATGCCCAGCTTGGCCTTGATCTCCTCGCACAGCAGGTCGGCCAGCGCGCCATTGCCCGAGAGCTGCACGTTGCCGTGGGCGTCGTGCTCTAGTTTCTTGGCCAGCAGGCTGGCGATCGGCGCGCCCGAGGCGTCGTGGATGCCCTCGGACACGGCGATGACGCAGCGGCCGAAACGCGCGTAGGTTTCCTTCACGTCGGCGAGAAATTTCTCCAGCAGGAAGGTGCGCTCGGGCAGGTAGATCAGGTGCGGGCCGTCGTCGGGAAACTTCTTGCCCAGCGCCGAGGCGGCGGTCAAAAAGCCGGCGTGGCGCCCCATCACCACGCCCACGTAGACGCCGGGCAGCGCCGCGTTGTCCAGGTTGGCGCCTGCAAAGGCCTGCGCCACGAAGCGCGCGGCCGACGGGAAACCCGGCGTGTGGTCGCTGCCCACCAGGTCGTTGTCGATGGTTTTCGGGATGTGGATGCAGCGCAGCGGGTAGCCCGCCTTTTGCGCCTCCAGGCTGACGATGCGCACCGTGTCCGACGAGTCGTTGCCGCCGATATAGAAAAAATGCTCGATCTGGTGCGCCCGCAGCACCTTGAAGATTTCCTGGCAGTAGCGCGCATCGGGCTTGTCGCGCGTCGAGCCCAGCGCCGAGGACGGCGTGCCGGCCACCAGTTCAAGGTTGTGGCTGGTCTCCTGCGTCAGGTCGACGAAATCTTCGTCCACGATGCCGCGCACGCCGTGGCGCGCGCCGTAGATGTGCCGGACCTCGGCAAAGCGCCGCGCCTCCAGTGCCACGCCGACCAGCGACTGGTTGATCACCGCCGTCGGCCCGCCGCCCTGGGCGACAAGAATTTTTCCAGATGCCATGGTTTTTCCCTTTGGAAAGGTCGCCGGCGAATTCAGTCAGGCGATGAATGCGGGCGGGTTGCGATGTTGAAACGCCATCGTACACAGCGCGGCGGTCCGGGCAAGGACTGATTTCAGAGCAGATGCTGCGCGGCTTTCCAGGCGGTCAGTTCAGACGGGCGCAGCCCATAGCGGGCCAGCACGCCTTCATGCAGGCGGCGCAGTTCCTGAACGACCAGCGCGCGCACATTTTCGCGGTTCGGCTGGGGCACCTGCTCCATCGCCTGCGCAATGGCGTCCAGCGTGTCGGCTTGAGGATTTTGAACCACCTCGCGGATAGTGCGCTTGATCAGTTCGCGGTAAGCCAGCCGGTTCGGGTCGGGCTCGGCCAGTTCCTGGCGAATGGCCAGGTATTCCTGCGTGGAGCGCTCGTAGGCCCAGACATACAGGTCGCGCAGCAGTTCCACCCGCGTCAGCTCGTACACGCCCAGCGTAGCGCGGCTGTAGGCCTGCTCGGGCACATCCAGAAAGGTCAGCGGGCACAGGTTGGCGCGAAACAGCGGCAGGTTGGCCGCCAGGCGCGAGGTGCGCTTGTTGATATCGGCAAACGGCTGCAGGTAAGGCAAATGCACCATGGCAAAAAACGACTGCTCGAACGGATCAGCAATGGCGTTCAGCTTGTCCAGCACGACACCCAGCGTTTCGTCGATCTGCTGCGGCGTGGACAGGGGGCGGTACACGCTCTGGCCAATGTCCACCGCATGCTGGCGAATGCGGCCCTCATCGGACGGATTGGGCAGCAGGTTTTCGGCCAGCGCGCTGTGCAGGTTCATGAGCAGGTAGCGGCTCAGGCCCGCGCCGCCTGCGCCAGCGACGCTGTCCACCAGCAACTCGATGGCGCTCTTGTGGTTCAGGATCATCTGCGTTTCGATGGCCGCTTTGCCGCGCGCCGCCCTACCCTGCTCGATCAGTTCCACCGTGTCCAGGCGCGAATAGGTGTTACCTTCCAGATGGCTCGAAGCCCATGACAGATCAATCAGCAGCCGGTTCAGAATCGCGCGACTGTAGGTGCCCGCAGGTTCATCGGCCAGGGTAGTCTTTCCCATGTTGTGCAACTGGCGGCGCAGCGATTCGGGCAAATAGCCGCTCACATTGGGGTGGTAAGCGTCAAGAAAATCACGCTGGTAACCCACCGGCCTGCGCGCCAGCAGCGGCTGATCGACATAGGCCAGGATGTCGCGGCTGTCTGCGGACAGGGGAATGTGGGACGGGAAGCGGTCCGTCGGCGCCATGCCACTGGCCGAGACTGCCAGCGCAGCAGGAGCCACATACCGCCGGGCGCGCCCTTCACCGCTGGCGCTGACAAGCCCTTGCGCAATCCATTGGCGGATCCATCGCTGGACGGTGCGGCGCGCCATCTCGGGGTGCAACGCCAGCAACTCGGTGAGCGTCAGGCCGGTGGCAGACGACTGGATGCTGTGCAGTAACGCGGCAATGATGGTCATAGGATTTTTTTGGCGCAGTTTAACGGGAATGTGGCGCGATTGTGGCGCGGTTCATTAAACTGCGCCAATTATTTGGCGCAGTTTTCCATACGTTCACTGCCAGTTTTAGGCTACCGATAATCCAAACAACAAATAATTAGGTTTCCCATGCTTGAGCTGACCGGCACCCAAATTGCAAAACTCGACGATAAAGAACTTCGCGAACTGGTATTCAGGTTGTGCGAGGCAGAACTTCGACAAAACAATCAACCTGTCGCATCCGTCACGGCGGGCGGAAATCAAACAGCGCCAGATGGCGGCATAGACGTCCGTGTTGAGCTTGCAGTTCCTGCAAGGTTGGACTTCATTCCCCGTTCACAGACGGGCTTTCAGGTGAAGTGTGAAGACATGCCAGCCGCGAAAATTAAGAAAGAAATGTGCCCTGGCGGAAAGCTTCGTCCATCCATCTTGCAGTTGATTGAAGCCAAGGGCGCCTACATCATCGTCAGTTCGAAGGGCTCAGTCGCAGACGGCCCGCTCCTAAAACGTATCGAAGTTATGCGTGCTGCGATCAAGAACGCGCCAAACACCGAAGCTGCCCACTTGGATTTCTATGATCGAGAGCGCCTGGCAACCTGGGTCCGCAGCTACCCAGGTGTCGCAATGTGGATACGTGAGCGTATTGATGATCAACTTTCTGGATGGAAAGGCTATGGCAACTGGACTGGCGACAAGGCCGATGCGCCATACATCCAGGATGAATCAGGGCGCATCTTTTCAAAGACCACGGTAGCCCGGAACCAATGTCAGTCGCGCAAGGGATAGAGGCAATACGCCAGCGGCTTGCAAAACCGGGTGAGGCTGTACGCCTGATTGGCCTTTCCGGCACAGGAAAAACGCGGCTTGTTCAGGCGCTGTTTGAGTCAGATGCCGGGGGCCAGTCCCTCGATAAAGCCATCGTTGTTTACACGGACCAGGGGCAAAGTCCGAATCCCTCGGCTCGGGACATGATGCTGAAGCTGGGTACAAACGGACGGCGAGCTATTGCCATTGTTGATAACTGTGCCCCTGAAACGCATCAGGCGCTTACCCAAATCGTTGCCACTTATTCCTCCTTCCTCAGTCTCATCACTGTTGAATATGACGTGCGGGACGATGAGCTTGAGGAAACACACGTCTTTGAACTCACAGGTTCGTCGCCGGCCGTCCTTGAAGGAATTCTTACCAGGTTGGCTCCGCATGTCTCACAAAATGACCGGCAGCGCATTGTCGAGTTTTCTGATGGCAATGCGCGGGTTGCACTTGCCCTCGTTCGCACCCTGAAAAAAGGCCAAACACTGGGATTTTTAAACGATAACGATTTGTTCAAGCGCCTGTTCATGCAAAACCAAGGGCCAAACGAAGCATTGCTGAGGGCTGCCGAAGCATGCTCTCTCGTCTATTCTTTTGAGGGGGTGGCCATTGACGGCGCTGATGCAGAGTTGCCCATTCTGGCCGCGCTTGCCGGCATTTCGGAAAATGAAATCTTCCGGCAAATTACGGAACTCAAGCGTCGCAAACTCGTACAAACACGGAGCAAGTGGCGCGCAGTGTTGCCCCACGCCTTGGCAAATAGATTGGCCAAACGAGCGTTAGCGAATCTGCCTCGTAGCGAAGTCATGCTGGCATTCCAAGGGCATGAAAGACTGCTCAAGTCATTTACCCGGCGCATGAGCTATTTGCATGACAGCCCGGAGGCATGCGCAATCGCCCAACAGTGGATGGAAGAATGGCTGGCCAACCCGGCTACGCTGAACGATCTTGAGCTGATTTTGTTTTTAAACCTCGCGCCCCTTGTTCCTGAACAGGCCTTGACCAACCTTGAAAGGGCCGTAAACAGTGAGCAAGGGGCTGCGTTCACTTCTTCGGACTATTCATCACGCCATAGCTGGATGGCCCTTGCTCGCAGTCTTGCCTATGAACCCAAACTCTTCGACCAGGCCGCACGCATCTGCCTTGCTTACGCTGAATCTGATCGGCTTAGCGAACGGACGGGTAAAGATGCGTGGAAGGCACTCTTTCATCTGCATCTATCGGGCACGATGGCACCGCCGCAGCAACGTATTGCCCTTCTACAAGAAATCCTGTTGAGCAGCACGCCAGGACAGCAAGAACTGGCGCTTGTGGCATTTTCAGAAATGCTGCAGTGTTCTTACTTCAGCTCAAATCACGATTTCGGCTTCGGTGCGCATCCTCGTCACTTCGGGTGGGAACCTGGGTCGGCAGATGACTTGCGCACTTGGTATTGCGGTGTTTTTGAACTCACGACCGAACTTGCCAGCCCTGGCTCTCCCCACAGAGACACGGTCCGAGCCTTTGTGGCTCGACAGCTAAGGCAGCTCTGGGCCAAGCTTGGCATGCATCAAGAGGTTTCTGCCCTTGTCAAAGTATTAGCAGGAACAGAGGGGTGGCCAGCAGGTTGGGCGGCCATACGAAATGCACTGCGTCATGACGGCAAGGCAATGTCGCCAGAACACTTTGAGATGCTTAACGGGCTCGAACGGCTGCTACAGCCAACAACACTGAAGCACCGCGTGGACGCCTATATATTCACCTCAGTTTTTGCAGATCTCGATGAAGAGGGCTTCAGTGGAACCGAAACATCCTCGGTAAACATCTTCGACCGCATAGCGGAAAAAGTGGGGACACTGGTCAAAGAAGTCGTCTGCGATGAGAGGTTGCTTCAACAGCTGTTGCCCAAATTACTTTCGTACGGTGCTGGAGAAAAGTACGCATTCGGCAAAGGGTTGGCGATGGCGTCCCCCAACATCACCGCGCGCTGGAAGCAGCTTTGCGCAGTCCTCTCTCTGATTGAACCCGCAAAGCACGACATTCAACTGCTTATCGGCTTTATGGAAGGCGCGCGCCAAGTTGACACGACTACAACCGAAGAACTGTTGGACTCGGTGGTCTCGAACCCGCTCCTCAAGGAATATTTACCAGCACTGCAGGGGAGCCAATGCAACGACGCGGCGGGGATGCGATTGCTGGCGCTCCTGAATGACCCTGACTCGGGGTTTGACTTGGCATCGCTTCGATTACGAAATCGCGGAATGTCCCCTGACTTGTATCAGGCAATCCTTCACAGGCTGGCAGGAATGCCAGGAGGGTTCCAAGTTGCAATTGAATCGATTCATATCGAATTTTTTCGCTGTACTCAACAGAGAACTTTTCCAAATGCTGAGCTGATTGCGCTTGGTCGTGAACTTCTTGGCATGTTCAATTTTGAAATCGATGGCGAAAATTTTGAACATCAGTTAAATGAAGTGGCCCATGTCTGCATGCAAGGCGTGGATGCCACCGATACCGCCATCCCTCTTTGTCAACGCTTCGCTGAAGCGCTGCACCACTATCGAATCGGCGCATATTCCTTCGGCATGCTTGCAGAAACGTTGTTCAGGCACCAGCCTGTTGCGGCTCTCGATGCATTCTTTAGCCCGCCACAAAAACCACTGGGAAGGCTCTCCGCATCTGGAAAAAGCGTGGTTAGCTCTGCCGATAGCGGCGCCTTGCTTGCCTGGGTCAAAGCAGAACCGGCTGTGCGTGCGCCACTTCTGGCAGCTGAGATAGAAATGCACTGCAAAGATGCCGATGGCATGTTTTCCTGGTCGCCTATTGCGGCCAGTTTGTTGGAAATTGCACCCAACAAACAGGAAGTTCTGGATGGATTTTCCGAGCATTTTCGGCCCAGAATCTGGAGCGGAAGTATTGCAGGCGTTCTTCGTCCTTATCAGGAGTTTGCCACGCGGCTCGCAAAGGACACGGATGCAACAGTGTCGATGTGGGCGCGGGAGCAACTCGCCTTAATGAATAAGCGGGTTGCCCAGGAAAGCCTTATCGAACGACGAACTGATGAGCGCTTTGAATGACGCTTTGAACCCCACACTACACATTCGCTCGCATTCCTCCGGGGTGGCAGGTGTATAACCTTAATCCCTTCGACCATGCACCAGCCGTTTCAGGCAGCGCGCAGGCTCCGGGCATCCGAATAAAACCAGGCGCACCAATGCGCCGCAACACCAAGGAAGAACAAATCATGGGCGCGCAATGGAAAGCAAAAGGCAAGGATCTGGCAGCCAACGCCAGGGGGCGGCTGTTTGGCAAGCTTGCCAAGGACATCATGATCGCCGCGCGCAACGGCGCAGACCCGGCCTCCAA
>Ga0308165_1004796_pt1 | contig 13026 bp, 12 predicted proteins | sample PhyWR2_FD_201032 | JGI IMG/M metagenome (GOLD analysis project Ga0308165, IMG submission 201032) | Phyllosphere microbial communities from UC Gill Tract Community Farm, Albany, California, United States - DLSLW.R2 | ecosystem: Host-associated > Plants > Phyllosphere > Unclassified | place: USA...
GGAACAGGTGTTGATCATGAGCCGCCATAACCTGCGCGCGCCGCTGGCCAATAACGGCAGCGTGCTCGAGCAGTCCACCCCCAGCAAATGGCCGGAGTGGGATGTGCCGGGCGGGCAGCTGACCACCAAAGGTGGCGTGCTGGAGGTCTATATGGGCCATTATCTGCGCGAATGGCTGGCAGAGCAGGGGATGGTGACGACGGGTGAATGCCCGACGGCGGGTAGCGTCTACGCCTATGCCAACAGCCTGCAGCGTACGGTGGCGACCGCGCAGTTCTTTATTACCGGCGCGTTCCCGGGCTGCGATGTCCCCGTGCACCATCAGGAACAAATGGGCACCATGGACCCGACCTTTAACCCGGTGATCACCGACAACTCACCTGAATTCAAGCAAAAAGCGCTGCAGGCGATGGACAAAGAGCGCCAGGGGATGCACCTCAGCGAGAGCTACAAACTGCTGGAGCAGATGACCGACTATGCGCAGTCACCGTCCTGTAAAGAGAAGCAGGTTTGCTCCCTGAGCGAGGCGAAAGATACCTACAGCGCCGACTACCAGAAAGAGCCCGGCGTCTCTGGCCCGCTGAAGGTGGGTAACTCGCTGGTGGATGCCTTTACCCTGCAATACTACGAGGGCTTCCCGCTGGATCAGGTCGCCTGGGGAGAAATCAAAACCGACCAGCAGTGGCGGGTGCTGTCGCAGCTGAAAAACGGCTATCAGGACTCGCTGTTCACCTCGGCGGACGTGGCGCGGAACGTGGCGAAACCGCTGGTGAAATACATCGATACCGCGCTGGTCACCGACCAGGCAAAAGCACCAAAAATCACCGTACTGGTGGGGCATGACTCCAATATCGCCTCGCTGCTGAAAGCGCTCGACTTCAAGCCTTATCAGCTTCATGACCAGTATGAGCGCACGCCGATTGGCGGCAAAATCATCTTCCAGCGCTGGCACGACAAGACCGGCAATCGCGATCTGATGAAGATTGAGTATGTCTATCAGAGTACGGAACAGCTGCGAAATGCTCAGGTGCTGAGCTTAGAAGAGCCGGCACAGCGCGTCACCCTGGCGCTAAACGGTTGTCCGGTGGATGCGAATGGTTTCTGTCCCATTGATACGTTTAATAAAGTGCTGAATACGGCGGCGCAGTAAGCGTTACCCTCTCCCTATAGGGGAGAGGGTTTAAAACGTCGGGTGGCGCTTCGCTTACCCGACCTACAGGAACCAGGCCTGTCAGACGTTCTGCCGATCGATCGTCTGCTCGCCCCAGAACAGCGAGTCTTTGTCGGTTTTTTCGAAGGCGCGCACCAGCACGTCATCATTGCCTTCTTCCCAGATTTTTTCCGCCAGTTTTTCGTCATACTCCGCGACTTCAAAAATCGCTTCGGCAATTTCTGGCGACGTATTGCGTAACCGCGCCCATTCACCGACGTGATGTGCTTTAGCTTCTCGAGTTGTCATACTTCACTCCTGTTGACGATTACTTGTTCAGTTTAACGGCCAAACCTGCGACATGTTCACCCTGATAGCGGGCTATGTTCAGTTCAATTTCGGTCGGCTGACGCGATCCGTCGGCGGCGGCGATAGTGGTTGCGCCATAAGGCGTGCCGCCGTGGACCTGAGATATATCAAACAGTTCTTTCGCGCCGTAGCCAATCGGCACTATCACCATTCCATGATGTGCCAGGGTCGTCCATGTGGAGGTGATGGTCTGCTCCTGACCGCCACCGGTGCCGGTTGAGCTAAACACGCTGGCGATCTTGCCGTGCAGGGCATTTTTAACCCACAACCCGCCCGTCTGATCGAGGAAGGTGCGCATCTGCCCGGCCATATTGCCAAAGCGCGTCGGGGTGCCAAAAATGATCGCGTCGTAGTCGGCCAGCTCCTGCGGTGTCGCCACCGGCGTGTCCTGCGCTTTACCCCCCGCGTTCGCAAAAGCCTCTGCGGGCATGGTTTCCGGGACGCGCTTGATCGTCACCTCAACCCCCTCGACTTTACTGGCGCCGTCCGCCACTGCCTGAGCCATGGTTTCAATGTGTCCGTACATCGAATAGTAGAGCACCAGAATTTTCGTCATCTCGCTTCACTCCTCGGTTTTTTGTTCAGGCAGCAACACGCTGCGGTTATTTAAAGATATGACGTGGGCGCGAGACTGCAAATCTGTAAACCATTTCTTTGATTTTAAATAACAACTTTCGCTGGCTCTTTTCTGTCGCAAAATGACACATTTTCCTTATCACTGATTTTCAGAACGATAAGAAAGGCTTATGGGTTCGCTTGGCTGTCCTTCATGCGAAAGCCTGATTTCGTATTACAGGATATTACGATGCGCTGGCTGATTGGCCTCACTCCACTAAGCTTAGGTTCACGCGGCACAGATAAAGGCCCTGTCCCTGAGCCGCCAGGTGACTGATTTCTCTCTCACCGCAGGTTGTATAAATTAATGTTTCGCAACTCTGGAGGTCAGACATGGCTAACCATCGTGGTGGGTCAGGTAATTTTGCTGAAGACCGTGAAAGAGCATCAGAAGCAGGTCGTAAAGGTGGCCAGCAAAGCGGGGGGAATTTCAAGAATGACCCTCAACGCGCATCCGAAGCTGGCAAAAAAGGGGGCAAAAATAGCCACGGCAGCAACAGAAACAACTAGTTTGTCGCCGTCTGATCGATTGGCCCTGTAACCAATCTCGCACCCCCGCCGCCGGGCTCTCCGGCGGTTTTTTTATTTTCTTATCATTGAACTGTCGTCTCTGGCATCGCACACTAGCAGATTGATTATTTGTGCTGGTGCCTCATGTCCTCCTCCCGTTATGCCTTCTCCATCAAGCCGCAGGAAGCGATCCTGATCCTCATCACCATGTTCTGGGGCGGGACCTTTCTTGCCGTACAGTACGCGGTAACCCTCAGCGATCCCTTTTTCTTCGTCGGCCTGCGCTTCGCGACCGCCGCACTCGCCGTCGCGCTTCTGTGCCTGAAAACCCTGCCCGGCCTGACCATGACCGAGCTAAAAGCCGGGGTGGCGATCGGGGTGTCGATTGCGCTGGGCTACAGCCTGCAGACCTGGGGATTGCAGACCATTCCCAGCAGTAAATCGGCGTTTATTACCGCCATGTACGTGCCGCTGGTGCCGCTCCTGCAGTGGCTGTGCCTGCGCCGCACGCCGGGTCTGATGTCCTGCATCGGTATCGTGCTGGCCTTTATCGGCCTGATCCTGCTGGCGGGGCCGGGCGATAACCTGCTGGCGCTGGGGCCGGGGGAGATGATCACCCTGGTGGGCGCGGTGGCAATTGCGGCTGAAATCATTCTGATCAGCGCCTGGGCCGGGAAAGTGGACGTCAAACGGGTGACCGTGGTGCAGCTGGCGACCGCCTCGCTGGTGGCCTTTATGGCGATGATCCCGGCCGGGGAATCGGTGCCGCCGATGGTGTCGGGGCTGTGGATTGTGGCGCTCGGGCTGGGTATTTTCAGCGCTATTATTCAGGTGACGATGAACTGGGCCCAGCGTAGTGTCTCCCCGACGCGGGCGACGGTGATTTATACCGGAGAGCCGGTGTGGGCGGGGATCTTTGGCCGTCTGGCCGGGGAGCGTTTGCCGCTGCTGGCTCTGCTGGGGGCGGCGTTTATCATTGCCGGCGTGCTGGTCAGCGAACTCAAGCTTAAAAGAAAGAAAAAGGCGCTGCCGCAGATCGACAGCGCCACAGTTGATTAACGATCCTGAACCGCGATGTCGCCCTGCGTCGCGCTGGCCATCCGGCGGCTGAGCAGGGCGTTGAGCGCGATGGCGCCGAAGGTGGCCGTTCCGATCCCGCCCAGCGTAAAGCCGCCGAGCGAGAGGGCAAAATCACCGGCGCCGAGCACCAGCGTGACGGCGACCATAATCAGGTTTCCGTTGTGACTGAGATCGACGTTGTTCTGCACCCAGATGCGCGCCCCTGCCACCGCGATTAAGCCAAACACCACAATCGATGCCCCGCCAATCACCGCCGCCGGGATGGTGTGGATCAGCGCGCCAAACTTGGGTGAAAAGCCGAGCAGGATGGCAATCACCGCCGCCGCCACAAACACCAGCGTCGAGTAGACTTTGGTTACCGCCATCACGCCGATGTTCTCGGCATAAGTGGTGACACCGCTGCCGCCCACCGAGCCCGACAGCATGGTCGCCAGCCCGTCACCGACAAAGGCCCGTCCCATCCACGGATCCATATTGCGCCCGGTCATTCCGGCTACCGCCTTCAGGTGACCGAGGTTCTCCGCCACCAGGATCACCGCCACCGGGGCAATCAGCATCATCGCCTGACCGTTAAAGGTGGGGGCGGTCAGCTGGGGTAAACCAAACCAGGCGGCCTGTGCGACCTGCGTAAAATCAACCGGCGCGCCCAGCCCTAAGAGGTTGGTCAGCGCGGCGTAGATCAGGCAGGCGACGATCAGCCCGACGAGGATCAGCAGGCGCTGAATCATTCCCCGGGTAAACACCGCCACCAGGCCAATGCACAGCACCGTCACCACCGCCATCCAGCTGTCAAACGCCGAGCCGGAAACGCCTTTCACCGCAATCGGGGCGAGGTTCAGGCCAATCGCCATAACCACCGCGCCGGTGACCACCGGCGGCATCAGCCGTTCGATCCAGCGGGTGCCCATCTTCATCACCACAAAACCAATCAGGGTGTAGATCGCCCCGCAGGCGATAATTCCGCCCAGCGCCACGCTCAGCTGTGGGTTAACGCCCTGGCCGCTAAAGCCGGTGGCAGCGATCACCACCCCGACAAACGCCGCGCTGGAGCCGAGATAGCTCGGCACCCGCCCGCCGGTGATGAAAAAGAACAGCAGGGTGCCGATCCCGGACATCAGAATCGACAGGTTGGGATCGAGCCCCATCAGGATCGGCATCAGCACCGTGGCACCAAACATCGCCACCGCGTGCTGCACCCCCATTACCGCGGTTTGTCCCAGCGGGAGACGTTCATCCGGCGCGACCACGCCGCTGCCTGAAGAGGTCGATTTCAACTGCCAGTGAGGAAAATCGAAAAATGCCATCAGCGGTCTCCTTAAGGAGGATTAACAGGCGGGTCGCATCAGTGCGTGGTAGCCGCGGTCAAACCACACCAGGCCTTGCGGCGCGGGGTGGCAGGTAAGGGAAACAATGTCGCAAAACAGAATGTCGTGGGTGCCGACGCTCACCACCTGGCTTATCCGGCAGTCGAACGAGGCCAGCGCCTCCTCCAGCCGCGGACAGCCGGTTTCGCCCGTCTGCCAGCGGGCAGCGGCGAAGCGTTCATCCATTGGCGTTTTACCGCCGAACAGGTTGGACAGTGACTGTTGTTCACCGCTCAGGGTGTTGACGCACAGGGTGCCGTTTTCGCTGAACACCGGCCACACCGAAGCCCCGCGATTGAGACACACCAGCAGCGTTGGCGGCGAGTCGGTCACGCTGCACACCGCGCTGGCGGTAAACCCGGCCTGCCCGGCCGGGCCGTCGGTGGTGATGATATTCACCGCCGCGCCGATGCAGGCCATCGCATCTCGAAAGGACTGTTTATCCGGAATGCTCATGTTCGCTCCTTATGCCAGCCCGCAGGCGTCGCTAAAGCTCAGACGCGGCAGCCGTCCGTACAGCTTGCTGGCATCGCCGTAGCCAATGTTGATCAGCAGATTGCTTTTCAGGGTGCTGCCGGTAAAGAAGGCGGCGTCGATTTTCTCCCGGTCGAAGCCGGACATCGGCCCGGTATCGAGCCCCAGCGCCCGGCAGGCAAAAATCAGGTATGCCGCCTGCATCGCGCTGTTGCGAAACGCCGTCTCTTCGGCAAGCGCGGGGCTGGAGGTAAACCAGCTCCGGGCATCGCCGTGGGGAAACAGCTCCGGCAGGCGCTCATAAAATTCGCCGTCCCAGGCGACAATCGCCGTTACCGGGGCGGTCATTGTCTTCTCAAGGTTGCCGCTGGAGAGCGCCGGGCGCAGCTTCTCTTTGCCCGCCGCGCTTCGGACAAACACGATCCGCGCCGGGGAGCAGTTGGCGGAGGTCGGGCCCCACTTCATCAGCGCGTAGATGTCGTGCAGCGTCTCGTCGCTGACCGGGGTCGGCAGCCAGCCGTTGTGGGTGCGGGCTTCAGTAAACAGCGTTTGCTGCGCCGTTGGGGTGATGGCTTCGCTCATTGCAGCTCCTTATAAAATGGATGACGACTGTGCAGCAGGCTGGCGAGCCCGTTCAGCAGCAGGGCGTTGAAAATGTCGGGTTCGGTGACGTTGCAGGCGTGTCCGCCGCCGGGCATCACCGTTCGCACGCTGCCGGGCAGGGCGGCGTGCAGCAGAGACGAACAGACCGCAGGCACCAGCAGATCGTCAGCGGAGCAGATGACCTGCACCGGGCAGCGGATCTGCGCCACCGCACGGCTGTAATCGGCCGCTTTCAGGGCGTACAGCCGGCGCAGCAGCGTCTCTTTGCCCTGAAAATGGGCCAACGCCAGCGCCTCTTCGGCTTCCATGCGCGGCATGCGGGCCGCCATCCAGTCGGCCGGATAGAGAAACAGCGCCTGAGCTTCTACCCACGCCTGGGCGCCACCGGCATGCAGCAGCCGCTCGCGAACCTGGAAACAGCGCCGGGTATGCGGATGCAGCGTCAGCCAGCCGTTGACGCATACCAGGGCGCTGACCGCCGCGGGATGATCCACCGCCAGCTGCAGGCCAATCAGCGCCCCCAGCGCATGACCCACTACGCAGAAGCGGCTAATCCCGGCCTCCGCCAGCGCCTGCCACAGTTCGTCGGCCATCTGCGCCAGGCTGTAATCCTCCGGCAGCGCGCCGGGGTTATTCCCCGTTCCGCGCTGGTCGTAGCACACCACCTGATACTCCTGCTCCAGCTCCGCGAGCTGAGGCAGCCAGTAGCTGCCGCTGCCCCCCAGTCCGGCAATCAGTACCACCACCGGCGCATCGGCAAAGGGCGGGGGTGAAAGGGATAGCTTCATGGCAACCTCACTTCGCAATGTGGGCAACGCTTGCGATCTCGACCAGCGCCTCGGGCTTGACCAGCCCGCACTGAATGCAGAATCGCGCCGGTTTATCCCCCGGGAAAAACTCGGCGTAGATTTCGTTAATCGCGGCGTAGTTTTTCCAGTCGGTGATAAAGATGCTGTTGAAGGTCACGTCCGCCATCGTCCCGCCCGCCGTTTCGATAACGCGCTGGATAGTCTGTAGCACGTGGCGGGTTTGCGCCTTTGGGTCGTCGGGAAACACCACGTTGTTGTGCGCGTCAAACGGCAGCGTGCCGGAGACATACACGATGCCGTCAGCCAGCGTGCCCGGCACAAAAGGGGCGATCGGGGTGCTGGTACCCGGTGGAATAATTACGGATTTCGGCATTTGTTAGCTCCTCAGGCGATACGGGCATACGCGGTAGGGGACAGGGCGTCGCAGAAGGTGGCGACATCGCTGACCCAGCCAAAAAAGGTTTCGATATTGAACAGGGCGGCCTGCTGGGCAAACGCCGGCCCCGCCTGATGGGTGGCGTCTTCCAGCACCACGCCGAAATACTCCAGGAAGAAGCCGTCGCGCAGGGTCGACTCGACGCAGACGTTGGTGGCAATACCGGTGAAGATCAGATGGCGGATCCCTCGGCTGCGCAGGATGCTGTCCAGCGGGGTGTTGAAAAAGCCGCTGTAGCGCGGTTTCGGCAGCACGATATCGCCCGGCTCCGGCACCAGCTCGTTCACCAGCTGATAATCCCAGCCGCCTTTCGCCAGCAGCTTGCCGTGCAGCTCCGGACGCTGACGCATGGTTTTCAGCGCATTCGATTTATGGAAGTTGGGCGAGCCGGGGCCGCCAGCCTCTACGTACTGTTCATCCCAGCCGTTCTGGAACCAGATAATTAACACCCCGGCGGCACGGGCGGCAGTCACGGCGGTGCGGATGTTGTCGATCACCGGCCGGGTGGCCGAGACATCAAACCCGGCCAGATCGAGATAGCCTCCCGGGCTGGCGTAGGCGTTTTGCATGTCGACCACGATCAGCGCACTTTGCGCGGGGTTAAAGGTGATGGCTTCCGGGCGTGCGGGCAGAGTCGTCATTACGCCACCTCCTGCGTCAGGGCAGGAAGGTGCGCCCGGCACTGCATCAGCGGCTGGATGCGCTCCCCGAAGGTCTCGATGCCCGCCAGGAAATCATCGAAGGTCAGCAACACGCCTTCGGCACCCGGCACGCTGGCGACCTCGTCGAGCATCCGCGCCACGCTGGCGTAGGATCCCACCAGGGTACCCATATTGATATTCACTGCCGAGGTCGGGTCCGCCATCTGGCGCACGTTGGTATCGGCTCCTGAGCGGGTGTCTTTCTGGCTCTGCTCGCTGAGCCAGCTCAGGGCCTCGGTATCGGCTCCGGCTTTGTAGTGTTCCCACTTCGCCCGGGCGGCTTCGTCGGTTTCGTCAGCAATCACCATAAACAGCACGTAGGATCCGACGTCGCGCCCGGTTTTCTCTGCCGCTTGTTTCATGCGTGCGGCGGTTGGCGCAAAGGCCGCCGGGGTGTTGACCCCTTTGCCAAAGCAGAAGTTAAAGTCGGCATATTTTGCCGAGAATTCCATCCCCGCGTCGCTCTGTCCGGCGCAGATCACCTTCATCGGCGCCGACGGTTGCGGGCTGACCCGGCAGTCGTTCATGGTGAAGTACTCGCCCTTGAAGTCGCTTTTGCCGGTGCCCCACAGATCGCGCAGGACCTGCACGTATTCGGTGAGGTAGTCGTAACGTTTAGCGAAATACGCATCCCCCGGCCACAGTCCCATCTGATCGTACTCCGGTTTTTGCCAGCCGGTGACGAGGTTGACGCCAAAGCGTCCGCCGGAGATAGAGTCGATGGTCGAGGCCATCCGGGCGACAATCGCCGGGGGCAGGGTGAGGGTGGCGGCAGTGGCGTAAATCTGGATACGCGATGTGACCGCCGCCAGCCCGGCCATCAGGGTGAACGACTCCAGATTATGATCCCAGAATTCGGTCTTGCCGCCGAAACCGCGCAGCTTGATCATCGAGAGGGCAAAATCGAAGTGATAGTGCTCGGCTTTCTGCACGATGGCTTTGTTCAGCTCAAAGGTCGGCAGGTACTGCGGCGCATGGGTAGAGATCAGCCAGCCGTTGTTACCGATGGGAACGAATACGCCAATTTTCATCACGAACCTCTCTTCATCTCAACATGGGGGGTGAATGTCTGACGTGGCGCTGCATCCTGCATCTCCTGTTCAGCCGCGTAACTCGGTTTTGCAAAGGTGATGCCAGGTTTGAAATTGCTTGTGTTATTAGCGTGTTAACGGATGGTTGCTTAAATGCGGGTTAAAAAAGTGGACTGAACGGTCAAAAACCTTGCACACAAAGCAGGCAGTCGTGCGCGATGGGGGTGCAGATTGTCGTGAGACGGCAGGGGTTTTGCTATGCTGAGGGCAAATACAAAAAGGAGAGAGCAGATGGCACAAGGCGCAGTGAAAACACCCGGTAAACGTTCGCAGGCGGTGAGCGCAAAAAAACAGGCGATCCTGGCCGCCGCGCTGGAGACCTTCTCGCAGTTTGGCATTCACGGCACCCGACTGGAACAGGTGTCGGAGCTGGCGGGGGTCTCAAAAACCAATCTGCTGTACTACTTTCCCTCGAAAGAGGCGCTGTATGTGGCGGTGTTGCAGGACCTGCTTGATATCTGGCTGGCACCGCTGCGGGCGTTTCGTGAAGAGCTGGCCCCGCTGGAGGCAATCCAGCAGTACATCCGCCTGAAGCTGGAAGTCTCCCGGGATTACCCCCAGGCATCAAGGCTGTTCTGTCTGGAGATGCTGCAGGGTGCGCCGCTGCTGAAAGCGGCCCTGAGTGGCGACCTGAAATCGCTGGTGGACGAGAAGTCGGCGATCATTGCGGGCTGGGTCGCCACCGGCAAACTGGCTCCGGTGGATCCACATCATCTGATCTTTATGATTTGGGCCGCCACCCAGCACTACGCCGACTTTTCTGCGCAGGTGGAGGCGGTGACCGGTAAGTCGCTCAAGGATGACGACTTTTTCCACAGCACGGTGGACAACGTGCAGCGGATGATTATCGAAGGGATCCGGGTGCGTTAATTCGCAGGCGGCAGAGGGCAGCTCAGGTCGCCCTCTTCACATTGCATCAGCGAGGCCAGGAACGCTTCGCGCTCGCTGGTCTTTTCAGCCAGGCACAGATTGACGATCATCGGCTGGATGCTGCCGCCTTCGGTGCCGGAGCCGATAAACGCACAGTCCGCATCGCGCAGGGTGATCCACGCCTGCTGCGCTTTTTTCAGCAGGTCACGCTGGGCGGTGTCTGCCCGTTTGCTCGCGGCCTGATAGGTCTGGTTCAGCTTCTTGTCGGCGGCCTGGTACTGCTGGGCGCTGCACGCGTTCATCTCAGATTGGGTGTTGGCGTTGGCGCATTCATCTGCCAGCACGTTGCTGCTCAGCAGTAATGTAGCACCCGCGATCAGTAATCTTTTCATCATTCTCTCCCTGTAAATTGTTGCCCCGGAGCAGGGGGACATGCCGGGCGGCACTGCGTTTGCCCGGCCTACGATTGAATTGTAGCCCCGGTAAGCGTAGCGCCACCGGGGGCAGTTTGCACGCTTAGCCGATGGTCATCAGGCTGGCGTTACCGCCTGCTGCCGCGGTGTTAACGCTCAATGACCGTTCAACGTACAGACGCTCCAGCTGCAGATTCTCCTCGCCCCGGGCAAAGCCCTGAACCGAAACAATCGCCCCTTCACGCGCCGCCACCTGCTCGCACAGTTCGCGCAGCTGATCGGAATCGCCGTGGTAGATCACCGCATCAAACGCCTGACTGGTCAGCACGTCCGGTTTGGCAAAGCCAATGCGGGAGGTCACCGCCTTCGGCAGCTGCTTCGCCAGATCGCGGTGCAGGCCATCTTCCGGCCACAGCACTTCACAACCCGTCGCCAGCGCCGCCGCCAGCTGGACCAGCGCATCCTGCTCGTTATCCGCCACGCACAGCACGCGCTCGCGCGGCATCAGCGTCCAGGTGTTGCGCTCGCCGGTTGGTCCCGGCAGCAGACGCTGGGTTCCGGCCTGCGCCAGCTCGCCATACTGCTGGCACAGCGCCTGCAGCGCCGGGCGTTTTTCGGCCCATGCCGCCAGCGCCTCCAGCGGCTGGATCAGCACCGCTTTCACCTGAGTATCCACCGGACGTTGGCCATCCTGGCGCGCCAGGGTCACACTCAGCGCGTTCGCCGGACGGTGCGCCAGCAGGCGATACAGGTACATCGGTCCCCCGGCTTTTGGTCCGGTGCCCGACAGCCCTTCGCCGCCGAACGGTTGCACCCCGACCACGGCCCCAACCATATTGCGGTTAACATACAAGTTGCCGACGTTGGCGCTGCCGGTCACCTGGGCGATGGTCTCGTCGATGCGGGTATGCACCCCCAGCGTCAGGCCGTAGCCGGAAGCGTTAATCTGCGCGATCAGCTGATCGAGGTTGTTACGGTTGTAGCGCACTACGTGCAGCACCGGGCCGAAGACCTCTTTTTTCAGCTCGTCGAAGCTGGACAGCTCAATCAGAGTGGGGGCCACAAAGGTGCCATGGGCCCACTCGCGCGCGTCTTCGCTGTTCTCACGCACCGCCTGGAATACCGGGCGGCCCTTGGCGCGCATCGCCTGAATGTGATTCTCAATATTGGTTTTGGCTTCAGCGTCGATCACCGGGCCGATGTCGGTAGTCAGACGGCCCGGGTTGCCCATCCGGCACTCTGCCATCGCGCCGCGCAGCATTTTCAGGGTGTGGTCGGCGATGTCGTCCTGCAGGCACAGCACGCGCAGGGCCGAGCAGCGCTGTCCGGCGCTGTCGAAGGCAGAAGACACCACGTCCACCACCACCTGTTCGGTCAGGGCCGAGGAGTCGACGATCATCGCGTTCATGCCGCCGGTCTCGGCGATCAGCGGCGTCGGACGCCCCTGAGCATCAAGACGGGTGGCGATATTACGCTGCAGCAGGGAGGCCACTTCGGTCGAGCCGGTGAACATCACCCCGCGCACGCGGTTGTCGGCGGTCAGCTTCGCGCCCACCGTTTCGCCGCGACCGGGCAGGAGTTGCACCACGCCCCGCGGAACGCCCGCTTCAAGCAGGATGTTGATCCCCTGAGCGGCAATTAATGGGGTTTGTTCGGCCGGTTTCGCCAGCACGCTGTTGCCTGCGGCAAGGGCGGCGGCAATCTGGCCGGTGAAGATCGCCAGCGGGAAGTTCCACGGGCTGATACAGACCACCGGCCCCAGCGGACGGTGAGTTTCGTTGGCAAAGTCGTCGCGCACCTGACCGGCATAGTAGTGCAGGAAGTCAACCGCCTCGCGCACTTCGGCGATGGCGTTGCTGAAGGTTTTACCCGCTTCGCGCACCAGAATGCCAATCAGCATCTGCATCTGATCTTCCATCAGCATTGCCGCACGTTCCAGGATCGCCGCGCGCTCCTGCGGCGGGGTGGCGAACCAGATTGGGGCATTGTTCACCGCGCTGTTAAGCGCCAGATCCACTTCCTGTTCGCTGGCTTCACGCGCGAAGCCGACCACGTCTTTCGGCTCGGCCGGGTTAACCACCGGCAGCATTTCGCCGTCGGCCGCTGCGTGCTCGAGGATCGGTTTCGCAATCCATTTTTGCAGAGCGCTGTTCAGCAGGGATGAGGAGAGCGACGCCAGACGGTGTTCGTTCGCCAGGTCCAGCCCGGAGGAGTTAACCCGCTCGCTGCCGTACAGCTCGCGCGGCAGAGCAATCTTCGGATGCGGCAGACCGGTGGTGCCTTCCTGGGCGGCCAGTTTTTCTACCGCCTGCACCGGATCGGCAACCAGCTCGTCCAGCGGCAGGGTGTTATCGGCGATGCGGTTAACGAAGGAGGTATTCGCGCCGTTTTCCAGCAGGCGACGCACCAGGTACGCCAGCAGCGTTTCGTGGGTGCCGACCGGGGCATAAATTCGGCACGGACGGTTCAGTTTGCCGTCGGCCACTTTGCCGGTGACCTGCTCGTACAGCGGCTCGCCCATGCCGTGCAGACACTGGAATT
>Ga0308165_1004797_pt1 | contig 13022 bp, 13 predicted proteins | sample PhyWR2_FD_201032 | JGI IMG/M metagenome (GOLD analysis project Ga0308165, IMG submission 201032) | Phyllosphere microbial communities from UC Gill Tract Community Farm, Albany, California, United States - DLSLW.R2 | ecosystem: Host-associated > Plants > Phyllosphere > Unclassified | place: USA...
CAAGTACACATGAAAAATAATGTGAAATTAAAAACCTATAAAAAACAAAATCAGAATAGGAAAATTCCTACTCTGATTTAAGTATATTTGAGTTATAAAACTAGTCAACCTTTTTCAGGACTAGTCAGTTTAAGAATGATTCTTATTAAGCTTCGTTAGAAGGAGTTTGGTTTTCCACTGGTTTTTCGCTTTGTGGCTTCTGTCCTTCAGGTCTTCTTTGTCCCTCTGGTCTTCTTTGCCCTTCCGGTCTTGGAGGTCTTGGTAAAAGAACTTTTCTTGAAAGTTTCATTTTCTTACGGTCATCATAACCCATGAACTTCACTTCTACTTCATCACCTTCAGCATAAGGAACTTTGTCCAGACGAGCCCATTCAATTTCAGAAATGTGAAGAAGTCCTTCTGTACCTTTAGCAATTGCTACAAATGCACCAAAGTCCATTACTTTCACTACTTTACCTTTGTAAACTTCACCTACAACCGGTACGAAAGTAATTTCGTTGATCTTAGCAACAGCAGCATTGATTTTCTCTCTGTCTGTTCCTGCAATCTCGATACGTCCGATTTCTCCGACTTCTTCAATAGCAATAACAGTATCAGTATCTTTCTGCATCTGCTGAATGATTTTTCCTCCAGGCCCGATTACAGCTCCAATGAAGTCTTTAGCGATCTCCATTACTACCATTTTCGGAGCGTGAGGCTTCACGTCTGCTCTTGGCTCAGCAATTGTTTCAGTGATTTTATTTAAGATGTGTAATCTTCCGTCTCTTGCCTGCATCAAAGCCTTTTCCATAATATCCATAGAAAGCCCCTGGATTTTAATATCCATCTGACAAGCAGTGATACCGTCTGCAGTACCTGTTACTTTAAAGTCCATATCTCCAAGGTGATCTTCATCTCCTAAGATATCAGAAAGTACAGTGAATTTACCTGATTTTGCATCCGTGATCAATCCCATTGCAATACCTGAAACAGGTTTTGTAATCTTTACCCCGGCATCCATTAGTGCCAGTGTTCCTGCACAAACTGTTGCCATTGATGATGAACCGTTTGATTCCAGGATATCAGAAACAATTCTGATGGTATATGGATTTTCTTCAGGAATTACAGCCTGCAATGCTCTCTGAGCAAGGTTACCGTGTCCTACTTCTCTTCTTGAAGTTCCTCTTAAAGGTCTTGCTTCACCTGTAGAGAACGGAGGGAAGTTATAATGTAAAAAGAATTTTTCGTCGTGCTGCGTGATTACGCTGTCTACCATGTTGGCATCTTTCACAGAACCTAACGTTACTGCTGTTAAAGACTGAGTTTCACCTCTTGTAAACACTGCAGAACCGTGAGCTCCCGGAAGGTAATCAATTTCTGACCAGATTGGACGGATCGTTTGAGGATCACGACCATCAAGACGGATATTATCTTCAAGAATCATCTGACGCATTGCTTCTTTCTCTACATCATGATAATATACTTTTACGAAAGGTGTTACTCTTTCCAATTCTTCTTCGTTATCAGCATATTGAGCAAGGAATTCTTCACGAACCGCTTTGAATTTCTCACCTCTCTCCTCTTTTCCAGATGGAGTTCTTGCTACTTCATATACTTTATCGTAAGTTTCTTTCCATACTTTTTCACGAATTTCTTCGTCATGAGTTTCGTGAGAATATTCTCTCTTAGGGAAAGCTTTTCCTACTTTTTCTGCTAATCTTTCCTGAGCTTCAATTTGCTTTTTAATTTCAGCATGACCAAAATTAATAGCTTCTAACATTTCCTGCTCAGAAATTTCTTTCATTTCACCTTCTACCATTACGATGGAATCCTTAGTAGCTCCAACCATGATGTCCAGCTCAGAATTTTTTAATTCTTCATAGCTTGGGTTGATAGAAAGTACTCCGTCAAATCTTACAACTCTTACTTCAGACATTGGTCCGTTGAAAGGGATATCTGTAATAGCAATGGCTGCAGAAGCTGCCAAACCTGCTAAATCATCAGGAATTGTTTTTCCGTCATAAGAAATTAATGAAATCATCACCTGAACTTCAGCATGGAAATCTTCAGGGAAAAGCGGACGTAAAACTCTGTCCACCAAACGCATTGTTAAAATTTCCTGATCAGAAGGTCTTGCTTCTCTACGGAAGAAGTTTCCAGGAATTCTTCCACCTGCGTAGAATTTTTCTCTGTAATCAACGGTTAATGGTAAAAAATCTACACCAGGATTTGCTTCTTTATTGGCTACAACAGTTGCTAAAAGCATTGTTCCACCCATTTTTACTACCACAGATCCGTCAGCCTGCTTAGCCAATTTCCCTGTTTCGATAGTGATTTCTCTGCCATCAGCAAGAGTAATCATTTCTGTAAACGCTTGAGGTATACTCATAAATTTGTCTTCTTAATACTCCGTATTGAGTATGAATTAATATTTAAACTCTTTAAATTTCGTGTGCAAAGGTACTATATAATAATGAAATATTAAATTTTTCACTTGCATAAATAGGTCGTCAAAATACAAAAAATTGGCTATCAGTTGATGAAAGATTCAAAATTTTATAGCTGTAACCTCAACTTATTCGTTATTTGTGAAAACAAAAATGTGTTTTTCTGAAGATAATGCATTGAAAAATGCTGGTGTTTTTGTATTATTGTCTCAAAAAATGAAAATAACATTCTAAATTAAAAAGAAGGATACATTTCATTATAAAAACCATTAAAATTATTGCAAAAACATAGGTAGATCCCTATATTTGCCTTACTTCACAAAATGCAATGCTGTGGGCAAAAAAAGTTAAGGACTTATCCTTATACAGATAAATAAATGTTTATGATTAATAAAGAAGTACAATCGCAAAGCAGGAATTATACGGTTCCGTTGATTACCATCACCCTGCTGTTTTTTATGTGGGGATTCATCACCTGTATGAATGACATCCTGATCCCCTATCTGAAGCAACTTTTCAATCTTACCTTTTTCGAATCCATGCTGGTACAGTTCTGTTTTTTCGGAGCTTACTTTATCGGATCGCTGATTTATTTCCTGATCTCTATTACAAAAGGAGATCCTATCAATAAATTAGGGTATAAAAAAGGAATCCTGTTCGGAATTTTTCTCGCGGCTTTTGGCTGTGTCCTGTTTTATCCGGCAGCTACGTTTTCGTATTATCCGTTGTTTTTAGGGGCCTTATTTATTTTAGGATTAGGTTTTACGGTATTGCAGATTACTGCCAATGCCTATGTTTCGTTACTGGGAAGTGAGGAATCTGCTTCCAGCCGACTGAATATGACACAGGCATTCAACGCATTCGGAACTACGATTGCTCCTGTGCTTGGGGGCCACCTTATTTTTGAATTTTTCTCATCCCCGGATGGATCATTCAGTGCGGTAGCAACAAGAATTCCGTATCTTATTTTCGCGGGTATTCTCTTGTTGGTAGCCCTATTGATTTCCAGAGTTAAACTTCCATCATTCCAAATGGGTGAAGAAGAAGTTGTAAAAGGTTGGGGAGCGCTTGAGTTCAGCCATCTGAAATTCGGGGTATTTGCTATGTTCTGCTATGTGGGTGGAGAAGTAGCAGTGGGAAGCTTTATCATCAGTTTCCTTGAGCAGCCTCAAATTATGGGCTTCAATGAAATCATCAGTAAGAATTACCTTTCTCTGTATTGGGGCGGTGCCATGATTGGCCGTTTTCTTGGAGCTATCTCTTTGAACCAATCTTTAAGCCAGAGTAAAAAGGCTGTTTATATGCTCGGGGCAGCAGGAGCTGTTTTCCTTGTAATCTTCAGCATTGTAAATCTTACGTTCTCTCAGATCAGCTTTTTCCTTGTATTTATCGTTCTGAATTTCATTGCCTTTTTCATTGGTAAAGCGGCTCCTGCAAGAACGCTATCAATCTTTGCAGCGATCAATGTCGTATTATTAATTTCAGCCATGGTTAATCATGGAGAACTGGCTATGTACAGCATTTTAGGAATCGGGATTTTCAACTCTATCATGTTCTCTAATATTTATACATTGGCTATTTCAGGATTGGGTAAATATACCAGCCAGGGATCATCATTAGTGGTAATGGCTATCTTAGGAGGTGCTATTGTTCCTATATTCCAGGGATATCTTGCAGATCAGTTTGGAGTACAGCATTCATTCATTATTCCTGTATTCTGCTATCTGGTTATTCTGATCTTCGGCGCTTACTGTACCAAATATCTTGGTCATGTAGAAAGTACTGAATCCAAATCAGGGCATTAAAAATCAATCATATCAAAATGTATAAGCGGAATATCTCAAAGGTGTTCCGCTTTTTTCGATCTTAAAATGTAACTTTCAACCATAAAAAAGAACTTATCTAATAATTAACACCAAATTATTATGAAAATACAATTAAAGCTTGAATACGCAGCATTTCTGTTGTTAGGGATCTGTGCTTTTGCCCAAACGGGATATTCATGGTGGTGGTTTGCCGGACTATTCCTTGCGCCGGACATTTCAATGCTGGGGTATACGGTGAATGCTAAGGTTGGAGCATTTTTCTATAATCTATTCCATCACTTTGGAGTAGCCGTGATTGTTTATTTTGCCGGAACAGCTTTATCACTTCCCTATTTGCAGATGATAGGGGCCATCTTATTTTCTCACTCCGCTTTTGACAGGATTCTGGGCTATGGATTGAAGTATCCGGATAGTTTTCAGAATACGCATTTGGGAAAGATTGGAAAGAAGGCTGAATAAAATAGCAATTGTAGAGGGCTGACCACCCCGTCAAAAATTCTTTGAATTTTCGCCACCCCTCCGAGGAGGGGAATTTTCGCACCTTCAGTTGTGCTATTGGCTTAAGTTGTAATCTTTTTATGGATAATAAAAGCCGGATTCTTACGGAATGACAAACTGAATGAATACAAAGCTCCATTTGAATTGTGTCATTCCGCAGAATCTAAATACTTTTTATTAAAATCAAAGACTTTCAAAACTTAAGTGTTCTTCTCAAACATCTAATAGTTTCTAAAAAAGCTTTTGTGCCTTTTATAGTTAAAGATTCCAAGCACTATAAAACAAAAAAGCAACCTCTTTCGAAGTTGCTTTTTATTTTGAAAATCTTTATAGATTATTTTCTTAAACCTAATGCAGCAATAATAGCTCTGTATCTTGCGATATCTTTCTTTTTAAGGTAATCTAATAAACTTTTTCTCTTACCTACCAATTTCACTAGAGATCTCTCTGTGTTGAAATCGTGACGGTTAGCCTTTAGGTGTTGAGATAAGTGGTTGATTCTGAAAGTGAAAAGAGCAATTTGTCCTTCTGCGCTTCCTGTGTCCTGTGCAGATTTTCCATGTTGTGCGAAAATTTCCTGCTTTTTGTCTGTTGTTAAGTACATTCCAATATTGTTTAATGATTATTATGTAACGGGTGCAAAATTACGACTATTTTTTGATTCTGCAAACATTATTGATTTCATAAATCAAATTTGATAGAAAAAAATGTTAAAAATTTCTTAATAAATTTTATGCAATCCAACGAAAAGGCAGTAATTTTGCATTCGAATTACAAATGAAAAAAATTATATTCTTTACAGCAATTACTTTTTTGTTCATCGGGTTTACTTCGGTAAAAGCCCAGAAAACGGCTGATGACAAAATAAAAAAAGTTCTGTACTTCAATCCTGAAGTAGAGCCTGATATTGACGAAATAAAAGACCCTACCAATAATGCTTTCTTTGATGCCGTTACCGATAATTTCAGTGGCAGAAGAAATAAAATGCTTCGCGCAGAAGTTCAGGTTCCCTTTGACAGCATAGATAAACAAACTATTGTAGACTACTGCCTCAACAATGATGCAGATTTTGCCATTGTTTCCAAAGTGAGATATTTCAAAGTTGGATTTGGAAAATATGTTTTCTCCAATCAGGTGGTTGTGAGTATGAAACTCTTTGGTGCTGACGGCACTCTTGTAACCGAAACTGACCATGATACCTACCGAAAAAACATGCGTCTGCTGGGCTCCACAACCAATTCTGTCAAAATAGGAACCGAAGGAGCGATAAAGGGAATTATCAAAAAACTGAGAAAACTGAAACCGACGGAAGCAGAGCTTTGAGTTCAGAGTCTAAGGTTTAAGGTTGGAATATAGGACCTTTGAAAATCAATGGTCAAAATTTTGCTTCGCAAGTCAATTGTGAACTGTTATTCCTTTGCTCAATTAGCTGTACCAGAAAAATTCATCATTCATCATTCATCATTTTTTACAAAGTACTTCCCATCTCCTGAATTATAAATATTTTCATGTTAAATAAAGCACTTGTCCGCACTTATGGAACAGGTGCTTTTCACTTTAAATACATCATAAATAATTGATTAACAATTAAATATTTTCACCAAATAAGGAATTATTAAATATTTTTTACTATTTTAGTCTGACATTAAAACCAAAATATCATGAAAAATCTAAAGAAACTCAGCAGAGAAAAAGCAAAACAAGTGAATGGAGGATCCATGGAAAGATGCAGCGAAACCAATCCCTGTGCTGTTGGATGGTGCTGCTTCGGAATCTGTTCACCCTTCATCTGTCTTGAATAGAATATAAAAACATAACTAACTCAAATAAAATCAAATCTCATGAAAAATCTAAAAAAACTCAGCAGACAAGTTCAAAAGGAAATCAAAGGCAGCGGACCTTTCAAAAGATGTACAGAACATTACGAATGTCCGGGCGGATCATGTTGTCATAACATCTGTGTTGTGAACCCATGTCCCCTGGAATAATATATGATCATTACGGACACCTGCAATTGTAGGTGTTTTTTTTATTTAAAAATTAAATAAAATATTGATTTATGGAAAAATATTTTCACCACCAAATGAATAATATAAAAATATTTACTATTTTAGTTTAACATTAAATCTAAAGCCATATGAAAAATCTAAAAAAACTCAGCAGACAAGCTGCCAAAGAAATTAACGGTGGTATCGGCCCGTTCAGATGCAGTATAACAAGACCATGTTCTGTGGGATATTGCTGTAACGGAGAATGTTTGGATCATGACTGTCCGATAGAGCCTTAATCTTACTATGATTACCATGAAAAATTCAAATCTTAAGAAGCTCAACAGGCTGCAGCAGAAAAATATTAAAGGAAGCGGAATAAAAAAGTGTGGGGACAACTCAGATTGCGGCCCCTACCAGTGCTGTACAAATGCTGTCTGCACATACATCCCTACCTCGGAATGTGAACCAATTTAAAGAATATTGGAATTTAAATTTAATTTTTGAACATCCGCTTCGGCGGGTGTTTTTTTTTGGCCTTATACTGAAGTGATAAACTTTAATTAATCCTTAATTTTGCCACTTTATTGCTCAGTCTTAAAAATTTGAATTATTTTTGCATATCCAAAAAATTTCACGTTTTGAATTCTAGAGACGAACTTATCTTCAACCCTGCCGATATTGCCGAAACTCTCAGCGAACTTCCTGCTGATGAGAGGCTGCTCGCGTTTCTGAAGGTTCCGAAAGAATACAAAGCAGAGGTTTTTTCACATCTTGATCCTGATTTCCAGGAAGATACCATCAGAAGTATCGGAAGCGATGAAGTTTCTGAGATCCTGAATGCCATGACTCCGGATGACAGGACTGCTCTTTTCGAAGATTTCCCGGATGAGCTAATTAAATATTCTATCAATCATCTTAATCCTCAGGAAAGAAGAATTGCTTTAAAGCTTCTTGGGTACAACTCAGACTCTATTGCCCGTCTGATGACGCCTTATTATATTCAGATCCGTAAGGAATGGACGGTAAAGAGATGTCTTCAGCAGATCAAAAAGGTTGGAAAAAGAGTGGAAACCATGAACTACCTGTATGTGGTGGATGAAAGAAACCGTCTGATTGATGACCTTGCCATCGGGACTTTACTGCTGGAAGAGGAAGACACACTGGTTTCTGATATCACAGATAATCATTTTGTAGCGATTACCACCACTACTTCCAAAGAGGATGCGGTAACGTATTTTGAAAAGTATGACCGTGGCGCTCTTCCTATTATTACGGAAGCCGGTGTCTTAGTAGGAATTGTGACTATTGATGACATTCTCGATCAGATTGAACAACAGAATACGGAAGATATCCAGAAATTCGGGGGATTGGAAGCATTGGATCTTCCTTATATCCAGACCTCGTGGACTGAAATGATCAAAAAAAGAGCAACCTGGCTGATCATTTTATTTGTTTCTGAAATGCTGACGGCTTCTGCCATGGGGTATTTTGATAAAGAAATTGAAAAAGCTGTTGTTCTTGCTCTATTTGTTCCTTTGATTATTTCCAGTGGAGGAAACTCCGGATCGCAGGCCGCAACATTGATTATCCGTGCAATGGCGCTTCAGGAAATCAGTCTGAAAGATTGGTGGTATGTCATGAAAAAAGAAATTATCTCAGGATTGTGTCTTGGAGCAATTTTGGGAATTATAGGGTTTATAAGAATCATGCTTTGGCAACAGATTGGTCTTTTTGATTATGGCCAGTACTGGGCTTACGTTGGGCTAAGTGTTTCTGTTTCCCTGATTGCCATTGTGCTGTGGGGAACATTATCAGGTTCTATGATTCCGTTTGTTTTAAAGAAATTAAACCTTGACCCTGCCACTTCTTCCGCTCCTTTTGTAGCAACATTGGTGGATGTAACGGGACTTATTATTTATTTTACCGTAGCCGGACTTTTCTTAACCGGAAAACTTTTGTAATTTTAGGCATCATCTAACATGCCAATATGAAAATCGTTTCGCTCGTACCCTCTATTACTGAGGCTTTATTTGACCTTGGACTCACCGAAAATGAAGTTATCGGGAGAACAAAATTCTGCATTCATCCTCAGGATAAAATAAAAAATGTAGCCGTAATCGGCGGGACCAAAAATATCAATATTGAGAAAATAAAAGCATTACAGCCGGATCTTATTCTTGCCAATAAGGAAGAGAATGTAAAAGACCAGGTAGAAGCTCTGATGGGTGATTTTAAAGTAACCGTTACCAATGTTGAAACGATTGAAGACAATTATTATCTGCTTAAAAACCTCGGGAAACTTTTGGGAAAAGAAGAAAGAGCCCAGCTTTTCAATCTTAAAATATATGAAGTCCTGAATCTGGCTAAGCTGGAAACTCCTGTGAAAGCGGCATATCTGATCTGGAAGAATCCTTATATGACTATTGGTTCAGATACGTTTATTCATAGAATTTTATCAGAAATCGGCTTTGAGAATATTTTCAAAGATAAAATCCGTTATCCTCAGATTATTGCTGAAGATCTTGCGGATGCGGACGTTATCATGCTGTCCTCTGAGCCGTTTCCATTTAAAGAAAAACATATTGAGGAACTGCAGGCTTTTTATCCTGATAAAAAGATTATGATTGTAGATGGCGAAGCATTTTCCTGGTATGGAACCCATATTGCGAAATGTGAGAATTACTTTAAAGAATTGCTGGCTGAGATTCATCTGATGCAGCAAAGCTGATTTTTTAACCAACTTTAAACTCTAAACATTAAACTCTAAACATACATGTCTGATACAGTTATATTATCTGAAGGAGCAGAATTTGATCACGTTATTCAGGAAGTTTCAAAATACATCAATCTTTATGTAATGGCTTTTGAAAAGAATGAACGAGCCATCACACAAATGGATAAACGTCTAAATATGTATGGTGGAAAAGGAACGGTATATATGCTGCAGATGTTTAACCAGAAAGAATTGGCTAATAATCGTCTGGCAGCGTATATGGTTTTATTGAATAAGGGGGATGAGTCCGGATTTCATACACACAATCAAAGAAATGAGCAGGAATTGTATGTAGTCGTGCACGGGACAGGAGAATACCGTGAAAGAACCGGAATTGAAGGACCCATACGAAAGAAAATTCTCAAGAAAGGAGATATTACAGCGATCAGCTCTATAGGGTATCATTCTATCGAAAATACAGGAGATGAGCCTTTAATCATGTTTGTCATTACCACTTATAATCCCTAATCCCTGAACACTAAAGCTGGAAATCTTCGGGTTATATTTCACTTCAATACTCACAAAAAACTCCGACTATAAAGCCGGAGTCTATATTTTGTACGTGTTGAAATTCTATTATAAAATCTTAGAAACTTCGTTACAAAGCCATTCTAACAATTCGCGGTCTTCATTGGTGAAAGGATCTACCGTATGGGAATCAATATCAATCTGACCGATGTTTTTTCCGTCTTTAAAGATAGGAACTACGATCTCAGCTTTTGTATCAATGGAGCAACTTAGATAATTGCTTTCTTCGTTCACATCAGGAACTACAAATGTTTCATTGGAAACTGCTACCTGTCCGCAAATTCCTTTACCGTAAGGAATAATGGTATGATCTGTTGGTGCTCCTACATAAGGGCCTAAAATCAATTCTTCCTTATCTCCGTTTTTGAAATAGAAACCCGTCCAGTTGAAATAAGAAATTTCCTGATCCAACAAGTGACAAACTTTTTCAAGTTTTTCTTCTGTATTATGTTTAGGACTTTCAAGAATTGAGGAAAGTCTTTTCTTTAATTCTGACATTGTATATATTTTTTTAAGAGAATTGTTTTAGGGAAAGCTCTTCTTTATAGCCGAACATTCCACGCTCTTTAATCATTTCTGCTACCCCTTCCGGAACCTGAGTTTCCCAGCCTTTCACACAACATGCAATTTTTCTCAAAATTTCTCTTGAATAGATTTCCAAAAACTCCGGATTATAGTTGGTAATATCTACAATACGATTGTTGTGTTTGAAATATTTATAGAGTTCTTTCAGGTTTTCTTCTACTTTCAGGTTTGAAGAATCCAGCAATTGGTGGGTTTCAGGATCTTTATAAGGATACAGATATACTCTCATCCCGTTTCTGAAAAATTTCCCGAATGCTTCAAGGATTCCCCCTGACATATTTTTGTAATACTTCTCGTCAAATACCATCAACAGGTTATTTACACCCATTGCTACTCCAATATCACCACTTGTATAAGAGGCGAAATAATCGATCAGCCTGTAATATTCAGAGAAGTTGGAAATAATAACGGTATATCCCAGTTTAGCCAGAATATCAACCCTGTCAAGGAAGTCTCTTTCGTCAATATCTCCGTCTGCTCTCAGATTGGAAATGGTGATTTCGATAAGGACTTCTGTTTCTTCATGGGTACAGATCGCATCTTTGAAAAACATATCCATCCCGTTTTTAAGCATATCAATGTTTACTTTCGTTACCGGTCTGAAACTCCCCCTTACCGCGAAAATATTTTTCTTGTACAACACATCTGCCGGAAGCATATTGCTGCCCTGAGAATTGAAAATCACCGCATCGGTCATTCCATTTTTCACCAGCTGAAGGGACATCAGTCTGTTATCAACATATGCAAAAGCAGGACCGCTGAAATCAATCATATCAATTTCCAGATTGTCTTTTGCAATATCGTCGTATAAGGATTCTACTAAAGTTCTTGGATTGTCAAAGTAATTAAAAGCTCCGAAAATAAGATTTACCCCCAGATTTCCTAAGGTTTCCTGCTGAAGGGTAGCATCATTTTCTTTGAATTTTACATGAATCACGATTTCATTGTAATCTTCATTTTCTTTGGTCTGAAAACGAATTCCTACCCAGCCGTGGCCTCTTACAGTCTTGTCAAAATTGATGGTTGTTACCGTATTGGCATAAGAAAAGAATTTTCTATCGGGATTATTATCTCTTGAAATTCTCTCTTCAATCAAAGCTACTTCATATCGAAGCATTTTGCGAAGCCTGTTTTGGGTAACGTACCTGTTTTTTACTTCCTTTCCATAGATGGCATCACTAAAATCTTTGTCATAAGCAGACATCGCCTTAGCAATCGTACCGGAAGCTCCTCCTGCTCTAAAAAAGTGGCGAACAGTCTCCTGCCCTGCTCCAATTTCTGCGAAAGTACCATAAATAGTAGGATCTAGATTAATTGTTAATGCTTTTTGCTTAGGAGTTAGTTTCTGATACATTAGGACATGAAATTTTTTGTAAATTTACCAAAATTAAACCAACCTCAAAACAAAATGAAGTTGAAATTTTTAGGAACCGGTACTTCCCAAGGTGTACCCGTTATTGGCTGTACATGTGAAGTGTGTACTTCTGAAAATCCCAAAGACAAACGCTTACGTTCTTCCGTGATGGTAACTACGGAAGAAAATAAAAAAATACTGATCGACTGCGGTCCGGATTTCAGGCAGCAAATGCTTACCAACCACGAACATACCGTAGATATTGCGTTGATAACTCATGAACATAATGACCACGTAATCGGGCTTGATGATATGCGGCCATTGATTTTCAAGAGTGGAAAAGATGTTCCTCTCTACTGCTATTCAAGGGTTGCTCATGAAATAAAAAACAGATTTCCTTATGCTTTTGCTGATGTAAGATATCCCGGAGCGCCCGCTTTTGAACTTCATGAAATTGAAAATAACCCTTTTCATGTACTGGATACGGAAATCACTCCAGTAGAAGTGATTCACTATAAAATTACCGTCTTCGGATATAAATTTAAAAACCTTGCCTACATCACAGATGCCGGGTTCATTTCTGAAACGGAAAAGGAGAAACTGAAGAATCTGGATGTTCTGATCTTAAACTGTATCAGAAAATTTGATCCCCATCCTGCCCATTTTATTCTTCCTGATGTTATTAAATTGTTTGAAGAACTAAAACCGAAAAAATTATTTTTAACACATATCAGTCATCATTTGGGATTGCATGACGTTGAAGATAAGCAGCTTCCCCCCGGAATACACCTTGCCTACGATGGTTTGGAACTGAATTTTTAAAATTTTTCTTCAAAAAGCTTTTGAACATTGAAAAAAGTTTATATATTTGCACACCAATTTGAAACAAACATCACGTTTGAACTCAACATCAAGCCCAGGTGGCGGAATTGGTAGACGCGCTGGTCTCAAACACCAGTTCTTAGGAGTACCGGTTCGATCCCGGTCCTGGGTACAAGACCGGAAAGAGGTGATAATTCACTTTCTTTCCGGTTTTTTTTA
>Ga0308165_1004802_pt1 | contig 13019 bp, 12 predicted proteins | sample PhyWR2_FD_201032 | JGI IMG/M metagenome (GOLD analysis project Ga0308165, IMG submission 201032) | Phyllosphere microbial communities from UC Gill Tract Community Farm, Albany, California, United States - DLSLW.R2 | ecosystem: Host-associated > Plants > Phyllosphere > Unclassified | place: USA...
GCGTATCAAGACGACGTTCCGGCGGCATCTCGCCCAGCAATGAGCTATGTTTGAACCAGATATCGCGGATGTGCAGCAGCCAGTTGTCGATTAAACCCAGTTCCGGGTTTTCGATTGCCGCTTGAACGCCACCGCAGCCGTAGTGCCCGCAGATAATAATGTGTTCAACTTCCAGCACATCAACGGCATACTGCACCACGGAAAGGCAGTTAAGATCGGTGTGGATGACAAGGTTCGCCACATTGCGGTGAACAAACAGCTCGCCTGGCTCGAGCCCGGTCAGACGTTCGGCGGGTACGCGACTGTCTGAGCACCCAATCCATAAAAAGCGCGGCTTTTGCGCTTGCGACAGTTTCTCAAAAAATCCGGGATCCTCTTCTATCAGCATCTTTGACCATAGTGCATTGTTGCTGATGAGTGTATCTATGTCGTTCATGGAGGCATTAACCCAGTAATTTGCGTTGGGCTAATATAGGGCAACTCCTGATTTTTTAAAACCAGATATCAAGTATCAGAATGTAAGGTAAGCAAAAACCGATGACCATTGCACTGGAATTAGAGCAACTGACGAAGACCTATCCTGGCGGCTTACAGGCGCTGCGCGGGATAGATTTAAAAGTCGAAGCCGGTGATTTTTACGCGCTTCTGGGGCCGAACGGCGCAGGTAAATCAACGACCATCGGCATTATCAGTTCGCTGGTGAATAAAACTTCCGGGCGCGTCAGCGTCTTTGGCTACGACCTGCAAAAGGACGTGGTGAATGCCAAACGCCAGCTGGGACTGGTGCCGCAGGAATTTAACTTCAACCCATTTGAAACCGTGCAGCAAATCGTGGTGAACCAGGCGGGTTACTACGGCGTAGAGCACAAAGATGCGGTTATCCGCAGCGAAAAATACCTCAAGCAGCTTGATTTGTGGGAAAAACGCAACGAACGCGCGCGGATGCTCTCCGGCGGGATGAAGCGTCGCCTGATGATTGCCCGTGCGCTAATGCATGAGCCAAAACTGCTGATCCTGGATGAACCTACGGCGGGCGTGGATATCGAGTTGCGCCGTTCCATGTGGGGATTCCTCAAAGACCTCAATGACAAAGGCACCACTATTATTCTCACCACCCACTATCTGGAAGAGGCAGAAATGCTGTGCCGTAATATCGGCATTATCCAGCGCGGCGAACTGGTGGAAAACACCTCGATGAAGAATCTGCTCTCCAAGCTGAAATCAGAGACCTTTATTCTCGACCTTGCGCCAAAAAGCCCGCTGCCGAAGCTTGAAGGCTACCAGTACAGCCTGGTGGATACTTCAACGCTGGAAGTTGAAGTGCTGCGTGAGCAGGGGATTAACAGCGTCTTTGCGCAGTTGAGCGCACAGGGCGTTCAGGTGTTGAGTATGCGTAACAAAGCCAACCGACTCGAAGAACTGTTCGTATCGCTGGTTCATGAAAAACAAGGAGATCGCGCATGATGCACCTTTATTGGGTCGCGCTGAAAAGCATCTGGGCGAAAGAGATCCACCGCTTTATGCGTATCTGGATCCAGACGCTGGTGCCGCCCGTCATCACCATGACGCTCTATTTTATTATTTTTGGTAATCTGATTGGCTCACGGATTGGTGAAATGCATGGCTTTACCTACATGCAGTTTATCGTGCCGGGCCTTATCATGATGGCGGTGATCACTAACGCCTACGCTAACGTGGCGTCGTCGTTCTTTAGCGCTAAGTTCCAGCGCAACATTGAAGAACTGCTGGTGGCGCCGGTGCCGACGCATGTGATTATCGCCGGTTTTGTCGGCGGTGGTGTTGCGCGAGGATTGTGCGTGGGGGTTCTGGTCACGGCGATTTCGCTGTTCTTCGTGCCATTCCAGGTTCACTCATGGGTGTTTGTTGCCCTGACGCTGGTGCTGACGGCCATTTTGTTCTCGCTGGCGGGGTTACTCAACGCCGTGTTTGCCAAAACGTTTGATGACATCAGCCTGATTCCGACCTTCGTGCTGACGCCGCTGACCTATCTGGGCGGGGTGTTCTACTCTCTGACGCTGCTGCCGCCATTCTGGCAGGCGCTGTCGCACTTAAACCCAATCGTCTACATGATTAGCGGTTTCCGCTACGGTTTCCTTGGTATTAACGATGTGCCGCTGGTGACAACCGTTGGTGTGCTGGTGGTATTCATCGTGGCGTTCTACCTGTTGTGTTGGTATCTGATCCAACGTGGACGCGGTCTGCGTAGCTAAATCTGCTGTATTTTCCGGCAGGTAAATCCTGCCGGGAAGCGTTCTTTGACAGTCATCACCCCTCTTAATCGATTGCTCCGCTAAACTACTTGCCTGCTAAGGAGGCAAATTATGTTGGGTTGGGTGATTTCCTGCCATGACGATACAGCACAGGAACTGCTGGATCGTCTGGAAAAAAAATATGGGCCGTTGCCACAGTGCCGGGCCGTCAATTATTGGCGCGGATTGAGTGCCAATATGCTCAGTCGCATGATGTGTGAAGCGCTGTACCAAACCGATTCTGGTGACGGGGTCATTTTCCTGACGGACAACGCGGGAGCCGCACCTTATCGCGTGGCGTCGCAGATGAGCCATAAACACAGCGGCTGCGAAGTGATCGCCGGTATCCACTATGCATTGCTGGAGCAAATGATTCCCCAGCGGGAGTCGATGAGCAGTAGCGTCTTTCGTCAGCATATCGTGGAGCTGGGAACCCCGGGGGTCACCAGCCTATGGCATCAGCAGCAGAAAAATCCGCCTTTCGTTTTGCTTCATGATCTGTATAAGCCTTAAACATTGGTATTGATGTCGCTTTTGTTACAATGAGTAAGTCGGTTCCCGCTTCGGTTATTGCTCATGGCTATACGTATTATCATTGTTCTTCTGTTGTTTTCCGGCAGCGTTGCTGCTGCCTTGCCTGCGCGCTATATGCAAACGACCGAGGATGCCACTATCTGGGCGCAGATTGGTAACAAGACCGTGACGGTTGGCAATCTGCGGGCGGGGCAAATTATTGCCATTGAGCCGGGGGGCGAGGATTACAACACGTTCAGTTTTGGTTTCGGCAAAGGCTTTATTGATAAGGGGCATCTGGAACCGGTGCAGGGGCGTCAGCGGGTGGAGGATGGGCTGGGCGATTTAAATAAACCGCTGAGCAACCAGAATCTGCTGACCTGGAAAGATACCCCGGTCTATAACGCGCCGGACGTTGGCAGCGCGCCATTTGGTATGCTGGCCGAAAACCTCCGTTACCCGGTGATTAACCGGCTTAAAGACCGTCTCAATCAAACCTGGTATCAAATTCGTATTGGCGAGCGTCTGGCTTATGTCAGCGCGTTAGATGCCCAGCTTGATAACGGCATTCCTGTCCTGACCTACCACCATATTCTACGTGACGAAGAAAATACCCGTTTTCGCCATACTTCCACCACCACGTCGGTGCGAGCCTTCAGCAACCAGATGACCTGGTTGCGTGATATGGGCTACACCACGTTGACGATGTACCAGCTCGAAGATTACGTGCATAACCGGGCTAACCTGCCCGCGCGTGCGGTGGTGGTAACCTTTGATGATGGGCTAAAATCGGTCAGCCGCTATGCCTACCCGGTGCTGAAGCAATATGGGATGAAAGCGACGGCATTTATTGTTTCATCGCGCATTAAGCGTCACCCGCAAAAATGGGCACCGAAATCGCTACAGTTTATGAGCGTTTCTGAGCTAGAAGGGATCAAGGACGTATTCGATTTCCAGTCACACACCCATTTCCTGCACCGCGTTGATGGTTACCGCAGACCCATTCTGCTTAGCCGCAGCTATCATAATGTGTTGTTTGATTTTAAACATTCTCGGCGCGCGCTGGCGCAGTTTAACCCGCATGTGCTGTACCTTTCTTATCCGTTTGGCGGCTACAACGCCACGTCGATAAAGGCGGCGAATGATGCAGGTTTCCATCTGGCGGTGACGACGGTGAAAGGGAAGGTGAAGCCGGGGGATAATCCGTTCTTATTGAAAAGGCTTTATATTTTAAGAACGGATTCGCTGGAGACCATGTCGCGGCTGGTCAGTAACCAGCCGCAGGGGTAAATCAAAAGTAGTCGATGGTGAAGGTACCGATGGCTTTGAAGTTGCCGGGGGTTATCGTGCTGCCATCATTTAGCGGGTAAATACTGGCATGAAAGGGTAAATCAAAACTGACACTGTTGCTCACGGTCGTCATTGGGCTCCATATCTCTGCACCGGGCTTGAAGGCTCCGTTACCATCACGAGTCAGTATGTTAGCCTGCACATAAATGCCAATACCCGTCGCAGCCGTGCTGCCGCTAAGTGTATTTTTAAGCAGCGTAAAGCCGTTGCCGTCAGTAGTGCTGTTAGTTGAGGTAAGCTTAAAACGCGTCCAGACCGTATTGCTACAGTTCTTCAACTGGAAGGTAAAGTCCCTGCCGGGCCAATACAGATCTCGCAGCGATGACATCATGAGCTCACCGAAATCAACGTTGTTAGTGCCACTATTGACTGATACCGCGCTGCACGTCGCTGCGTAAACCGGCACGCTAAAGCTGGTGGGCGTAACGTTAATGGTCCACGGGTTGTTATCATCAGAATCTGCTGTACCAATACGGATTTGTCCCAGCGTGCGAGAGTCTTTTGGCGTAATCGCGCTGACGTTGTTAACGTTTCCAGCAAACCCACCGCCCTGATATAGCGTCACGGTAGCTTTCATTTGCTTACTGCTCCAATAGCTTTCGCTGCCGCTGTCGACCATGACCCATGACCCCCCATTTGCCGATGGGAAATAACCGCTGCCACCGCCGGTGCTGTAAAGTTTTACCGCATAGTAAATACCGTCGATATTGGTAGGATAAAGCGCCCTGCCATCGGCCGCGCTGACTCTCGAGGCTTCAGTGGTATTCATATAAAATGCCATACCGTCATTTCCGGCATCGCAATAGGTCCAGAGCTCATGGTCAAGTGACGGGTCAAAATAGGTGAGTTCGTGTATGGAGCCTGAGATGTCGTCGGCCACAGAGTGAAATGAAATTGGGTATGTCCCCCCGCCGTTCAGCGCCATGGTGCCAGCTTGGCCATTTTGTCCGAGGTGACACTCTCTCGCGCTAACATTAAAACTCAGGACTAATAACGTTACCGGGAGTAGTAGGTATTTAATCATGTCATCTTCCTTGATTATTGATAAATAGCATCGACCAGCACATGGCTGGTGACCTTTCCGGCGCTCACGATGCCGGTATTCTGGTAGCGGGCGTAAAAGTCGTAACGGGTCAGATAGTTGGCTGATGTTGAAACATCAATGGCGACGGATGAACTGCCGTCGCTATTGATGACGTTACGGTTATCGCTGCTGGAGAAAATCACGATACCGACGTTTTCCGCTCCGCCAGTGGCCGCGGGGGTGTCGTTGATAAATACCTGCTGGCTCTCGGCAGGCCAGGTGCCGTTTTGCGGCTGAAAGCGGAACACCATTGTGTTAACCGTTGCCGTATCATTAGTGCAGCTTTCAACGTTGACACTAAACAGCGTGCCGCTATCGGCATCGCCCGGCTGCAGGCGTGTTGTGCCGTCGCCGTTGTAAAACCAACTCCGTGAAACGATAGGTAAATGAACTAATCCGTTATCTGAGAGGGAGATCTGGCAAGTGTTCTCCACGACGTTAGCGGTGAGGGTAACGTCCAGACCTCCCGCGTCCTCATCCGCAAAGCAGGGGGCAGTGTAGAGTCCGCCAGTCACTCCCATTATCAGTAGTGCTCTCCCTAGTGAAGAGAGTATTTGGATGTTGAATGGCATGACGGCTCTACTCCTCTTGGTTTACTGATAGGTGACAACAAACGTGACCGGCGCGCTGACGCTGCCTGCCGTGACGTTGGAAATCGTTCTATCCTTGGCGATAACAATACGGGAGGCGAAAGCAACATCGAGCTTACTGCCGCTCATGGTGAGCGTTTGCGCGGGTTTGGTATTGCAGCTTAGCAGCGTTCCTGTTCCGGCTACGCCTTGCCAGACTTCAAAACCGGTGGCGTTGCCAGCAGAGAATGAATCTCCGTTAGTGCTTGGCCCTGAACACCCACCCCCGGTACCGGCGACGACCTGATAGCTGGCGGTTTTGACACCCGCGCAGTCGGTAAAGGCCACTTTGAACGGCTCGCTGCGACTTTGATTGACCAGATCTGATTTAAAGACCTCGCCGAAATCCAGTGTACTGATAGCCTGACCACCGGTGTTCTGAATTTGCGCCGTACAGGTGCCCGCCGAGATAGTCGTGGTAAAGGTAGCCGAAACGCTGGTGGTACCGGATATTGTGGCAAAAGAGTGAGCGGAGAAAAGCATTACACCGGCAACACCGCCCAGAAATGATAATTTTTTCATCAAGAGATCCCTTTTCTGATGATTATTCGTAGGTGAAGTTGAAGGTCGCCACGGCGCTAAAGTCACCGGTAGAACCTTTGCCCGAAGAGGTTTCAACTAGCATGGCGACTAACGGTACTTCTTTACCGCTGATTTCCTGGCTGCTCCAGACTATCCGGCCATTATCTGAACTGGCGTTAATCGTAAAAGGTGCATCGGTGGCGGAGACTCTGGCGATGCTAATACCGATAGATTCTGCGGCATTGCTCGCTGATGAACCGTTATCAATAACGGTGTTGGACGTGGTGGTTGTTCCCGTAATGGTGGTTTTTAACCCCTGTAAACTATCAGGGCATTCGGTGATTTTCAGCTTAAAGGTCGCCTGTGCTGAACTGTCGCCGTTGACAATCTTATCGAGGCTGACGGTTCCACCCGAGCCAATGGGGATGGTGTTGTTTTGACCACTACCACTGCCGCCTTCGATAGCCATATCACAGGTGGTTTCGCGCAGCGTTGCGGTAAAGGTGACATCCAGCGATGTCGCCTGGGTTGGGTATGCGGTGGCGAACAGCAGTCCGCTACAGCCCAGTAGGTAGAGTTTTTTCAGTCTCATTATCTTCATAATCCCTGTAAAAATAATGCCATTACATCTGGCAACGTTGGTTACTCAGTAGACGGGTAAGGCCAACTTTCTGTTCAGCTTTCTCGCTATCGAGCTGATAGTTGACGGTGCAGCGTCCGTCGCTGCCGCTGCCCCAGATGACAAGCAGTTTGCCGCTATCAACGACACCGCGAACGTATGCCATACCGGCCTGTCCGACGGTCCCGATAGATTCACCTTTTTCGTTTTGTACATCCGCACCGAGCGGGATAAAGCCGTTATCGGTACGTTGCAGCTCCAGCAGCAGTGAACGACCTTCATCGGTTTCGAAATCCACCCGTACTACGGCGCCGCTGCGGGGAACCACGACGGTACTGGTGTTTTTCACCTCGACGTCTTGTTCCATTTTGTCGATATTCACGCCCACATTATTTTCCCGATAAGCGGACAGATAAGGCTGGATGGCATAGCCAAAGCGGTTAATTTCGCCATCGCCATTGGTTAAGCGTGCGCCTTTGGCACCGGACGCGTGAACCAGCGCCAGCGTGTCGGTATCGCCGATGCTGTTCGGCGCCAGCGTCAGGCCACCGGAGTGCAGCAGCATGCCGCCGCTGTAACTTAATGAATATTGACGACTGCTATCATCGGATGCGGAAGCCGACACGCTAAGTGGCCCCAGCGGGCTGTTGTAGCTGCCGTAACCGCCGACCTGGTTAATCGAGCCGCTGTCGCTACGGTTGGCGCTGGTGTTAACGCTATAGTTAAAGCGATAGTCATCGGTATTACCGTTGGCGCTGGTGGCGAAGTTATTGTTCGACTTCATGTCACTGTTGACGCTCATGTTCACGGTGGAGAAACCGAGCGGCCTTTTGTTACGGCCGAACAAGTTCTCCAGCGGGATACTCAGGCTTAAGTAAACGCTGTCGTCTTTATCACCGTATTCGTTATAAGTACGCTGAATGGAAAGGCTGTAGCTGGCCCACGAAAAAGAATCGCTATAGCCAACGGAGTATTGTGAGGTTGATGAAGTCTTGTTCCAGTAGTCCTCCCAGCTTCCATTGACATACAGGTTACCGCTGCTGGAATCCCACAGGGATACCGGCTGGTTGATGTTGATCTGGAACTGGTTTTTCATGCGCTGGAAGTTGCTGAATTCATTATTTGAATCTGAGCGGTTATGTTTTACGTTGTCGTTCAGCGTGGCAGCGTCGCGCAGGGACATATAGTTTTCAGTCGAGAAACGATAGGCGGCAATGTTGAAAGAGGTTTGCGAATCTTCAATCAGCTTGCTCCAGGTCACGCGGTAGCTCTGACCTGTGAGGGTGTCTAGTTCGTCAATAGACGTGTTTGAGTGCGTCACGTCGAGGGCAAACGCGCCGACCGGCGTATTGGTGGCAATACCCAGCAGACCCGCGTAATAGCCAACGTCCATATACTGAACGCCCGCATAGCCGGTAAAGGTGTTATTCAGACCGTAATAGCCGGTGGCATAGCCCAGACGGGGCTTCTCTTTTAAGCCATTATCATGCAGCTCGCCCGCACCGATATCCCAACGACCATATCCCGGGCGCAGCATCTGCGTGACGGAAGAGTAGGGAACGGAGAAGGTACGGACGCTGCCGTCAGCCTCTTCAATCGCAACTTCCAGGTCGCTGCCGTAGCCGGTGGTACTGAGATCGTTGATAGCAAACGGCCCAGGCGGGACGGTCGCTTCGTAAATTTTATTACCGCTTTGCTTAATGGTGACCTTGGCGTTGCTTTTGGCGACGCCGCGAATTTCTGGCGCGTAGTTGGAGGCGCCTCCCGGAAGCATGCGGTCATCGTTATAAAAACGCACGCCGCGCAGGCTGAAGGAATCAAAGGCCTCGCCACGGGTGAAAGAGTCACCGACCAGAAACTGTGAGCGCAGTGAAGATATATCGCGCTGCAGATAGATATCCTGGCTGGTATATTCACTGCCGTTATCTTGATCCCAGTTCGCGTTCCCTTTGGCGCGTAGATGCCATGCGCCGAGGTTGGCACCGTATTTTAACCCGGCATAGGCTGAATCTGAGTTGCTGCCGCTGTTTTCCGAGTGCCAACTATTGAGGTCATAGGAAAACATTGCAACGGGAATACCATCCTGCCAAAGCGAGGGATCAACAAAGCCATTAGGTCGGTTAAGGACGTATATCTGCGGCATTGAGAGCGATAGCTCTTGCGTGCCGATATCATAATTCCATGTAGATTGCGGATACTGTTGGGCGAGATCGACACAGGCGTCGGATTCGAGATCCATCCCTTCTGTTTTAGCCCCAATTTGCGCGAGCAGCTTGCTGGTAAAGCAGGGGGTGGCGCGCGATGTGCCGTTATCGTTGAAGGTAAAATCGCCCAGCATCTTGCGCTGACCATTGAGTAGAATCTGCGTTTTATAGGTGCCAGGTGGAACCGGATTGCCTTTCGAAAAACGACCAACGTCGATGTTTGCACCGGTATTGAATAAAAACTGATCGTTAAATTCAACATCATCTGCCGGAGATGAAGGTGCTTCTTCCGCCATTACTGAAGACTGGAATGCAATATAGATAGCTGTACACAATAATGAACGACGAAAAAGCATATTTCCCTGTCTCTTCTTAAAGGCTGATATCCTTCAGCGCTTAATTTAATTAATGGTGGCTTGGTGTTTCTCTGTTCCACCAAAATCATTAATTGCGGTGTATTCTATTTTCCCGCCTGAAACATTGGGCGTGTTTTTAACCTGAACGGTCTCATTTGAGAGCGGTGGGATCGTGTGAGAATCCACTTCGATTTTTTTGCCATTCATGGTGATGGTGGCGCTCGCCATGGAAATATAATAAGGGCTGCTGTTATTGGCTATTAACGACGTACCCTGTTGCGACCATTTCAGATTGCCAGCAGCAACGGCGGGATCGCCCTGCAAACCATCCGGGCGGAAAAACATCTTTATACGGGTACGGAAAGCCAACTGCAGGACGTTCTGGGCGTCGGCGTCTTTCGCTTTCGGCGGGACTTCCAGCACATTAAACCAGAACAGCGATTCTCGATCCTGGGCCAGGGGCTGGCCGGTCCACGTAATACGCACGGTCTGGCCCTTTGATGGGTCAACGCGTGATACCGGCGGGGTCACGATAAACGGCAGTTTCAGCTCTTGCGGATTCACCGTATCGCGGCCATCGTCCAGCCATGACTGTACCAGTAGCGGTTTATTACCGCGGTTTTCCATTTTGACGGTTACGTCTTTGGATGACTGCGGGTAAACAACACGGGTACCAGAAATAACAATATCAGCGCTGGCGCGAGATGCGCTGAGCGCGGCGCTAATGCAAACCAGCGAGACGAGAGTCTGGTGAATAACTCGGTTCATAATCATTGCTCCTTGCAATGCGCCCACAAACGGAGGCGGGCGCATATTCCATTAAACGACGTCGCGATTACTGGTAAGTCATGGTAAAGGTGGCGTTGCTGCTGACTTTACCTGCAGTGATGTCGTTAGTACCTTTGACCCAGTCAGCGCTTGGCACGTAGACAACACGGTAGGCCAGTACGCCAACGCCTTCCTCCAGCGCAGCAATCTGAGTGTTGTTTGCAGGCAGGCCAACCTGGATACGGTCGGTGTTGCTAGTGCTGTTGTTGAACAGTGCCAGGCTAACGTTGTCCGCATGACCCGTTACGCTTGGATCTGTTTTCAATGTGCCGTTAGACAGTTCTGCGAACTGCTGGGAAGTGAAGGTTGCTGAGGCTTTAGTCAGCGTTGTTGGGCAGCCGGTCAGCTTCAGTTCGAACTCTTTAGAACCCACGCCCGCATCAATAGTTGTCCCTTCAACGTCGGTTTTTTTCACCACCGGCATGGTGATGGTGACGTTGTTGGCGTCGACGCCGTTGTTGGTAGTAATGGTGCAGGTGGTGTCGGTAACGGCGCCATCAAAGGTAATCAGACCAATATCATCCGCAAACGCAGAGGCAGAACCAAGTGCGAAAATAACGGAGGCGGCAGCAATGGTCAATTTATTCATGTTATTAATATCCATATAAAATTATATATCCCCGAGAAATACAGCGTCGGGAGTCACCTAAATATATTAGGAGTGGGCATTCTATCGTGGTGTGGAAAGAAATAACGATGATATTTAATTGAAGTGAGGTTTAGAATTGCGAAGTTGAGTATTTTTTATGGGAGTGGTAAAATCGGTTTTATTAAAATAAATATTATTAATGGTTCTTGTATTATATATATTTTGAAATTAAGTGGTATTGATTTAATAAATAATAGCCTCGATGGATATATCAAGGCTATTCTATTATCATGCAACCTGTACCGGAATGGCTTTAGCCGTACGCTTCATTTCGTTGTCGCCCTCGAAATAGGCAACGTTCGGGCGCCATGTCCGCGCTTCTTCGTCAGACATGGTTACAAAACTCGCGATAATCACGATATCGCCGACATCAGCATTATGAGCCGCTGCACCGTTAACCGAGATGATTTTAGAACCACGTTCTGCCGCAATGGCGTAGGTTGAGAAACGCTTGCCGTTGTTCACATTCCAGATATCAATAGCTTCGTTTTCCAGAATCCCGGCGGCATCAAGGAAGTCCTGATCGATGGCGCAGGAACCTTCATAGTGCAGGTCAGACTGCGTAACTTTAACGCGGTGGAGTTTGCCCTGCAGCATAGTGCGAATCATAGCGTCTACCTTTAATTCTTAACGGAAACAAAGCAGTTCTCGACTGCCTTGAGAAATTTCGCAAGCAGTATTGCCCCATTTAAACCAGGTGTCTAGATGCGATTAAGCCTGCTTACCATAAATTGCGTATCGTCACGTATTACACGCTGAAAATATTCCTGTAGCCCGGCCAAGCGAAGCGCCGCCGGGATTGGCACCGAACCACTCCCGGCGGCGCTTCGCTTGGCCGGGCTACTTTTTTATAGCTCTACGCTTTGGTTATCAATCAACCGCGCTTTACCCAACCACGCCGCCATCAAAATCACCGCCCGCTTGCTGTTGTCGGTGAGGTCGAGCAGGGTATCTGCATCGCGGATCTGAATATCGTCGGCACGGAATCCTTTTTCGTTCAGCTCCTGCTCGGCGATGGCGATGATCTCTTCGAGCTCACGCTCACCGGCCTTCAGCTTCGCGGATACGCTGCTTAACACCTTATACAGCCCCGGGGCGATTTTTCGCTGTTCAGCGGTCAGATAACCGTTGCGGGAGCTTAATGCCAGACCGTCCTTGGCGCGGATAATTGGCACTCCAACGATCTCAATGTCGTAGCCCATATCGGCCACCATCTTGCGCAGCAGCGCCAACTGCTGGAAATCTTTCTCACCGAAGCAGGCGATATCCGGCTGAATCAGATTGAATAACTTGCTGACAATGGTGGAAACGCCACGGAAATGCCCCGGACGGCTGGCGCCTTCGAGCATCGTTGAGAGACCAGGAACTTCCACGAAAGTCTGGTTTTCAGTACCCTGCGGATAGATTTCTGCGACGGCAGGCGCAAAGACGTAATCCACTTTACGCTTGTTCAGCTTCTCGCAATCTTCCTGAAGAGTGCGCGGATAGTTAGTCAGATCCTCGGCACGGTCAAATTGCATCGGGTTAACGAAGATACTGACGACCACGACGTCGGCGCGCGTTTTTGCCTCTTCAACTAACGTCATATGGCCATCGTGCAGGTTGCCCATTGTTGGCACCAACGCAACGCGTTTACCTTCCTGACGTAGACGGCGGATATGCTGACGCAGCAGCGGCAGGGTTTCAATAATCAACACAACATGACTCCTTAATGGAAACTGTGTTCTTCGCCCGGATAAACCCCGGACTCTACTTCAGCCATATATTGCTCTACCGCTGCACGCATGTCGCCTGCCGTGCTGAGGAAATTTTTAGCAAATTTAGGAATATGGCCGCCGGTAATACCGAATGCATCATGCATGACGAGTATCTGCCCGTCGGTCACGTTGCCTGCACCAATGCCAATGACGGGAATAGACAGCGCTTCAGTTACTCGTTTTGCCAGTTCAACCGGTACACATTCCAGTACCAGCAGCTGCGCACCCGCCGCTTCCA
>Ga0308165_1004803_pt1 | contig 13010 bp, 9 predicted proteins | sample PhyWR2_FD_201032 | JGI IMG/M metagenome (GOLD analysis project Ga0308165, IMG submission 201032) | Phyllosphere microbial communities from UC Gill Tract Community Farm, Albany, California, United States - DLSLW.R2 | ecosystem: Host-associated > Plants > Phyllosphere > Unclassified | place: USA...
AGACAGCTGCGAACCCGGATGGGACACCAATTGAAGTATTTAACGGCTTCCGGGATTCGCTCGCCGCAAATCGCGCGCAATTCTACAAGGACGTCGCTTCCGGACCATTCTATGGTTTCAATAGGCCCGATGCTAACGTCTCCCAAGGCGTAATCGACAACTGGTGGCGCCAGGGAATGATGGGTGGAGCTAAGGCACATTATGATGGTATCAAAGCTTTTTCTGAAACTGACCAGACACAGGATTTGAAAGATATCAAAGTACCGACGCTTGTCACTCAGGGCAGCGACGATCAGATTGTACCCTATAAGGATGCGGCACTGCTGCAGCACAAATTGATCAAGGGAAGCGTACTTAAGATTTATGAGGGCTATCCTCACGGCATGCTCACAACGCATGCAGATGTGATCAACCCTGATCTACTGGCCTTCATCAAGAGCTAGAATATTCAAGTATTTCAAAGTGAAACGATGCGGAGGTAAAGTTCTCCGCATCGGTATTCAATTTTTACTTCAGCAAATACCACCACTATCGACAAATATGAGATTTACATTTGTCTTCGCTATAAGAGAATAACGATTTTCATTCATGTAAGAGATCATTTTATCGCTATTATTCGCCAAATGATGATCAGACGGCTCCATTTGAATAATATATGGTCTGTACTTATTTAAATCCAAGTCTTGAATAATACTGAGATCCAATCCTTCGACGTCGATGGATAAATATGCAGGCAAATCTTCTGAAAAATATTCGTTCAAAAGTGACGTAATACGGGTTGCCGGGACAAATATTTGCTCTTTAACCCCTCCACCATCACCGGGCCAGTTTGCAACAAACTCATGATCCAATGAACTCAACTCTGAATCATTGGATACAGTTAGAAGTACAAGTTTCTCGTCATTTGTGGTGATCGCAGCATGAACGATTTGATCGTGAATGCGTACTTTTTCAAGATCAGCTATCAATGCTGGATTAGCTTCTACTATTACACCTTTCATACCATATTGGGTGTAAAGCAGATAAGTAGCACTGGTTGCTATGGGATGATTTCCGCCGATCTCGCAATAAGTGAGATCGGCCATCTTTAAATTACGCTTAGAAGCATAAGCGCTCAGGAGGGCTACAACTATAAGGTCTTCCCCGCACTGGCCAAAATGAACACTCAGCCAATTAGCAATATCAGGAGGCCTAACCTTGTGAGTGTAGACCTCCTCATAAACAAAACTATTTAACTTCTTAAATCTATCGCTCATATTCTCCCGATCAAATTCTACCACGGAAATGCGCAATCAATTGCCGCACGGGATAAAGTCTTCGCCATATTGCGCGCGGGATACGCAGAGCCGTGTTAACTCCCTGAACAGCTCGATGTAATTCATAGCTATAACCGCCATGAACAAGCGGAGCATGCGTGGTATGCGTCGCTTGCCCAACAAGCCACTCTAAGTGATTTATACGCTCATTGATACGCTTTTCTCGAGCATCAAGATCCGCGATCAGTGTAATCATTCCCCCAATAGCGCTCGGGTCTTGTGCAGCATAAGCACGCATGAGGCTATTTCGATATTTTACATTAAACTCCAGATGAATTGGCCTGCCGGCTAAAACTGAGTTGCCGTAAATACCAGGATCGCTAGCCGGCTCCCGATGATAATAATATGCTAAAGGCTCATTGATAGTGCCAATATCCCCCACCTGAATCAGCCGAAGAATAAAGTCCCAATCCCCCAAAACTGGCAGACTTTCATTGAATCCAGATAGGTGATCGACCACTGTTTTTCGAATTAACATGCATATTGGCGGAAACAAGTTCCCACAGAGCAAATCCTTATAATCAACTTGCGGCTTCCAGTTCGCCCAAGCTTCTCTCCTCGTCTCGATAACCGTGTCGCCGTCTATCTTCTCAAAAATTACTGTGCAATTGCTAGCAACAGCAGCATTATCCTTAAACTCCGGCTGATTAAGATGACGAATACTACGCTCTAAAAACGTTGGTTGCCAAGCATCATCATCGTCGTGAATTGCAATGAATTCACCCACTGCTAATTGAAGGCCCGCGTTGGAAGCTGCTTCCATGCCTTTTGATACTTCGTGATGCACAATATGCAACCGCCCCTTCATAGCTGAAGCAAATCGGCCCACCAGCGATTCCAGAGTTGCTCTGTCACCACCATCATTGACTATGATTAATTGCCAGTCTTCATGGGTCTGTGACAAAACGCTGTAAATTGCTCTCACGAGTAAAATCGGGCGATTTTTCGTACGGGTAATAATAGAAACTTTGCTTCCTTGCCGATTACCAGACGTCAAAGACGAACTATTCGGAAAAACATGCTTATAAGTCATCGGAAAATTCTTTTCGTTCGCTCATGCTGATACGGCATATGATTGTTGGCAATCTCTATTACAACATTTCGTTGCTCTGGAGTAGCAATCCCCAACCAATAACGCAGCATACCGACGCGCCAATGATTTAGCCAGAAGCCCTCATACATCTTCTCGCGGGTTGCGGGCACAGTCTGTGGAATAATCGTTGAGAGAGTTAAATGATCAAACGTTGCACAATGTCCAAGCTTAGATAATGCATGCAGCTCACTTACTGACGGAGACAGGGCAATTGCTCCCATTGCGCCAACCCCATTTTCAATGGTCAAATCATCAAGTGTTAACCCCGTAGCGCTTTTTCCGGCGTATATTGCGACCAACTCATCAGTCACTCCACGTTGAAAATGCTTAGTGATTTCTTCGAACTGCTGCATCTCCAGAGGACTATCAGCAGTTACAGCACGCCATTTGCCGTTAGAATCTACAAAGTAATCAAGCACAGTACCATGCGGAGCAGAATGCAACTCTTCCAAAATCTCCACACTTTCATGTAATTCTGGCTGTTGCTCAGCCTTCAAAAACATGTTGCTAAAAGCCACTTCCATAAGTCCGGACGCATATATATTTTCTAGCGCCTTAGGCCATAGCCCGTAGTAAAATCCGATAAGGTTGTGCTTATTTTCACCGCTAGGATCGGTAAGCTTGTGCATTGATCGCTGCATAGTGCCATGCCACCCCATGTCAACGATTGCTATTTTTTGACTGGAGATCAACCCTTCCTGTTTCAGATAGGAAAGTAACCTGTCATGATACCCATGAAGCTTTTCATAAACATTTTCCGAAGATCGCCTGAATACGTCGGCCATTATCGCGTGCGACTCAGAAGAAGAGATGGAAACATCCAGGCTTCCAAATGCATCCTGAGCTCTTTTCACAACCTCAGCATCATTGTGCAAATCAATACGCTTGAGAATCGTGTCGACGGTGGTAACTCCGGTCGAACTGCATAGAAAATCTATAAGCCTCTGATCCAAGTTTTGAGGTTGGCTCTCTATATAGCCACGCGCCAAGTTCAGTGGGCGACGCGCAACTTCAAGATAGCTGGTCGTTATACCGCTGCTTTTCGACAACTCAAGACGATTCCAGACTTGCTGTATCAAGTAGCCATCGCGAGCACAAAAATATAAATGCTCTACGCCGTGAAGCTTTGCCCGTTCGATGAGCCATTGCAAAAAGCTCCCGACCACAAGCGCGCCGAACGTCCGTCCCAACTCTTCATAAACGACTGTATTTGTCGTTTCCATCATCGAGCCGCGACGATTTAAAGTTAGCTTACGTGCCGCCAGTGAGAAAGGCAGTATTTCAGGCCGCAACGCACCCGCGATGCGACGCTCCGTACGCGCCCGTACAAACGAAACAGAATCAATACCGTGACGTTTGGGAGATTCCACATCGGACCATTCATCGTCACCGATGTGAAGAATTGCCCCCGAATGTCGCTGCTTAAGCACGGGCCAAATATTGCCTGTAGACTTGGTGGCATTAAACTCATTGGACACGATCAACTCGGCCCAGCCGTCATATCCGCGATGTTGCAATACTTCAGCTAGAAAACTAGACGGAAGGTACATGTCGCTAACAAACACAACCTTTTTACCCAGAGCGTTAAGCTGCATTATCAGCTCGAGTATATCGGGAACAGCAAACAAGGTGTCCCGTTCTATTTCCAACTCGATCCGCTTTGCTTCATCCCACTCTCGAAAACTCTTATTCAGTTCGGGAAGCTCTGCATAAATTTCATCAAGAGATACATCTTCGGCGTTACGCGATAAAAACTGCTTTGATCGTGCATTTTGCTCAGCAATTTCACGCAGATTAGCAAACCCCGCAGACTGGGTAAATCCAGCCTTCAGAAGCCTGCTTTCCACAGCGGCGAAAACATCAACCGGACTATCAAAAATACGCGTTAATGCCGTATCGAAAATATCAAACGAAATTGTTTCATACGCCTTTGATTTCGATAATAAAGCATTAAGCCATGTCTCATCAATTGCCCAGTTATTCAGCTTTTTCATAACTTGTTTGTCTTCTCACCCAATAATGATTTTCTCGAAATTGTCATTTTTGATCCCTGTTGCGACGGCAACATAATCATGACATTGCGACTTCGATAAATGCCCTAACATCAGTCAGTGCAAATCCTGTTACCTAAATTTGGCTGGAAAAACTATCGTCAAAACGATTTGCAACATTTTGAATATCCATAGAAATATCTACCAACATTGAAAGAGCTTTTGCAGCAATCTGATTGAAGGCGCTAACGCCGACTTTATGAGAAAACAATAGCTACTACCCAATAAATTGAAGCCAAAAACACGTTACAGATAAATTTCACAGTAATCTGACAACATTATGCGCATCAAAAACCGGAGAGTCTACCGCCAAATTACGAATTGTGTTTCTAACTTTCCCAATTTTCCCGACTAATTCTATATCAGCCAGATTAACCAAAATCTCTAATTCATCAGCGATCGCTTCTGGCGTCGGAATATCTAAAGTTACTAATAGATCACTCCGTTGCGAAAGATTCTTATTTGCATAACTGTTAGTTATAGTTCGAATTCCTGAATAAGCCATTTCTAATGGAGGGTAACTCGGGTGGGGCGATATCATGAGAGAAAGCCCAACTGAAGCCCGGCTTAGCAACCCCGCGTATACATCCAGCGGCATTTTTCCAGTTATCGTGCAATCAGGAATATTGCGCACAAGATGCGGGTCAAATTGTTCACCTATGCAATAGACCTTCCACTGGCTCGCCTGAACCGGATTTCTGCGTGCCCAAAGAGACAAACCATCAATTCCAGCCTCAAAACAATTACGCAAAGCCGAAGGTCGCGAATAGAAAAGAATAATTCTCTCACGGACCGTCTGAGTGAGGGCCGCATCCACCTTTGCATTGGGTTGATATGGTATGACCATTTTGGTCGGATGCTGATATTTGGTTTCAAAATAGTTCAGCAGCTCTTCAGAGTTGATGAGTGCTATCGTGTCTTGGCCCCGTTTGTAGGTAGATTCCGCCAAAGCATACCGGGTAGACCAACCATAGAAGTCCGGCTCAAAATCTTGCATCAAGTAAATCACCTTAGGCGCATCACCGAAAAAATCTTTCTGAAAATCATGCAACCGAAATGCATTCAGGGCCGTCCACCACGCGGTGGCGACAAAAACATCATTGGGACGAATATCTAGATAAGCACTATTCCGTTGAGTTGCATCCACAATGACGCGCTGAGCGGTAGTCTCATTGCCGATTTGCTGAACTAAATATTCTCGCAAACTGTCTGGTACGTCACCAACACGCGCTTCAGATACTATAATTCGCGCCTCTACATCATCGCCTGCGGCCCCTAATATCTGATGAAAGACCTTCAGTGCCGTATCTATCCCACCAAAAATCGCAGTAGGGTCCACAATTGGCACCATCAAATTCAATCGTAATTTTTCGTTCTGCTGTGGAGCAGCCAAGATACGCAACGTTTCTGGAATGTGAGACACCACCTGCCCGATGGCTCCCTGTTCGGACCCCATCAAAGGTATGAATTGGCGTTTCGTCTGAGTATTATTTTTTGCGCGAGTTGTTACACGTGCCCAACTGTGTCCAGTTTTCTCAACAAATAATAACAGTGACCTTTCGATAGCATGCGCAAGTGTTCCATCGATTTGCGCGGCTTCCTCGGGGAAGTCAGAAAAATCAAGATCTAGATCGAGAATATGCTTTATAGCTTGCGAACGAGCCCAGAACATGGAACCTGATGGAAACTCGAGAACGGTATTAGCATCAAGCGTTATGCCTATTTTTGCTAGTAGCGCCTTTGCTATCGGAAAATCATATCCCCAATTGATATGTTTTCTTACCTGCGGCGCATGCTCTGGATAGACAACACCAACTTTATCGGACGAGAGAATTTCCAGATTGGCTTTTGCAATGTCTTTGCTGCCAATCAGATGCTCAAATAGATATTTCCGCCATACATTTCCTAGTCCATCAGCATGAAGCGACTTTTTAGTATGGATGTGCAGAAACGCATCATAGCGATCATATACATCTCGAAAACCAATGTACTTGGGGGCAATATCGCGGCCTCTATTCGGAGTTACACGAATTTCAATCTCGATTGCCTTAATTCCAGATTTGATCAGGGCGTCACTAATCTCATTTTTCTTTTGTTCGGTATCAGTCGTAACAAAAATGCCGAACGGGATAGGAATATTTCTGACATAACTGATTATTTCATCGGTCAATTCCGGATAAAAAATGTGCGTGACGACGGCGGCCTTATCAAATCCAATACGACTATGTGGATTTTCAAACGGAATAGAAATTGACGGATTTACATTATCCGGAAGGGTTCGTGCGGAGACAACGCCAAAGGCATTCACCCTTCCTCCTTGCAATGATTGAGCCGTTACATACGAAGAAGCTTCGTAAGAGCCCAGTTTATAAGTAATAAATTTCAATCCATGCGTGAATAAGCCCTTTGCTCCTCGCGTCTTAAAGACATGATAGGCTCGACGGGCATAATACATTTCAAAATTCCAAATCTAGATTTACGATGCAATTACTGCATCATCTTAAATACGATTAGATCCACTAACCTCAACACTTTCAGTTAAGTGTTTCATTTTTTTGTAACCAAGCTGAGACAAGCGCTTCAATTTTTCTTTCAGCCTGTTCTATCATGGGCATATAATGACTATTGTTCACGCTCCATAAGGTAGAAGTAGCATCTTCATTATACCCTACCAAAAATGGCACACATACGACCACACGGAGTCGCGCCTGATTTCCCAAATACGTATCAATTGTATTTGTGAGCGCATCCTCATCCAGCGGATTCCAATTTGATAAAACTTTCAGAGCATTTTTGTTATATATGTTAAAAACCATACTCGTCATTTTATCGAGCGTAACATAGGTCCGATTACCGACTGTCTCCACCGATAGCACTTTGGCCTCAGCATCTATGTTAGCCATTAAACCTGAAAACACATCCCAATCCGATTTTCGAGCGTCGAGGTAATCATTGACCTCAGACAATACGTCTCGAAAGTTAGCAGGAAGCGCGACATCATCTTCCATCACTGTCAATCTCTCAAGATCAACAGCCAGCGCATAACGAGATAGTACATTGAAGCTGCAGCCACACCCAACCCAACCTATCCTATGCCGGACACCATCAAAGAGTTCACATTCATCTGGAACTGTTTGAACGATTGCCCTGCGTCGGCCTACGGTTTCGGGCAGAGAAAGGGCAAAAAAATCGCTTCTTTGGGGGACGTAGATTGGGCTTTCAAGAATGGCATTAGCTGGCACCACACCCAACGCCACAAGAAAGCGGTCCATCATAAAACCAAAGCGTTCGGCACTCAACGAAACTGCTTTAGGGACCGTGAGATGCATAGTCTCAACTTCATCAAGCAATTGTGCGGCTGCACTCAACATGCTTTCAACAGAGCCCTCGTCGAAGAACCGCACCGCGCCCTCTAATTCAGGATACTCATCCTGATCCAGAGTCCCCTCCGATAGAACAGGTACGCCCAACGAGATACACTCACAGATGCGAGGCATCTCCAGCAAAGCACCTTCATAATAATGAATATTAATAACGGCCTTTGATTGACGTATTATATAATACATCTCATCAGAAAATACATCATTGCAAATTTTAACTTTGTATTTCTTTTTAAGCTCTGAAAGGAAAAACTTTCTTCTCTCAGAACTCAGATTATCTCCATAAAATACAAAATCAAAACTTTTATTCACATCGTCTTGTTCTGATTTTTGGATAGCACCAATCGGCAGGTAGTGCACTTTAGGATACTTAATTCCATTCTTATCAAGGAAGTCGATATTCGTTATGGAATAATCCAGTACACCCACAGATTCATTTAAAATCTTCATATAGTCGCTTGTAAACCAACGAGAATTTACGGACTGTTCTAGCTGAAAAACAACGCGCTTGTTTGGATGTGGTAGCTGCCTGAACATCTGAGGGCAGAGGACGATATAGAAATCGTGATCAAAAGCTTGCAGCTTCCCCGTCATTATTTCGCAGTTGATGCCATGTTTCGAAAGCCGTTGTGAGATTGCATGTGCAATGAAAAGCGTATGCGGAGTGCAAAGAATTCCCCATATACGTCCATCTGCACAGGCTATGTGGCGATGCAATTTCACATGTTTATGCTCATCTTGATACCACTTCAGACGACGCATTAACCCTGAAAAATCGCCACGCACTAAATAACGCAACGCATTATTTAGCTGCTTAAAGCGATTTTTTAGTTGTCTCATAAAACTAAATCCAAAACTTCAATTTACGATGCGGCTTTATGATGTGCCGAAGTAAGTCGATAGGACTTCGTCGGGAGAACCATCCATCCTGATGCGACCATGCTCCAACCAGATCACTCTATTACAGTTTTTCTCAATCAATTCTCGTGAATGACTGGCAAGTATCAGGATTTTTGTCGAGTCAACCAGATCTCGCATGCGTCCATTGGCACGATCCTTAAAATCTTCATCCCCAGTTGAAAGCCACTCATCCATTATCAATATTTCTGGGCGAACGGCTGTTGAGGTTGCAAATGCGAGTCTTAGCTGCATGCCTGAGGAATATGTTCTAAACGGCACATCAAGAAACTCGCCCAATCCGGAAAAGTCAGCAATCTGATCAAATTTTTCGGCAATCTCTTCCGGCGGCATTCCCATCATCGCCGAGCGAAGCCTGATATTCTCACGACCACTTGCGTCAGGATCAATACCAAGATTGATATTGATCAGAGAAACGCAATGTCCGTTAATAATTGAGCTGCCATGGGTGGGCGTATAAATTCCCGATAAAACGCGTAATAAAGTGGTCTTTCCTGAGCCATTGTGACCAATTAGGCCAACGCGGTCCCCATCTTTAAAAGTCATTGAAACATTATCAAGACCGCGCACAATCACCAAGCGATCACTGCGCCTTTCAATCTTACCACCTGTCGCAATGCTGAGGACACGGTTTTTCAACGAACGACTTGACGAATTGTAGATTGGAAACTCCACACTTACGTCTTTTAGTTGAATAATACTCATCTTCTACAGCCAATACGCTACGCGCCAACGATAACGTCCGAAGAACGCTATGGCGATAATCCAACCAATAACCGCCAGACCAGCCGCAAAAGCCCAGTCGATGGCAGTAGGAGCATGCCCTAAAAGAGGAGCTCTCACCAACTCAATCAAATGATAAAATGGATTTAGTGCTATGAACCACCGAGAGACATGATCTGGCAGTATCTTCACCATCCACATGATAGGTGTCGCATAAAACAAAACTTGCAGTATATTGGAAACCACCTGTGTCATATCGCGAAATCTTGCACAGAGAATAGCAAGAATGAGCATCATCCAAGCCATGTTAATGCAGATCAACAAGAACCCTGGTATTGCCCAAAGCATATTAAAGCTGACCATACGCCCCAGAATAAGCATTAACACGGGGAAAATAACGATATTATGAGCGAATATAATAACGTTGCGCCAAATCGCCCTCAACACATGCGTGAACAAAGGCATGCGCACTTGTAATATTATACCTTCCGATGACGTGAAGGTGACACACCCCTCACCCAACGACGTCGAGATAAATCCCCACGTAATAATACCTGCGCAAAGATAAGGTAGGAACTCGTGCATTTCGCTTTGGAAAAGCGTTCCGAAGATCAAACCCAAAGCGCCGATAAAGACGGCCATATTCAACGTTAGCCAAAAAGCACCCACGCGCGAGCGCCTGTAACGTTGAGCAACATCTTGCCAACCGAAAATTAACGCCAGCCGGTATTTCGACAAAGCTTCCCTGATGTCTCCAACAGCGACTTTGGAGCCTACGGTCGGCTCTGCCTTTATGACATCATCAGATAAATCTACCCTGGAAACATTGATACTCATGTTTTGTCCTGGGCCAATCTTCGAATTTTCATGATGGTCACTTTCTCGAATAAATTTCGTCAATTCGCTATTGGATAAATGATGAAATGTAATTTTTTAGTCAACTTCGTCGTTTCGTACAAATACGGCGCATTTAGGACTCAAGCATTTGAGCATATTTTTAGCGATGAAATATGGAATAATATCTTAAGAACACGTCATTGAAATCAAGTAGCATGAATTTTTTTCATAATATTTTCAGATGTGCTCATACAGTGGCCTAAAATTTCAGAAAACAAATATAATCCAGATTTACTATCTTTGGATATTGTAACATACCTCTGCTTCCGTTTAATGAATACGAATTGATCGTTTGCGGAGTGTTGGGGTGATACGAATATTATTTCTTCTGCTCGGCCGGGAGATTATACAACATCACTGGCGAACCCTGCTCGCGATATCCATCATCTGGATCATCGGCGGGTCTCTTATAATTATCGACGCCCTTGACGGAACAACAGTCATATCAGCTCGTTTCTTTGGCTATTTCCTATTGCCAGAGGCAGCCCTATGCCTTTTAGCAGCCGTCGCGAGTTATGGCACAGCGCGCAGAATGCGCATTGTACAAGGCGTAGCACTTCTCGGCGTCAGCATATTAATCTTAAGCTCTACGCCAGCAAGCAACTTCGCGCTCGCGGTGTTATTCGGCCTTTGCTTTCTGGTTGATGGAATTGTGCGCATCGGCAGCGCCTGGGTTGTGCGATATCCCCGATGGAAAATTGGACTGATAGGCGGCGCGGTCGAAGTTTTAATCGCCATATTCACACTGCAACCTTGGCCAACCTGGTATGAAGGCACAGTCGGCACAAACGTTGGTGCAGTTCTCGTGTTGACCGGTATCGGCCTGTTAAACATCGCGTTCCGCATTAAGCGCCTCGAAAATGGTGCTTCACTGACAAATATTCTGAGCAGGAATCCATTTAGCCATCGCGCGGCAGAACTTTATCGGAAGCGAGTCTCAAAAAATCGCAAGCATCTGACCGTTCATGTTTGGACGCCGACAGGCACTGCGATGACCACTTTACGCCAGCGCGCGATCAACCGCTATATTGCAGCAGTCGATAGCAAAGGTGCGATATCCACCGGGCATGCGGCATTGGAAATGGAGCCTGATCTTTACATCAGCCATTATCCAGCCTCTGAAATTGACCGCAATCCTGATGAATTCAGTCGAACTCTCAGAGCGACAGCAGACAATAACGTTCCGGGACGCTTTCTTCCGAGCTATGAATTTGAGTCCAATGATTGGTGTCCTTCAACCGTTCAGGTTGTCATCAAGAACATTGATTCCAGACGATTGCGAACGTTTTGGAAGCATTACCGCGCAAATGATACCTACAATCTAACCAATAGAAACTGTTCCAGTGCTGTTGCGGACGCGCTGGATGCTGCGGTTGAAGGTGTTTATCGCGACCACCAATTTCCTGTCTTCAAAGCATTAAAGGCCCTTGCCTTTCCTGAATTGTGGGCAGCCGGTTTAATGCGCAAACGAGCAGAGTCGATGGCGTGGACCCCCGGATTGGTCCTGGATTATGCGCGCGCCCTGTCGGCTTTGGTTGATGCTTCAGAACGCCGCCCCACAAAGCAAAATATTCAACTTGTTAAAAAATATAGCCCTCGGAAATCGAAGATTAAAGCCAACTGAGATTTTTTGAACGTGCCAATTTGGAAGTCGCTTAAATCAGGTAAATTAACTTGATAAATTCACTCATATTAAATAAACATCTAGCTGAAATTTCCTTATTCGAGGACAGCCAAGTTGCAACTTCCAAACACCTTCCAAACTGGCATGAGACGTAGCGCTAAAATCAGCCTCTTTTTTATGCTTTTGTTCTTCAGCTTTCAGCAGGGCGCCTTTGCAACGAAATCAGAGGCGCAACGCATTGTCTCCCTCGGCCCCGACGTGACTGAAATCATATTCGCGCTTGGTGCTGGCGATAAAGTTATCGCAGTTGATCGCAGCAGCAAATATCCTGCGGAAACGGCGAATAAGGCCAATGTCGGCTATCGTCGCAGCCTGTCACCTGAAGGGATTCTGGCGCTCAATACCGATCTTATCATTGCTTCCGAAGATATTGGTCCACCCGAAACCACAGACGTGCTCAACCAATCTGCCGTCGAGGTCTTTTATATCCCCGTCGACAACAGCCGCGAGGGCCTAATCAAAAAGATTGGGCTAATTGCGAAGAAGCTTGGCGTTGAGGAGCAAGGTGAAGCTCTCACAAACAAGGTCATCGAAGACTTTGATGCAGCCACTGCTTATGCCAAAAAGGTTTCGGCGGACAAGCAGAAGAAGGTTGTCTTTTTCCACGGTCTGGCACGTCTGAGCGGTGCGGGCAGCGACACAGCCGCGGATGCCTTCATTCGCTATGCTGGCGGGATCAATCCGCTGTCGATTTATTCCGGTTATAAACCAGTATCCGAAGAGTGGCTGGTTAAGGCTGAGCCAGATGTCGTTCTCATGTTATCAGATGGTGCTGGCGGGCCAACACGCGAAGATGTTTTCTCGCATAAGGCCTTGCAAGAAACACCCGCCGCGCGCAGTCAGTCTCTCGTCGTGCTGGAGGGACCATATATGCTGGGATTTGGGCCACGCACGGCGGAAGCCATTCGAAAACTGGCCGCAGCGCTGTACGAGTAACCAATAAAAATA
>Ga0308165_1004806_pt1 | contig 12996 bp, 13 predicted proteins | sample PhyWR2_FD_201032 | JGI IMG/M metagenome (GOLD analysis project Ga0308165, IMG submission 201032) | Phyllosphere microbial communities from UC Gill Tract Community Farm, Albany, California, United States - DLSLW.R2 | ecosystem: Host-associated > Plants > Phyllosphere > Unclassified | place: USA...
GTGTTCTTCCAAACGGTTGACGCAACGGATCATGGTCGATTTGCCTGAACCCGATGGACCGGCCACAACGATGCGTTCGCCACGCATGACCTTCAGGTTGATGTCACGCAGCACGTGGAATTCACCGTACCACTTGTGCATGTTCTTGATCTCAATCGCCACTTCGGTCTTCGAGACTTCCAGTTTTGTACGGTCGATTTCGACACCAAGCTCAGATTGCGGGAGGGCGCTTTGTGCACTCATTTGAATTATTCCCTTTATTCTTATCGTTTATGACCCGTGTCGAGCCGTCGTTCCATGAATATAGAGTATCGCGACATGGCGAAACAGAAAATCCAGAAAACGAAGCCCGCAAAGACCAATCCAGTTGCAGGTGTCTGTGGAGAAGCCCAATTTGCATCGGAAAAGTTCTGTCGGACAATGCCAAGCAGATCAAACATGCCGATGATGTAAACAAGGCTGGTGTCTTTAAACAGACCAATAAATGTGTTCACAATGCCGGGTATCACCAGCTTCAACGCTTGTGGCAGGATAATGAGGTTGGTCTTCTGCCAATAGCCCAGCCCTAGTGCGTCCGCACCCTCATATTGACCACGTGGAATGGCTTGCAACCCGCCACGAACAACTTCCGCCATATAGGCCGAGGCGAACAATGCCACACCAATCAGCGCACGCATCAATTTATCGAAAGTGACGCCCGGTGGGAGAAAGAGTGGCAGCATAACACTGGCCATGAACAAGACCGTGACCAATGGAACGCCACGCACCGTTTCGATGAAGATGATCGACATCGTCTTGATCACAGGCAGTTTTGATCGCCGTCCCAAGGCGAGAACAATACCCAGAGGCAGAGAAACTGCGATACCGACAAACGACAAGACCAGCGTTACAAGAAGGCCACCCCAAAGCGATGTTTCAACATAACGCAGGCCAAAAGAACCGCCGACCAACAAGAAATAGGCGATAATCGGAAACGCGAAGAAGAACAGAATGGCGTTGATGACCTTGTGCGGGATTTTCGGGATCAGCAACGGAACGAGCAAAATGACAAACAATGCGGCCGTCAAATCAACGCGCCAACGCTCTTCAAACGGATAGCGCCCATAAATGAACTGCTGATATTTCGCATTCACAAATGCCCAGCAAGCACCTGACCAGCCTTCAGGTTGAACACCACCCTGAATGACCGTCAGACATGCCGTGCGGTCTGTTCCTGTCCACGCAGCATTAATAAACAGCCACTGGACCATCGGCGGCAAAAACCACGCAACGATCGCCAGACCAAAAATCGTCAATGCTGCATCCGTTGGCGTGGCAAAAAGATTAACACGCAGCCAATGCGAAAAGCCCTGCACTGAACGAGGCGGAGTTTCCCCCTCAACCATTTGCGTGCGGACATATTGGAGATTTGTATTTTCCATGCTCATCTCTCCACCAATGCCATTTTCGCATTAAACCAGTTCATCAGACCGGAAACGATCAAGCTGATGCTGAGATAGATCACCATCCAGATAGCAACGACTTCAACAGCTTGGCCTGTCTGGTTGAGGATTGTGCCACCAACAGCAACAAGATCAGGATACCCGATTGCAATTGCGAGCGATGAGTTTTTGATCAGATTGAGATACTGGCTCGAAAGCGGTGGAATGATGATGCGCAAAGCCTGCGGCACGACAATCAGGCGCATCGTCTGGCCGGGTCTTAAACCAACAGCATAAGCCGCTTCGGTCTGGCCTTTGTTTACGCCCAAAACGCCTGCACGAACGGTTTCCGCAATGAATGATGCGGTATAGAAAGACAAAGCCAGCAAGAGCGCCAGAAATTCTGGCTTCACCTGCGCACCGCCCGTCAGATTGAACGTTCCGAGCTTTGGCAGATCAAACGAGATAGGAAATCCTGTCACGATCAGTGCCAGGATCGGCAAACCAATGATCAAGGCAGCAGAAACGCGCACCGTATGGAACGGCTGGCCTGTCGCCATTTGCCTACGCTTAGCCCAGCGCGCCACGAAAAATGATGCGACGATACCGAGAAGCAATGCGACGGGCAGTAACCATGCCCCCACACCCCAAATAGGTGCCGGCATGAAAAAACCGCGATTGTTGAGATAGGTCCCAAGCGGCAAAGAAAGGCTTTCACGCGCCTGCGGTAAAACCGAAAGAACGCCGAAATACCAAAAAAAGATAACAAGCAGCGGCGGAATATTGCGAAATACTTCGACATAGACCGCGCATATTTTACGGATCAGCCAATTACGCGAAAGTCTTCCAATGCCAACCAGAAAGCCAATGATTGACGCCAGAATTACACCCAAACCCGCCACATAAAGCGTGTTGAGAAGGCCAACGAGAATAGCACGGCCATAGGTCGAATCGCTGTTGTAAGGAATGAGCGTCTGGCTAATATCAAAGCCTGCCCGTCCGGTGAGAAAGCCAAAACCGGAAGCAATATTGGCACGTTGAAGATTGGTGATCGTATTACCAACGATCCAATAAATAGAACCGATAACGACAACGAACACCACGACCTGATAAAAAATACCGCGCACCCGCGGGTCATAAAGGAGTGATGTGCCACTGTCGCTTCGGCGTTTGTCAGTTGCAGAATAGGAAGCCATATGTTCCCTGTTTTCTCTCGGCCACTGTATTCGCTTTGAAAATAGCTAACGATCCCGCCCCCATCGGAAGACCATTTCAGAGCCGTCGCAGAGATTGCCGAAGATTGCGGCTCTGACCGTCCGATACAGAGCGCTTATTAAATTATCCGATAAAAGCTATTGGCATGACTTGAGCACCTAGTCGTTTCCGATAATGCAAAAGATCAAAAACCAATCTCAGAGCCGACAAATCCGGCGGGTGCATTTCTGCCCCCGCCAAATGTCATGCGACTAAGCGCTGTTTTAACGGATCGGCATACCGTATTGTAGGCCGCCCTTGTTCCACTCAGCATTCAAGCCACGTGCGATTTTGAGCGGGCTACCGGCACCAAGGTTACGCTCGAACATTTCGCCGTAGTTGCCTACGCCCTTAACGATATTGACGACCCAATCATTGTTGAGGCCAAGGTCGGTGCCGATTTTGGTATCAGCTTCTGATCCGAGCAGACGCTTGATTTCCGGATTATCGGAATTCTTCATTTCTTCGACGTTCGCCTGCGTGATGCCGAACTCTTCAGCATTCAACAGCGCATAATGGGTCCAGCGAACGACATCCGCCCACTTCGAATCGCCCTGAAGAACAGCCGGTCCGAGTGGCTCTTTTGAAATAATTTCTGGCAAAACAACATGATCGTCAGGATTTGCCAGTGTCAGACGAATTGAATAGAGGCCCGACTGGTCAGTCGTGTAAGCATCGCAACGGCCAGAGTCATAGGCGGAGTTTGCTTCTTCAACCTTTTCGAAAACGACCGGATTATATTCCATCTTATTGGCGCGGAAATAATCGGCCATGTTCAATTCAGTTGTTGTGCCTGCCTGAACGCAGATCGAGGCGCCGGATAGCTGAAGCGCTGAATTGATGCCAGAAAGCTTCTTTGAATTAATCATGAAGCCTTGGCCGTCGTAATAATTGATGCCGGGGAAATCGAGGCCCAGCGATGTATCGCGACTGATCGTTGCCGTCGTATTACGAACCAGGACATCCACTTCGCCCGATTGCAGCGCTGTGAAACGTTCTTTCGCATTTAACGGCGTAAACTTTACCTTGGTGGGATCACCAAAAATCGCAGATGCAATTGCACGGCAATAGTCGACATCGAAACCCGACCAATCACCTTTGTCGTTTGGGGCAGCAAATCCGAGCAAGCCGGTATTAACACCGCACTGCAGGAAGCCTTTAGCCTTAATATCGCTCAGCTTATCAGCAGATGCCCCTGAAGCCGCGCCAAGCAACGCCGCTACACCCAATACCCCTGTCAAAACCGTATTTTTCATCTGGCCTGCAACCTTTTTTATGTTCCCTGAGATCGCCAGAAATATTCCGAGCGCCTCTGTTGCTTTATTTTTAGCAATAAGTTGAAAAATTAAGAGCTTAGCTCCTCCCCCCAACCTATGCATTACGCAGACTGCCGCTCACCCGAAGCCGTTATCGGCTTTCTATATTTTATAGGTCAGCGATGCCTGTCGCCTTCACAGCCCTATCGAAGGCGAAATTTTGGCTTTGGTCAAGCGATTAACGTTGAGGAAAAAGTCTGAATAACCAAAATAACGCGTTCTAACATGCGCGTTTTTACACGATTTCCCAATTTTCGGGTAATGCTATTCAATGAGATGAACAGCATTATCCATAAAACTATCTTCTGTAAAATATACATATATATCAATGCATTATCGATATAATGACTCTATATCATTTAGGTCAGGAATCATAATTTCAGCTATTTCAGACGCGCGGCATCAACTTATCATCTTCAAGCGAAAAAATAATATTTCGTGTCGCCATAAAGCGAGCAACCCACCATGTCGCGATGAAGCCAATTGTCAGTCCGGCAACGACATCGGTCGGATAATGTGCGCCTGCTGCGAGCCTGCTGATAACAAAAAGCAGGCAAACAGGAACCGTCAAAAATCGCCATCTTGGCAAGAAAATCCATAGCGATACGAGCATGATACCCGCCATCATCGAGTGCCCAGACGGGAAGCTTTCATAGGAATGTTCCCCCCTAAAAGGCGCGAAATACGCAGAACCTAGATCATCCAGCAGCAACGGACGTGCACGCCCAATGACCAGTTTGCCAATCTCTGTTGGAAAGCTTCCAACAACGATTGAGGCCAGAACCAACGTTGCCCAGCTATGAAAACGAACTAGCTTCTCATGTGCGACAAGACGCATGGATGGGGAAAGCAGAAAAACAGTCCCTAACCAGACGATAATCGCCACACCGAGCCATACCAGTGTGCGAATCAAATCGGTAATGGTTCGAAGAATCTCCATAAGAAAGAAATCGCTGTGCATTGCCGACCGAATGATCTGTGCATCCCAAATATGAAGCACCAGAAGTACAAAAGGCATCAAAACGACAATCGCTGTCATTTCCATTGTCCAGCTCGATGGCGCTCCGGGATAGGCAGGTTTTACGAGCGCCTTTATCAGTTCTAATGCCGCGCGGGCCGGATAGAAAATCGTGTTTACGGCCTTACGCTCATTCAAATCGGGCATACGGGGATTACACTTCCTCTGGTTTACATTATCACTGTTACAAAGCTGCATATTGCATCCGCAACATGCGGGCCTTATCCAATTAAATAGGATCATCCATTAAAGCGGACACGAAACCTGTTTTTGCAAATTTGATCAGCAAACTTGCAGAAATCTCCGAAAGAGATTTGATGGATCAGCATGCAACATGGCCTGGAGGCAATTTCGTGACTAACAAACAGGACAAGACAGAAAAGCTGGGCATAAACACGCGTTTGACACGCGATGGCTATAATCCACGCGATTATCACGGCTTTATCAATCCACCCGTTGTGCGCGCTTCCACAGTGCTTTTCCCGGACGCCCAGACAATGGCAACCGGCAATCAGAAATATACCTATGGTACACGTGGAACGCCGACCAGTGAAGCATTGTGCAAAGCTATCGATGCACTGGAAGGCTCAGCAGGAACTGTGTGTGTACCATCCGGTCTTGCAGCTGTCACAGTTCCGCTGCTCGGCTTTTTATCGCCTGGCGATCACGCGCTGTTTGTCGATTCGATCTACAATCCGACCCGTCATTTTGCCGATACAATCCTCAAGCGTATGGGGATTGAAGTCGAATATTACGATCCCGAAATCGGTGCGGGTATAGAAGCACTTATGCGTCCAAACACTAAAGTGGTGTTCACGGAATCGCCGGCCTCCAACACGTTTGAAATTCAGGACATTCCTGCCATTGTCGAAGCTGCACATCGGGCTGGCGCTATTGTCATGCTGGACAACACATGGGCAACACCACTTTACTTTAAGCCATTGGATTTTGGCGTCGACATCAGCATCCATGCGTCCACAAAATACCCTTCCGGGCATGCAGACATTCTGTTCGGAACGATTTCTGCCAATGAAAAATGCTGGCCACAATTGCTTGAGACCCATGGCACACTCGGGCTTTGTGCGGCCCCTGACGATGCCTATCAAATTTTGCGCGGTCTGCGCACGATGGGCGTTCGTCTCGAACATCACCGCAAAAGTGCGCTCGAAGTTGCTCATTGGCTCGAAAGCCATCCGGCAGTTGACCGCGTTTTGCACCCTGCTCTCGAAAGCCATCCGGGACACGAACTCTGGAAACGCGATTTCAAAGGCTCATCAGGTGTATTCGCTTTCGTGTTGAAGTCTGGTTCTCGCACGCAAGCACATGCATTTTTGAATGCACTTGAAATATTTGGCCTTGGCTATTCCTGGGGCGGATATGAGAGCCTCGCAAATGAAGTTGGGATAAAGGACCGCACAGTCGCTAAGGGCGATTATCCGGGTCCTGTCATTCGCTTGCAGATCGGCCTTGAAGATGTGCCAGACCTGATCGCGGATCTGGAAAAGGGCTTTGCAGCGATCTGAGTTGAGACCTGCGCTTTAATGAAAAGAAACCCATCGCAGTGCGCATTGGCTGCGATGGGTTTTTATTAGATATTACTGGATATTAATCTATAATTTGCGGGCAATCATAGCGGATTATCGGCTTCCCTCACCGCACGAAACATTTATACTTGCAGCCATCGGCAATGGAAAATGGCTTAGGTCAGTGCAATTTTGTAACTTTATCAGAAATCAATTCAGCTTTTTTCTGAAAGCTCTCATTGCGTTTTTTGTTCTGACTATTTCATTGATCCCAGCGAATGCTCAGGATGCACCACTGCGACAGGTCAAAGTTGGCGTCTATGTCAGCGAACCTTTCGTCATCAAAGAGGGTGACACCTATAACGGCATGGCTGTCGATCTCTGGCGCGACATCGGCACGCGCCTTGGATTGGTTTCGCAATTTGTCGAATATCCAAATTACAATGAACTTGTGAAAGCCGTTTCTGAAAATCAGGTTGATGCGGCCGTAACCAATCTCACGATCACGGAAAGCCGTGCAGAGGTCGTGGATTTTACGCATCCGTGGTTCGATGCAGGGCTACGTATCTTGATTCATACCGAGGCCGGAAATGGTTGGGATGATCTTATCGGCGGGCTTGAGAATGCCGGACACCTTGCAACATATGCATGGATTGGCATTGTCATTTTAATCGCAACCATCGCTCTTACTCTTTTTGACAGGCGATTTGACGAACATTTCCCACGCCGTTGGGTAGAGGGACTCTCTGAAAGCCTTTATCATGTCGTTTCACTCGCAACATCGGGTAAGAGTTCGCGCAAAAACCTGTTCGGTTGGGCGGGTCGAATATGGCAGGCATTCTGGCTAGTCTTCGGTATTGCCGTGGTAGCCTATGTCACGTCATCGGTCACAAGCGTCATGACGGTTACGCATATCAACAACAAAATCAATAATCTGGCAGATCTTCAAAACAAAACTGTTGGTGTGCGTACCGGCAGTATCGCGCAACAATTGCTCACCTCCCGGTCAATTTCCACAGTCACTTTTGACCACCTGCCAGAAGCCGTTTCTGCGCTCACAAATGATGAGATTTCAGCGATTGTTGGCGACAGTCCGGTGCTAGAATATTACGCACATAAAAATCCGGATGAACCCGTCGAAATGGTTGGTAACACGTTCAGCCCCGACAAATATGGCTTTGCTTTTCCAAGACACAGCGATCTCGTAAAACCAGCTTCAGTGGCGATCATCAGCCTTCAGGAGAATGAGACCTTGCATGCCTTGAAAGTGAAGTATTTCGGGCCGGAAGAATGAGCTAAAAATGAAGTCTAGCGCTTTTGCGAGCGCCTTCACTTGTCCATTTCGCTTGTGCTTAAAATACGATAAAGAACCAGCCAGCTAATTACATTCTGACTTCAGGTGCGTTTTGCACCAAAGGATACTGCTATGATGAACTGGGTTTTTGTACTGCAAGGCGTTATTGCTATTGGCCTCGCTGGGCTCGCCATTGCTGTTATTGTGCGTCATCGCAAATCCAAATAGATTTCATACACAACGGAACTTACTTCCCCTGTTCATCGTTTATTAACCAATGAAGTTGTTCAGGAGAACCCGGATGAAACTTACGTTCAAAGCGGCACTCATAGCCTTGGGTGTATTCTCCGCAGGCGCCGCTCAAGCAGCAAACGCAATCGTCACAACAAGTCTCAATGTGCGAACCGGCCCCGGAACGGGATATGCCTCTCTGGGAAGCATTCCAAGCCGGGCCCCTGTCAATGTGCAAGGCTGCACATCGGGCTATGGATGGTGCCAAGTCAGCTATGGTGGCCTTAATGGCTGGGCGTCTTCGCGTTATCTGGCAATGCGGGAGGGTGGCAGCAATGCATCCTCAGATGATTTCAGCCGCAATGCAGCACTTATCGGTATTCCGCTTATAGCTGGCCTAGCTATTGGCGCTGCGGTCAATGACCGAAACGACCGTTGGGACCGTCGTGACTACAACCGTCGACATTGGGATCGTGGGGATCGTGGCCGCTGGGATCGCAATAGAAACTGGAACCGTGGTCGCCATTGGGACCGCCCGCGCGGAAACTGGGATCGCCCTCACCGTGACCGTGGTCAAAGGTGGAGATCAAATTCCAGCGATCGTGGGAATGGCCCACGAGGACATTAAACACACGCTAAAACAAAACGCCGCGTAATCCGCGGCGTTTTTTCAATTCTGAATGATGTAGTTTCGATAAGAGCCATTCGCGAACGCGCAATAGCTTTTTGAACTCTAAAAATTACGAGTTTGAACTTTTGAACTTTAATGACGCTAAGTCATTGTTTTGATGGCGATCCCGACTGGATTCGAACCAGTGACCTACGGCTTAGAAGGCCGGTGCTCTATCCAGCTGAGCTACGGGACCTCACCATCAGAAACCGGCCATAGCACAAAGCATAAGGCCGGGAAAAGCTGTTAATGCGTCCAAGGCTGTGGACGATAGAAGCTAAAATTATCCGAATAGGAAACTTTACGACGCGCAACTTCATGCGGCTCGATGACGCGATAAGCGATGCCATTGCGGGTAGCATATTCAATCGCATCTTCGCGACTGTCAAAAGACAAGCGAATCTGGCTCTTCATATCACCGGAAGATGTGTAGCCCATGAGCGGCTCGACCTTGCGAGCGCTTTCTGGTTCATATTCCAGAAGCCAGTTATCCGTTTTGGCTTTACCAGACTGCATCGCTGTCTTAGCTGGACGGTAAATACGCGCAACCATTTGAAGAACCTTGATCTATATTCTTAAGCCCAGTGACGGGCAGTAATTTCAACAAGGGAATAGTTCACGCGCCATACCATGTCAACGCGATAAAGGCGCACGTCACAGCATAGAGATGCGACATTGTTACTTCACAAATTGTCTTGAAAAATGGTCGGAGTGGAGAGATTCGAACTCCCGACCCTCTGGTCCCAAACCAGATGCGCTACCAGGCTGCGCTACACTCCGATGCTTTGTAAGCGGCCCTTCCCTAGATAATCAGCGAACATAAAGCAAGTGCTAAAAGGAAAATCTCAAATCTTTATTCACACACAGCTTGTTACGGGCCTTTGCTAACATTTCAGGATGCGTCAGGAACCAACGATCCGCTCAAGCGTTTTAAGTGCATCGTTAGAATTTCAGGAGTTCCAGAGTGAATCGCAACGGTCTTTATCTTATTATTGGTGCTCTTATTGTCGTCGTGGCAGGTTTTGCAATTTACACCTATCAGGAAGAAACCAAGCCTTCCGGTATTGAAATGAAAATTGGTGAGGGCGGCGTTTCCATTGAGGAAAACTAATCCTTTAGCATGAGAAATATGCGTCAACGTGGCGAAAAGTTGTGAGTCTAAATCGGTTGTAAACATATAAACCGATTAAGATTTCAAATGCTTACGGTTTGTGATGCAACGATTCTTTGCACTCCATGTTATTTGCCTGCTAAGCCAATGGAGGATTGCATGGACATCCAGACTTCAGATGCACTTTATCGCCGCCACGAAAATGAGTGGGCCGCAATTCGAAATGCGTTGCAGCAAAAAGAAGCCAGCGAAAAACGCGTTACTTCTGCGTCGAGCGTAAGTTTTTCGACGGAAAAGCCATCCGTACAGGAATAGGCTATTTAAACACATCCACCCAAAAACGCCGCATTAGCGGCGTTTTTTATTGGCCGAACAACCCCATGAAATCTTAAATTCAAGAAAATTCATTTGGGATTTTGTTACTGTCCGCTACTTTCTCCCTATTGAAACAATTTCATCACCTCGGGATCAGAAAATGTCAGAGAAAAAAGTAGCAATCATCACAGCAGGTGGCAGCGGCATGGGTGCAGCCTCGGCCCGGCGTCTGGCTGCCGACGGCTTTGCTGTCGCCATCCTTTCATCGTCGGGTAAAGGTGAAGCCTTGGCCAAAGAGCTTGGTGGCATTGGCGTAACCGGCTCTAATCAGTCGGTTGATGATCTCAAAAAGCTTGTCGATCTGACAGTCGAAAAATGGGGCCGTATTGATACGCTTGTTAACAGTGCCGGCCACGGACCCCGCGCACCGATTCTCGATATTACCGATGAAGACTGGCACAAAGGTCTGGACACCTATTTCCTGAATGTCGTGCGCCCTAGTCGCCTCGTGGTGCCGTACATGCAAAAGCAGAAATCCGGTACGATCATCAATATCTCGTCCGCATGGGCATTTGAGCCGAGCTCAATGTTCCCAACATCAGCCGTATTCCGCGCTGGCCTTGCTTCATTCACTAAGGTGTTCGCAGACACCTATGCTGCGGACAACATCCGCATGAACAACGTGCTTCCAGGCTGGATCGACAGTCTGCCCGCGACCGAAGAGCGCCGCGACAGTGTGCCGTTGCAGCGCTATGGCAAAAGCGAAGAAATCGCGGCGACTGTCGCTTTTCTTGCGTCAGAAGGAGCTGCCTACATTACAGGCCAGAACCTGCGCGTGGATGGCGGCCTCACGCGTTCCGTCTGATTGTGAAACCCCGGTAACCAAATGCCAAGGAAGACATATTAGTGTCTTCCTGTAGCGATTCGGACAGGGGACAAGACATATGGCAACACGGAAACGGAGTTCCCGCCCTGCAAAGCGCTCTACCGGGCGTTCGACCAGAGGCAAGGGTAATTCAGGTTCATCCGCGCCAATTCTGGCACTTGGCGCCATTCTTGGGCTGGGTGCGTTCAGCCTGTGGGCCACGGCACAGCATAAAAGCCCACAAGCTGCATTCACTGCGCTCTTTCAGAGACCTGCCCCAAAAGCCACTCCATCTGCTCCGGTCAGAACCGAAGCCAGACAACCTGTGGAGAGCAAAACTCCGGCTAAAGATTATGCAGGTGCCGTTGGACCTGTCCCGCGCCCTGCAGTTGCGGTTGCGCCTTCTCAGTCTAAGCCTGTTCAGCAAGCCGCTATCCAAGCTCCAAAACCACCGATGCCGACGCAGAAATTAGCACCTCCGCCGCCACCTCCGGCGTCTGCACGCGCACTGCCAATGCCACCGCGCGGCACAAATACGGCAGCGCATTCGCCGTCGGTGATTTATGCACGGACGAAACTTACCATTCATAAGAATGCGTGGGACAAATCACCCGCTATCGGCACGGTCGAAAGTGGACGAGAAATGCGCTCCTATGGTAAGACTGGCAAGTGGCATCGTGTCGTCGTTCCCTCTACAAACATGATTGGCTGGGTGCATGAAGACGAGTTGCGCGGTGGCCGCAATAAGCCAGATACTGCGCAGATGATGACGACAGGTTCGGTGACGAAGGAGCCTGAACCAGCAGCACCCGCACAGGTTTTGACGCAGAAGGCTCGCCTTCAGCCACCAATGGCCGTGGGACAGAAAAACTAATTTTCTCGAACGGCCTTTGCCATGGCAGCGATTTGCGTATCACCAGGCAAGTATTTGAACCCAATCGCAGTCAATGACGACGTGTCGGCGACCATGTCGCCGAACAACTGCTCATAGAGCGTTTTTCTGCCGACCAGCGTCAGCAATGCCTTCATTATAAAAGCTTGGACAGGAACCAGCCTTTGAGGACGCTCCAGCGCTTTGCGGGCTTTTGAAACCAGCTCGCAGGTTGAACGAGGTTTCGGCTCGGCAAGATGAAAGATTTTACCTGAGACCTGCTCTGATTGCGCCGTGGTAAGAAATACGAGCGCTCGAGCAACATTTTCAAGCGAGACAAAGCTGCGCCGGTTATTGGCCGAACCAAATGGCAGCGGCAATGCAGTGTCGCAGAGTTTCATCAACGCACGGAGATTAGCACGCGCATCTGGTCCATACACGAGCACAGGCCGCGCAATCACCACTTCTATGCCCGTCATGATTAGCAGCGCAGATTCAGCCTTGGCTTTGGCACGACCATAATCATCACGCGCTGACAACGGCATATCCGGCGTCAGCGGCGATGGATTGCCTGCAATTGTGTAGATTGTCGACACGAAGATAAAACGACGGACACCGAATTGCCTCGCTCTCTCTGCAAGCGCAATGGTCAGGCGGTGATTAACCGCATCAAATTCATCCGCCTGCGGGCGTTCGGCACCAGTTCGATGCGCTAGAGCAGCACAATGAATAACGGTATCAACATCCGTGAAATCGGGCTCAGACAAATCATTCCGCGAAAGCGCAACAACCTGATGCCCCTCGCCCATCAACTGATGAACAACAGCGCCACCGATGAATCCACTGGCTCCGGTGACAGCTACCCTCATGCCTTATCGTGACCCATTTCTGATAAAACCTGTGCAGCAAGCGTGCGGGTGATACGGGTCTTTTGTTCCATCGCCACACGATCAAGACGATCCACAATTTGAATCGCAGACAAAAGCGAACGCTCAATGCGGCTAACCAAATAGCTCACCACATGCGGCTCTACACTGATCTGGCGATCAGCGAAAAGCTTGTGAATGACGCCGCCAAGCAACATATCGTCCGGCTCTGCAATCTCAA
>Ga0308165_1004807_pt1 | contig 12996 bp, 20 predicted proteins | sample PhyWR2_FD_201032 | JGI IMG/M metagenome (GOLD analysis project Ga0308165, IMG submission 201032) | Phyllosphere microbial communities from UC Gill Tract Community Farm, Albany, California, United States - DLSLW.R2 | ecosystem: Host-associated > Plants > Phyllosphere > Unclassified | place: USA...
CTAACCGCCCCGTCTTTATCAGTATTTGCTGGCCCAGAAAATATTATAAAATCCAGCCTTAACTCTGTTCCCTGCCAGTTTCCGAACACCTGATTCACAACACCTTCAATGACCAGGCCCTTACCATGCTTCCCTGCCAAAGGTAATCCAGCTGCCATCCCAGCGAAAATTTGAATTTTTTTGTTATTGTAGTTCAGCCTTGCCTGTTGCATGTCGGCGGGACTAATCCCCCATATTGTTAACCGACTATCTCCGGCAGGGGTAGATAGGCATACTTGCTGTATATCAAACTCCACCATTAAAGCTCCGGGATTGTAGACCCCGTTCTTATGGCTTGAGTAACTTTTAATAACTTTATTCTCATCAAAGATATTGATCTCATAAAAGCGCATTTGACTCACTCCTGCAGTTGGGTAGCCACCTCAGTAGGAATTGAGGCCAGTGCTTTATCCACCAGCCCACGCGCAATTTCATGGATAGTTGGCGCAACGCCGATACCTGATTGCTGGCGCTGCTTTTCCTGAATTTTTCTGATTGCCTGAATCTGTGCTTCACTGAGCAAGACGGGCTTGACGGACTGTTTCGACATGGCCACCTCCTGATATTTATACAGTCATTATAATTTCACATATTGAAATGATCATTATTTATATTGCAATTAATGAAAGAATAATTTCGATCGTTACCAGAAGGGGAACTGATTGTTTTATAGACTTTTGACGAGTACTTAACGAAGATTACGTAATGACTTGTCGCTGCTGAGCCTCAACTTAACAAGGAAGACATGATGCCCTTACCCGAACGTTTTAAGCCAGCCAAGATAAATCGCCAGAAACTTAAAGAACTAGCGGACGCAGCTGAAGAGATACTGTCGCAAATTGATAACGGCACTGAAGAAAAAGACGCAGGGCTAAAAATGATGATGGATGACTGGAATAGACAGGTCGTTAATCCTTATGAGTTCTCTGATTTCCGGGACTTTTCCTCATGGACCAGTGCAAAGGACTTTACCCGGATGGCATTTAATCAGAAGAAATACATTGAGGATTTAACCTGGGATGAGCTAGTTCAGATAATCAGGTTCGTGTGCAGTGCTGAAGGTAAGGAATCTGAACAAAGCCACGCTCTGGGATTGCTGGAAAAAAACTTTGATGCCAATCCGTCCGACCTCATCTACTGGCCTAATGAATGGTTCCAGGACGAAGACATGCTTCATGTAGATTTGACGCCTGAAGAAATCGCCGGATACCTAATGGCAAAATCTGGCCGGCTTCTAAGCGACGCGCCACAAATCGACCTGAGATACCCGATCCCTCCCGGCGCAGCAAGTTAACGCTAAGAGATATCAACCCTGATGTGCCTATACATAGCCAGAACACGCCAAACCTGCCTATCTATAGGCAGAACACACCATTTCTGCCATACATAGCCAGAACACACCGTTTCTGCCTATAAATAAGATATGGGCATATCACTGCTACTTGCTGCTGATGCCATATGTTGAAGGAATTAAGGGATTGTAGGATCTAAACAACCAGTGGATTGCCATGAAACCCTCCTAGCGATTTTTTAAGCGGCCTGTTGCTCAGCTTTTATTAAACGCAGTGCTGCTTGCTGAACAGTAGTTACTGGGACAACTCTTATGGAGTGCTTATCTCCGATTTCTTCAAGTGCATGCAAAGCTTCATTCAGCTTAACGAACTGAGATTTGCTATAAGTAACCTCGTCATCTTCTGGTCGATAGACTAAAAACTCAAAAGTATTTCTTTCAAAGAGGTCGTGGTCCTTTACCGATAGCAGATCTAAAATCCTAGCCTTATTACGGTCAAGATGATTAGAAAGGTTCGTTGGAATCAACCTGTCAGTATTGATGGCAATACTTTTACTTAGAAAAAATATTTTCGCTGCCCTAGATTGACCATCTACTTTAAACTCCCGATGGAAATATTGTTCAAATGAAGGTTGGTCACTAATGATTCTAGTCTTAAGTTGATTTGCCCATGTGTTCTCAGATGAATATTTATCGTCACTCTCATCTTCTGAGGAAAAAAAGTCCAATGATGAAAGGCTAGCTGTTAACTGAACAGCCTGCCTTAATACTCCAGTCATATCACTGGACTGAGCCTGAAAAACATCACCTAACTTTGCAGCTACAATCGGTGAAATCCATCCAGAAAAACTATTTTTAAGTTTCAGATGATTTTCAAGACTTGCAATCAACATGTCTATAATAGAATTAAACTGATTATGTTTGCTCCCATACATTGCTTTCACAACATGCGGGCGTATAGCATTGCAAACTCTTATCGTACCATCATCCGAAAATGCTGCGATCACTACAGTGAACTTTTCTCCAGAACCCATCATCGGTTCTAAATAAACTGGTGCCCAAGTAGCTCTGAAGCTTGGAATTTTTGGGGCTTGCGTTAAAAATTCATTATAGTTAAGCATTTAGAAAGTCCGATTGAGAGGCTCCAGATCTTATATGAATCATTGATTTTAGCATGTTTTGCCTGACTGACAAGAAGTTAGAGAGTGAGTCTAGAATATCTCTATTTCCTTTCGCATCATTTATTACATTTGAAATAATTCCTCTTGAAATTAAATTGTCTGTCCAAAAACTTCCATTGCTTGATATTTTATCTCTTTCAATATCATTCTTGCATAAACTTACCGCCAAAGAAAAAAGCTGATTATCCCAAACATTGGGTGGCGTTTCCGGTGGGAGAGATGAATGTAAAGTCAACCCATGATCAATTAAATTAAAATCAGCCCCATCATATAAAAGATTTCCGGGATGCCTATCTGCATTAAGTATCAATTCATCAAAAAATGATGCAGATTGCAAATGTACCCACCCTTTTAACTTTGACATTACCAGCTCTTTTTCAGAATCCTTAGACAGATAATGAAATAAATTTGGATAGCCAACATCATAGCTTCCGAAAAGCGGCTTGCTATCTTTGTCAAAAAGCAGAAATGGTTCCGGTATCGGAAGGTTTATTTCTCGTCCAATTTGAGAACACAATATTTCACAGAGCAACTCTCTATCTGTAAGATACTTTGCAATCACCTGTATTTCTTCTTCACCAACCTGGGCAAATCCCCTCAAGGCCCCATTTATCCCTTCTCCAACAGGACGTGAACCTTCAAGTAAAAATCCAACTTTCAACGTTTCCATTATTTTTCTCTCCACTTTGCCTGCAAATTAAAAAATACGCGATCGGGCCTATGTTCGTGTTTGCACTAAGAGTGCCATCTGCAAGCAACGCAAAAATTAAGGTAACTTATTCGTAACAGCGTTAAGTAGAGAAACAACAGTAATCCCATGTGGGGGCTTACCTTGCCCCATCTGTTCCAGTCTATCGGCAAATCTTTTTAGATTTACTGATGGAACCATCCTTACAGACGAACTTTTCGCCGGAACAGTGCGATATACCGCCTTTCTTACCAGAACAGGGGGTATTGGCTGCGGTTGCTGTGAATGCAAAAAGTGACAAGAGTGTCACTAGGATGACCTTTTTCATGTATCGCTCCTGCGATTACCCCAGACGTTTTGATGACTTCTTCGTCTATTGCGTTCTATAGCCGTCTATAAATCTATATCAGAATAGTCCGCATTCGATCAATGATTGATAAGAAAAAGCCCGCATTTAGCAGGCCATATCACGCGGGGGATGAGGGGTTTTACTGAGCAGCGAGGCCTGCCTGGAAAAGATCGATAACTCATTGTTGGTTCAAAACAGCCCTTTGTTGGTTCGGTGTTGGTTCAGCCATGAAGATAAAAACCTTATAAATCAATAAACCTTAATCACTGAACCAACTGAACCAACTGAACCAACACCTAAACTACACACATGAAAGAATGCTATTACTCTGGCTGGTCGTCGTCCGGCAGATACTGCAGGACATAAACCCGAATCTGTCGCCCATCAATGCGTGGCGACTTTCTCTGGAACCCCCGGCCTGAAGTCGGCGGTGTAAGCATGCCGGCTTTCTTCAATACCTCCGCAAACTGACGGGAGTTAAAGCCGCGGGCGATCTCCCCTTCGAAGGCCGCCGGGAAGGTGTAGAATACCATTGGGTCAGCCTCGTGACCGCCTTTCTGCCGGTATCCCGCCATGTTGGAGATTGGCAGACTGCTCGGGTCATACGGGAACGGCGCAAAACGGCTCATGCCGTAAGCGTTCAGGAATGCCTCGGTCTGCTCAATTATCTGCTGATGTTCTTTATTGCCGGTACCAAATTCACGCAGCCAGGCGTTATAGCTGTACTGGATAGCATCCCGACACGTCTGCTCATCCCAGCCGGTGATCACCTTACCCAACAGTAGTGCGGCTTCCAGAATCGCGAACCGGGCGCCGACGCGATGGACCTGCTCTCCGTAATCCGGTGGGATCAGGCTGCGCCAGCGCTCTTCCGCTGCCCTGACAGCGCCTACAGCCTCGTGCTGGTGGTCCGCCAGCCACTTAACCCACTCACGCCCGGCCACTCCGTGGTGATGCTGATATGCATCCTTCAGAGCATCGGCATGGTGTTTACCATTGGCATGTTCATGAAAACGCACTGCCCGACGCATTGGAATGTTCAGCAGGCGAACCAGTTGGCCCGCTTTAGCCTTACGGCCGGCACTGGCAATGAAGGTCTCCAGATCCATCTCACCGGTACTGATGGCCACAGTACGCCAGCGCTTCAGGTCGCGGTTCCCCCCTTCCTTCGCTCCCTGCAGTTTTCCCGTGCCGTTAAACAGCGCGTAGGCCGATTTATAGACCTCCACCGGGTCAGCCCCCTGCCCGATTTCGTCAAGCGGCATCAGCGCGTCATTATGTGCGGCGGCCTCATTCGCCAGCCCAAGCGCGGTGCCGTACCAGGTAAGGCGCAGTACATCCGGGTTTCCGTAGAGACTGGATGCCACATTAGCAGTGGTGGTCTTACCCGCACTCGACTGTTCGTAGAGGTGGATACCGAATCCATCAGCACCAGCAAGACCAATCAATGGAGCTGCCAGAGCTGCGGCCACGCCAGTCATCATGGAATAGTTGCCAAAGGCCAGACGCCCTACGCTCTCCCTCCAGCTCTGCCCGGTACCGCTGGTGGTGTAACCGGACGCGGCAGAACTCCGCCCGTTAAACAGCACAGGTTGTTCTGGCGTACCTATGATCTCACCATCAGGCATGATATAGGCGCCACACTGCCAACCCGTAGCATGCGCAATGCGCCATACCTCTCCATTGGCACAGCTCTGCAGCCAGTCGGCTAGCGTTGCGCGTAAACCGCTCTTGGTTGTTACATTCACACCACCAGCTTTGAGCGTTCGCCAGCCTTCGCGCTCACCAATGTCAGCAAGGGGTATCGCCTGTACGGTTTCACTCTTCGCACCAAATGCCTGCCAGCGCAGGATCAGGTAACGGGTTTTACTGTCATCAATGCCAATACCGATGACCTTCAGAGCAGAACACAACCAGCTTTCACGGCTGATTATTTCCCCGGTATCCTTATCTGATTTGGGTTCAACCCAGTACACGCCATCAATACGGCTTTGGATATGAGGTCGCAGGGATTCAGGTTTTTATGCGCTCTTCTTCCCTCCGTTGATCACTTGCAGTTTCGCGGACACTTCAGGCTCCTGCGGTTGATACATCGAATCGTTAAATGCTGCTGTGGCGGCTTCCAGTCCGTGCTGCTGGTAGTAGTCGTTCCAGTCGGCCTTTTCCTCAGACTGAGGTAAAGCCATCCAGCCAGAAACAGCTTTAGCGGCTTTCTCCGCGGCTTCTTTGCCTGTGTTTGGCTCACCAGGTTTAATGTCGTTGTCGGCAGCGATGATGATCTGCACATCCGGGTAATGCCGTCGCATTACCTGCGAAACAGGCAGCAGGTTTCCGGCGTCGATTGCGGCTACTGTGAGCGCATCAGGTTGAATTAATTGACACGTTAGAGCGGTAGCCAGCCCCTCTGCAATCACGACGCTTTGAGGCTGTTCCAGCGCGCTTACGGCGTAATATGCCCCGCGCTTTGCCGATCCCTTCATGAGTCGCTTTTCTCCCTGCGCGGTAATGGTCTGCGCTGCTATGACTGCGCCGGATTCCCCCACCAGCGCCAGCAATAGTGATCCATCGGAAAGAATGGGGAAGGTGAAGCCGTTCAGCCCCTTATCAGTCAGGTATTCAGATTCGCCCTGAGTGGCGTTCTGGCGCCTCTCATCGTACAGACGGGAAAACGTAGCCCGGCGCTGCTGTGCGTCCACTGCCGCCCGCTGCTGGCGCTCCTGCTCCAGTTGTGTACGCTCGGCTTCCAGCTGCTCCCGCCTCTGGCTGGCAGTGGCTTCGTCCTGTACTGCTGCTCGGTAATCAATACCCAGCACATCAGCCGCCAGTCGCGCGGCCTCAGAGGTATCGCATTTGTTCACCTTTCGAATTAGGTCAAGGCCGTCACCGGCGCCGCACTGGTTGCAGATAAAGCTGCCGCGGCCGCCATCATCGAAACGGAAGCGATCCGAACCGCCGCAGGCCGGGCACGGGCCATGCCTCCGCGGTGAATCCGGCACATTGATATGCAGGCCAGCCAGCACCGAAGGCCAGCGGTCAGCGGCGGCATGAGTCACTTCGCGAATGAGGTCGATATTACGCATTCTCACCCCCGTGATTACCTGCCACGGTTGCGCCCATATCGTTAACCATGCTTTGCCATATCTCACGACCGCGACCGGTCAGCCCGGCAGCGGTAACGCAGCGGCTAAGCAGCTCGATCCCTACGCTTTCCCACTGCGGGTAATGTTCTTTCAGCGCCTTCAGCGCGTAGCCGTCGATGAGGTCGCGGACGCCTTTCACGCCACCGACAATCTCCACGCGGACAGACTCTCCATCCACATCAATCATGAAGTAATCGCCATTGCTGGTGGCGGTGATATGGTCATACAGCGCCGCAGCATACTGGTTCGCCAGCGCATTCAGACGGAAGTTTTTAGTAATCATTAGGCCCCCTTAGTGCGCCACCGGCACTTCGGGAAGGCCGTTTTGTTCTATGCCATCAATAAAACCATCATGTAGCTCTGCCAGTATCTCGCGCCCGGCGGGCGTGAGTTCTCCGGCTTCCACATCCAGCATGGACTGATAAAACACAATGGCGTTTTCCGTACCCTGTTCAGTGCCGTAACGCTCGATAAGAGCCCCCTCAATGTTGTTCGCCATCGCCAGCCGTTCAGCGAATGGATAAACCACAATTCCCGCTTTACCATTGGAGTAAATCGCTACCTGTGACGCGGAGCCGTCCGGTTCAGTAACCGTGGTGGTGCCGTTCTCGCGCTTCATTTCAGAAACGAACGTCGAAGCAATCAGCCAGCGCCACATAGTGACGTTGTGTTGCGCGGTAAAGTCGAAATATCCGCAGTTTCCGCCCTCTGCTACGGCAAGGTGAATGTCATAACCCGCGCTGCTGGAGTCGTCATAATCGCCAGCGTCAAGACGGTTCACGGCGTCCTCATAGCCAATAAGCTGAACTGTTTCACGACCATCGTCACCAGAGTTGGTGATCCTCACCCCTTCAGGCGTAGGCTCAGCACGGAATAGTTCGGTATTTCCCGACATTTTCTGGAATGGATAAACATTGCTCACGACCTGCCCTCCTTAAATTCACGCATCGCATAATCATGTAACGCGCTGTCTGCCTCGCTCATGGCTTCCGGAACACCATTCAACAACGTGATGATTGAACCTAAGAGCCGCGGGAGGTCTGGGTCTGAATCTTTCGAGGTTCTTTCCAGCCACAGGGATAAAACGGCCTGCGCCTGCTCAACCTGGCAGGTCGCATCAATAAGCTGCAAATGGCTCATACGCTGGTCTCCGCATCAATTCGGGCTATATCGACAATCGCCAAGACTTTATCCAGCCAGCAATGCACGATGACTGCTTGCTCAACGTCGAGGTACGGGGATAAATCGGTCATAACGTGAGCCAGCCCATTGCGAGCTCGGGTCATACGCTCCGCTGTGCGTTCCGCCAGCGTAAAATCTTCCGGATAAGGTTGCTCACGGGATAGCATCGCCTCGGCCTCAAGCTCGGCAGGATGGCGGTATATAGCGTTTATATTCATTTGGCTGACCTCACCTTTGATTCCTTCCCGCAGTCAGAACGACATACACCCGCATTCGCTGCGGTATCGTTCAGCGCCAGCACCACCTCACCAACCGTACCCAGCATTGCGCCTATTTTGCGCATGTCTCCCTTTGCGGTTTCCTCGGTGTAGTTGTCATTGTCCGTGGCCCAGAACATCAGGCTGCCAATGGCACTAATGCCGAGCATCAAATCACTCACGGCCTCGTCTGCGCGGTTCTGAATGCTTTCCAGCTCATCAGCGGTGGCGCCTTTGCCAAACTCGTGGCGAACTAAATCGTTATACAGGCTCATGCGGCCACCTCCTGAACACGGGTAATGCGCACATGGCTGAGACCTTCACGATGCGCCTGAAGCACTGCGTGGGACGTTGCTGTTTTGGTGTCGCTGGATATGAGCTGATAGCCGATACCAACCGTTAAACCGCGCTTATTAACGGCGTAGCCGGTGATGCGGGAATAGTTACGCATGGCGCACCTCTGGCAGCTCATTGCCTTCCAGCAAGCCATGCAGATCGCGCAAAGACATATCCAGCATGGCAATCAATGCCTCCAGATAGTCATCGCGGGAATCAGCTTTACTGTCCAATACATCACGCATCAACTCCGCCAGAGAAACCAGGTGGTGGGTGCGTTCGGTTGGATTAACCGGCACATCGTAGGTTTTAAGCATGAGCCACCTCCAGACGGATACGGTCGGCAAAAAAGCAGACGTGATCGCGAACCAGAGAACGGCGGGCATCACGCTCAGAAGGTGCGGCGATATGATGATTTTTTGCGGTAATTGTCGGCATATCGCGGCGAACAGCGGCGATAATCCAGATAAATTGCGGAATTTGGGTAGGGGTAGTAGCCATGGCGGCAGCCTCCTTCAGATAGCGGGTAACGCCACCACCGGAAACGCCAATTTCACTGGTGGTAGCCCAGACAGGGTTGGCGTAACCGGCTCTGAAGGATACCGGCGCTTCCGAAGAAGCCCCTGCCTGAGCCACCATTGCTCTTGAGAGGCGCTGGATTATATACCAACGCTCAAAAAAAGGGTGAGTCAGACTAACGGCACAAAAAAAGACGCTTGGCGCGTCATGTGTCGCCTTCAGAGTTATCAGGACGCCAATCCCGGCACCAGATTTTGCTGGTGCGCTATAACCATAGACCGGGATACCGTCAGGCCGCAAGCCCTTTTTGTTACGGTGCGGCAATTTAAACCTGGTGGTGTGATGGGCCCCACATCCACCGCCGGCGCCGAACAAGCTATCTTCCAGATAGCCAGTTTCCGAACGCTTACTCGCGCGCGTACTTGTCTCGAAACTCCGCCAGGCGTTTTGTGCGCCACCATCAGTGGCCCGCAAAGTGACAGGCTTTGACAGATTCCCGCGGCGGCGCACCTCCTTCATGAAGCGCTCAATGGGCTTTACGCACGGGAACTGGTAGCCCTCGCGATAGAACGTCACGCGGTTGCGCGCCACAGAGACGATGTTCACCGTCTGGCCCTGCGCGTCGCGGTAGGAGTGACTTGGCAGCGGTATGCTGGAGGCCTTAACCATTAATGAACCTCCAGCAGATCCGGCTGATACTTACGCCATAGCTCGATTTCTTCAGCAGCAAGGCGGGACTTCTCACCTTTACACGACTGCAGGTCTTTACCGCGCTTACTGGCTTTGTTCTTGTACAGCTCTTTGCGCCGAGCATGGTCATTCAGGAACGCGAACGGCACACCGTAGGATCCGGTTTTACGAATGGAAGGGATGACTTCGCGGAATACCCAGTTACTGAAGCGGTGGGCGAACGTACCGGGCGTGGAGGCTTTACGGCTACGGGCAATCAGTTTATAGAAGCCAGATTCTGCGGCCATATTCCAGCTACGCGCCCCGCCGCGCTTACCCGAATGACCCTCAGTTAAAGTTAGGGTCATTACCTCGTCACAATCCAGAGAGGAAACGGCACTGGTTGGATTGCTGATTTCCAGCGCCTGGCAGACGTCTGAGACAACAAACCACGGCTCACCGTAAACATTCACAATGCGCACGGTATACCCCTCAAATTTAATAACTGAAATATCGCTCTCTTCGGCTTGGAATATCTCTTTCTGGCTGGCTACAGGTTGAGGGGCGCCCTCAGAATTGAATCTGCTTTTTTCGATTTTCATTTTGTCGGCTCCGTTATGCGGCGGTGAAGTTGTCCGGGTAGAGGTTCAGAATGTCGGCGATATCCTGCTTAGAAAGCCCGTAGTGTTGGTTGACTGCGGCCATGCGGTTAACGAACTGAATCACCTTCAGCACGTCACCACGACACGCAAACCGGTAGCGCATGTGCGCCCCGATACCATCAGGATTTTTCTCTTCAAGGCGTTCCAGGCAGATATCAAGCTCGCGCTCAAGCTCGCTCGCATAGTTGCGGCCAGATGAGAGGCGGCAATTGCGCAGGATATCGTTTTCTGTCCACCCACCAGCCCCACAGCGCAGCATGTAGGTACGGGCACGATGTTTCTTCGGGGTGCGTTTTGAGGCTTGAACGGTGTAGGCTGGTGGCGTAACATCAGATCCGCGAATATCTGTGTTAGCCGCCTGTAATGGGCGGTTTTCTTTTTGCATTAGGCCACCTCACCACGAGATTCAGTAATGCGCTGATTAATCCAATCGTCAATTTCACTTTCAATAAAGGCGATCGAACGGGAGCCAATTTTAATTGCGGCGGGAAAACGCTGTTCACTCATAAGACGATACAACCACGCCTTACTGTAGCCAGTGCGTTTCTGAACCTCAGAGAATCGGATTAATGATTTGGACATATTTACCTCGTAAAGTCTATTGCGGTTTACGTGGCATATGATTACACGAATAAATGCTATTTCTTCATACCATTAGGCCTAATGGCTAGTGAGGAATGAATAACCCTAAGGGTAAGGGTTATTAAAGGTAAACTAGCAGTTAGCTTACCCTGAGGGTAGCTATATTAAACCCTTAGGGTAAGACTTTTCGACTAGATACAACCCTAAGGGCTGGGGTGATTAGCCACGCTTGATGGGGCATGCAACCATTTCTATTGCTTTTGCTTGGGCATTGGAAAACCCTTTACCTTCAAGGTCTTGAATAATTGCCACCTGATTCCCTCTGGTAGCCCTGTCATTATCAGGATCGTACATGTTCCATTCAGTGTTTCTTATCTGTATCGCCAGAAGGAGGGGATCATCTTTTCTGTATTTGCCCAAAAGAGTAGGTCTTTCACTATTTAACTTTTTGATTTTCTCTTTTAAGAGAGAAATCTCGCTTCTGAGGACGCTTATATCCTCTTCCGAAAATGTTTCTGGCTTCCTATTTTCTCCTGATGTAACAATATCCTCGATTGGAATATCAAGATTAACCCCTAATTTGTCAGCAATAGCCTTTAAGTCAGAACGACGGAAACCATATTTATCAAATTGAGTTGCTGACCAGTGTTCTTCTTTACTTTGCCCCCATCCACTCATTATCCGCTCTCCTATTGTTTATATTTATCAAAAAGGAATATCATCATCAAAATCCATAGGTGCTTCCGATGGAACAATCCTAGTCACGGCGGACGAAGTAAGAGCTGGAGGTAAAACCTCAGGCATCTCATCAAACTCATGAATTACATTCAAAAGGGAATGTAATGATGTATCAGATTCCATGTGGTTATCATCAACCCAAGTAGTTTCTATTGAACCAGCAACACCCTTTTTAACCCACTCAGGCAGTCCTCCATTGGAGTCCTCAATGTAAAGGAAATCGGCAATGTCCTTAAGGCTAACATGAGGCTGATAGAGATGAATTCTTGTTATGAACTCTCGAAGACTGATAAATTCTTTTTTCCGAGCCTTTAGCAACTCAGCAATGTCCAGCATTCCGCCACCTCGCGCCCCCTGATTTTGGCGGCTATGCCAGCCCGCAGAGGTGTACGGGTTTTCGGGGATCAACCTAGACATAGCCTATTCTTTGTTCGTCTACCTAAGTCTACTATCGTCTGTATATACTGTCTATGCATCCAGTCAGGCACGTTTCCCGAACGAGCCATGAACCACATTTTCACCGTTCTCAAGCGCCGCCATATAGTCGGCATACCACTGGAGCATTTCCCGCCGGCCATCCAGATACTGAGCGTGGTTATATGTCCCACGGATGGAGTTCTTATCGACGTGGGCCAACTGCGTTTCAATCCAGGCGGTGTTATAGCCCTGTTCATGGAGGATGGTACTCATGGTGTGCCTGAAGCCGTGCCCGGTCGCTTTACCATCATAGCCAATACGCTTAATCACCTGGTTAATGCTGGCCTCACTCATTGGCTTGCCGGCATCATTTCGACCCGGGAAAACATACTTCCCTCGCCCGGTAAGCTGGTGGATCTCTTCCAGCAACTCACGAACCTGAATCGAAAGAGGAACGAGATGTGGGCGCCGCATCTTCATTCGCTCTGCGGGGATGTTCCAGACTCCTTTGTCAAAGTCGATATCAACCCATTCAGAAGCACGGAGTTCAATTGTCCTGAGCCCGGTAAGCATTAACAATCTGGTGGCGTTGCGGGTGATGGTGCTACCGCTGTATTCACTTAGCGCACGGAGAAAATCCGGGATCTGGTCAACTAAAAGGTGTGGGTAGTGCTGCTGCTTTGGCGACTTCAGCGCGCCTGCCAGATCTGAAACAGGGTTGTGCTCAGCCCGGCCAGTAATAATGGCGTAGGTGAATATCTGCCGGCAGGCCTGACGGGTTTTCTTGAGTTTATCCAGAACGCCACGTTGTTCCATCTTTCGCAGGACGTTAAGCATTTCAACCTGGCTGATATCCGTAATCGCCTTTTGCCCGATGAAAGGGAATATATCCTTCTTCAGGTACATCAGAAGATGCTCAGCATAGCCTTCAGACCATGACGTGCTT